>Ga0210054_1000491_pt1 | contig 37242 bp, 32 predicted proteins | sample CryGeymeta201516_FD_185470 | JGI IMG/M metagenome (GOLD analysis project Ga0210054, IMG submission 185470) | Groundwater microbial communities from Crystal Geyser aquifers in Utah, USA - Crystal Geyser metaG 2015-16 (SPAdes) (version 2) | ecosystem: Environmental > Aquatic > Deep subsurface >... | reverse complement strand
GTCGTACCATAAGGGCTGGCCCCCGCATTCCTCCGCCGCCCCGGTTGACTGCCGAGCCTGGCAAAAAATGGCGCAACGCAAATCCCTCACAGTAATATTGAATTCTATATTGTAAAAATATAGATTATTATGCAGACAAAGAGGTAATATTTTTCAAGCGATTCTTCGCTGCCTTCTTCCGATGCTGACAGGTTGCCGAGCTGAAGCGGCCCCTTTTCTTGTGTCATAGTAACTTCGGCTTGCGGCATTATGATGTGCGCTACGCATGGAAACGCTTGTCGATGGAACCAATTCCCGTAAAGGAGGTGTGCGTATGAAGAAAAAAAGCCAGGCGCTCAGCAGGAGAGATTTTTTCCACAAGTTGGGCGTCCAAGTGGCCTCGGCTGGGGCCGGTGTGCTGCTCGCACAAACCGCTCAAGAGGCCGGTGCTGCGGGAGCCGTCAAGAAATACGCCATGGTGATAGACACCAACCGGTGCACCGGCTGTCAGGGATGCACCATAGCGTGCAAGAGCGAGAACAATGTGCCTGACGGATTTTTCCGGAGTTGGGTAAAGGTAGGCATGAAGGGAACCTATCCGGACGTGAGCACCCATTTTCTGCCGCGCCTGTGCAATAATTGCGAAGATGCCCCCTGCCTTAACCTATGCCCCACCGGGGCGACCTACCGCACCTATGAAGACGGGGTGGTGCATGTAAACCGAGATGTCTGCGTAGGTTGCCGCATCTGCGTTGTGGCCTGCCCCTATGGCGCCAGGTTTCCCAATCCCATTACTAAAACGGCTGACAAGTGCGATTTCTGTTACCACAGGATCACAAAGGGCCTTCAGCCGGCATGCGTTGATGCCTGTACCGGCCGTGCCAGGATCTTCGGGGACTTGAACGATCCGGAAAGCGAAGTGTCACGGTACATGCAAAATCACAGCACCCAGAGGCTCAGGGCGGATTTGGACACCAGGCCCAAGGTACATTACGTTTACGCTGACGAAAACCTGATGGGACCTGACTATCACAGGTTGCTGGGAAGGAGTCGCTCATGAACGAAACCAGTCAATATATATTTTGGGTATCACACGACGTGGCATTGGGTTATCTGATCGCCTGGTACTTGTGGCTGATCTCGCTTGCGGAAGGAACGCACATTGTAGCCCACATGAGCTGGCTTTACTACCGCACGGAAGATTATCGCCCGCTTGAAAAGGTCGGAAGCTTTCAACCCTTCATAATTCTTGCCCTGGTGCCTCTGTTTCTGGTGGCGGATCTGGGGCATCCGGAAAGATTCTATACCATGTTCTACCACTGGCACTGGACCTCGCCGGTGGCCTACGGGGTCTATGTCATCACCCTGTGCATGATCACCTACGCAATGCACGCCTTCTACTTGTTTCGCCCGGAACTGATGCATCTGGCCGGGCAGCCGGGGGCGCTTCAGTTTATCTACCGGCTTTTGACCTTCGGGAAAAAGGAGAAGGGCTCTATCGCTGAAATCCGCAGGCGTCAGGAATCACGGGAACGATTCTGGGCCGGGGCCAGCCTCTTTTTTTCCTTCCTGGGATTGATCTACCTTGGCATTCTCTTGTCATCCTTCAAAGGCAGAGTGATGTGGCATTCTTCTGTAATGGTGTTCATCTTTTTTGCATTCGGTGCCTGTTCCGGCTCAGCTTTTCTGATTTTACTCACCCACCTGAAAAACAGCCTGGTCCATACCGGTTCAAAGGCTCTGACTGAACAGAGAAGATACCTAACCGAATTTGGGATACTCTTAAAGTATTCCGTTGTGGGGCAGGCGGCTGTATTTTTCATTTACTTTGTGCTCCTGCAGTACACCGGCATAGGCGGCAGGCTTGCGAGCCACGTGTTTTTCAGCGGTCCGAGGGCATTCCAATTCTGGACATTCCAGGTGGTCATCGGTCTTGCCTTGCCTTTTGCGCTGATGCTCTACCGAAAGATGCGGGGAAATGTTCTGGTGTCCTGTATCGCTGCGATCGCGACCCTGATCGGCACCCTGTTCGGTTGCGTCAACATATTCATCGGCGGCCAAATGTTGCCCATGACCCACTTCAACTGGGAAACGCTGTCGCCCGAACCAGTCAGGATGACTTTTGGCATAGCGCTCATGATAATAATGTTTGTGGTGTTCCTCGCCACCTATAAAATTCTCCCCTATGAAAACATTGAAAGCTAGCCCGAGGAGGAGCTTATCTATGGGTACCAGCAGAAGAGATTTTATCAAAGGGGCCATGGCCCTTTCGGCTCTTGCGGCAGCAGGCGGATGTCTGAAGGAAGAAAGCAGGATTAAGCCCTGGATCAGCGGCTCTCCTGATCCCGATCCTGTAAAAGCTGCCAAAGTGGTTCGTACCGTGTGCCTCGGATGCCACAGCGCCTGCGGATTGCAGGTAAAGGTCCAGGACGGGGTGGCTGTCAAGATAGACGGAAACCCATACCATCCCAATACCCGGGAGCCCCACATTCCCTACGATACCGACGCCAGGGAAGCGGAAAAGGTGAACGGAACGGTCTGCGCCAAGGGCGGGGCCACTATCCAGACCATGTACAATCCGTACCGCGTGCAACACCCGCTGAAGCGTGTGGGGCCGCGAGGCTCAGGCAAATGGAAGACCATCACCTGGGATCAGGCTTACGCAGAGATCATAAACGGCGGAGATCTATTCGGCGAAGGCCACGTGGACGGGCTCAAGGCCATCCGCAATTTCGACCCGATAGATCCGAACGCTCCGGAACTAGGCCCCAAGGCCAATCAACTGGTGTTCATGCCCGGCCGTATAGAACACGGCCGCAAGGAATTTACCGACCGATGGATGAGCGGGAGCTTCGGCACCATCAATAAACGGATGGATCACACCTCCATCTGCGAGACCTCCCACCACGTGGGCCTTGATCTTTGCTTCAAGGGCCAACACCATATCAAGCCGGATATATTGAACGCAGAGTACATCATCTTCTTCGGCACCACACCCTATGAAGCAAACTTTCCCATGCAGGCCCTGGCGCGCAAGCTGAATTTTTTCCGTGAACGGGGCGGAACCCTTATCATAGTTGATCCTCGCTTTTCCAATTCCGCCGCCAAGGCGGCCCGCTGGGTTCCGATCCTGCCGGGAACAGACGCAGCCTTTGCCCTGGGGATGATGAGATGGATGATGGAAAATGACCGGATAGACCTGCAATATCTCTCCTATCCCAATGCAAAAGCTGCCAAAGAAGGGTCCGGGCATCTGACATGGAGCGACGCTGCGATGCTGGTGCGCGAAGACACCCGCAAACTTCACCGGGAGGGCGATCAACTTATTGTCATGGCTGGCGGCAGGCTTGTTCCGGCGGAACAGGTCGCTCAGGCCGATCTTCTGGTGGATACCGAAATCAACGGGGTAAGGGTGAAGAGCGTTTACAAGATGCTGCAAGACCGGGTCATGGAACGTTCCATCAAGGACTACGCCGCAATTTGTGGCATTGAGCCAAAGCAGATCGAACGGGAAGCGGACGATTTCACCTCCCATGGCCGAAGGGCCGTAGCCGATTTTTACCGGGGTCCTGCGCAGCACACAAACGGAACTTACGCCTCGCGCACACTCGGGGCGCTTAATTTTTTGATCGGTAACGTGAGTTGGAAAGGCGGATGTGAGGCCCACGGCGGAAGCCACTGGCATGAGATGGGCGGTAAACCCGGCAACCCATACAAGCTTACCGACAATAAAGAATTCCTTCCCGGAGCGGTAAAGGCGAGCGGCATTCCCATAGACAGGCACAAGGTGAAGTACGAGGATTCCACAGAGTTTGCCAAGAAGGGTTATCCGGCAAAGCGCCCCTGGTTTCCCTTCGGAAACGACCACGTATATCAGGAGGTATTTCCCAGCATCGCCGCCCAGTATCCTTATCAGGTGAAATGCCTCATCACCTACTGGAACAACGTGGTGTATTCGGCCCCGGCAGGTGTCCAACTGATGAAGGCGGTAAAAGACCCCAAGGTGCTGCCTCTGTTTGTGGCCATAGATATCGTGATGGGGGAAACCTCGTCCCTGGCGGACTACATCCTGCCTTGCCGCCACTACCTGGAGGATTACGGCACCCCGCACGTGGCCCCGACCATACTCACCACCACCAGCGGGCTGCGGCAACCGGTGGTGGAACCGGTGTTCAAGGATACCAGGATGCTTGAGGAAATATTTATTGATCTGGCATTGAAGATGGGTCTTCCTGGCTACGGCAAGGACGGCCTGGGGCCGGGTAGGGATCTCAATACCCCATGGGACTGGTACAAGCGTCTGGCTGCCAACATCGCTTACGGGGACAAGGAAGGCGAGGCGGTCCCCGGCGCCACTGAAGATGAAAAGGTGCAGTACGTGGTGGCCAGGGGCGGTCGTTTTGAAGGCTACGAAAAGGCCTATAACGGCCCCTACACCAGGCACGCCTACAAGGGCCCGGTTTTCATCTATAACGAGAAGCTGGCCATCACCAGGGAGTCCATGACCGGCAAATATTTCGACGGGCTACCCTACTACGAGCCCATCAGGGATATCATCGGGCGACCCATCGAGGCGATGGCTGACAAGTATCCCTTTCACATAATAACCTATCACCCGGTCTATCACGCACAGGCCAGAACCGCCGCGAGCGTCTGGCTTATGGAGGTGACCCCTGAGGAATGCGTTCAGATTAACGCCGGCGATGCCGCCAAACTCGGGATCAAGCACAGCGATTGGGTGCGCGTTTATTCCGCAAGCCATCTGGAAGGTGTGAAGGGGAAGGCCTGGGTGACCGAAGGTATGCGTCCCGGTATTATCGCCATCCCCCATTCACTCGGGCACTGGCAGTATGGCAGCAAAGCTTTTGAGCTGGACGGCAAGAACAGCGAAAGCGCCGCCTGGATAGGTAAAGGCTGCTCGGCCAATCCGGTTATGATGGTTGACCCTTACCTGAAGGACGTGTGCCTGCAGGATCCCATAGGAGGCAGTTCATCGTTTTTTGATTCGCGGGTGGCGGTGGAGAAGGTGTAGAGCAGGTTTGGAAGGATTGCGGTCCTTCAGGTTTATATGAAAATGCTCCTTCCTTTAATCCCTCCCCCTCGACGGAGGAGGGAGGGGTGGGGGTGATTTTCATGCTTCGTTGTGCCCCTTTCAGGGCATGGGGGTTAGTTGAACAGAAGCGAAACCAGGATCCTGTGAGATGAAGCAGGAGATTTACCTTGAAAATACAATCATCAAGCCAGGGATCAGTGCCCGGGAATCAGGGGCCAGAAAAAGAGGTCTGCTCTCTTATCTGCGGGAAGGGGGATTTCCATGCGCGGGGGTAAAAAAATATTCCTGTCATGAACATTTGGAGATGAATAAAGATAAAGATTATACGGCAGGCTCAAAGGACAAGGACTTGAAGACCGCCGCCGATCGAGTGGAGCTTGAAAGGGCACGAGGGGAGGTTTACACCTTTTTTGCCGGTGCGTTTTCCCAGGAGCCGTCTAGAGAATGGGTAGACCGTTTGTTAGGACCAGCCGGCATGAGCGCCATCCTTGATTTTTGCGATGACCGAGAGGTTATTGAAGAATTTCGTGCCCTGATTTCTGAATATGCCCAAGGCAAATGGCAATTCGAGGATTTTCAGGTGGATTTTGACGGCCTCTTCCGTGTCCCCGGAGATAGGTATGTTCATCCTTACGAGTCCGTTTACCGGCAGCAGGAAACCACCGGCCGAAGGCCTGATAAATCCATGCTGATGGGTAAGGAGGCCCTTGAGGTATCCGAAATCTACCGGAAGGAATGCCTAGCGCCACGTGATTCAGAGGCCGTTTTTCCGGATGAGTTTGGCGTAGAACTGGAATTCATGGCTCATCTTTGCAACAGAGCGGCAGCCGCTCTGGATAAGAAGGAATCTAAGCGGGCTGCCGATATAAGCCGGGAACAGAGGGAATTTATCAGGGGTCATCTGTCCCGCTGGTGTTTTCCTTGTCTTGAAAACATTGCGGCCCGTGCCGAGACACCCCTTTACAGCATCTTTGCCCGAATGCTCACAGGATTTATGCGCGAGGAAGAGATTGCGGTCTCTCAAGAATGAGTATAATAGAGTATCTCGGAAAAAAAGGGGCGGCTTCTCGTCTATATGAAAATGCGCCTTACCTTTATCCCTCCTCATTGAGGTGAAGGGAATGGGTGAGGGTGATTTTCATATTTTGTTTTGCACGCCATGAGGGTGATGAAGGAAAATAACGGAAATGATGATAGGTTCATACAGTTTCGAGGAATTCAAGGAGAAGGCAGCGGCCTTCCACGGCTATCCGGCGCCCGGGCTCCTCATCGGAGGCTACATGGTAGTTGCCGCCCGGGCAGGCCTTGCCGAAGGAACCTTGTTTGAAGTGATCGTTGAGACGCCCAAGTGCCTGCCTGACGCGGTGCAGCTCCTGACCCAGTGCAGCCTGGGAAATCAGAGGCTCAAGCTCGTGAACCTGGGCCGATTCGCCCTGTGCCTCTTCGACAAGTTTACGGGGCTGGGCTTCAGGACTTATCTGGATATGGACAAGCTTGGAGGATGGCCTGAGATCAGGGGATGGTTCCTCAAGCTTGTTGAAAAGAAAGACCAAAACGAGGAAAGGCTTCTTGCGGAAATCGAAGCTGCCGGGGATTCCATCTGCACTACCCTACCCGTGCAGGTGGCCAAAGCATTTCTGGGACGGAGTCACATGAAATCTATTGCCCGATGCCCTCTGTGCGGGGAGGCCTATCCAGAGGAAGACGGTCCGGCCTGTCTGGGCTGCCGCGGAGAGGCCCCTTATGTCGCGGGAATTGCCTTGAATGGAATAGCCACAAGACAAGAACAGGCCTGAAACGTCCTTCCGAAAGAGTCTATCTGGAGTTGCCAATAGACATTGGCCTTTTCTTCTCCTTTCTATTCCATCCAGCCAACCACCGGGAAAAGATGGAATCTGGTGCCGCGGTAATCTTTATGCCGTCTTTCTGTATCGTGCGGTCCGTTTTTGATACTGTCTTCCTGAGATGAGGTTATATAGCTTCCTTAGCCTGTTGACTTTTTACCTGAAAGCTAATAGAGTTTTCGGGTAAACGGCTCTTCTGGTTTTTTCTTCCCCCTTTATCTTCTATTAGGAGTGTGCCCATGGAAAAGACTATCAACGAGGTCTTCAGAAACAGGGTGGCGCGGTTTGGGCCGAGGACGGCGGTCGAGAAGAAAGTCATGGGGGTTTGGCAGTCTGCCTCCTGGAACCAGTACCATGAAAGGGCCGGGGCAACTGGGCTGGGCCTTTACGACCTGGGGATAAGAAAGGGCGACCGGGTTGCGATCCTCTCTGAAAACCGCCTTGAATGGCTATACACGGACATGGGGGTGCTGGGAATAGGGGCCTGCCTGGTTCCGCTTTATCCGACCCTGGCAGCCGAAGAGATCTCATACATATTATCAAACTCGGGCTCAAGGGCCGTGGTCGTTGAAAACGAGGCTCAACTTGATAAGATCGCATCGGCAAGGGATGATTGTCCGTCTCTTGAATGGGCGATCCTGATGGATGCTTCCAAAGGGGTCAAAAACAGGCCTGATTGGGTGCTTGACCTTGAGCGGGTTATGGACGATGGGAGGAAGGAGCGCGAAAAGAACCTTGGCCTGTTTTCGGAGCTTTCAAAGGCGGTAGTTCCCTCGGATCTCGCGACCATCGTCTATACCTCCGGAACCACAGGCGTTCCCAAGGGGGCCATGATCACGCACTCAAACATCATGGCCGTGGTGGAGGCCCTCGACCGGATAAGACCAAGATATGCTGACGAAAGCGACTCAACCGTGCCGTTTCTCCCCTTAAGCCACGTCTTTGAAAGGATAGCGGGGCACTTCTATGGGATGTTTGTAGGGATCACGGCCTCCTATGCCGAATCAGTTGAAACTCTTGTTAACGATATCCAGGAAAAGAAACCCACCCTTATCCTGGCTGTCCCCAGGGTCTGCGAGAAGGTCTATCAAAGGATAACAGCGAAGGTCATTGAGCAGCCTATGTGGAGGCAAAAGGTGTTCCACTGGGGACACCGCACAGGCACTGAGATGGTTGCATTGGAGGAGGAGGGAAAGCAGGCTCCGGCCTTTCTTAGGCTTAAATACAGGATCGCCTATGCCCTTATATTCAAGAAGCTTAAGGAGGCCCTGGGAGGAAGGGTTCGCTGGATGACCGCCTCAGGGGCGCCGACCGCGCCGGAGATCATCCGCTTTTTCAATGCGGCCGGAATAAAGGTCATTGAAGGTTACGGCATGACCGAATGTACTGCGCCCGCCACTATGAGCACACTCTCCTCAAGCAGGATCGGCACGGTGGGAGGGCCGCTTCCGGGAGTTGAAATCAAGATCGCCTCAGACGGTGAGGTCCTTGTCAAGGGAGGAAATGTTTTTGCCGGATACTGGGCCATGGAGCAGGAGACAAGGGAGGCCTTTACGGAGGACGGGTTTCTCAGGACGGGCGACATAGGAGAGGTTGCCGAGGACGGATTTCTGCGCATCGTTGACCGAAAAAAGGACCTCATCATCACATCTGGAGGAAAAAACATCGCCCCCCAGAAGATAGAGAACCTCTTCAAATCCGACCCTCTCTTTGAACAGGTGATAGTCCTGGGGGACAGGCGGAAATTCTTGACGGCTCTTTTCAATCTAAATCCGGATGAGGCTTTGAGGCTTGCCTCTGATAAGGGAATTCCCCCGGGAGCCATCGAGGAGGTTCTCGGCAATGAATCCTTTAATATAGCCCTCAGGGAAAGGGTCGCAGCGATCAACTCGAATCTTGCCCGCTTTGAGACCATAAAGCGATTCGCAGTGATAGCAAATCCCTTTTCAAAGGATACCGGGGAACTTACGGCAACCCTCAAGGTAAAGCGCAAGGTGGTGAGGGAAAGATTCAAGGATGTGATAGAGGAGATGTATCGGGATGAAGCCCCCGAGGTGAGGGTTATCTTCTAACGGCAACGCCCGAATGGGGCACAACGAAGGATGAAAATGACCCCCACCCATCCCTCCCCCGTCAAGGGGGAGGGAATAATGATGCCGTACCCCTACGTTTCGACGGCAAAAAGGGAGGGAATAATGCCGCAGCATCTCGACGCCTGGACGGTAAAAGGGGAGAAGAGGAAGGGGAAGGGGCGTTTTCACATAAACTTTTCCTTGAACGCAGGCTGACTTTGTATTAGGGTTTACGGGATGTTAAAGGCAGTGTATATCCGTTTATGGTGCCCACTTGTGTTTCATATCTGCCGCCGGGCTTTGTCCGGTGCCGATGTAAGGTCGTTTTTTGGGTATCAGTTCAATAATCCGGGGTAGGTGCGGCTCCAGCCGCACCTACAGAAGCTGATTGCTGGCCTGTATGTCTGGGTCTGCGCAAAGCCTCCATCCCAATTGCTGAGCAGATACGGTTTTGGTCAAGATTTGATGCACTAACCTAATTAGTAACAAGGAGGTAGAGAAATGATGGTTCTAAAGTGCGGTTTTTGTCTTTTTTGTGTGTTAATTGCAGGATGGATGCTTTCCACGACGCCTGTTTTCGGTCAGGCAAAACCCATTGAACTCGCCTACTCAAATTTCTTCCCGGCCCCCCACAAAAACGCGGTGCTTTCCGTGGAATGGGGAAAAGAGATAGAGAAGAGAACCAACGGCAGGGTGAAGGTAACTGTTTTCCCCGGAGGCACCCTTACTCCCGCAGCTCAGTGTTATGACGGTGTAGTAAAGGGCCTGTCTGATGTGGGCATGTCTGTCATGGGGTACACCCGGGGCAGATTTCCGCTGACGGAGGTCATAGATCTGCCTCTGGGTTACAGAAACGGTCTGGAGGCCACCAAACTTATCAATATCTATTATAAAAAATTCAAACCAAAGGAGTTTGACGACGTAAAGGTGATGTATCTCCATGCCCATGGCCCCGGCCTTTTGCATACAAAGAAACCTGTGACTAAGCTTGAGGATCTGAAGGGCCTTAAGATAGCTTGCCATGGCCTGAGTTCCAAGATCGTAGCGGCCCTGGGCGGCGTGCCGGTAGCCATGCCCATGCCCGAACGTTATGATGCCATACAGAAAGGTGTGGCAGAGGGAGGTGTGTTTCCGGTGGAATCCCTGAAGGGCTGGAAGCTTGCCGATGTGGTTGGCTCAACAACTCAGAACTTCGGATCGGCATATACCACAGGCTTTTTCGTGGTTATGAACAAAGATAAATGGGCATCCCTGCCTCCCGACATTCAGAAGATCATCGAAGAAATCAATGAAGAATGGATCATAAAGACAGGGCAGGGATGGGATGAAATAGACAAGGAAGGCTATGCGGCGGCAGGGGCAAAAGGCATCAAGATCGTTTCTCTTTCCAAAGAAGAGGATGCCCGCTGGGCAAAACTGGTCAGCCCCATACTGGATCAATACGTGAAAAGCATGGAGGATAGGAAACTCCCCGGCAAAGAGGCGCTAGATTTCTGTCAAGCCGAACTTAAAAAACTGCAGAAGTAAGATTGGTAAGGGAAAGGGAAGCTTCCAAGACATCCGGCAGGGGTTATTCATGCAGTGGTTGGTCAATAAGGCGCATGGGCTCAGTAAGGCCCTAAATGTTCTAGCGGGCATAGCTATTACCTTTATAATGTTCCTCACCGTATTGGATGTCATCCTGCGGTCATTCAGAAGACCCATTACCGGCACCTATGAACTTGCGGCCTTTTCAGGGGCCATAGTGATCGGTTTTGCCGTTCCTCTGACCACATTTCTTAAAGGTCATGTGCTCGTGGATTTTTTTGTCATGAGGTTCCCTTTGGCGATACGCAAAACGATCAACGTCCTGACGAGGCTTTTGGGAATCGGGCTGTTTTCTCTTCTGGGGTGGAATCTTATCCTGCTCGGAATGGATCTTTATCGCACCGGGGAGGTCTCCCTCACACTTCAGTTGCCCTTCTATCCGGTGGCTTTCGGGGTTGGGTTCTCCTGCTTCGTTCAGTGCCTCGTGCTCATAGCTCAAATCTTTCAGGTGATGGGAGACAGCTATGAGTGAGGTGACGATCGGGATTATGGGCCTCGCTACGGTGCTGGTCCTTTTTATGACCGGCATCGAGTTGGCCTTTGCCATGGCGCTGGTCGGATTTATCGGGTTCAGCTATATAGTTTCTTTTAAGGCCGGGCTGAACCTTCTCGCCAAGGATATATTCGATGTTTTTTCTTCCTACGGCTTCACCGTAATCCCTCTTTTTGTCCTCATGGGCCAGATCGCGTTCAATGCCGGCATTGCAAAGAGACTATACGAGGCAGCCTACCGATTCGTAGGGCATATTCCAGGCGGATTGGCCATGGCCACGGTGGCAGGGGCGACCGTGTTCAAAGCTATCTGCGGATCGTCTCCAGCCACGGCCGCAACATTTGCAAGCGTAGCGGTTCCTGAAATGGATCGGTACGGGTATGCCAAGAAACTTTCAACCGGAATTGTCGCTACCGTGGGGACACTCGGCATCCTTATTCCTCCCAGTGTGACTCTCATCGTCTTCGGCATAATAACTGAGCAGTCCATTGGAAAGCTTTTTCTCGCAGGAATTGTCCCAGGTCTGATGATCGCCTTTTTCTTTATCTGTATCATTTATGTGTGGTGCAGGCTTAACCCGGAACTCGGCCCGAAGGGAGAGCGGTCCACCTGGAAGCAGCGCCTTGTATCCCTGCCGGAGGTGCTCTGGGTCGTGGCGGTCTTTTTGCTCGTAATCGGAGGACTGATGTACGGGTTTTTCACCCCCACTGAGGCTGGAAGCGTGGGCACCTTTGCAGTGCTGCTCCTCTCTGTTGTGAAAAGGGACATAGATCTAAAGGGATACATCAAGTCTGTAGTGGAATCCCTGAGGACTGCCTGCATGGTCCTCATGTTGATTGCTGGCTCCCAGGTCCTCGGTCATTTTCTGGCAAGGACAAAGATTCCGATGCTCGCGGCGGATTGGATCATGGGGCTCCCTCTCAGCCCGGATGTGATCATGATCATAATCAGTATCGTTTACCTTGTGGGAGGCTCATTCATAGACGATCTCGCCTTTATGGTGCTTGCGACCCCTATTTTTTACCCTGTCATCATAAAGCTTGGCTATGACCCGCTTTGGTTCGGCATGATTATCGCCATCACCGTGATGGTGGGCGTGGTCATACCGCCTGTGGCAATCAATGTTTTTGTGGTCAAGGCCGTAACAAAGCAGCCGTTAGGCGTTATCTACAGCGGGGTGTATCCATTCCTGTTGAGCCTGGTTTTTTGCGCGTTTCTGCTGTTTATCTTCCCTCAGATAGCAACCTTTTTACCGGCTATGCTCATGAAATAGCAGGGGATTGAACTCCGCCTTCACAAAGGGTGATCAGAATGATTTCCGAACAAAAATACTGGAATCCTATCCTGGAGACCCTCCCGCGCGAAAAGATAAGGAAGCTCCAGCTTGAGAAATTCAAAAGGATTTTCTCCTGGGCTTACGAGCATTCGAGATTCCACAGGGCTCTATACGAAAAGGCGGGTGTCAAGCCGGAGGACATTCGCTCCCTGGAGGATGTCAGGCGCCTCCCCACCGTGGAAAAGTCCATGATGAGAGGGATTCAACGGAAGGACCCCTTTCCTTACGGGGATGCCCTCTGCGTGCCTCTCGATGAGGTTTCCGAATTCAGGCAGACAAGCGGCACCACTGGCCAGCCCGTGTATCAGCCCGATACGTGGCAGGACTGGGAGTGGTGGGCTGAATGCTGGTCTTACATCCTGTGGGCCCAGGGCTACCGTCCCAGGGACCGCGTATTTCTTCCCTTCGGCTATAACGTATTTGTCGCCTTCTGGGCAGGCCACTATGCGGCGGAGAAGATCGGGGCGGAGGTAGTCCCCGGAGGCGTCCTGGATACACAGGCGAGGATACTTAAGATACAGGAGCTTCGTTGCACGGCCATGATGGCCACTCCCACCTATGTGCTGGGCATGGCGGAAACTGCAAGGAGCAGGATGGGTATAGATCCGCGATCTCTCTCCATCAGAAAGATCACCTGTGCCGGGGAACCCGGGGCAAACATCCCTGCCACCAAGAAAAGAATGGAAGATGCCTGGGGGGCCAAGGTATATGATCATGCGGGCGCCACCGAGATAGGAGCCTGGGGCTTTGAATGCGAGGCCCAGCCCGGAGGCCTTCACGTGAACGAGCCCTTTTTCCTTGTGGAGATTCAGGATATGAAGACCGGAGAGTATATAGAGGAGCCCGGCCGCAGGGGGAAGATGATCATTACGGCATTTGACCGGATTGCGCAGCCCTGCGTTCGGTTCGACTCTAAGGACGTGATCGAATGGGCTCCGAATCCGTGTCCCTGTGGCAGGACCTCCCCACTGATAAAGGGCGGGGTTGTGGGAAGGGCCGATGACATCACAAAGGTTAAAGGGGTGCTTCTTGCCCCTTCGGCGATCGAGGAGGTGGTAAGAGGGATCGAAGGCCTGGGCGATGAGTTTGAAGTCATCGTGGACAAGCAGGGGGACGTAGACCGCATTACCCTCAAGGTCGAGATCCTGAGCGGCCGGGAAGGCGATCGCAAGGCGATTGAGACTCAACTTAAGGATCAGCTAAGGCTTAAGACCAATCTTGGCTATCTCTTGGAGTTTCATCCTTACGGTGAACTTCCAAGATATGATGTGAAAGCTAAGAGATTTAAGGATCTGAGGCCGAAGTATTAGGGGAGGAGCATTGTTGTGGATCTTGGCGACATTAGAAGCAGGATAGAGACCTTGAAGAAAATTGCGGAAGAACTGAGAAGCATGAGCGATGAGTTGCCTGCCCTCCAGCGCAACACGATACGCATTCTGGCAGGGATCAAGATGCTGGAGCTTAACTTCTCAGAACCGGCGGACTTGTGAGGCGCAATGATACATGAGACCGACTGCGTTCCCTTTGCCTGTCATCCTTTCCCCTTGACGGGGGAGGAAGGGGTGGGGTGATTTCCATCTTTCATTGTGCCCTACCCGGGCATGGCTGTCGGTTGCTCTTGGGCTTAAAGCATTTGATGCCGATGCCAGGTATGTTGTTTCTGATCAGGGGGTATCCTTTGCGATGCCTGATGCGGCATCTGCCTCTGAGGTAAGCCTTTGTTTAAGAGCCATAAGTCGGCTGCCTGTCTCATTGAAGGCTTCTTCCCATATACTGAAGAGCCCTTTTTTAAGCGCAATTGCTTGGGCCTTTGCCTCACCTTCCAGATATCTCCTGGCCCTTAAGTAGAACCTTAGACCAAGGAAAAGGCAGATCAACACATAGACACAAAGGGCTGCAAGCCCTGAGGCGGTAAATAGGTTTTTGAGCGTGGAAAAAAGGGCGATCAAAAATAATCCCGGCCCCGGGTTCTGAAAGAATGCTTCCCATGAACCGCCTGATGCAAGGGCCATCAGGAAAAACACAAGGCATGCCAGATAAATCAGCCTCTGAAAAGCGGCAAACATCCTTCTTCTTGCTGTAGTCCTTGAAGAGAGTGCTTCCCTGACAGCGGATGTAAAGTGTGCCTCCACCTCTGAGGCAAGCCCTTCGCTGTTTATTTTCTCATGGAGTGTTTCAAAAAATGCCCCGGGGACTCCCTTGGGGGTTCTCAGACTGTTTATGAGACGGTCTTCAAGATAGCCCAGATGCCCTCCAAGGGGCTTGAGCGCTTCGGTGATATCCTTTGGAAGGAGATGGTCGGCTATACTTGAAGCGCCTTTTCGGGCACCGATCATTAAAAAGAGCTTTCCCGGCCATCCGGCAAGGGGCAGTTCATGTGCCTCAGAAGCGAGTTTTCTTGCCTCAAGGAATCGCTGGCTCAGTTCTTCGATGGGGGCCTCGGCCGCCTGCATCCAAATGGCACCCTCGTTAGATATTTCGTTTCGAAAGGTATCGAGGGCATCCGTTATCGTGGAGACTGCAAGAGATCTTTTGTCAAGTGCCGAGAGGATTGCCGAGAGTTCCTGTTCAAGGTTTGCGGCCTTTATGGCGAGAATCTGTTTTTCGTCGCGCCTCTTAAATACCGCGTCTTTGAATGCACTGAACCTGTTCCATGCTGCATCCCCGAATTCCGCCTTACTTGCCGAGACGGCAAAGATCACTGGACTTTCAATGCCGGATGATGTGAGATAGCCAAGAAAGACATCCATCAGGGCCTTTAGCCTTCTATCCCCCTCATCCGGTGAAACGCCGTCAAAGATGAGATCCGTCTTGTTCAATACGAAGATGAAGTTTTCCCTGGACTTGAGCGTCTTTCCCAGGAGATCATGAAACCGTGCGTCCGCGTATTTTTCAGGCGACACCACCCAGATAACCATGTCCAGTTCGACAAGGAATGCGGCGACCTGGTCCCCGTGCTCCCTGACCAGGCTGTCGAAGTCAGGCAGATCGCAGAGTATGATCTCCCTGACCGAATCCGCGCGGTGAAGGATTTCCTTAAACTTTATGCCGGATGCTGCCGGCGCCTGGGCCTCGCTTGATGCGTGTCTGTAGATCAGCACCGCATCAGTATCCGGCCTTCTATGGCTTGTGTGGGCTATCTCTGAGCCGGCCAGGGCATTCATGAGCGTGGATTTCCCCACCCCTGTTCCCCCAACAATGCCTATTGCCAGGGTCGTTGAGCCAAGCCTTTCAAGCCGTTCCGCGATGGAGAGCGCCTTCTTAAGAAGCAGCGCCCTTTCGCTTTCATCCATCAGGAGAAACCCTGGGGTCTCAAGCATGGAAAGAAGGCGCGGCAGCCTTGTTTCAAGTAGTCCTTTTGCGTTAACCATTTTCTAAGCCTTTTAAAAAAAGCCTTTCCTGAAGCCTTTGAACGGCTTTAACGGCCTCAGGGCCGGGAGCAAGGCTGTCCACGCAGTCCGCGTAGCGCCTCCTCTGCTCCTCCACTATAGCCAGGAGCCCTTCCCTGTAACGCGAAGCCAGCTCCCTTGTAATTTTTTTTATCTCCTGGGTTGCGAAAAGCTCGACTGCGCCTTTCGTTATGAAGGGCGCAAGGGCCGATCCAAAGATCGCGTCAAGCACCGTAAATCCTCCTCCCACAACCGTTTCAAGGGCAAGGACCATGACTCCCCAAAGCATTGATGTGGTGTAAATGCCCCATTTCCGTGAGCCGGTCAGTCCCTTTGAAAGCCTTGAAAAGGCATCCTCGAGCCAGGACAGGAGCATCTCATGCTGCTGCATGATGAGACCTTCAATCTCTCTTTGTTCGAGCTTTATACCCTCCTGCCTCATTGCCCTGTGAAGCGGCGCATCCTCATCAAAGGGCGATAGATCCGTTAGAACTTCCCTGTTCAGTTTCTCTATCGTTTCACGGACCGGCGAGGTTGACCCTTTCTTTTTCATCCTTTCAAGTATCTCCTCGCGTGATCCGCTCACCCTGTTCTTTACAACACCGATCATCCTTAAGGGGAAGAGGACCAGGTCGCTCACAAATCTCCGGGGCCGGGCAAGCAGATCGTAGCGGTCAAAAAATGCCCTGATCTGGGTTTTGATATATTCCCTGCTTTCCGATGCAAAACGCCTCTCCTCAAGGGAGATAAGCTCCCTGGATGCCTTTGATGAAAGGTCCCCGAGCCTTCCTTTCCATTCTTCCGCCGCCTTTTGCTCAAGTAAGAAAAGTCGGTCCAGCTCTTTGAGATTGCCGGCGGCCCTCAAGCGGTTGATATCGCGGTTGCGGGAGAGAGGCGATGGCCCTTTGTCTGAGTTGATCTTCTCAATAAGAAAGCGTTTCAGGTCTTTTAAGGATTTCTGATCGGCCAGACTGCCTGACGGATCTCCTGGAATATAAGGGATAAGTGCGAGTGTAAGGCTTTCGCTTGTAACCTCCTGCAGGCTTAGTGTACGGGATACCTCATCAGGAGTTATATCCTCAGACACCTTGTTCACAATTAAGAAACAGGTCTTTCCCCGGGCGGTTTCCCTCTTCAGAAGCTGGTAAGGGGCTTCATCCGCGTATTTTTCCTGGCTTGTTACAAAGACAATCACATCTGCAAGGTAAGAGAACTTTTCGGCAGTCAGGCGGTTGAAAGGCTCAATGCTGTCAACATCGGGCGTATCAACAAGTACAAGGTTTTTCAGTTCCTGGGCGGAGTGCCGCACCGCCTGGAAGGTCCCTCTCGTTCCCGATATCGGTCCCCGCAATTCTTCCAAGGGAATCAATACGGGTTCGATGAAGGGGAAGGGGAATCCTTGCGCGATATCCTCATCCTCGTGGACAAAGCCGACGCTGCCGGAAGTTTTGGGCCTCTCAACCCCCGAGGCGCTTATCTGGGCTCCGCAAAGGGCGTTGAAGATAGAGGACTTTCCTGTCCCTGTTCCTCCCAGAAGCACGGCCCACAGGGATGAACGGCCCTCTTTATAGACCATGACAGGCAGAAGCTCGCTTAAGCCTTCAGCAAGGCCGGGCAAAGATCTGGCGCCCGGCGCAAGGCCTGGATATTGAAGGCCCTTTAATAACTCCAGAACCTCCCTGATATCCTCGCTAGCTAATGGCGCCTTAGGCTGCTCTCTCACCAAGTTGCTTAGTCCTTATATGGCCGTATTCAAAAAGGGCCTTTATTGCCCGGGCAGCCCTCTGGGGGCCGGGAAAGACAGGCATGCCCATCTTGACGGCGTTTTTGATGAAGGGATCATCCATCCCCCTGTATGTATAACCTACCACGGGTTTTTTGTATCTCTCAGAGAGCCCCGCAGCGATGTTGCTCTGGCCCATCAGGAGTTCCCTTCCCCGGGTTGCGATCATATCCTCCGTCCATCCCATCTTTCTGAAGGCCCTGCTTATAACCTGAAATGGCATGTGGAAGTAAATAAGAAAACATCGGCAGCCAGGGTCTTTGAGCAGCACGGCCGGTATCTCGTTAAAATAGTGCATGGGATCCTTGCTGTAGGTTATGTCAACCGGATTGTTCATACTCGCCGTGTGCGGAACAAGCTCGCCCAGACCTTTTCGGGTTTCAGCGGAGAGGGATGGGAGTGTAAGGCCCAGCCGGCCGCAGGCATCTGCAGCCTCTGTGCCTGGGCCTCCCGAGTGGGTCTGTATGACTATGCCGTCTTCTGAAGGAGGAGAAAATGTTCCAAGCAACCACGCCATGTCGAATAATTCAGTAACCGATGAGGCGCTTATTATCCCGCATTGCCTGAACATGGCCTGGTAGATGGGGTCAGGACCAGCCATGGCGCCTGTGTGGGATTTGCCTGCCTTTTTGCCTGTCTCGGAGCCGGCTGCGTAATAAGCGACGATGGGCTTTTTGCGCACGATCTGCCTTGCCTTTTCCATGAAGGCCCTGCCTCGTCTAATGCCCTCTATGTAAAGGGTTATGACCTTTGTGTTGGGGCATGCCCCCAGATATTCCAGACAGTCAACAATATCAATGGTAGCCTCGTTTCCCACGCTGAAGCCGGTGCTGAAATTGAGGCCGAGCCTGTCCAGATAACTAAACATCTGGGTGATGAAGCTTCCGCTCTGGGATGCCATGCCGATAAAACCCGGTGAGCCTTCGTGCTCCATGAAGGTGGTGTTTAGCTTGTGATGGGTGTTGATTACCCCTATGCAGTTTGGCCCAAGAAACCGGATGCCGTATCTGTTTGCGACCTCAAGGAGTTCCATTTCCCGGGCCGCCCCTTCTTTTCCCACCTCTTTGAAGCCTGCCGTAACAATGATGGCGCTTTTTATGCCCTTCCTGCCGCATTCATCCAGTGTTGGGACTGCCAGCGCCGTTGGGATCACGAATACGGCAAGATCCGGAACAACGGGAAGGTCCGATACGCTCCCGTATGCCTTAAGGCCCTGAACCTCAGTCTCCTTCGGATGAACCGGATAGATAGCGCCACCGTATCCCAGCGCAAGGACGGAGGCAAGGAGATTGCTTCCCATGGAGGCTATATTGTTGGATGCGCCGAAAAAGGCGATGCTCTTCGGATTGGCGATTGGAAAAAGGGGACTTTCTTCTATGGATGTAAGCATATAAGGCCTGTTTATTAGTCTTTCACGAAAATAGATTTCCCGCAAGTTGAGCAATCATTGGGTGCATTAACGGTTATCAGATATCCCTATGAAGCCTAATGTGAGAGAAGGGGATGTTAGGAGAAAGGAGAACCAGTGTCAACCCTGCTGCGCAGATCAGTATATGCAGGTCAGGAATCTGCTTCTGCAGGTGCGCCTTCAGGCGCAGGGCGCACGGTTTTCGTGCGGCAGAAGCCGCACCTACCTCGGATTTTTGAACTCATAGGAGGGGACGGTTTACTGAACAAAACAATTTGACGAAATGGGACAAAACGTGCCATTAAGAGACGAACTAGCCGCCATGCCTCCTCAGGTGCAAGGAAGCATGTTATATGAAAATCTCTCCCGCCCCTTCTTCTCCCATCGAGGGTGTGGGATATGGGAAGCGGGGAGATCTCCATTTTTCGCTTCTCCCCATTAGGGCATGAAGGTTAATCACCAACCATATCAAAAGGAGGATTTCCCGATGTTCAGACCCTTGTCAACCGGAGTTATGATGTGCCTCGTTATTATGTTCTTCCTGGTATTACCCGATGCCCCGATGGCGGCGGATTTCTCGGGGGAATGGCAAGGATCTTATGCGAGTGGTTGGGATAGCGAGCTTTCCGGAACCTTGAGAGGTGTATTCACCCAGAATGGAAACCAGTTGACCGGGACGGTAGATATAGTTGACAGCGGATGCCAGCCTGAGTATGGCATAAATATTTACCAGGGATCATGCAGCGGTAATTATGCGCAATTCAAGGTTGATATGAATTGCTATGACCCTGAGACCGGCTATTCCGGAACCGTTACTTCGCAGTTCCAAGGCAGCAAGGCCTCCGGTCCTTTTTCAGGGAATTAACCCTACAACGATACTTAAATAAATAGTCTTGCACAACGTCAGTTAGTCTGCTATACCTTTCAAAACAACCGAAAGGAGGCAGACCATGTTACCAGAGACCAGGACAGAGGGCAATGATCTAGCAATACCTAAGTTCGCTTTAGAAACCGGTGATATAGAGGGCTTCATGGAAGAACTGAAAGGTTTTCACCAGGAATTCGCAGACTGTTTTTCACGACAGGAGCCGAGGGAAAACTTCTTTCATTACATGGTAGGTCAGCTCAGCCAGTTGGAAAGGAAATCCATAGAACCCATTGCTCTAAATGTAGAAAATGCCAAAGTGAGAGCGCTACAGTTTTTCGTTAGCGACGTGGCATGGAATGAGAAGAAGATTATATCTAAATATCATAGTATGGTAAATGAAGACTTTGGTGACAGTGACGGTGTTCTCATTTTTGATGAGTCCGGGTTTGTGAAGAAGGGGGAAAACTCTGCCGGGGTAGCGCGACAGTATTGCGGCAACGTAGGAAAAGTGGACAACTGCCAGGTGGGGGTCTTCGCCGCCTACGCATCGAAGCACGGATACTGCCTTTTAAACAGCCGGCTGTTTGTGCCGGAGAAATGGTTTGGTGAGGAGTATAAGGAAAGAAGGCGGAAGTGCAGATTTCCCAGAGATCTCCAATTTAAGACGAAACCCCAGCTTGCCGCAGAGCTACTCAAAGAGATAAGGCAGGAGGGTGCAGTTGCCTTTCGATTTATTGTTGCAGACAGCCTATATGGAGGAAGCCCTGAATTCATAGGAGCAGCCGAGGAAACGGGGGTCCCTTACTTTGTCTCAGTGGCTCACGATACGTTGTGCTGGCTTACACAGCCCATGACCATAATCAGAGAGTACAAGTATAAGGGTGAGGTTCGAAGGAAGAAGGTGCTTTCAAATAAAATTGAAAGCAAGCCCTTAAGCTTTATGGCCATTGCCAAAAGCATCAACAGTTATTTCTGGTACCGCCGCAAGGTCAATGAAGGCACGAAAGGTCCCATCGAGTATGAGTTCACCAAGAGGAGAGTGATTCTGTCTGCAGGCAATCTACCGCAGAAGGAAGTATGGCTTGTTATAAAGCGAACTCTGGGAGAAAAACCCGAGTACTCTTTCTATATCAGTAACGCCATGATCAGCACCCGGTTGAAGACCTTTGTATGGCTTAGCGGTCTTAGATGGGCTATTGAACAATGCTTTGAGGAGACCAAGACGGAATTGGGCATGGATCAGTATGAGGTGAGGAAGCTACCGGGATGGTCGCACCACATCCTGACGTGCATGCTGGTACACTTCTTCCTCTGGCATCTCAAGGTCAGGTTGGGAAAAAAAAGCGCCAGCTATTACTCCGTCGCAGCTTAGGATACTTCTCAAGGTTCTGTTGCCCATACGTGTCTTTGATATATACTCTTCTATGAACTTGGTAAGATTGATACAATTGAAAAACTACCGTGCGTATTCGTCGCATAAGAAGAAGAAACTTATTCAAGTATCTGGATAAATATCGTTGTAGGGTTATACTGCTTCGAACAAGCAGGACCCAAACGATATATTGGATACTGGAACTTTTTCCATGACGAGATCGGCCCTCGAAGCAATTGCTGATTTTTCCGCCGACGTCACCAGCGGCCCTGCGCCTCTCGCGATCAACTTCACAAACACGTCTCAGGGTCAATACACTTCATTTTCCTGGAATTTCGGAGATGGAGGCACCAGCAGCCTTGAAAATCCCCTTTACACCTATAACAGTCCCGGTACCTATACGGTCTCACTTACGGTTTCCGGGAGCGGAGGCACGGATACTAAGACAAAGACAGACTACATCAACGTGGGCCAGCCAGCCCAGAAGCCGGTTGCTGATTTTGAAGGATCTCCCACAACTGACATGGCGCCCGTGACGGTTGACTTCACAGATTTGTCCACAGGCACGGTCACATCCTGGTCATGGACCTTCGAGGAAGGAGACCCTGGCACAAGCGACCAGCAAAATCCCAGCAACATCCTATTTCTTCTGCCCGGCACCTATACCGTCACCCTCACAGTGACCGGCCCCGGAGGGAGCGACACCGAGACCAAGACCGGCTATATCACGGTCGAGGATCCCAGGCCCGTGGCGGATTTCAGCGCAGAGCCGACCTCGGGCACGGCGCCCCTTTCGGTTCAGTTCACGAGTCTATCTTCAGGAACTATAACCTCCCGTACATGGGACTTCGGGGACGGTCAGACAAGCGCGGCCCAGAATCCACTTTTTGAATATAAAAGCCCAGGCAAATACACGGTCAGCCTTACTGTGACCGGCCTCGCCGGAAAAAGCGACACCAAGACGAAACCCAACTACATTACTGTCACTGCTCCTCCGCCCGTGGCAAAGTTCACAGCAACCCCATATCACGGACCGGCCCCGCTTGACGTTCAGTTCACTGACCAGTCAACAGGGCAGATCACGAGCAGGACATGGAACTTCGGGGATGGAACTCCTGCGTCGAGCGATCCCAGCCCCGCACATACCTACAATGCCACAGGCCTTTATCCCGTTACACTCCAGGTGACGGGTGACGGGGGTTCAAGCTCCGCGGCCGGCTCGGTCTTTGTTTATGAGATCATGTACGTGAACAAGCAAGACGCAACCTGCGGCGGAAAGAGCCCGTGCAGGATAACCCTTCAGGCCGCAGTAAACGACTGTGCCCGGTACGCCCTCATCAAGGCCACCCAGGATACCTACGGAGAGAATGTTAAATTTCCCCCTGATGAGATTAACCTTGAGCAGAATAAGGTCATAATGTTACAGGGAGGATACAATGCGGCCTTTGACGCCAACGAGGGTTTTACAAGTGCCAGTCAGTTGGCCGTGGGTAAAAACGCCACGCTGATAGCCGAGAAATTCCTTGTACAGGGGGGAGGCGTAGCCGGCTCCTCGGCAGGCTCCGCTGACGGCGGAGTAAGCGTATCTAACGATTCCCTCATCGTAAAGTCATCGGCCGACCCTGGAGAGGAAATCGCTTCCGCTGGTGTTTCTGCCGCGGCCGGCGCCTACTGGAATGAAAAATCCATTGCAGGGGTAGCCACGACCGGAGGCTTGTCCGGGCAAGAGGCCCAGGATACACTTCATGCATTAATCGCAAGGATCTATAAAGCTGCCGTGGGACGTGATCCTTATCCCGATGAAATCTTAAGGACAGCAGATTACGCCGTGGGCATTTCCCTTGAATATGAAATTGATCTTGGCTATGCCCTCTGGGACGTTGCCTCTTCCATCTTTTCATCAGAAGAGGGTTGTGCGGCAAAGGAATGCGTAAGTGGAAAGACGATCTCAAAAATTTACATGGCTCTGCTTGGAAGAGAGCCCTCATCTGATGAAAATGCCTACTGGCTCGCATCGCCTGCAGGCGTGAGTTCCCTTCTCTATGCCCTCATAGGATCAGAAGAGTTCGTGAAGGAAAGCGCGGCCTTTAAGGAGCTTGCTCAGGCGGATCATGAGCGCAGCGCCCTCTGTGCGGCCTTCATTGCCCTCCTTGACAGGCTTCCTGCTCCAGGCGAGCTGGATTTCTGGGGATGCTTCCCCTCTAATGATGTTATTGAAGCGCTCCTTGCTTCAAGAGAATACACGGACAAGTCCCTGAGCGAAGAGGAAACCGCCCTGAGGATTATCCTTCTTGAGGAAGAAGCGTACCTTCACACAAAGCGATAAGGGCCTTTTGTTTATTGCCTGAACCATGGCATAAGATGAGGTTACAGTGAAACAGGTCTTTAACGAATGATATTCATCAAATGGTAGCGGTAGAAGTTTGCCAAGGAAGAAGTTGAGAGCAGGGGAGAAGCTGAAGGCATTAAAAAACGGGTAAGCGTTCACATGTTCCGGGTTCAAGGTTCCAGGTTGAGGGCAAAAGAAACAAGAGCGACCCGATTAGAACCTACCACGAGACCTTTTTGGCAATATGCGTCCGTTCGATCGCCTGTTCAGTGGTTTGTAGCGACGAATGCCGGCCAGTCGATGGCTCATAGATATCCAAACAGGGATGGAAGAAAGCGAGAAACATCCCTGAACCCCTGAACTTTTGAACCCGTGAACGGTTACGAATCTTTTTGGAGACCTACCTCGAAAAGACCCATGACGAAGGCTTCTTTGAGGTTACACAGCCGTTTTTTGCCTTCAGGGTATTGGTCATCGCCAATCCCAGGTTTTACCCGGATGACAGGACTGAGACCAAGCGAAAACTCATTGACTTCGGGTTTTCGGTCCTCAGGACAAGCAGATTCGAACCGGAGAAAATTGCCGATTATCTGGAGGGGAAATGAGCTTTTGCCTCTGGCTGACAGGGCTGCCGGGATCCGGCAAGAGTACCATTCTGAGAGAGCTTGCAGCCATGCTCGCATCCTCGGGCATTAGCGCCGTCAGTCTGAGCCTGGATAATATTCGAAAAGTTATCACTCCTGAACCGCGATATACTGAGGAGGAACGCGCCATCGTATACCGTTCCCTGGCGCTGATGGCCAAACTGCTGGTTATGGAGGGCGGGAAAAACGTGATCATTGACGCAACAGCTAATCGCAGAGAATACCGGGATCTCGCAAGAGTTCTGATCCCCGAGTTTGCAGAAATCTATATCCGGTGCCCTATTGAGACTTGCGAGAAGCGTGAGGCAAGGCGCCTGGGACAACCGGTGGAACACGACCTTTACAGGCATGCTCTGGATGGAACTTTGAAGGGTGGGCTTCCTGGCATCTCTGCCCCTTATGAGGAGCCGGAGCATCCGGAAGTAGTGGTGCGATCGGACCTGTTATCTCCCCGGGAATCCGCAAAAAGGATCATGGCCCATATCGAGTCCAGGTGGCCGAGGCAGACTCAGGAAAAGGAAAAGACATGCTAATGACAGCCATCGAGGCGGCGCTGGGAGCAGGTAGAATTATTGCCGATCGCTATCCGGGCGGGCGCGAGATCACCGTAAAGGGCTTTCGGGATCTGGCAACCGATGCGGACACCGCAGCGGAATCCTTCATCATGGAGCTGATTCATGCCCGGTTTCCCGATCATGCAATTATCTCGGAGGAGGCTGGGGATGGCGCGATCGGAAACGGATATGCATGGGTTGTGGATCCCCTTGACGGGACTACGAACTACGCGCACCATCACCCGGTATTCGCCGTGTCAATCGGTGTGCTGGAGGACGGGAACCCTCTGCTGGGGGTCATCCATGATCCGTTGCGTGGTCATACCTTTGTGGCCGAAAGAGGGGGTGGGGCCAGGCTTAATAATGTCCCCCTTCGAGTAAGTCAGACGGCGGAGCCTGATAATGCCATGATCGGGCTGGACTGGGGACACGCAGATGAGGCGCGCGAGCGGATGCTGGGTTATCTGCGCAATATCATTTCGCATTGCGGAACATTGCGTGCCCTTGGCTCGGCTGCACTGGCGCTTGCCCATGTGGCGGCCGGATGGATGGACGCCTACTTTCAGACAGGATTGAAGCCATGGGACGTGGCCGCCGGCGTGCTCCTTGTTCGGGAGGCAGGCGGGCGATGCACGACGCTGCAGGGCGAGCCGTATAGGATTCAAGAACCAGGCTGCGTGGCAACCAATGGCCTGATTCACGACGGATTGCTGCGGTTTTTGAATGGATGGCCGTACATCATGGCAGTTGATGACAGAGGGAATGGTTGAACCCCTAAGGTCAAATATCAACGAACCTTGAATCCTTAAACTTGAATTACCGTTAAGGCAATCACAGAAGCCTCCGGCAGGATGGTCTTGGTTGAGAGCGAATTAGGAAAGGAATATCTTCGCCTCAAGAGATTCGTTAGCGACTCATAAAGGTCTATTTCGTCTTTAAGTCATGAACTATCTTGGGGCGATCACGGGGGAACTTGACAGCGTGCATACAAATAGATAAAAGGGTATGCCGAAGTGATCGAAGGGAAAGATCCCTTCCTGTGTCACTGAAATAATAAGACTATAGAAAGAGGAGGAGCTGCTATGGCGGATTACTGCATAAATGTGTTTTTGAATCAGGAACAGGAAAAGAAATTGCAGGACCTTGGGTTGGGGGACAATATCAAGGAGATTCAAGGGAAAAGAGGGGTTCAGGTGGCCATGAGCGAAAAGGATCAGAAAAAGCTTAAAAAGAGCTTTCCCGACCTCGAGTTCAGCGCGTCAAACGAATGTGTTCTTCCTGAACAGAGTCAGTTGACGCTGCTCGATATCATCTTCAATGTAAAGAGTCTGGACGTTATGAAGTTTGCCATCACCAAACTCTATAACCCCCTTGCCGGCAAGGCCCTGAGGAGCAAAGTCTATTGAGCTGCCATCTCCTGGGATCGCAAACCCGTTGAAGAGACCGCAAACTCGTTTAGGAGATCGCAGGGTTCATGCGCCCGTTTGGCTGATTATAGCTGTTAGGGCTTCTGAGCAATCAGCAGGGCTTCTCTTGTCAGGGCTTGGTGATGAGTGTAAGCTCACACTCCGCGTAGCCGTCCTGGCCGGCGAGGCCCTGGCTTCTTATCCGCTCCAAAAGTGTCTCTGAACGCCGCCAGTCTCCGCCAAGGGATGAAGGGAGTTCCAGTTTCCTTTCAAGCGCCACAGCCCAGACCGTGTCCGTTCCGAAAGGCTCCTGCACAACCAGATCAACGCTGCACCCGTCTTCCGGGATGACAAGAGGCACGCCCGGCTCAAGGCGTCCTCCGCAAAGACCGGTATCGGCGGGCTCCCCGTCTCTTCCCACGGGATAGAGAAGTGCGGCCGCGCCCGCCTCGTCCAGATCAAAGAGATAAACATAGGCAGGCCTGTTTACGCGCACCAGAAAGGAGATTTTGTCGCCCTTGTAATAAACAGGCCGGCCTTCCCCCCTCGTGGTGCTGATCTCAGCAAGAAGGCCCTTCTTGGATATGCCTTCTTTTTGGATAGGGGCGGAAACCTTCTGCGGCTGGAAGAGTTCAGGTGGAAAGAGCGCGATGGGGATATCTCCCGAAGCGGCCGTTACCTGGATCCCGCTTCGGGCTACCACGCGGAGCCGCACCTCGATTATGTCTTTTCCGCTGTGCAGCCACGCCTCACCCCGCATCTCACCATCCGCCCTTAGAAGATCGGACGTAAGGGAAGAGTGTTCCCCTTCATCCCTGGCCTTCGGGGCGATTCCCCGTGTGCGCAATTCCTTGAGGGAAAGGCCGCGCATTGCCGTCCCCTGATCAAGCGGTCGCAGGGCACTGCTCTCAGAAAGCGCCGCATAGAGCCACTCGGAAAGATAGACACCCAGGTCGGAATTAACCTTATCGGCAGGAACCTTTATGGGCCTTACGTGAATGGCAATGGACCTTGCCCCTGATGAGTTCGCTTCAAGCCTGCGAATCAGGTACCGCGCCCAGGAATCACGGTCTGCCTCAAGGGCCTTTGGATCTACTTCTCTTAGCGGAACTTTTCCAGAGACCGAGGCTAGAACCTCTGTGCCTTTGTCTCCGAATCTTACCGCCTCAAGATTTATCGCAAGCTCATCGCCTTCCCTGATCCATGATCCCTTTATCCGAAGGCAATCAAGCTGATCAAGGCCGGGCGGGAGCACCCTTACCCCCATTTCCGTGAGTTCCGGAACCAGTCTGTTCTTGAGATGTATGGCCAGGGGTAGGCTTATCCCGGTCACGGCGTCATAAAAGGCGTGCGGGCTGACAACCACTTCTTTTCCCAAAAGCTCTCCCCGCTTCACAAGCTCTCTTGAAAGGCCTTGCACGGCCTTGTCAAAGCTCGATCCTGCCTCAACCTGAACTGAGACACAGCCAAGAGTCAAAAATGCACAAAAAAGCCCAAGTATTCGTTTCATGGAACCTTCCCCCAGTTAATGTATCGGTATGCGGGAAACTGCTTTTGGCAGCAGATCAATCGCTCTATGAAAATATGATGCGGCCCTATCTTCAAAGTCAAGAAAAACCGGCCTGCCAATCCCTCAGTACCTTAAGCCTGCGTTTCAGGATGGGCCATAGGCAGTCTCCTAACGGACTTGATTCCTGGCCGATCCTTTGACGATTCATAACCTGCCATGGATTCAGGGTTAAGCCGCTAATCACGTGCCCAGGCCTTACGGCTTGACTTTGACGGAGACTTGTAAGAGTGCCCTTGACAGCGTGTTACATTTTAATTACTTTTTTTATTACATATTTAGTTACCTTTTTTATTACATCAAGGAGGTTACCTATGAATGGACGGAGTTTTAAGGTAATGATTGTTGTATTGTTAGCCATGTCGGCCTTGGGAGGGATGGTCATGGCGAAGACAACCAAGCAGGCAAAGGCAGGCAAGAAATGTCTGGACACTGCGATTATCGTGGTTGATCTTCAGGGGGATTTCACTATAACCGAGAAGGGATCTCTTGCGGTGGAGGGGACTGACGCCACTTATGTCAAGTCGGTGCAGGACGCGACAGCCAGACTGAAAGCCGCCGGGTTTCCGATCTATGCAACTCAGGATTGGCATCCTGGGAATCATGCCTCTTTCTACACAAATCACCCCGGAAAAAAACCTTTCGAGGTGATTAAACTCGAAGGAAAAGACCAGGTCATGTGGCCGCCCCATTGTGTTCAGAACAGCACTGGGGCTAAGATCTTGCTTGATGAAAAGCTCTTAAAAGCCGTTGTCAAAAAGGGCATGGATCCCCGGTACGACAGTTACTCGGGTTTCCAGGATGACGGCGGCAAAGAAACCGAAATGGACAATATCCTGAAAAAGGCAGGTATCAAGAAAGTAGTTATTTACGGTATCGCGACAGACTACTGCGTGAAAGCAACGGCGCTGGACGCGGTCTCTAAGGGATACAAGGTCATCATGGTAAAGAATTTAAGCAAGGGAGTCGCCGCAGATACCTCAGCCAAGGCAATTGATGAGATGAAGTCTAAAGGCGTCGCAGTGACCGATGATCTGGATATTGAAAAACTGGAAGAGATATAGAGCTGTTAGACCAACGGATAGAATCTGCCGAACCAGTCTTACCTACCGTCCACTTTTTTAACCCCTCTACATTTCTCCGCTCTTTGCGCGATTGGGCCACGGCATCCGCCCCCAGGAGGGAGGGCGATGCCGTGGCCCATGGTGAGCAGGTTAAGCTAATGACATACCCTTTGATCCTAGAGGCCACCACATCTCACTAATAGGAATGCCCAAAGGGGGATATGGCAGATCTTGCCCCACTTGAAGGCATCCTTTGTCACCAGTACCCCTCTGCCGATGCCCTTGGAGATGCTCTGTTCATCCCAGCCCGAGACACCGGCCTGGTACTTGACCTCAGTTCCGAAAGGCTCATCTTCAGGCCTATTCAGGAAGACGAAATCCACCTCGTTTCCCTTCCTGGAACGAAAATAGTAAAGACCTTCCAGTGTGCCCAGGGTGCTCCAGCGGTCGGCAAGCGCTCTGGCGAGATGAACCGCGGTTGCCTGTTCAGCCAGTGCCGCCTTTTGGGCAGGCGGCAAACCTGCGTTTTCCGCGGTGATCTTCCACAGTATCGGGTCAATGGCGTAGAATTTTTTCTCTCGCTTCGGAAAGGGACGCCGGTGAGCCAGATCAATGCAGGGTACCTCGAAACCCAGAAATGCCCCGCCAAAAATCCCCAGATAGTCCTGCACGACGGCATTGGAGCGACACCCTGTATCCTGTGTCAGTGCATTATAGCTTACCGGGGCCCCCAACACACCGTAAAGCTTTCTCATTAGACTCATGAACTGAGGAACACTTCTGCGTTGCTTTTCAAACTCGCTGAACATCACCGACCGATAGACCTCCATGGTCTCAGCTCCAACGGCGCCTTTTTTGAGAAGTTCGGCTACAACCATGGGGAAGCCTCCCCAATCAAGATAGGAGTCGAGAAGTTGGATATAATGTTCTTTTCGAGCGAGGGATTCCGCTTGAAACATCCCAAAAACTGACTCATCATCTAAAAGCTCCATCAGGCTCCCCTCAAGAGGCTCATGCCCGAAAGCTCGGCAGAACTCAGCAAAGGAAAGGGGGAGAAAGGCAATGTCGAATCCCCCGCCCCTCCGTCCAGGCATGCGCTCGTATCCGCGCCTCATCTCCACGGCGGAAGATCCTGTAATCAAGAGGTAAACGCGCTCCAGTTCACCGCTATCGGCAAGCGGCTTGATCGCCCTGGCCCAGTCCTTCACCATGGTTACCTCGTCGAGGAGGAGAAAGCCGTAATTGCCTTGAGCACGGAGGGTTTTCACAAATGCCCGGATGAGGTCAATGAGTTCGCGGAAGTGGATGATGTCGTCGCACGGATAGTAGCCAATGCATCGGGGCTTTATGCCGGCTGAGATGAGATCCTTCACCAGAAGCTTTAGTTCAGTCGTCTTCCCCACCTGCCGGGGTCCCCTGATGATGCTGATCCGGCCGGGCGGGAGGTTTTCGAGACGGAGTTGTTCAGCGCTGAGGTGGCGGAATAGGAAGCCTGCGGAGCGCGCCTGTTTAAGTGACCTATCATCCTGTTCCCAATTCTCTTCAGACCACCAGGGCGACCTCAGCATAATCCTTTCCAGGTAATTCATGTTTCCCCTTTTCCGGCTTGAACACGCCCTTTAAGCGATAGGGCCGTATTGGATGCAAGTGATTGCGCACTTAAGGAAAAGCCATCAACTTTTAACCTTATGACCTTTCAAAGGCATACCGCTTTTGAAAGATAACTCAAACAAAAATGGATTGCAAGGGTTATTAGGACGCGGGGTAAACTCTCCTGGCCGACCTTCAGATCAAGGAGCCTTAAAGCTGCAAGGGCGATAATGCAGGTGAGACAGAAGGCTATACGGCTTCTCTCGATGCTGTTTTGGCAAACCCTTGATAAACAAAACCCTGGGGAGGCCCGCAGGCTTCTAACCGATACTGTGGCCTCAGTGTACGACAACAAGAAAATAGGAACCTGGGTGGAGGAGCAATTACAAAAGAAGCCGGACATACGGGCATCCCACCTTGCCTGGCAGGCATCACAACAATTCGACATTGATCGAAAACTGGAGCCCTGTCTCAGAAATACCGCGATCAGGATAAAGGCAAGAACAACGAGGCGTGTCAAGAGCGCATCGCATTTACTTGGGTGATGTATAATGTTAATGTATATTTTATGGGAGGTGCGCCGTGGTAAGAACCCAAATATACCTAACAGAAAGCCAACGCAACGAATTGGCCGCTATCGCCAAGGTTCTCGGCAAGAAACAAAGTGAGATTATTCGAGATGCCATCGATAAGCTTTTTGGTCAAACAAGCGCTGCGCGCAGGGAGTCTGTGTTGCGCAAGGCTGCCGGAATCTGGAAGGATCGTATGGATCTTCCTGATTTTGAATCAATTCGTGGCGAATGGGAAAGGAGTTAATCGTGTCTCGGCCAATACTGGTGGACACAGATGTGCTGGTCATCTGCAAGACAAAACTGCCTTTAAAGAAAGCAAGAGAATAGCATTGGTTGATAGCTCTCACAGTCATTTTTCTCAGGCTTTGCCCCTTTGCGCAATTGACTATGTCGAATATCCAGATAAAATTGCTCCCAATTGAGCATTCAAAGCCTTTTGCTATACATAATTTCATTGATAAAGGCCGCCATGATGAGTTGAGGGCGTTGAGCTAGTGTCCATCCGGAAATGAGATAGTTTCGTCGAGTTCAAGGCGGGCGATAATTTTAACCACAGGAATACATTGACGTATTTCGAGGATTAAAATTTGAGCCCAACGCCGAAATCGGTGAAAATAGCCATTTCCGGATGGACACTGAGCTAGGAATCAAAGTTTTATCCCAGTGCCAGGTTTTTTATTGTCGGCATGTGTCTGAGACTATCCGGAGTTACCTCGGTTAATAGTAGAGTCCCAGGACGCCGCAGTATGGCTGACAATTTGGCGGTAGCCTTTGCCGCCTTTTAGGCAACCCCAGAGTATTACAGGAGGAACCATGCCATGACCTGGATCCCGGCCCTTAAGACCTTTTCAGCCTGCCTTGCCCTATCCATTACCCTTGCGCTGCTTAAAGGGTGCGCGGAGCCTCCGCCTAAGGCTGCGCGAAAGGAGGACCGGGGCATAACAGTGATCCAGAAAATGCGGACCGAGGCTGTAAGCCGAAACGTCGGGCGCTGGGCCGTTGTTATAGGCATATCCGACTACAAATACGACAGCAGGTGGGATGCCAGGAAAGGTATCCCTGATCTAAGATACGCGGACCGCGACGCGCGGATGTTTTCGGAGTTTCTGATGTCCCCGGCAGGGGGGGCCTTTCCTGCAGATCGGGTGATCCTCCTCACCAACCATCAGGCCACGGTTAAAGAGGTGAGAAAGGCCATAGGGGATTTTCTCTCCCGGAGCCTGGAAGACGATCTCGTCATCATCTTCTACGCAGGGCACGGCGTTGCCGACCCTCAAAGGCCTGATAATCTCTATCTTCTGTGCCACGATTCAGAGCCCGGCAACTATTATGGGACGGCACTGCCCATGTGGGAGATAGATGTCGCGCTCAACCGCACCATAAAATCCCGCAAGGTTCTCGTGCTGGCCGACGCCTGCCACTCTGCCGGAGTAGGCGGGGTGAGGGGAGAGAAGGCCGCTGAGAAGTTCAATGAATACATCAAGAAGCTTGCAGGCTCAAAGGAAGGCGTTACAAAGATCACCGCATCGAGGGCCGATGAACTCTCCCAGGAGCGGGACGACCTGGGTGGAGGCCACGGGATCTTCACCTATTATCTCCTGGACGGTCTCAGGGGAAGGGGCGATGCAAACGCCGACGGCTTTGTGACCATGAAGGAGGCCTATGATTATCTCTACGACAGGGTGCGCTCCGAAACAGGCCACTCCCAGCATCCCTGGGCGTCTCCCTACGTGAGTGACGACGTTCCACTCGGCATAACCGACGCGCAGGTGCTGGCAGCCGTCAAGACCCTTGCCGAGGCCAAGCCGAAGACTGAAAGACCTGCCCCTTCAGCCTACAGGCCGCAGCCTGTCTCCGATGACATTCCCAGGGACTCGGCAGTGGCCTTGAAGCTCGCACGGGCAAAGCTTTCCAAGGATGACCGTTATACGGCAAGGGATATGGTTGAGGCGGTCATTGCAAGGTCTGACAACTCAAAACCCGAGGCCCTGGCCCTTAAGATAGAGCTTTGTCTCCTGGAGGGGGATATCAAGGCTGCTGAGGACACGGAAGACCTCCTGGTCATACCCTATGCCGCCCATCCGGCCGCCGCGGAAGGGGCCAGGAAGGTCTATGATTACTATCTCAAGCGTTCTTCGGACAAGCAGGCGTTGATACAGGACCTTGAGACCTACATAAAGCGCCACAGGGGAGGGCTGCTTGAAAAGGAGGCCGGCCAAAAACTTGCAGGCGTAAAAAGCGGCATCAAGACAAGGTATGAAAAGGACCTTGATGAGAGCCTTGTGCTCGCAAGGGGCTTTATCGGCCAGGAGCGTTTTGAAAGGGCGAGGGAGGAGCTTTCAAAGGCGAGGGAGAAGTGCCGTGAGGCCCTTTCAAGCTACGGCATTACCCTCAACACCTCGGCCATATCCGATCTTGAGGCACAGGCCGACAAGGCCGAGGTGGCCCACCGGAGCCGCATGTTTGAAAGCGCGCTTTCAAAGGCGGTTGAGCGCTTCAAGGCAGGCGATTATAGCGGGGGCTACAGCCTCCTTGAAGAGGCGAGGAAATACGCAGGCGAAAGCTCTCTTGCAAGGGTTGATGAGATAGCGGCGCGCTACAACGCCCCTCCTGAGGTAAAGATAACCGCCCCGGCGGATGAAATAGACTGGGACAGCCCCGTGCGCTTTACCTTTGAGGCCAAAGACAGGGAAGGGGACCCTGTGAGGATAGTTGCCTGGGACTTTGGAGACGGCACAAGCGCAACGGAAGGGAGTCCCGAACACTCATACGGCAAATGGTCCGGCCCTGAAAAGGAAAGGAGGTTCACTGTCACTGCCAGGGTGACCGACGGACACAGTACCGTGTCAGCCAAAAAAACCATCATGGTGAAGAAACAAGACAGGGTCAAGACCTTCACCGTAAACGGCGTTTCATTCAAGATGATCCGTGTGCCTGCGGGCGAATTCATGATGGGGAGCCCTTCAAACGAATCGGGAAGGTATGATAACGAAACCCAGCACCGTGTGCGCATAACAAAGGACTATTGGTTAGGTGAGACCGAGGTGACGCAGGGGCTTTGGAAGGTTGTGATGGGAAGCAACCCCTCCAGCTTTTCCTCCTGCGGGGATGACTGCCCTGTGGAGCAGGTATCCTGGAACGACTGTCAGGAGTTCATAATGAGACTTAACAGCATGGTATCGGGAGGGGGCTTCAGACTTCCCACAGAGGCCGAGTGGGAGTATGCGGCGAGGGCAGGGACCACCACAGCGATCTATACGGGCTCGATGAGGATCCTGGGCGACAATAACTCCCCTGAACTCGACCCGATAGCATGGTATGGCGGGAACAGTTGCGTTAGTTACAGCGGCGGATATGACTGCAGCGGATGGAGCGGAAAGCAGTACTCATGCTCAAGTTGCGGGACGAACCCTGTAGCAAAGAAAAAGCCCAATTCGTGGGGGCTCTATGACATGATAGGCAATGTCTGGGAGTGGTGCGAGGACTGGTATGGAGACTATCCATCCGGGTCTGTGACTGATCCGGCTGGTGCCTCCTCGGGCTCGGGCCGGGTTCTCCGTGGTGGTGGCTGGGGCGGCAACGCCGGGGGCTGCCGCTCGGCCGACCGTGGCAGGGACGATCCCGGCAACCGGTACAGCATCTTCGGCTTCCGTCTTGCCCGGCCTTGAGGTCAGGAGTTGAGCCAGGCGTGGATTGTGGCCGAGACGCGACCCGTGCGGCAGCCGAGGGCGCGGCTGGGACACAATCCCAGGCAGATTGAACGGGGGAGGTTGAAAGGAGTTTTCTGTGTCTTGGCGGCCCGGTTGGGCCGCCCGGTCGCTCCGACCGCGTGTTCTGCGGCGGCTCCTTGGACTTCTACGCCAAGTTCTGCCGCGCGGCCCTTCGCGGCAGGGACACGCCCGAGTACCGCTCCGTCAACCTCGGGCTGCGCCTCGCAAGAACCCGTTAGGTTTTACCCTTTTACCTTTTGCCGCGCCGCGGGCAAGGGCATCCGCCCCCGCAGGAAGGGCGATGCCCGGAACCGTAGGCGCGGGCCGGGGAACCTAGTGCCGAAGACATGGCAATCACAAAAAGGCCAATCAGATTCTTTGCCAGGCAGCCCTGGCAGCCAGGATCAAGGAAATGGCAGACTTCACTCGGCGAACTGTTTTTTAATCAAAAGGGGGTGATTCAGGAGAGAACTTGGACGCCCTATTCTGCGAATCGTGCATAAGTCCTCACAATGGGAATGCCTCTCAAGAGCGCTGTAGCAAGTTATGGGGAAGTCAGAGGGTTGAGATCCAATCTTGAGGCACAAGTCAAGGCGCTCAATGAAATGGCTTGACAGAGACTAATGGCAATTATACATTGTTTATACATCTTATATTTGTGGAGGTCATTGATATGGAAGCGATTCTCAGAAAATGGGGCAACAGTCTTGGGCTCAGGATCCCCGCAGGACTTTTGGCTGAACTGGGGTTGTCTGAAAACGCGACCGTAGATCTCAGGGTCCAGGACGGCAACCTGATCGTGGCCCCAGGTCAATCGAAAAGGAAGTGGAAGTACGCGCTGGAAGATCTGCTTTCAGGCGTCACGGAGGACAACATCCACCCCGAGACCGATTGGGGAAGGCCTGTGGGAGAAGAAGCCTGGTGAGCCAAACCATCTTTTATCCCAAGCGGGGCGACGTCATAAAGGTCAATTTCGATCCGGTGACGGGCCATGAGCAGGGCGGATATCGGCCTGCTATGGTTCTCTCGGCCGACGACTACAACCGAATTGTGGGACTTGCCATAGTGGCCCCTATAACCCTCCACGCCAAGGGCTACCCTTTCGAGGTCCGGATTCCCCAAGGCCACAAGGTCAGCGGCGTTATCCTTGCCGATCATGTGAAATGCATCGCCTGGAAAGAAAGAAAAGCGAGTTTCTTTGACACCCTCCCGGCTCACGTGCTGGAGGAAGTTCAGGAAAGGCTTGGCCCGCTCCTTTTTCCATGAATGCATGCCCATGCACCTCGTTTTCAGAGCCAGGGCTCCGTTGGGTAATGAGGTAATTTATGTACCGGATTCGGCTCATTTCTGGGTCTGTTTTCATAGCTTTTCTGCTTTGTGCAGAAGCCTGCGCCCGCGATGGCAACTATCCGTAGGCATATCCAGCAACAAAAGCAGAAGTCAGCGCAAGACAGTTTGAGTTCGGAGAACAGTATGAGTCTGCGCGTTCAGATGAGGAACGGAGCGAGATCGTTAGGGAAAGCCGGGAGACCGTCTTCAATATCCTCACTGAGGATATATTTCCAGCCTGGTATGGAACCGAATGGGATTTTAACGGCACATCCAGAACCCCTGGAGAGGGGTCACATCGCCTGCGGGACCTTTGTCGTCTATACGCTTCAGGACGCAGGGTTTAAGATCCCTTCGAAGATGGCCCGGCAACCTTCGGAAAACATCATCAAGAATCTCATCGGTCCTTCTAACATCATGCGGTTTTCCAATGCGGTCCCCATGCAAAAGGTCCTTGAATGGATCCGCTCTCAAGATGAGGGACTCTTCATTGTGGGTATGGACATCCATGTGGGATTCATCATCAACAAGGCAGGAAACATAACCTTCTGTCATTCCAACTATTATGATCCACCCCGGGCGGTGGTGAATCAGGACGCCAGGGAAAGAAGCCCCCTCACGGATTCGAAATACCTGGTATTCGGCAAAATACTGGACAACGCGATGATGATCCGGTGGCTCAAGCATGAGCTGTTTCCAGTGACCTATGACTTTTTCAGGAGGAATTAACAGATGAAACCCAGGCGGTGCGTGCTGGCGCCGTCACCTTTGCTAACGGTTAGGAGAAGAGTAAAATGATGAAACAGAATTTGCCAACAAATTATTGCCGTTATCTACACATCCTTATATTTTCATCAGTTCTTTTGAGTCATACGGCATTAGCTTCTGAGCCAAGAACGTTAAAATGGTCACTCGATAGTCAGACGCAATGTATAATGGCGGCGGATGATTTCACATTCTCCGTATCTAAACAAAGGCTGATTATTCGGAAGGAAAATAGAGTCGTATTAGATCATGATTTCAAGAGACCTATTATCTATGCAGTGTTAAATCCTTTGTTGGACGAAGCCGCTACGCGGCGGTAAAAAACCTCAAAATGGTGTATAACTTCCAGCGTTGCCCAATTCCGGGCACCACCAAAACAAAGGGAGGTATACCATGAAAACAGCCGAAACGAACCGATTTAATGAACTTTATCAGAGTCACCTGCGTTCTCTCAAACTGCAAGGCAAAAGTCAAAAGACCATTGACGCTTACGCGCGCGCCGTGCGTCGAATCAGTGAACGATTTGAT
>Ga0210054_1000475_pt1 | contig 37558 bp, 35 predicted proteins | sample CryGeymeta201516_FD_185470 | JGI IMG/M metagenome (GOLD analysis project Ga0210054, IMG submission 185470) | Groundwater microbial communities from Crystal Geyser aquifers in Utah, USA - Crystal Geyser metaG 2015-16 (SPAdes) (version 2) | ecosystem: Environmental > Aquatic > Deep subsurface >... | reverse complement strand
CGAGTCGGGATGGGAGAGGCAAAGAATCGGCCGGCCCATCGCGACGTACTCGCTGAGTTTGCCCGTCTGTTCCCAGACCAGCGGCCCGGTGAGCAGCAGCAGCGCATCCGAGTCTAAGGCGAGGCGAAGTGCCTCGTCGTGCGGGACCCTGTTCAGCAGGCTGACCATGGTTGAGAGCACCGGGCACGTCTCGATCGCCCGGCGGTTCGCCGGGTCTACGTTCCCCACGAACATGAGCCGCACCCGCTCCGTCACCTTTGCGTTGCGTTGCGCCGCCGCCCGGATTGCGGCAAACAGCGTGTCCGTCCGGCGGAACTGGTGGAGGGTGCCCAAGTGGCAGATCAGGACTGGCTCGGCAGAGCCACGCGAGGCGACTGCCCGCGCCAGCTCTCGTGGGGTGCCCGGAAAATCCTCCTCATCGAACCCGTGCGACAGTTCCAGGACGCGCTCCGCCTTGGCGGGGTACCGCGCGCAGTACGTCTCCACCATCTGCTCGCCCACCACGACCAGCCCGCAACTGCCGTCCACCAGCGTCCGCTCCTGTCCCGCTTGCTGACGCGCAAGTTGCCGTTTCTGCTTCAGCGCGCTCAGCACGCCCGAGTACTTGCCGCGCCCGGTGTAGGTCCCCTTGAGCTTGTTCGAGTACTCGTTGCCAACCCAGAGGTCGCGGAACTCGGCGACGTACGGAACTCCGTGGAGGCTGTTGAGGAGGTGCGCAGCCCAGAGCGCGGACGGCGGCCCGAACGAGGCGAGCACGAGGTCGGGGGCGAATCGCTTGACGGCCCACTGTGCGCGAAGCAGCACGCTCGCGGTCACCGGCGGGCCGACGGAGAAGAACCGGTAGGGCGCCCCCAGGAGCGAAGCGAGCCGCCGATCGCTGCGGCTCCCCTCTCGCAGCGTTTGCCGAGCCCGGAGCAAGGACTGAAAGGCTGGCGTGACCCGCAATACCGGCGCGTCTTCCATGGCGGGCGCGAGGAGGCCGCGGTCGACTCTTTGATCGGGCCGGGCAGCCAGCGTCAGGACCACCGGGCGCCAGCCGTGGTCCGGCAGGTACCGCGCAAACCGCTTCGCCCGCAGACTCTCCACGGAGAGAATGGGCGGGAACTTGTACGTCAGGTAGAGGAGAGTGCGTCGCATACTTCGGCCGAGTCACTTTGGATAAGAAGGGGAACGGCCCTTACGTGTTGGTCGTGAGCCACCGTTCCGCTGTCGCCAGGTCTTCGGCTCGGGTCAGCGTCATTCGTCCCGCCGGCAGTCGGTACGCCAGCACAGTCCGGCCGTCGGCGAGCATCGCCGCAAGTGCTGAGGTGAACTCCCGCTCGCCACGAGGCGAGGGCTCTACCCTTACCAGGTAGTCAAACAACAGGGGAGTGAACGCGAAGACCCCTCCCTGGTTCCAGTGCGTGCCGGCCGTCCCTGCGGGCGGCTTCTCCACGATCCGGGTGACCCGGTCGCCCTCCAGGTACACAGCCGCGCCGGCGGCGGGATCGTCCACGTAGTTCAGCGCAGTGACTGCGTCGCACTGCCGCTGGCGGAAGAGCGCGGCAACGGCGGCGTAGTCGTCGCGCCGCACCACGACGTCGCCCCAACTGAGCAGGAACGGTTCCGCGCCCACCGACTCGCGCGCCAACTCGATGGCGGGGGCGGTGCCGGTCTGTTCCGGCTGAGGGACGTACTTGACAGTAAGTGCCAGCCGCTCACCGTTCGAGAAGTATGACCGGACGGGCTCGGGTAGATGGCCGGTGACAAGGGTCGCTCGCCCGATCCCGGCCGACTTGGAGCGCTCGAGCAGGTGCGCGAGCAGCGGCTTGCCGGCGATCTCGACCATCGGCTTCGGCACAGATTCGCTCAGCGGCCGGAGGCGTTCTCCCCGGCCGGCAGCGAGGACGACAAGATGCGCAATGGTTCGGCCAGGCATGGTCGGTGTGCAGCGCTACCCGGTGGTCGGTCGCCGTGCTGTGGACAGATCTGTCGGATCTGCCGGATCAGTCGGATCGGTCCTGTCCCGGTTCTCCGACTACCCGGTTGCCCAGTTCCCCAGCAGCTCTGCGGTCGCCGCAAACACCTCCTCGACGGTGATCCGCTCCATGCAGTCGGCGCCCCGCGGGCAGTCGCTGGCATTGCGGAGGTAGCACGGGCTGCAGTCCAAGTCGGTAACGACCTTGCGCCCGCGGCCGAACATCGCGATCTCGCCGGGCGGCGTAGGACCGAAGATGCCGACGGTCGGCGTCTTCACCGCGACGGCGGCCTGCAGCCCGAAGGCATCGCCGCTGACGACGCACGACAGCCGGGCCAGAAAGGCGCAGAACTGCAGAATGCTGTGATCACAGCCCGAATCCACCGCGCAGTCGCGCGTTCGCGACAGGATCTCCGCGTTGCGCGCCCCCTCGGCCGGCCCGCCGAGGAGCACAACCTTCGCGTTGAGCTGCTGGTGCAGCATTCTGGCGAGATGCACGAAGCCATCGATGGTCCACTGCTTCGTCTCGAACCGGGCGGCATTGCCGCCCGTGTTTAGCCCGACAATCGGGCCGTCGTGCACCAAGTCGAGCGACCGCAGCAGATGGTCGGCGTAGGCGAAGTCCTGTTCGGCGGGGTGGATCTCGTACTCCTCGCCCTCGTACGGCACGCCCAGCATGTCGAAGTAGAGCTCGTGGTACGCCCGCCGGTTCTCTCGGAACCGCACCTGGTTGGACAGGTTGAGGCTGTATAGGTACTCGCTCTCAGGTCCCAGCGGCCAGAGCTTGGCGTGCTCGTTGAGCCCGAACCCGAACTTCTTCGCCGCGTTCATGCTCGTCGCGATGGCGGCGACTTGTCGATCTGCCTCCAACCCCAGCACCAAGTCCCACTTCCGCACTTGGCAGTACAGCAGGTCGTCGGCGTTGGTGGTCAGCACTTCGTCGATCAGCGGGCTGTTCGCCAGCAGTTTGCACCCGGCGGGCGAGGCCATCCAACAGAGGCTGGGGTTCTCGTACTTCTTCCGCAGCGCGTGAAGGATGGGCGTCGTCTTGACGATGTTGCCGAGCTGGTTCATCTTCAGGATGAGCACGCTCGGTCCGTCGGGCGAAAAGTGCGCGCAGCCCTCGCACTCGCAGCCGTGCTTGCAGGGGCGGTAGCCGGTGAAATGGCGGCAATTGGAGCGGAGTTGGTCGAGTTCCATGGGACAGGCTATCGTACTACGGAGACCCGTCCTTGTCAAAGACCGCGCGCCCGCCTCACCGGTACGTCACAAACACCAGCGCCCCCCCACGCCTTCTCGGCGTCCCTCTGGACGCCGTCTGCTCGACCCTTCGGCGGGTCTGGGTCGTACTGGAACACGCGGACGTAGCAGTAGCATTGCCCCGGGGAAGTCCGGGCATCGCGGAAGGACACGAACCCATACAGGTGGCGCATGACCTCCATGGGTGAGGCGAGGGTCTCTCGTGCGCTACGGACAAGAAGACGAACAACTCGCCTGAGTTTTGTCCAGGTGGATTCGGTATACTGGGACGTGACTGCTGTAGTTGCCAGGAGTTGAGGTCATGCAGGCCCTGAGATACGAGTCAGAAGTAACCCCTCGCGGCACCCTGAGGCTTCCGCGCCTACCGCTGAAGAAGGGCACCCTTGTCGAGGTGATTGTGCTGGCGCCCGAGGAGCGGGGCGCGTTCGGCGGCTTGTTGAAGGCATCTGAGTCCTCGCTGGACTTCTGGAACAACCCAATAGATGATGAGCTCTGGAATGACGCTTAGGCAGCGTGACATCGCGTTGGTGCCAGTTCCGTTCACAGACCTCTCGGCGAACAAGCGGCGTCCGGTGGCAGTTCTGTCCACCACGTCCCACAACCGGAAGTCCGAGGAGGTGGTGGTGGCCGCGGTCGCGTCCAACACGGCTGCGCCGGGACGAACCGTGGCGATCTCGTCGTCGGATCTGGCAGAAGGCACGTTGCGCCCAGACAGGGTCGTTCGCGCGGACAAGCTCCACACGCTCAGTCAGCGGATTGTCGTCAGACGCTACGGCCGGCTGACCGAGAGTGCCTTCCAACAAGTCCTGGGCAGACTCGACCAACTGCTGGGACGCACGAGGTAGACAAGATGCGCACGGCAACGGTCTGCTTCCTTGTGGTGGTCCTGCGCGCCAACGGATGGGCGGAGGTGGACGAGATCCCCTTGACCAAGCTCAACCTCACCCTCCCCGCCCTCTCCCGGGTTCGCGCCGCGACCGATGCAGGCGACGCGGATCGAGCCGCCGCCGAACTGCTGTCCTACTTCCGCCAACGCACCGCCCCCCAGTGGTACTTCGCCGCCGATCAGCCACCTCCGCCGAAGCCGGGCGCGGCCGACGCGGCGGCGGAGAAGGTCCTGCGTCGGGAGTACGCCTTCGTCGGCAAGCCGGCCACGCTCACCCACGATCTGGACTGGAATGCAAACCCGCTCAACGATGTCGAGTGGCCTATCGAGCTGAACCGGCACTACACCTGGGTCGCGTTGGGGCGGGGGTATTGGAACACGGGGAACGAGAGGTACGCCGCCGACTTCGTCTACCAGCTTCGGGACTGGGTCAATGACAACCCGCGCCCTACCTCACCCCGCGGCGGTCGCTACACGTGGCGCACGCTGGAGTGCGGGATCCGGCTCAGCGGCTCCTGGCCGGAGACGTTCTACCGGTTCGTCAACTCTCCCTCGTTCACGCCGGAAGTCCTGTCCACGATGCTTGGCAGCATGTGGGAGCAAGCCGACTACCTGGCGAAGTTCCCCTCGGGCGGCGGCAACTGGCTGGTGGCGGAGTCGGCCGGGCTGGTCACGTTCTCCATTCTGTTCCCCGAGTTCACCGACTCGGCGCAGTGGCAGAAACTCGCGTTCGACCGGCTGTCGCAGGAGATGGACCGGCAGGTGCTGCCCGACGGCGCCCAGGTCGAACTGACGCCGCACTATCACAGCGCCACCCTCGGCAGCTTTCTCGCCGCCACGCGGATCGCCCAACTCAACGGCGTGCCTCTGCCGGGCAACTTCGGCGCGGGGCTCGAGCGCATGTTCGCCTACCTGGCGTACGTGGCCAAGCCCGATGGCTACATCCCAATGTTTAACGACTCCGACCACGACGACGCCTATGCCCGCCTGCGGGGCGAGCCGCTGGTCACCCGGCCGGACCTGCGGTGGGTCCTCACGGGCGGGAAAGAAGGGGCGGCGCCGGGGTTCGCTTCGTTGGCGTTCCCGTGGGCCGGTCAATACGTGATGCGCTCCGGCTGGGACAGGGACGCGCTCTACCTGGCGATGGACGCGGGACCGTACGGGCTGGGTCACCAACATGAGGACAAGCTGCAAGTCGACGTGCACGCCTACGGACGAAGCCACATTCTCGACCCCGGTCGGTTCACCTACGCCGGCCGTTGGCGAGGGCACTTCGTCAGCACAGCCGCGCACAGCACGCTCCTGGTCGACGGAACCGGGCAGAATCGGCGACGCACGCCGAGCAGCACTTGGGTGACCGATCACCCGCTGCCGAACCGGTGGCTCACCAACGACGACTTCGACTTCGCCGCCGGCAGCTACGCAGACGGCTACGGCAAGAACGACGACGTGCTCCACGTCCGCAAAGTGTTCTTCGCCCGGCCGGACTACTGGATCGTCACCGACTTGCTGCTCGGCCGCGACGGCTACACCGGCGAGCACGAAGCCGCCGTGCAGTACCAGTTCGGCGCGCCCGGAGCAACCGCCGACGAGAAGCCGCACTTGGTCTGCTCGCACAACGAAGACGCCAACCTCGCGGTTCTGCCGCTGGCTGCCCGTCCTCTGGAGGTGGACCTGCACGAGGGCGAGGACAACCCGCCGGCCGGTTGGATCGGCTGGAGCCTGCATCGGGCACTCAAGGAGCCGGCCACGATGGCCGTCTTCCGGCAGAAGGGCGCCGTGCCCACCCAACTGGACTGCCTGCTGTTCCCGTACCGCGGCGCAGACCTGCCGCCTGTCCGCCTCGAAGCGCTTCCCGAGCACGGGACCAAGGGCAGCGCGCTCCGGATCAGCACGGCGGAGTGGACCGACTACTACTATTGCGCCCACAGCGAAGGCGGCGCTGCCCGCTTCGGGGACTTCGAGACCGACGCCGACCTGACCTGGGTCCGCACTGACGCGGCAGGCAAGGTGGTCAAGGCGGTCTCTGAGGGAGGGAGCTACCTGCGCCGCGGCGGGGCGCAGGTAGCCGGTTCAGGCCAGCTCAGCCCCAGCCCGGTCACCAAGGACGGGGAGGGACGAACCGTCGAGTTCGACTCCGCGAAGCCCGGAAAGGCGGTTCTCGACTACGGCTACGCCGACGGTGGCGGCTACCTGTTCCGCGTCGAGCAGGACGCACAACCCGGCCACAACACGGTGTCCCTGCCCGACCTGCTGCCGGAACTCCGCTACGTGTACCGGCTGCGCGTCGTGGCAGACGGCAGGACGCAGGTTGTCCAACGCGGTCGGCTGCGCCTTCCGCCGCCGCGCAAATTCGACTTTGAAGACGGCACCACCCAGGGATGGGAGGGCGCAGTCGAGGTAGACAAGCTCGGAGCTAACGGCTCCGCCGGTGCACTCCACCTGGCAAGCGACCCCGCGACGGAAGCGCAGTACGTCAGCGCCACACTTGCTGCGCGGTTCACCGTCCGGCGAGAACTCGCGATCAGCTTCGTCTATCGCGCTCCCCTCGCCGCCGGCGGCGACTGGTGCTACACGAAGCTCACGCTGCAGGATCGCGACGGCATGGACTGGTCTGCGTACTTCGCCAGAGCGCCGATTCGCGACTGGCAGAAGGTCGCGTTGACCCTCGCCGACTTCCGTGGCGACACCCGCGACCACCCGGAGCAGCAGGGGAAGCCGTTGCCCGTCGGCACGCACATCTCACGGATCTCCTTCACGCAGCGCAAGGGCGTGACCACTCAACCGGTGGCTGCCGAGCTGTGGGTGGATGACGTACGATTGGCTGTCGAGTGAAACCGCTCCGCGAAATCGCTATCCACGGCAGGCGGCTGTAGGGCGAGGAATCCCTTCCCGCCAAGCCTCGCGGCGTACGGTCTGTTGGCGGAACAGGAGTTCTCGCCCTACGGTTGGGCGGGAGGTAGGCGAACATGCAGGAGGCGATCAGCAAACTACGAGCGGCTTCCCGCGTCGCCGTCCTCACCGGCGCCGGCATCTCGGCCGAGAGCGGCATCCCTACCTTTCGCGGCGAGGGCGGGCTGTGGCGGAACTACCGGGCCGAGGATCTCGCCACCCCGGAGGCATTCGCGCGCGATCCGGCGCTCGTGTGGGAATGGTACGACTGGCGTCGCGGCCTCTGCGCGCAGGCGGAGCCCAACGACGGGCATCGCGTGATCGCAGAGATGGAGCGCCACTACGACGACTTCCTGCTGATTACCCAGAACGTGGATGACCTGCACCCGCGCGCCGGCAGCACAAAGTTGGTAGAGATCCACGGCAACATCTTCCGGGCGCGTTGCACCGTTTGCCTGGAGCACTTTGGCCTCAGCGACGGGCCGCTCCGCGAAGTCCCGGTGCTCTGTCCCGCTTGCGGCAAGCTCGCCCGCCCACACATCGTCTGGTTTGGCGAGACCTACGAGAGCGGCGTACTCAACAGGGCGACGACCTTTCTCACGCGAACCGACGTAGTGCTGGTCGTCGGCACCAGCGGCGCCGTGACCACACCCGTGAGCCTGGCTCTGCAGGCTATCGGCCGCGGAGCCTACGCGATCGAGATCAACCCGAACGAGTCGCAGGTGACCCGCTTCGCGCATACGTTCCTCCAGCAGAACGCAGGTGTCGCCCTTCCCGCGCTCTGGCAGCAGGTCCGCGAACAACGCGGCTGAGGTCGGGAGGGTGCCGGCAATCCTCCCCAATCTGCAGTACCCTCCTCGCCATGTCTGTCCACCACCTAACCTCCAAACACCGGAAGACACTCTTCGTCGCCACCCAAGGCGTGAAGGAGTACCGCGCCACGATCCCCGAGTACGTCAACGAGCACGACCTCGTGCTGGATATCGGCTGCGAATGGGGCACGACCACCGTCCTCCTCGCCGAGCGCGCCAGAGAGGTCGTCGGCATCGACATCGGCGAAGAGCCCCTCCAGCGCGCCCGCGAACGTCATCCGCACCTCCGCTTCGAGTGCCTCGACGCGTGGGACATGGACGCCGTGCTTAAGCTCGGCCGGCCGTTCACAAAGGTCTACATGGACATTTCAGGGTTGTCGGGCTACAACTCGCTGCTGGACCTCATCTCCATCCTGAACATGTACGAAGCCTGCCTCCGCCCGGAGATCATCGTGGTGAAGAGCAGCGCGCTGAAGTCGTTTGCGGGGCGGTGTCGGGCGTGGAAGATGACACCCAAGCAGGGCTGACCCGGTACGCCTCCTGCGGGTGCCAGTAGCATCGTCTTTCGTGGGTGTCACCCGAGCGCACTACGAGGGCACCGAACTGACGAACCCCTGGGTCGGTGTCCCCACTCTACCTCTCGCCCCCACGCCTCGCAACCTCAACCGACTCGCGAGCGGGACTGAAGGCGACCTGGAGCGACTCGCCGTCCACAACCACCTCGAAGCCCGGCGCGGCACTGTCTCCGGTCGCGGCGAACCCGCTGACCGAGGGCCCTTCCTCCGGGGCGAGGACCGCTGCGTACCAAACCGCCCTCTCCGGCTTCGCCGCAAAAATCTCCCCCGCCGTCCGCAGCGTCACTGCCGAGTGCTTCGTCGACTGCTGCGCGTAGCCGGGCCGAGCCGGGCCGTGCTCGATGGTCGCGAAGTTGTGACCAAGGACACGCATGGTCAGCGCGCCGCAGTGGTAGACGCCCTCGCCGTCGCACGACAGCGGGGCGGCCGGGCCGAAGCGTAGCTCGCCTTGGAGGTACGGCACCGTCTGTTCTTCGGTGCACTCCAACTCGACGAGACCGACGAGGCAGTCCTTGGTGAAGAGCCACACCTGCGTCGCCTGCCACGGCGTCGGCGGCACGGTGGGGTCCTTGACGCCGTTGATGTAGGGCTTGCGGAGGGTGTAGCGGGCGCCGAGCGCCGCAACGTCGCCCTCGACCTTGACGGCGGTGAGGTCGTCGGGACCGGAGAGATAGAGGTGCGTTCGATCGCGCGCGCCTTCGCCGCCGAGCCCGACCTCGATGTTGGCTGCGAGGAACGCGCCGTTGAGCGGCTGTGGCCGGAGCGGGTCGCTGATCATCGCGCCGACAAAGGTGTCGCGGGCGCCGCCGCCGGTCACGCCAGCGAAGTACCAGTTGCCGAAGCGGCCGCGCGGGCCGCCGATGTTGCGGTCCAGCTTGAGCCAGTTGTCGGGCAGCGTCTGCTCGGTGAGGTCGTCGCGGTAGAACATGCCTGCGTAGATCGTCCAGTAATTCGTGCCGGCGCCGACGCGCTCGAGCAGGCGGTTGGCGAGCCATTTGTGCTGCGCGTCGCCGGTTACGCCGGCGACGATCTCCGGACCTGTTGGAGCTCCGTCGTTCCAGTAGTGCTTCCACCAGCAGTCCGTGTACGACTCGGGGAAGCCCTCGTTGCTCATCGTCAGCGGATAGTAGTTGAGCGTGTCGGCGATCAGCTTGCGCACGCGCTCGTCGCCGGTGAGGTTCAGGTAACGCGCCAGCCAGACCAGGTTCAGGTTGTGGTACACGGAGCACTCAGTCTCCGGGCCGATGTAGCGAATGCCGCCGTCAGGCAGGAGCTGCGCCTGGAGGCCGGCGAGGGTCTTTTCGGCGCTGTCCTTGTACTTGGCGTCACCCCACCAGCGGTGCGCCAGCTCCATCTCGAACAGGTGAAATACGTCCTGGTTCGGATACGAGTAGGCGCCGCTGCCCCACGCCTTGTTGTCGGTGAAGCCGAGTTGGGCGTAACAGCCCCAGTAGGTGTGCTGGAAGTCGACGGCGGCGTGGAGCGGCGCCTCCCATTTCTTCCAGCGCGCCTCCATGTCGGGCAGCCGGCGCAGCCACCAGATGGCGTCCATGAGCGGACCGAGGGTGAAGCGGTCGCAATTCGGGTCGCCGCCCGCTGGCCACTTCCGCGAGTAGAACCAGCTTCCGTCCTTCTGCTGCGCCAGGCAGTAGTCGATGATCGCGCAGGCGTGGTCGGCGAGCACCTGCTCGCCCTTCCGCGGGGAGTCGTCGCTGCCAGCCGCCCAAGCCGCACTGAGCGCTCGTTCGCCGAGACTGCGGAACTCCCAGCAGGAATCGAACTGCTCCTTGATCGCTGGCTGCGCTTTGAGTCCCTTCAAGCTGTCGAGCACGGAGAGGGAGTAGGGGTTGCCGCGGGATTTCATTTCTTGCATGCGTTTGCGACGCTCCTCCGCCATCCAATCGAGCAGGCTCTTGTGTGGGAGGTCCTTGGGTGAGTGGAGCGTGAAGTCGTCTAAGACCAGCGCCATCCCCGGCGGCACGGCGCCCTGACCGTAGCCCTGCGCGCGGAACCCGACGCCGCTGATCTCCTGCCAACCGGCCGGCTGGTGCGCCGGCTTGCAGTCGGCCAGCTTGATCCGCTGCTCCTTCCAGCCCTCCCAGCCCAGCTTCCAGTCGGCGAGGTAGTACCCGCCTTCGCTCATGAACACCAGAGGGATGCTGAAGTCCACCGGCCTATCGCAGTACGCCCAGAACCGCAGTTCGTCAAAATCCGACCAGTCAGCCACGAACCGAGGCGAGTCTAACAACGGTCGGTCCGCAACGCTCCACTTCAGCGCCCGCTTGCCGGTGTGGACCGGTTGCTCCACAAGCTGCGTGTTGCCCCACGAGCCCAAGGCGCCCTCGAAGCCGTCGAGAACGAGGACCGTGTCCCCGGCAGCAAACGCCGGGAGCAGGCACAGGAGGACCGGCGCGAGCCGCCTCGCGGTCGGGAGTGAAGAGAACGAGACGCCTATGGCCCTACGCAACAACGTCCTCCCACCGCTCAGCGGTCAGTAGGCGATCGGTCCACTCGAGAAGGGTGTCGGGGTCAGTTCCACGCACCTTCCGGCGGTGGGATTCCTCGAGAGGGCCGAACTTCCGGTCCAGCAGACGGAGCAGTACCTCTGCGCGCCCCTCTACGAGACCCGCCGCGCGCCCCTGCGCGAGACCGACTGCGCGCCCCTCTGCGAGCCCTTGCTCACGCCAGTCCCTTGTCCAGTCGATGTCGTGTTCCTGTAGCAGGGCACTGACCTCCTGAAGGCTGTGCAGTTCGGGCAACTCCACTCCGGGCAGACGGCGGAGTAGCGCCACTCGGGTCACCCAGACGAAGAATGCCCGCAAGAAACTCTCCTGTTCGGGCAGTGTTCGCTCGCCGGGGTCTCCCGTTGCACGCGTTCACGCAACTCCCGCAGCACCTTCTTCGCGTACCGGCGAACGTAGGCCCGCTCGTCGTCGAGGTACCTCTCGGCCAACTCCAGGCGGTTCCTGCCAAGACGACCAAGGGTCTCGGCGGCCGTTAGCTCGAGCTGCCACCGGCAGTTTTCGGTGACGGCGCCGGCGATGGCCTTGGTGCTGACCTGGAGCGGCCGGATCACCGGCAGGTCGTCGCGAGCCAGCAACTGCTCGACGGCCTCGACCGCCGCGGGGTCACCGATCCGGCCCAGCGACCGAATGGCCGCGAGGAGCACATCCAGGCCGGCATTGTCGTCGCGGAGCACTGCCACGAGCGCCGGTGTCGCGGCCTTCGAGCCGACGCGCCCCAGCAGGATGATCGCCGATTGCCAGAGCGGGGCGACTTTCTCCGTCGCCAGCGGCTCGTCGTACCGCGACTGAAGGCAGGCGATCAGCTCCGGCACGGCCTCCCCGCGGCCGGCGAGGCCCAGAGCGAACGAGGCCCACAGCCGTTTCTGTGGGTTGTCGTCCGTCGCGGCGGCGAGCAATGCAGGCACGGCATCCTGGCCCGACCGCGCAAGTTGCCAGAGCACGCCGCGCGGGTCGGCGGCGAGCTGTCCGATCAGTTCCTCCACGGGCTTCATCGGCAATGGCGCGGGCTTCCAGCCGTCGTCGTGGAGCTGGCTCGGCGCTGCCGCCGACGCCGGCAACTCGGGTTTGCGCCGCGGCCCGAGGTCGCCTAACTCGAAGAGCCGCTGCTGCAACTGGGGTACGTCGATCCCCCGGGGCGTGACGCCCGCCCGGACAGCCAGGGCGGCAGCCACGCCCGCCGCTTGCCCAAACCGCTGCATGTCGCGCTGCATGCGGAGTTGGTTGTGGGCGTCGTGCGTCATGCTGAGGGCCCGACACGCCACGAGCAGTCCCTCCACGTTCCGCGGCAGCAGGCAGCGGTAGGGAATCTCGCAGCCGAACTGCCGCCGCCAGTTCCCAAGCAGCCACACCCAGGTGGCCGCTTCGTCGCTCTCGTTCTCGTAGTCGTAGCCGTGGTTGTCGAAGTGGGAGTAGGCGTAGGCGATTACGTCGGGGAACTCGCGCCCCGCGATCTCGTCGGCCAGCGTTAGCCGGTAGTCGCCGACGAGCTGGCGGCTGTTGCGCAGGCCCAGCAGCGGGGCGACGTACAGGAGGCGGTTCTCCGCCGTGTACCGGTCGCGGAAGTAGTGACGGAGCCCCAGCCGACGGGCGCGGGTCAGGTCCTCGATGTCGGTCGGGTCGCAGTAGCCGGAGTCGAAGTTGACGATCCTCAGCGTGACGTCCTCGCCCAGCAGCCCGGAGGGTTGCGAGCAGGCGTGGGTCAGCCCATCCTTCTCGCGACCGTGGGTGTAGGGTGCCCCCGCCATGACGGCAACGTCGGCATCACCAGTGGAGTCGATCACGGCGTGTCCTCTGTACAGGGCACCTCCTTCGGGGCCGGCGGTGACGACACCGGTGATCCGCCGCACGGGCTTCTCGGTGCCGGTGGCTGGCAACGCGGTGGCGAGGTCTTCCATCTCGACGCCAGTGGCTGTCGTGTCATAGATGATTGTCAGCGCCGCCTCCTCAGCCATCTGCTCCAGGACTACCTTCTTTACCTCGGGATGGAATCCGTGGGCCTTGCCCTCGCCGCTGAACAACTGCGTCAGCGCGTCGACACGCTGGTCCAGTTCGTCCTGGATCCCGCCGGGCACTCCGTGGTAATACGAGTGAATGCCGCCGCCGGAGCCGATGCCGCCGAGAAACGTGACCGGCTCGATCAGCGTGGTCTGCGCCCCCTCGCGGGCGGCGGCGATCCCGGCCAGTGCGCCGCCGGTGCCGCCACCGCAGACGAGCACCTCGCATTGGTGAATGGGCGGCGCAGATAGCGACTGCCCTCCTGCCGCCACCTCGGCTGGTGGCCGCAGTCCGCCGAACCGACTGACGAGCAGCTCACCCGCGCGCTCACCGCACGCGAACCGCGACGCCAGCGTGTTCCCTTGCTGCACGCTGCTCAGCCAGAGCCCGGCACCGAACAGGTTCGCGTGGACCGGGCTGACTCCCTCCGAGTCTTGGGCGGACACGGCGTGCTCTGCCGGCAGCGGCTCATACGCGACATGAGTCACGAGGGCCGGGGCTATCTCGGGGACGAGGTCCTTGGCGGCTTTCAGCACGCCGGGGAGGAGCAGCCGCGCCATGCGAATGTCGCGACGCTCGACGCAGTACTCAAGCGCCACTTCGCCGGGCCAGACGCTCGGCTTGAGGGTAACCTCCGTCGCCCCCCCGCAACTGCCGAGGGACATCGCTTCCGCGCTTGTCCACCGCGCGCCGTTCAGGTATGCCGTGTGGCTGGCGCCCGGATCCTCCGGCGGCGACAGGTTCTGGCCCGCCTCACCCCAGAGGAACCCGTTCTCGGTGGCATCGACGAATGCCTTGGCGCGGATCGTGAATTCGCCGTTCTTCCAGCCGAACACGACGCCGGCCACCAGATTGTCATCTAAGCGCAGTGCCAAAGGCGTCGCATAGTACAGCACGCGCACCCCGGCAGCCGTTGCCAACCGGTCGAGGGTGATCTCGAGAATGGGCGCATCCAGCCGGCCGAGTCGACGGCCGCCCGCGCCGTCAACGGCGCCGAAGACGCGCTCGCCGAGCGGCGAGTCGGCGCTGGCGGCATCGAGACCAAACGCCCACGTCCCCTCCCAGCCCAGCACCGGCCGACGTTCGAGAAGGATCGTGCTCAGTCCGGTCTCGGCGGCGGTGATGGCTGCCGCAAAGCCGGGGATGCCACCGCCGATCACGGCGACGTCGTAGGTTTGCTCTATGGTGCGCATGTCAGGGTTCCTTTGGGTTCGGGGTTCCAGTGAGCAGTATTCGCGTCGGCCGGCTGGTCTCCTCCCCACGCGGGCCTCCCGGAGTGTTGGGTGCCGGATGGGTGGGGTGTACAATGGGCGACGAACGCACCCCGAAAGGACGGCTGTCGCATGAGCGCCACCCCGCAACTCCGCCAGCTGGTGGAGGCCGATCTCCCCCTCGCCATGGACCTGAAGCTGTTGGCCGGCTGGAACCAGACCGAAGCCGATTGGCGCCGGTTCCTGTGGCTCTGCCCCGAGGGGTGCTTCGTGGCCGCGGTCGAGGGGCGCGACTGCGGCACGGCCGTGGCGACGATTTTCGACGGCAAGGTTGGCTGGATCGCCATGATTCTGGTGCACCCGGATCTGCGCCGCCGGGGCGTCGGGACGGCGTTGATGGGTGCCTGCATCGAGTTCCTTCGCGGCCGAGGAATCAGCAGCATCAAGCTCGACGCCACTCCCGCGGGGAAGCCGGTGTACGAGCTGTTGGGCTTCGTGGACGAGTACCAACTCGAGCGGCGGCAAGGGACGGGAAGAGCGTATGCACAGGGGACCGTCACAACGCTGACCCCAAGCGACCTGGGCCCCGTCCTCGCCCTAGACCGGGAAGTGTGCGGCGTCGGCCGCGGCAACCTGCTGCGGAGGATTGCCGAGGAGAACCCGTCCATGGCACGCGTTTGCCGAAGCGCGTCTGGCGACTTGCGCGGGTACGCGATGGTGCGCCCGGGAAGCAGTGCCTGGCACGTCGCGCCGTGTGTGGCAACCGCTGCCGACGCCGGGGCGCAGCTCTTGCGGGCAACACTGGCCGGCTGCCTCGACGAGCCGGTGTTATTGGACCTCGTGCTGGAGAACCCCGACGCGGCGGCGCTCGCAGACGAGCTTGGCTTCACCTTTCAGCGACCGTTCACCCGGATGTACTTCGGCGAGAACCCTTGGCCTGGCCGACCTGAACTTGTCTACGCAACCTCGGGTCCGGAGAAGGGGTAGCCACTGGAACGGAGCGCAACTCGAGGCGGCCCGTCTATGGCGCATCGTTGACCAGCAGTCGCGTCATAGTCTGACCGACAACCACTTGGAGGCACCAAACCATGTTGCGGAACCTGACTCGCGGAAGGAAGAAGTACTTCGTGCTGCCGGCGTTGACAGCCTTGATCGCTACCGGCGCCATGGCATTCGACCTGGGGGACGTATTGAAGGGCGGTCTCGTCGGCGTGGCCGTCGAAGCCCTCGCCCCCACGATCAACAAGGCCATCAACACCTTGCTGATGAACAGCAAGGCGGAGAACCGGCAGGAGACCAAGGTCGTGCCCATCCTCACCGTGGGCAAGGGCGCCAAAGTGGGCGCAGCGCAGGTCATCGGCGAGAAGGCTGATGTGGACAAGGTCAAGGCGGTCGCTCAGCTCGAAGGCAGCGTCAGCAAGATCGGCTTCAAGGCGCTTATCCCCATTGAGAGCCTCGACCTCACCAATCTCAAGCGCGTGTATGGCGTGGGACTGTCGGCGCTGGTCGACTACAAGCTGTAGGCGCACCCGCGACGCGCGTTCCTGCGTCTCTGTTCGCTCGGCCCTGGCTCGCCGCCCTGTGCTATAGTCGCGAAGGTTAGGAATACACCGAAGTGGAAGTTCGCAGAACTTCACCCGTGGGCCTGTGGTGAGCACCCAACACACTGCTGTGCACGCAGAGGCGTCGAACTTGTGCAATAGCTTCGGTGTATTCCTAACCTTCGCGAGTATACAATCTCGCTCGCCCGGAAGTGTGCGGCGTATCGACAGCGCCCCGCCGGGCGTTGAGGAGGCCGAGAATGACCGAGCCCTTGCCGTTGAAGCAGCGACTGATCACCGGAACGCCCGTCTACGGCACCATCGTGTCCTTCGGGACCCCGCCGTTCGCGGAGATGTTGTCGAAGTGCGGGTTCGACTTTCTGTGGCTCGACCTCGAGCACTCCTCCATGTCGCTGGAGACGGTTCACTGCATGCTGGCCGCGATGGACGGCAGCGGCTGCGAAGGGATCGTCCGGGTACCCACCAACGATCCGGCGTGGATCAAGCGGGTGCTGGACCTCGGGCCTGACGGGGTCATTGTCCCCCTGGTCAATTCCCGGGCGGAAGCGGAGGCGGCCGTGCGAGCCTGCCTCTACCCGCCGGCCGGCATCCGCGGTGCTGCCGCCGGCCGGGCACACGACTACGGCTTCTCCTTCACTGAGTACGTGGCCCGCGCCAATGACAACCTCCTGATCATCCCGCAAGTCGAGCACATCGACGCAGTCAACGTCATCGACGAGATCCTGCGAGTTGAGCGGATCGACGTCATCTTCATCGGCCCTTTCGACCTCTCCGGCTCGCTGGGCCGATTGGGCGACACCACCCACCCAGAGGTCGTGGCTGCCATCGACCGGGTCGTCGAAGCGTGCCAAGCTGCGGGCAAGCCGTTCGGCATCCTCGCCAAGAACGCGGCGGATGCGCGCCATTGGCGTCGACGCGGGTTCTGTTTCCTGCCCATCAGCGTCGACTGCCTCCTCATCGGCGATTGGATGAACCAGATGATCGAGGCGGCCGGACTCCAGGACGGACCCGGCGACGTGCGGCACGTGTAGTGCGGTCCGGCTCCAGGCGAAGCCTGTGTTGACACAACTCCGCCAGAGGGTGCAGAATGGGCTGCCACCAAGCTCGATCCACGGGAGGTCAGCGCCATGGTGCTACTTGACAGGCTGAGAGACACCGTTCAGCAAGCGAGGGAAGGCGGTCAGACCGTCGGCAAGATGGGCGGGCTCAAGCTCGAGATGACCAAGGCGCAAGCCAAGATCGGCGAGCTGTTCGCCGACATCGGCATCCAGGCTTACAAGCTCTACAAGAAGCAGGAGCTAAGCCACGAGGGTCTGAACGAGCTCTTCGCCCAGATCGACGAACTGACCAAGCAAGTCGACCGCAGCAAAGCCGACCTGGACGAGATTATGATGAAGATCGACGTCCAGAATCAGGACAACGCCCAGAGCAGGCTTGCCGACATCGGGGCGCGCAGGAACGCCGAAGAGGAAGAGCCTAAGTAAGCTCCCCGCCGCCGCGGATCAGATAAACACCTTGTACGTCTGCTTCGCGAGCACCGGCCCGATGATCGCCCAGATTGAGCCGACCACGTAGTCGCCCAGGATGAGCCCGGTGAAGAACGGGATGGCTTTCCGGTGGCCGGTCATACCCGTGTAGCGCACGATCACGGCCTTGAGCGCCCAACTGACGAAGAAGGCGAACCAGAAGTAGTCCATGGCGAAGCTGATGGCCAGGGCGTAGCCGGCGGGATGGAAGGGGAACGACACGATGCCGGTGCGAATCGACCTCAGCCCGGCCACCAGCAGGGCGCCGACGACCATGGCATTCACGTGGGTGCGGTTGGTGTTCTCCGGCACGTTCAGCCACGTGGCGAGCCGCCCGTACGCCTGCCCGCCGACCCACTGCTTGAAGCCTACGCACTTGGCGACGGCGCCGTCCCGAAAGCAGAGGTCCAAGTGGGACCAGTAGGTGAAGAACAGCGCCGCGAGGGTGGCCAGGAACAGCGCCGCGACCACCCGGCGCGAGCCCATGTTCGTCACCTGCCCCATCTTCAGCGCTTCCATCTGGTTGGGCATGGGGTGGCAGCGGTAGCAGCGGTTGAACCAGTACATGACCGCGATGCCCGTCATGTTCTGGGCGCCGATCCTGGGCGTGCCCAGCGTGCCCACCATGATCTCCTGCGGGTTAACGAAGAAGATCTCGTGGGGCGTCCCCAACTCGGCCCGGACGCGGGTCATGGCCAGGGAGAGGGCGAAGAAGATCCCGAAGAAGACCGCCGCCGCCCACACCGACATCCCCGCCCGCGCGCAGAACCAGAGGACGAACGCCATCCCCAGCACTAAGCCCCCGACGGCCAGTCGATAGACCGCCGCCTCGCGGTCGATGCGTTCGCTGACCGGCCTGCCAACGACCGACCTCGCGACCTCCGCCAAGTGGTGCCGGGCACCGTAGGCCGCCAGGAACGCCAGCGTCAGCCACGCCCCTGCCGATTGCTGGTTGAAGTAGGGGAACTCCCCGCCTTGGTCCCAGCCGGCAGCGCGGCCGATCACCCGCTCGACCAACCGCACCACGAAGAAGAACCAACACGAGAACGACAGATCGCTCGGCAGGAAGAACGCCAGGCCGATGGCGAACGGGTACAGCGAGATTCGCGTTCCCTGCAACCCGTCCCACGGACGACCGGTGAAGTACTGCCCGATGTCATATTGCTTGACGTACTTGATCTCCGGCACTTGCGGGTAGAGCACGTGCAGGCCGTTGAGGATCGCGAAGAACGCCGCCACGGCAAAACCGGCCCACATCAGCCGGTCGCCGAACAGCCCGGTGGCCGACGAGTGGTCGGTCATCTGGAGCGGAAGCTGGATGATCGGGTACGAGAGTTTCTCGTCTTCGGTCCACTGCTTGCGCACCAGCAGACCCAGGCAGAGCATCATGCCCACCAGCGCGAGGATCAGCGCCGTCCACCAAAGCAGCGGCGTGATCCACGGGTCCAGCATGCCGGGGTCGTAGAGGCTGGTCTTGCCGCCGTAGAAGCCTTTGAGCGAAGCCTCGTTGTCCACCGTCAGCCAGTGGGGCAGATACTGGAAGAACAGGTCTTCCCACCGATTGGACGGGTTCGCGAACCAAGCCGCGTGCCCCATCACCCCGAACAAGTTCTGAACCATGTCGTGCCCGCTGATGGCGCTGGAGGCCACCAGCATCAGATAGACCGTCAGCAGTTCAGTCTGGCAGAGCGCCGAGCGGAGGTGGAAGCGCCGCCACACCAGATTCAGCAGACACAGGCAGAACAGCATGAATACCGGCGTGATGAAGAGCGGCAAGCAACTCCCGTCCAGGGCGTACCACCGGACCTCGATGACGATGACCCAGTAGACGTTGACGGGGATGAGCAGCAACCCGAGAAGGACGGCACGAGCCGAGACACCGCGAAGTGCTTGGCTCGGGAGGGACGGTGGAGTCGTGACCTTGTCGGCGGGGGAGGTCATCGGCCGGATGCTCTCCCGCGGGTAGTTCGGCTGGAATGAGGGTGCGTGAGTGAGGAAGCCACGGGGTCCACTGATTCACGAGGGCTCCCGGATTCCCTTCCGAAGGCATGTGGGCGCGTCGTGGCAGGCATGGACTTCCTGCGCGTGCTGGAATAGACTTGTCGGTAGAGTGTTCCGGGAGGACTCTCGGAGAAAAGGAGAGCTTCAGCATGTCCACGCGTCGGGAGTTTGTCAGCGCACTTGGGGTGGTGGGGGCCGGCGCGGCGGTCGGGTTCCGATCGGCCGCCTTCGCCATTCCGCCGATCAAACGGGAGGGGCCGCCTGAGCTGAAGCTCGGCTGTTGCGCCTACTCGCTCCGCGACTATCTCACGGGGAAGCTGGAGCCGAAGCTGACGCTTGACGACTTCCTCGAGAAGTGCGCGGAGTGGAAGCTGGACGGGGCAGAGCTGACCGCCTACTACTTCCCGAAGGACCCCGCCGACGCGTACCTCGACCACCTCAAGCAGAAGGCAGCCGCTCTGGGCGTGGCAATCTCTGGGGGAGCCGTGGGCAACACTTTCTGCCTGCCGCCCGGCGACAAGCGCAGCGGTCAGCTCGCCCTGGTGAAGACCTGGCTCGAGCGCACGGCCAAACTGGGCGGGCGGACGATGCGCGTCTTCGGTGGTTCCCCTCCCAAAGACACCGACCCGGAGGAGGCGCGAGGATGGGTCGTCGAGTGCCTCCAAGAGTGCTGCGCCGCAGCCGCCGAACACCGCGTCATCGTGGCGCTGGAGAACCATGGCGGGGTAACTGGGACGCCAGAGTCCGTGCTCGCCATCGCCGCGGGGGTTGACTCCGAGTGGTTCGGGCTGAACCTGGACACAGGCAACTTCCACGGCGAAGATCCATACGCCGACCTCGCCAAGGTGGCGCCCTACGCTGTCACCACCCACCTGAAGGTGCAGGTCTCACCGAAGGGCAAGCCGGCACAGGCCACCGACTTCCAGCGGATTGTCGAGATACTGCGCGCCGTCAACTACCGCGGCTACCTCTCCCTGGAGTACGAGGCCAAGGAAGACCCGCTGACGGCGGCGCCGCGCCAGCTCGCGGAGTGGCGGAAGCTGCTCGGGTGACCGCTGGCGCAAGGAGAACGCCCCCCCTCGGCGAACACGAGACCCATTCCCGTTTGGAGGACCCACGATGGCTGACAAAGTGAGGATCTGCTGCATTGGCTGCGGCGGCATGGCGAGTTCCCAGCACTATCCGTCGCTGGCGGAGATGCAAGACGTCGAGTTGGTGGCGCTCTCGGAGTTGGACGAGGCGAAGATGCAGGCCGGCGTCGAGAAGTTCGGCTTCCCCAAGACCTACGCCGACTACCGGGAGATGGTGGAGACGGAGAAGCCGGACGCCGTCTACGCGTTGATGCCGCCCATGCACATCTTCCCGGTCCTGGAGTACCTGCTGAGCCACGGGCACAACACGTTCACCGAGAAGCCTCCGGCGCTGACCCTCTACCAGGGGAGGGTGCTGGTCGACCTCATCGAGAAGAACGGAAATATCACGATGGTCGGCTACCAGCGCAAGTGGGTCCCGCTGGTGCGGAAGATGCGCGAACTGGTTGAGGAACGCGGCCCCCTCGATCAGTTCACCGTGGGGTTCCACAAGAACGGTGCGGCCGGGCTGTACTACGGCGGCGCCATCGATGTGCTCACCTGCGATGCCAGCCACATGGTCGACTGCCTGCTCTGGCTCGGCGGGAGCGACCCGGTGGACGTGGTCAGCGCCGTGCGCAACTCGACCACCGACAGTAACTGCAAGTACAACGCGCTGGTGGCCTTCGAGGACGACAGGACGGGCTTCTTCAGCGCCAACTGGAACTCCGGTACCCGCTACCTGGAGCTCGAGATCCACGGGAACGGCTGCGTCGCCAGGTCCGATGTGGAGAACACCGGGACGTACTACGACAGAGACCATCCGGCCGGGATCACCCTGACCGCCCAAGAGGCCGCCGGCAGCGACGTCGGGTACCGCGCCATGGGGTTCTTCGATCAGAGCCGCCACTTTATCGACTGCGTGAAGAGCGGCGAGCAGCCCGTCGGCTCCTACCCCAGCGCCTACAAGACCATGGAGCTGGTGGAGGCCTTCTACGCGAACTCGATGATCTGACCGGGCAATTGGGGAACGCCCCGCAGGGCGTTCCCCCTGATTGCTGTTACACGCGCCCCCACTTCTTCAGGTTCTCGACGCTCAGCCGCGCACTCTCAATGGGCGGGCGCTGGCAGACGTCTTGCTCGACAATCCCCCAGACGGCCCCGCCGGCTTCGGACTCGGCGAAGACAGCTCACCCGTCTTCTTCCAGCCGTCCGCATCCTGCCGCCGGTCTTCGGGCAGCCACGGGCACACGATGAACGGATTGCCGATTGTGCGCTGGTCGTCGATGGCTTTAGCGAGGTTGCTCTCCAACTGATCGAGGCCGACGTGGGTCCCCGCCGGCTTCAGCCCGAGGTCGTCCAGTACTTGCTTGAACTCAGCGGGAGACAGGTCGCCTGTTCCGCCGAACTCGACGCCGACGTAGCCGATCTCGGCCACCTTCTTCAGCGGGCCCAGGTAGTCCGTCGCGACGTCGTCGCGGACGGTGTAGAGCTGCAGTGCAATCGGGAGCTTGGCCATGCTTGCGGTTCTTTCCGACTGGGGGAGATCACGGCAGGGTAGCACCACCAGCAGACCGCGTCGAGTGGCGGCGGCGTTCCCACCCGTCACGGTTCAGGCGGAGAGCGGAACCGAGTGTGCGAAGAACTGCTCTCCGCGGTCCTCTGCCCGACAGACCCAGTCCCCATCCGGGTCGATCACTCCCGAGGGCGCCGAGCACGGCAGGTCAATGGGGTGGCAGCTATCCACTGTCACGACCCAGATTCGGGCCGCCCGGGCGCGCATTCGCAGGTTCGACTCGTGGTAGTTCCAGGCGACGTTGCGCGACCAGTCGCCACCGTCGCGGCCGCCGTTGACGGCGTGGAAGACGACCTGCGCGCCCAGCTCCGCAAGCCGTTGCGTCAGGTGAGTGTCGGGCCCGGGCGTGCAGCCGGGGTTGGCCCAGAGGTCGTTGCAGATGAGCCCGCCGAGGGTGACGCCCGCGAATTGGAATGTCCGCAACGGCGCCACAGCAAAGTGGTTGGTCTCTCCCTGGGGGGGATCCGTGAGACTGCCACACGTGAGCGTCTTGCTGTGGAAGCCGAGGTAGGCACCGTCGCGCTCGGAGAAGCGGATCTGGTTGTAGCAGTGGCCGTCGGGTTCGACGAAGCACGTTCCCAGTGCCAGCCCAACCCCGGCCGAGCGGGCTTGTGCCGTGACCTCCGCCAGCGCCTCCTCTGCGGCCACGGTGTCGAACTCGTGCGTGTAGCCGCTGAGAGAGCCCTCGGGGGTGAGCAGAATGTCGGCGCCGGCGGACCCGGCAAACGCGATGGCGCGAGTGATCGCGGCCACGTTCGCCACAATGTCGTTCGTTACGTCAAGCTGGGCGCCGGCAATGGTCAGCTCCATGGAGTGCACGCTCCCGGTTCTGGCTCAGCGCGCAAACGCCGCCAGCCAAGCGAAGTTGCCCCGCAACGCTACCACCCGCTCCACGGGTGTCTCGCCTGGCAGCTTCGCCTCGTAGTTGAACGGACCGCTGTAGTTGACTTCAGCCAGGGCTGCCATGACCCCCTGCCAGTCAACGACGCCCTCGCCCGGCAGCCAGTGCTTCTCGTCAATACCGTCGTAGTCGGACAGGTGGGTGGCAATCAGCCGGTCGCCCAGTCTGCGGATCTCGGCGGGCAGCGTCTGGTGGCGGTCCATGAGGTGGTTCATGTCGAGGCACACGCCGAAGACGTTGGGGTCGAGCGGCTCCAGCAGGTCGAGCAACTCGTCGACCGTGTTGCCCAGACAGGTGCGCGGAAGCACCTCGACCGCGACCTGCTTCTTGGCCCGCCGGCACCGGTCGCCGATCTTCAGCAGTCCGCGGCGGGCTTGTTCGAGGCGCGTGCCGCGCTCCCGCGGCTCGAGGGGCTCGGCGCTGGCGTGGAGGATGATCAGGGACGCGTCCAATTCGACCACGAGGTCGACAGCACTCAGCGCGGTCGCGACGGCTTGCTGGTGCATGCCGTCGTCCATACACGAGAAGTCATACGCGCCGCCAAAGAGCGCGTGAACGCTTGCCACGCGGATGTTGTTCCGCCGCAGCGCCTCTAGCAAGGGCGCCTTCTGCGCCTCGTCGCAAGCGCACCCGAAGTAGGCCGCCGCGATCTCGACGGTCGCGATGCCGGAGCCGTCGAGGGTGGCGTACAGCTCATCGGTCAGCGTGGCTGAGACGGTCTGGAGTGAAACGCCCAGTTTGGGGTCGAACATGCGGGTGCCTTTCGTAACGCGGTTTGCGCCCCTCTCGGCTGTCAGCGGCCTCCGGGCCTGTTGTCTCCCAGTTGCAGGATCGTCCCCTGGCCGGCCCTCAGCGCCACCGCCCCGGTCCCGCTTCCGCCGGCGAAGTCGCGCTTGAGCGCAATGTCTTGATCGCGGAGGAGGTCCCGCACGGAGGAGGTCGTCTCTCCGACGCGAACGGCAATGGTCTGGTCCTCGTGCAGCTCATCGTTTAGGAGGACGGCGAACGCGGCGCCCGTCTCGGGGTCTGCGAATGCCTGCACTTGGCCGCTGCCTTCCGTCTCAACGACGGGTGCGCTGCTGAGCCGCCAACGCCGGATCAGCGCGGTGTGCGGCGCAAGCCGCGCGTACACGCGGCCGAGCTCCTCGAGCTGCGGAGTAGGGCTGCCGTCCGGGTTGGTCAGCGCATTGGGGCCCAGGTCGGTGACCTCCTTGGCAAGCACGTCCTTCCAGGTCACGTCCGGCGGCGGCAGCGTCTCGGTCGTCGAGTTCGGCGCTTCCGGCGCAAGGGTGTAGCAGACGAAGCCCTTGGCGCCGCTGCGCACCGTCTCCCATACCTGCCACCGCATCTCGGCCAGCGTCGGACAGCGCCAGTGCAGGTAGGAGCCGGGCAGCCCAACCAGATGCCCTTGCGCGTCGTACTTCCGCGGCCCCCAGAGGTCGCTGAAGCACATGCCCATGACCCAGCCGAGGGCATTCCGGTCGCCGATCGCCTCGATCATCTTCGCCGCGTTGCGCCGGAAGAAACTCTTGCTGGCGGCGTCGGTGTGCGGACCGTTGGGGTCGTTCGGGCCGAAGAACGGATACAGGTCCACGCACACCACCGGCAGCTTCGTCTGCGCCGGAACCTTCGGCGTCTGCGGCCACATGGTGACGGAAGTGCAAAACCGGTTCGGATCCAACTCGCGAAGGCACTGTCGCAGCATCTCCAGCCGCGGGAACTGCTCCTCCTTCGGCTCATCGCTGAGCACCCAACCCACCAACGTCTCGGACGGACCCGCCACCTTCAGCAAGTTGGGCAGCACCTTGTCGTAGTAGGCGCCGTCGTTCGCCCACCGCCAGTCCACCTTGGCCTCGACGGTACTCATGCTGGGCAGCAGCTTCATGCCCCGCTTGCCGCACTCCTCGATGAGTCGCGGCAAGTCGGTCTCCGACATGTTGGTGACCCACAGCAGGTTCACGTGGCTGGCCTGCAGGGCGTCGAGCCGGCGGCAGGCGTCGGCCCACTTGTCGATGCCGGACACCTGAGCGTTAGCGCCGACCCGTTCCCAGCTCACGTACGCCCCCAGCGGGACGAAGTCCGGCGGGTTGTCGGCGGGGACGGTCCAGACCGGCGTGGCGAATGCTGCCGCTGTCGCGGCAAGGCCGGCGAGTCTGAGGGTGAACCAGCGTGCTTCATTCATCGGCAGTCTCCTCGCGTGTGCTGGTGTGTTCGCCAGGAAGGTCCAGTGTCCCTGCCCCGGCGCGCGTGCCTCTCTCGAACCAGGAGTGCGGGAAGGAGAATCGGCGCCCGGCTCGAACCCATTGAACTGCGGCCGCGCAGTGTAGGGGCAGACCGATGTGTCTGCCCCCGGACGGGGCGGGCACACAGGCACCGCCCCTACGGCCCGCGTTCTCGAAGGAGCACTTCAACCCATGGCAAAGATACAACTCGGTACCATCGTCGGCGTGTCCGATGACCCAAGGCAAGGCTTCGAGCGCTGCTGCGAGTTGGGCGTGCCCACGTGCCAGCTTGTGTGTACGGCGGAGCGGCTTCTCGGCAAGTTCAAGCCCGAGCAGATTCGCGCCGCGGCAGACGCGACCGGGATCGAGATCAGCTCATTCTTCATCCTGTTCGAGGGACAAGTGTGGGACCGGTTCAGAGGCTTCCCGACCATGGGCATGGTCGCGCCCGACTACCGCGAGCAGCGCGTGCCGCTGTTCAAGCAGTTCGCCGACATGGTCAACGACATCGGCCTCAAGAGCCTCACCTCGCACATCGGCTTCATCCCGGACGACCCCCACGACCCTGTCTACGTCGGCTTCATCGAAGTGATGAAGGACATCGCCAACCACCTGGCCGCCAACGGCCAGTCCCTCTGCTTCGAGACCGGCCAAGAGCTGCCGTCGACCCTGAAGCGCACCATCCTGGATGTTGGCACTGGCAACCTCTTCGTGAATCTCGACCCGGCCAACCTGATTCTCTACGGAAAGGCATATCCGTTGGACGCCGTCGAGATCTTCGGCGAGTACGTCCGCGGCATGCACGCAAAGGACGGCATCTGGCCGAACCGCGACGATGGTCTGGGCGAGGAGAAGCCGCTGGGCGAGGGCGAGGCCAACCTCCCCGTGCTGCTGCCACTGCTGAAGTCCAAGGGGTTCCGCGGCCCGATTACCATCGAGCGCGAGATTCACGGCCCACAGCAGACCGACGACATCCGCAAGGCAATGGCGTTTCTGGAGCCGTATCTGGAGTTGGGGGATGAGTGACGGGTGGCGCGTGGCGCCACGGCGACTCGTCTGCTATGCTCCTCAGTACCGTTCCACTCGGCGCGCAGGCCGGTGTTCGCGCCTCTGTCGCCAGGCTGAAGGGGAGGTTTGGCGATGAGCGCCGTTCCGCAACTGAAAGTGGACCGCCGAGGAGTACCTCGAAGGCGAGCGCCTGTCAGAGACCAAGCACGAGTTCGTTGACGGTGAGACCCACCCACTGGCCGGCGCGACTGAGCCGCACAACCTCATCATGGTCAATGTGATCGGGGAGGTTGGCACGCGCCTCAGAGGTCGCCGGTGCCGGGCCTACCCGAGCGACGTGCGGTTCTTCCCCCTGGCCAACCTGCCCGACGACATACTCCCGCCGCACCGAGACCGATTGGAGGGGTACCGCTGGTACGAAGGCAAGTTCCTGCTGCTTCAGTAGCGCTTCCGCCAGAAAGGACTTGAGCGACATGACGCCAGCGCCGTGCCAGCCGCCCCGGCTCCACACCCGTCGCGATTTCCTGAAGCTTGTTGGCGCGGGCACTGCCGGGCTGGGAGTGGCCAGCCGGTCGCGCGGGGAAGCAGCACCGGGCAGCCGGCCGAACATCGTCCTGGTCATGGCCGACGACATGGGGTTCTCGGACATTGGCTGCTACGGCGGCGAGATCAACACGCCGAATCTCAACAAGTTGGCCGGCAACGGGCTGCGGTTCACGCAGTTATACAACACGGCGCGGTGCTGTCCGACTCGGGCGAGCTTGCTGACCGGGCTGTACTCCCACCAGGCGGGCGTCGGGCACATGGTGAGCGACAGCGGGTTCGACGGCTATCGCGGAGACTTGAGCAAGAGCTGTGTCACCATTGCCGAGGCGCTGAAGCCGGCCGGCTACGGCACCTACATGTGCGGCAAGTGGCACGTCACCAAGTTCACCAAGCCCGAGGGGCCGCAAGAAAACTGGCCCTGCCAACGCGGCTTCGACCACTACTTCGGCACACTGGTCGGCGCCGGCAGCTACTGGACGCCCAACGCGCTGTACCGCGACAACAGGCCGGTCACCGACTTCCCCAAGGGCTTCTACTACACCGACGCAATCAGCGACAACGCCGCGGCGTTCATTCAGCAGCACCACCAGTCGGCTCCGGCCAAGCCGCTCTTCCTGTACGTCGCCTACACTTGCTCCCACTGGCCGCTCCACGCGCCCAAGGAAGACGTGGCGCGGTATCGCGGCAAGTACCTGAAAGGCTGGGATGCTCTCCGCGCCGAGCGCCACGCGCGCCAGCTCGAGATGGGTCTGGTCGACAGACGCTGGGACCTCACTCCGAGCGACACCGGCGCAACCGCCTGGGACGAAGTGGACGCGGCAAAGAAGGACAACATGGACCTGCGCATGGCCGTGTACGCCGCGCAGATCGACCGGATGGACCAGGGTCTCGGCCGGATCGTGGCCGCCCTGCAGCAGACGGCGCGACTCGACAACACGCTGTTCCTGTTCCTGGCGGACAACGGCGGCTGCGCCGAAGGCGGCCCGTGGGGGTTCGAGCGGAAGGAAAACGGCGCAATCGGCGAGGACAGCTCCTTCGCCAGCTACGGGCTCTCCTGGGCGAACGCGAGCAACACGCCGTTCCGGCTCTACAAGCACTGGGTCCACGAAGGGGGCATCTCGTCGCCGTTGGTCGTGCACTGGCCGGCCCGAGTCAAGGCGCGCGGCGAACTGCGGAGCCAGCCGGGACACGTGATCGACCTTATGGCGACCTGTGTTGACGTGGCCGAGGCGAAGTACCCCGCCGAGTACAGTGGCAGCAAGATCACTCCGCTCGAGGGGAAGAGCCTCGTGCCGGCATTCGACAACCAGCCCCTCGACCGCGACGCCCTCTACTGGGAGCACGAGGGCAACAAAGCCGTTCGTCGCGGCAAGTGGAAGCTTGTCCTGAAGCACGGCGGCGAGTGGGAGCTGTACGACCTGGAGGCGGACCGCACCGAGCTGCACGACCTGGCTGCCGACCAGCCGGAACTGGTGAAGGAGCTGTCCGGCAGGTGGGATGCCTGGGCGAAGCGTTGCGGCGTCCAGCCGTGGCCGGTGAAGGGCGGTAAGCAGTGAGTGCCAGCCGGTTGCTTCTTCGAGAATATGCTTGGTCCGACCCCTGCCCGGCTTGTCCGGCAGGTGAAGCAGACTGAGGGGCTAATACTACAACCGTACTTAGCTCGGGGCAGGTCTCCGACCGCCCCGAAACGCTTGACCGGAAGGTCTCAAAGGGCTGCGAATCCACGGGATTCGAGGAGACCTGTCGGTCCGGGGAGCGGCGGGGTCAGGAGACCCTCGCCGAGCACATTCGCGCTAAGTACGGTTGTAGTACTAAGCTGACGGACCGCACACTCCACCCGCACTTGCTCGCACGGGCAGTCAGGCGCACTCATCCGAGCCACCTGCTTGACGACCTCGCCACCCAGCATGTGCCCGTAGCGGCCAACGTCGTCGAAGTCGGTTGTGAGGCGAACCGGCACGGTGGCACCGCACGCGCCCTGGATGAACATCGCTCCCTCGCAGCCGGTCACTTGCTCGATCAACGCCGCGGCCACGCCTGGGAAGTCGGCGGACACGAGCGGGTTTACCTGTACGGTCGTCGGGTGGCACATGAAGTGGAACAGCACCGCCGCCGGCGCACCGTCGAGGCGCTCGAACGACAGCACGACCACCTCGTCGTCACTGATTCCCCAGTCGGCGATCTCGTCGTTCGGCGGCCTGTCTCGCCAGTAGTACAGCCGGCCATCAGTGCCGCGGAGGCGACGCCCGGCGCCCAGCCCGGCAACCGTCCCGCGACCGACCTTCAGCCGCGCCGGACCAGTCGCCCGGTCTGCCATCGCGATGACAGAAGCCAACTGGTCGCGTAGCGCGTCCAACCAAGCCATGGCGCCCGGGTGCTGCGCGAGCGAGCGGAAGCCCCCCAGATCGGGCGTCGAGTGCGCGTGGGTGGCGCACAGCATGATGTCCTCGGGGCCGATGCCGCACTGCTCGTGCGCACACCACCGGACCTCAGCGATGAAGTCCCGCTCCAGTCCGGCCACCCGCCGAGCGATGCCGATGCTGTCCACTGTGACGAGCGCCACCCGCCGCTCCCCGTCGCCGACCACAATCGCCTTGGCGAACAGCGGGTCGTGCACGCCCTTGAAGAAGCCGTGGCGCGGAGCAATCGCCAGGTGCGGGATCGTCAACGGCGGGGTCACGTCGACGCGCGCGACGCCAACCGAGAAGGCTTCGCCCGGCTTGCAGATTGCAGATTGCAGATTGCAGATTGGTTCAGTCGTCGTCTGCCGCGCGTTCACCGCGTCACCCCTTCCCCTCGCCACCTTGTCACAGGCCAGACCCGCCGCCACCTTGTTGACCGCCGCCGGAGGGTGCGGCGGCGAGACGGGGCATTGGCCAGGAGCCTCTTCCCGTCTACAATGCTGTTCACACGACAGTGTGCTGTCAGAGAAAGCGAGGTAGAGTCCATGGCTCAACGCACGGTCCTTCGGCTGGGACAGCATGTCGTCAGCGATCCGGAGATCTGCGGGGGGAGTCCGACCGTCGCGGGCACCCGTGTGCCCGTGCGGGTGATCTCCGGTTGGTGGAAGGCTGGGATGACGCTGGACGAGATCATGGACGGCTACCCGCACCTCAAGCCTGAGCAAGTAACTGCGGCGCTGACTTACTACTTCGAGAACCGCGAGGAGATCGAACGCGAGATCGAGGCGAACAGCGAGGCTCAGTGGCGACGTCTGACGCCGGTCGTCGAGGTCGTGGCGTGAGCGCCGCACGGCTTTATGTCGACGAGGACGTGCACTCCGCAGTGGCGGCTCAGCTCCGACGCCGAGGGTATGACGTGACCTCGGCCGGCGAGTCCGGCAACCTCGGGGCGTCCGACGGAGCACAACTGGAGTTCGCTGCCTTCCAGGGCCGAGCAATCCTGACGTTCAACGTGGGCGACTTCTGCCGCCTGCACACGGAGTATATCCGAACGGGCAGGGAGCACTGCGGGGTCATCGTGTCGGACCAAGTACCGATCGGCGAGGTGGTCAAGCGGTGCGTGCGCCTGCTGAGCACCCTGACCGCCGACGAGCTCAGGGGCGACACCCAGTTCCTGGGCAGTTGGCGGTAGATCGGGCAAGTGGCGCGGTCAGGAGACTTGCGCCGAGCGGGTTTCACCTTGTCTCCTTGTCACAGGCCAGACCCGCCGCCACCTTGTTGACCGCCGCCGCCATATCGCGCACGTCGGCTTCGGCGTAGAACTCGCTCATCGACAGGATGACCATGCGGTCGAGCACGTCCTCGCAGATGGGGCAGTCGCCTTCCTTGTACTCGATGCCGGGGCGGGCGTTAGGGTGGTCGAATGGGAACTGGGAGTTGCCGAAGATCCGCTTCTGCGCCAATGCCTCGTGGCAGAGGAAGATCGGCTTACCAATGTAGTGGGCCGAGGCGCCGATGCCTTCTGCCCGCATTGCCGCGCAGAACTCGTCGGCCGTGTAGGGGCCGCCTCGGTCGACACCCAGCTCGTAGTGCCAGTAGGTATGTTTGCAGCCGTCCAGTAGCTTCTGCGGCTTGAGACCGGGGACATCGGCGATCAGCGACGATAGCAGGTCGCCGTTGGCCCGGCGCCTGGCGATGAGGTCCGGCAGCTTGCGGACCTGCGCCAGCGCCACGGCGCCAGTCAGCTCACTCATCCGGTAGTTCGGCCCCATCAGCGTGTATCGCCGCGGGCCGAACTCGTCGCGGTGCCAGCCCTTGTCGGCAAATAGCTTCCCGCGGACGCCGTACTCCTCGTTGCTGGTGAGGGTGATGCCGCCATCGCCGGTGGTGATGTGTTTGCTCTGCTGCAGACTGAAGCAGCCGATGTCGCCGAGGGTGCCGACGGGCTTCCCCTTGTACTCGCTGAGGTGCGACTGCGAACAGTCCTCGATGATGGGGAGGCCGTATCGCTTGCCGAGGTCCACGAAGGCGTCCATATCGCAGGGGTTGCCGGCGAGGTGGACAACGATGATCGCCTTCGTCTTCTCGGTGATCTTCTGCTCGGCGTCGGCCGGGTCAATGCAGAACGTCTCCGGGTCCACATCGGCGAAGATGGGGATCGCCGTCTGGTAGAGAATCGGGATCACCGTACCGATGTCGGTGATGGGCGCGGTGATGATCTCGTCGCCGGGGCTGGGATTGACCATGCCGACCGCGACGTGAACGGCCGACGTGCCAGAGGTGCTTGCCGTCGCGTAGGTGGCACCCATGAGCTGCCGGAACTCTTCCTCGAACGCCTTCACCTTCGTCCCGCTGTAACGGAACATGTCACCGGAGTCGATGACATCGATCAACTCCTTCAGCTCTTCCTTGCCCACCTTCTTGCCGCCGGGCAGGGGGCACTTGCGGACGGGTTCGCCGCCGTTGATAGCCAGTTGGGTGTGGGACATGTCAGATGCTCCTCCTGTAGCGGGCGTGTGAGCGTCGCCCCTGGAAAGCTGGAGGCCGGAAGCCTCACCCGCAGAACTCCAGCTTCAGCATCGCCTTCGCGACTTGCAGTGCATACTTCATCCGCGCCGTCACCCACGGCTCGGGGCCGAGGCGCTCGCCGGGGATCTCCAGATTCCAGACCCCGTCGTAGCCGATCTCCCGGACAGCCGCCATCACCGGCGGCCAGTCGATCTTGCCATGACCGGGGATCCGGTGCTGGTCGCCGGAACCGTCGTTGTCGGAGATGTGGGTGGCGCTGAGGTGCTCGCCGCACTCCCGGAATGCCGCCGGCAGGTCCAGCCGTTGGAGGTTGGCGTGGCTGGTGTCGAGGCAGATGCCCAGGGCCGGCGAACCGATGGTATGGATGATCTCCAGCAACTCCCAAACCACGGATCCATAGCCCCGCTTGGCAATGCCCGCTCCGTCGGCCATGTTCTCAATCGCCACGCGGAAGCCGAGGGACTCCGCCTTCGCAGCAAACTGGGCGAAGGCGTCCAGGTTCAGCCGCTTCACCTCCTGCCAGGCCGCTTCGTTCGGCAAGCCGTCGCCGCCGCCGGGGTGCAGGACGCCGTTCTTGATGCCCAAGTCGGCAGCCACCGCAATCCACTCTAGCGCCGCCTCAATCTGCTCCTGCCGCTTCGCGTAATCGCCTTGCGCGAAGTTGGTCATCAGCGGCAAGTGACACTGCGGCGCCCGCACCCCCAGCTCTTCGCACAACTGCCGGAACCGCCGCACCCGCGCCGGTCGGCGCGAGCACTCAACCAGCACCTGCAGGTGCTCGCACGACAGCTCAAAGTGCCGCCAGCCCAGGGCGCGCAAGCGCCTGAGCGCCTCCTCGGGCTGGAGTTCGACATACACGCTTGTCCAGATTGCCGGTTCCATCAGTGCTCCTTGCGGAAGTAGTCAGCCGTAGGTTCCGGCAAGGAATCACAGCTTAAGACTTAACGAAAAGTCCTTTCCAACCTCTCCCTGCAGTGTTCTTCCATCTATCCGCGCGAGTCCCTTCCGGTCGAGCGACTGGTTGAGCTGCGCAGTGGCCCAATTCGTTATGATCTAAGGTGTGACCCGTACACCCATACAGACGTACACACGCGGCTGACGCGCACGCTGCGCGAACGCGACGGGCGAGCCTATGCGATTGTTGCCTCTCCGAACAGTGCCCGCCGCGGGTTGTCTGTCAGGATCTTCGCCTTCACGTGGTCAGGGATGTCGGCGCCGAGCACTTTGCCCAGCGGGTTGCCGAATCCGCGACAGGGGACGTCGGAGCCGAAGACGACGCGGTCTTCGCCCAGCTCGCGCACGGCGAACTCGATCCCGCCCGCTTCGGCCGGGTTGCCGCCGATGTCGCCGAAGACGTTGGGCGTGTCGCGGATTGCTTTGCAGTTCCACTCGTAGGCACCGGTGATGAGGTGCGCCGCCATGAACCGGCCCGCGGGGAAACGGCGGGCCACCTCGGCGACATCGGCAGGGGACGACTCGCCTTCCATGTTGCCGCCGGAACGGAAGTAGGTGTGAATCAACATCGGCAACCCCAACTCGACGGCGCGAGCAATCACCGGCTCGCCCTTCGGGTCGGTGCACTTCCGGGCGACCCAGATCTTCACCGACACCATCCCCTCGACGCCAGCGTACTCGTCCAGCATCTGCAGCGAGGCTTCCGGTTCGTCGAGGCTCACGTAGAGGTGGCCCCAGACTCGGTCGGGGAGCCGCGCGATCAACCGGACCACGTCGTCGTTGCCCGTGCGCAGGTCCGCGGGCGTGGGGCGCTGGGGCCACCCAAGTCCCATTCCGGAGACCACGAGCCTGGCGATGCCATAGCGCTCCATGGCCGCCGTTAGCGTGTCGGCGAAGGCGCCCGAGCGGTCGCTCGGAATGTGTCCGTGTACGTCGAGGGGGGAAAGCTGTTCAAGGGCAAGCATCGGTGTCCTCGCGAGGCGGGAAGAGTTGGCGCCGCTTCCGTGGTCGAGTCAGCAGATTCGCGGTTCCACAAGGAATCCCTTCGTTGCCGGCCCGCCGGTCTCCCCCGAGTCCGGATTGGCCGACGCCTGCCCCCGGTTTGGTGCATAATGGGAAGCAGTTCTGCGGGCTGCCTGTCCGGCCGACAAAGCGTTGAGGGGCAGGACAAGGTCGGTTGCGCAGGACGTACCAGACGAGTTCTGATTCTGCTTCCATTCAAGATGAGCCCGACTGTCGCCTCATGTGTCGGGGGTGGGTTCCCGCCTCGACCGTACGGACCAGTGTCGGCTGACCGGAGCGGCGAGATCATCGAGAATGCGGCGTTGGATCGACGAATGGAGCACGGCGTTGCGGTTAGGTGGAAAGCACGAAGTCACCCCCCCCGGAGAAGACGGCAAGGCAGTACACCGGACGATCATGGTCGTGGAGAGCGATCCGGGAACGCAGTCGCTCCTCAAGCGAGCCCTAAACCCCTTGGGCTGCCATCTGGTCGTTGCACAGAGCGGCTCCGAGGCGCTGAAGCGCCTGCGCCAGACGGTCCCGAACCTGTTCATTGTTGCCCTCAGTCTGCCCCAGATGAACGGCTGGGAGTTCATCCAGAAGCTCAAGGACGATAGTGGGTTCGAGGCGATCCCGGTGATCGTGCTGAGCGCTCACGGCGGGTTCTGGGACAAGGTCGTCACTCGCCGAGCAATGAAGGTGCGGACATACCTCCAGAAGCCCTTCAATGCCGACGAACTCCGCGACGCGGTCCGCAAGGAACTGCGAATCAAGCTCAAGGGATAGCCAGTTCTCGGCGCCGCCGGCACTGTCGCCGGCGAGTGATAGTGGCACGCGCTTCTGCACGTAGCACCTTCCTGCACAGGGGCCGACAGGCTACAATTGGCAAGTCGTTGTCCGTGCGGCCATGCTTCGGCAGCAGTGCATGGACTGCGGAGCGCAACAGGGAACCGGCTTTGGCCGACGAACACCTCGCGACTCGCTCTCTCAGGAGGGAACTGGATGGCGAACGGAACTCCCATCATCGACGCGCACACCCTCTTCGGCTTCTGGCCGTCACGGAAGGCAGACCTCCGGCCGGAGACGCTGGTGGCGCTCATGAAGAAGAATGGCATCGCGAAGTCGCTCGTCGTCTCGGCCACCGGCATCCTCTACGACTTTTTGCGCGGAAACGACGAGGCGCTGGCGTTCGGAAGGCAGTCAACCGACGTGTTCCCCCTCGGCACGGTCGACCCCAAGCGTCACGTCGGCTGCGCCGAGGAGATCGACAAGCGCGCCGAGCAGGGGTTCAAGCTGTTCTCGTTCTACCCACAGCACCAGGGGTGGCCGCTGGACTTCCTGCCGTTCCAGAAGCTCCTGGACAAGCTGGCAGAGAAGAAGCTCGCCACCATGGTCTACTGCGGGGAGCCCGGCGCGGCCACACTACTTGCCCGGATGAGCAAGGGGGGCGCCTCGGTCATCCTGTCGGGCGTCAGCTACGGCAACCTGGGTGAAGTCCTCGCCGTCATGAAAGACCACGCGCAGTTCATGGTGGAGTCCCACATGCTGAACACGCCCGACGGCTTTGAGGTGCTCTGCGGCGAGGTGGGCGCACACCGCGTGGTGTTCGGCTCGCTGTCGCCGCTCAAGTACCTGAACAGCGCGCTGATGCCCCTGAAGGCGGCGACCCTCACCGACGAGGAGAAAGCCAAGATCCTCTCCGGCAACATCCGCCGGATTCTGTCCGGCGAAGCCTGAGAACCCGGAGGTTCCATGATGCCCATCCTCGACATTCACGCTCACTACGGGGTCTGGCAGTTCCCCACCCAGGCAAGAAACGTCGATGCCCTCGACACCTACCTTCAGCGATTTGGCATCGAGAAAGCCTGCTTCTCCTCGGTGGAAGCCCTGACGTGCAACTTCGTCAGTGGCAATGCCCGGCTGTTCAAAGACATCGAGGGGCACGATCGCTTCCTGGGCTACTGCACTGTCAACCCGAACTACGTCGACGAGTCCATCGCCGAGATGAAGAAGTACATGAGCAAGTCTCGGTGCTTCGGGCTCAAGGTGCACAGCGGCTACTCGCAGCGGCCGGTGAACAGCGCGCCGATGAGGGAGATCCTCAACGCCTCCCGGAGGTACGGCAAGCCCGTGTTGGCGCACACCTGGAGCCCGACCGATTGTGCCGCCATTGCGGAAGCAGCCGCGGAGTTTGCGACGCTCAAGTTCATCATGGGGCACATGGGCGGCAACGATTGGCGGCCGGCGCTGGAAGCCGTGGAGGAGATCCTGAACGTCTTCCTGGATCCGTGCTGCAGCTATGCCGAGCGGGACAAGATCCGGGAAGCCCTTGACGCCGTTGGGCCCAAGCGGGTGGTGTTCGGGAGCGACCTCATGCTGCTGAACCCGGCATTTGTCGCGGGCATGGTCGTGGGGTCCGACCTCCCCGAGCGCGACAAGGAGCGCATCCTGTACACCAACGCGAAAGAGGCGTTTGGCCTGTAGCCAAGGCGCGAAGGAGCGCCAGCCCGGGCGACGCCCAACAAGCCGGCGTCGCGTTTGGAGGCGAGCCTACGGCGGGTACCAACGTCGAATGCCCGCCGGTCCATCTGCACAGCAACTCCCCACCCGAGCGCTCACTGCTCGCATTCGTCGGTACCCGAGGCACTTTGCCTCACGGAGGTCTCTGAACATGACGTTACCCAGATTCATGCTGTCCGTAGTCCGTTCTGCCACACTGGCCGGCCTGGCGGCACTTACGCTTTGCCAGGGGTGCGGAGCGTCCAAACGCCCGGTCGCGGTCGTGAATGGTGAGACGATCACCCAAGCGCAGTTGGACCAAGCGCTGATGGAGCGGGCAGGGCAGGTTATTCTCCGGCAGATGATCGACGAATCCGTGATTCACCACGCTGCGACCAAGGCGAGCGTCACCGTTACAGACAAGGACATCGACGGCAAGATCGAGGAGATCCGGGCCCGGTACCCCTCACCGCAGGACTTCGACCAGATGGTGGCAAGCAGCGGACAGAGCATGGAACGCATCCGCAAGAGCTTCGAGCTGCAACTCCTGATCGAGAAGCTCGCCGCCAAAGACGCGAAGGTCACCGACGAGCAGTGCAAGCAGCACTACGACCAGTACAAGGAGCACTACCTCCAGAAGGAGCAGGTGCACCTTCGGGACATGGAGTTCGAGAGCAAGGAGAACGCCACCAACGTACTCAAGGCGCTCAAGGTCGGGGGGGACTTTGCGGCGCTCGCCAAGGAGTTCTCCACCGACCCCGCAACCAAGGACAAGGGCGGCGACATGGGCGAGATGCCCGTGGACGCCCTGCAGCCGCACCTCAAGGCCGCCGCAGACAAGCTCGAACCGGGGAAGATCAGCGACGTATTCGAGGGCATGGGAGCCTGGTACCTCCTCAAGCTGGAGAAGCGCACTAAGGCACAGCAGCGTCCCTTCGACGAGTGCAAGGAAGAGATCCGCACGATGCTGACCCAGCAGGAGACCCAGATGGCCCAGGGCGGTCTGGTGGAGAAGCTGCGCGAGGCGGCGGTCATCGAGATCAAGGACCCCAAGCTCGACACGCCGAAGCCGGCGCAACCGGGAGCGAAGGCCGGCAAGGGCAAGCAGTAGAGCCGGTCAGGCCGTTGTTCGACAGCCCCTCGGACAGGTCCGACACACCCGACCTGTCCGAGGGGTGCCGCAGTCAGTCTTCCCGGGTCACGCCAGGATCTTCGCCAAGCCGCCGTAGTCCGGGTACGCCTCGAATCCCAGGGCGTGCCAGAACCCCGGCAGGGCAAAGTCCACGGTGACGGCGTGCGTTCCGGTGCCCTTCAGCCGGGTCAGCAAGTCCTCAACCATGGCTCGGCCTAATACTACAACCGTACTTAGCGCGAATGTGCTCGGCGAGGGTCTCCTGACCCCGCCGCTCCCCGGACCGACAGGTCTCCTCGAATCCCGTGGATTCGCAGCCCTTTGAGACCTTCCGGTCAAGCGTTTCGGGGCGGTCGGAGACCTGCCCCGAGCTAAGTACGGTTGTAGTACTAATCCGGTCCCTTGGCAGTTTTCGCCGACGACGATCCCCCGGATCCACGCCTGCTCCTCGTCCGGACACAAGTACACCACCCCACCGACGGTGGTCTCGCGGTCGTCGACCACCTGTGCTCGGC
>Ga0210054_1000470_pt1 | contig 37774 bp, 29 predicted proteins | sample CryGeymeta201516_FD_185470 | JGI IMG/M metagenome (GOLD analysis project Ga0210054, IMG submission 185470) | Groundwater microbial communities from Crystal Geyser aquifers in Utah, USA - Crystal Geyser metaG 2015-16 (SPAdes) (version 2) | ecosystem: Environmental > Aquatic > Deep subsurface >... | reverse complement strand
TCTTCCCAGAACGATGGACTTGATCGGTACCCATCCGGCGTGGGCCGCCTGCCATGCTGGCGTTTTGGGGGTTAGGGACGGTCGTTATGGACGCTCATAACGACGGTCTTCATCATGTCGGACAGATCACGGATCGAGGTTCTTGCGGTGGGCGACAGCGGTCGCCGTCGTCGCTGGCCGCTGGCTGAGAAGCGGCGGATTGTGGAGGAGAGCTTTCGGCCCGGTCACGGGGCGGAGGCGACGGCTCGGCGGCACGGGCTGTCACGGTCGCAGATGTATCTTTGGCGGCAGCGGTATCGTGCCGGGCATCTTGGCGGGGAGGACACGCCTGGGTTTGCCCAGTTGGTGATGGCGCCCGGGCCGGTGTCGAGCGCCCCGGCTGCGGTGGCTTCCGGGGTCACGATGGCGGAGACGCGGGTTGAGATCGTGCTCGGCAACGGCCGCCGCGTCGTGGCGCCGGTGTCGGTCGATCCGGTGGCGCTGGGGCGCCTGCTGCCGGTCGTGGAGGGCGCATGATCGCGTTTCCCGCCGGGGCGCGCGTGTGGGTGGCGTGCGGGGTGACCGACATGCGGCTCGGGATGCCCGGTCTGGCCTTGAGGGTTCAGGAGGGTCTCAGCCGCGACCCGCATGCGGGCGACATCTATGTGTTCCGGGGCCGCCAGGGTTCGCTGCTGAAGATCCTGTGGCACGATGGGGTCGGCATGTCTCTGTATATGAAGCGGCTCGAGAAGGCGCGCTTCGTCTGGCCTTCGGCTGTGGACGGCGTGGTGGCGATATCGGCGGCGCAGATGGCCTATATGCTCGACGGGATTGACTGGAGAAATCCGCGCCACACCTGGCGGCCGCAGGCGGCGGGATAATCTTCGCGCGGGGTGTCGATTTTGCTCCAAGTCTCTGACTCAATGGCGTAAACTTCGGTGCATGACGGACACCGCCGCCCAGATCAAAGCCCTGCGCACCGCCCTTGCGGCGGCCGAGGCGCGGGCGGAGATGGCGGAGAGTCGGACCAGTGAAGTTGAGCAGCGCGCCGCCTTCATCGCCACGGAAGCCGCGCAGGCCAAGGCGGCGGCCGCCCATGCCCAGGCGCTGGTCTCGAGCAGCGAGGCGCTGATCGCCCATCTGCGGCTGGAGATCGAGAAGCTGCGCCGCGAGCTCTACGGCCAGCGCTCCGAGCGCAAGCAGCGCCTGCTGGAGCAGATGGAGCTGCAGCTCGAGGAGATGGAGGCCAGCGCCTCGGAGGATGAGGCGCTGGCCGAGGCGGCGGCGGCCAAGGCCAAGACCACGGTCGCCGGCTTCACGCGCGCCAAGCCGGTGCGCAAGCCCTTCCCCGAGCACCTGCCACGCGAGCGCGTCGTGCTGCCGGCGCCCTGCAGCTGCGCCGCCTGCGGCTCGGCCCGATTGGCGAAGATGGGCGAGGACGTCACCGAGACGCTGGAGGTCGTGCCGCGGTCGTGGAAGGTGATCCAGACCGTGCGGGAGAAGTTCCCCGGGGCTCCGCCCGTTCGCGCCTCAAAGCGTCCACAGGACGCTTTGCCGCTTCGCGGACCGGCGCTCACCCTGCCGGGATTGCGAGCGCATCAGCCAGCCGCCGGCGCCGTTCCATCCCACGCCCCGCGGCTGGGCCGGCCCCAGCCTTCTGGCGATGATCGCGTTCGAGAGCGAGCCATTGTCCGCCATTGGTCCGAGGACAATGGCGAGCGGCCAGCATCAGCCCCTCAACCGCCAGGCTGAGCGCTACGCCCGCGAAGGCGTCGAGCTGAGCCTCTCGACGCTCGCCGACCAGGTCGGCGCGGTCGCCGCCGCGCTGGCGCCGCTGCACGCGCTGATCGCCGCCCACGTCATGGCCGCAGAGCGGTTGCACGGCGACGACACCACCGTGCCGCTGCTGGCCAAGGGCAAGACCGAGACCGCCCGGCTCTGGACCTATGTCCGCGACGACCGGCCTTTCGGCGGGCGCGCTCCGCCGGCGGCCTTGTTCCGTTTCTCGCGCGACCGGCGCGGAGAACATCCACAAAAACATCTCGCGGGGTGGCAGGGCATTCTGCAGGTCGACGCCTATGCTGGCTTCAATCCTCTGTTCAGCGCAGTGCGGGAGCCGGGGCCGATCCTGCCCGCGTTCTGCTGGGCGCACGCGCGCCGCAAGTTCTTCGAACTGGCCGACATCGCCGCCAAAGCCCGACGCGGCAAGAATGCCCCGTCGATCTCACCGCTGGCGCTTGAGGCGGTGAAGCGCATCGACGCGATCTTTGACCTCGAGCGCGCCATCATCGGTCTGCCGCCCGACCAGCGGCGCGCCGTCCGCACGGCCGAGGTCGCGCCCCTCGTCGCCGCCCTGCACAACTGGATGAAGACCGAGCGCGCCCGGCTGTCGAAGCACGCCCCCGTCGCCAAGGCCATGGACTACATGCTGCCCCGCTGGGCCAATTTTTCCGGCTTCCTGACCGACGGGAGAATCTGCCTGACGAACAATGCGGCCGAGCGCTCGCTGCGCGGCGTCGCCCTCGGCCGGAAGGCGTGGCTCTTCGCCGGCTCCGAGCGCGGCGGCGACCGCGCCGCCTTCTTCTACACCTTGATCGTCACCGCCAAGCTCAACGACGTCGACCCCCAGGCCTGGCTCGCCGACATTCTTGCCCGCATCGCCGGCACGCCCATGTCGAAGCTCGACGACCTCCTGCCTTGGAACTGGGCCGCCCAGAGAAACCCAGCCGTCAAGGCCGCATAGCCGCGGCTCTCACCGGAGGGGCGCCGGCGGGACGGCATACTCGCGCGATAGCGCGTGTCGCACCGTGTCCATGGCCTTACGCCGATTGGCTATTGGCCTTCTACGGCAAATCGAGGGCCGAGAAGATCGGGCGCGCCTATGTCAGCACCATGCCGCGGCTCACGCTGCTCGCGCCCGACATCGTCGAGGCGATGCTCGCGGGGCGAAAGGTGGAGACCACTCTCTGGTCGCCCCTCCCGGGTTTCGGGGACCAGTCGGGATCAGATCAGTTCGACAACGTCGCGGTTCGGTCGGAATTCGCTTCCGCGTCGAGACAGTCGAGGCGGCGGCGCAACCGGCCGGACAGCAGCATATGACCCTCCCAAGGAACTGAAGCGGGGTCGGCTTCGCCGAAGGGGCGGCCGACATCGGGGTCGGTGGGCCTGAGCCCCGCGGCCTCGCGAAGCACCCAGCCCGCAATGCGCAGCAGCATCGCCGCGACCTCACGCGGCTGTCCCGCAGCCAGCCGCGCCAGCAACTTTGCGCCTTCGCGGACGTCGCCCGACAGCGCGATCTGGAAGCAGAAGCCGGCCATGCGCGCGCGGCCTTGCCGGAACACCCAGGCGGGGATGTCGCGCGCCTCCTCGGCGACCAGCGCCAGGGCCTTTTCATTCGAGCGGGCGGCGCGGGCGACTGCGCGCGACATGTTCGCGCCGTGCATTCGGTAGCCGACCAGCGCCTCGCGCACGCAGCCCGCCGGCCCGCGCAGCGCCAGCCGCAATTGCAGCAGAAGATCCTCAGCCCCCTCGATTCCCCATTCGCGCAATCGCGGGTCATGCCCGCCCAGCGCCTGCGCCAGAGACCTCGGCGCCATCATGCTGCTGACATTGGTGAAATAGGTGGTGGCGATCTGCCTGTGGACAGTCGAGCCGGAGACGTCGGCGAGTGTGCGGGGATTGCGCATGACGATCCCGGCCGCGTCAATCAGCCGATAGCCGCAGTAGACGAAACTCAGCGGCGTCGCCGCTGCGGCGAAGACGGCGAGTTGTTTCTCGATTTTCGTGGGATGCCAGAGATCGTCCGCGTCGAGCCAGGCGACATAGTCGCCGCGCGCGTGCGCGAGGCCCGCGTTTCGTGCGGCGGCAACCCCGGAATTGGCTTGGCGGATCAGTTCGAGGCGTGGCTCCGTTCTGCGGACGGCCTCGGCCACCGCTGCGGCGCCGTCGCGCGAGCCGTCATCCACGACGAGAATCTCCAGCCGCTTGTGCGTCTGGGCCGCGACGCTGGAAAGTGTTTCCGCCAGCGTCGCTTCGGCGTTGAAGGCGGGGACGATGACGCTGACGAGCGGCGCCTTCAGGGAAGTTTCTATGGAGCAGTCGGGTGACTCGCCATAGGTTGCAACGCCGTGCGTCACGTCGGGGGCGCCACGAGTAGCTGCGAGGAGTCTCGCGGCCAATCCCTCGCGCCCGCTTGGTGAAGATCAGGCATACGTGGGTTTTCCGACCATCGGCGTCCGACCTGACGAGAGGAAGCGACTAGAGGTCCGTCCTGGCGACGGCGCGAGCGCGGTCCGAGGCGCTGACGTCGCCGATTCCCAGGGCGATTTCTCCCAGGCCGAAAGCGCGCCGCAACCTCTGATAGACCTTCGGAGTCAGGAGCCAGATCACGGCGCGTCGCGACTCGACGTTCCAAGTGTCGACGATTGCGGTTGGTAGGTTGGCCATGCGGTAGATCGAGGGGTTGTCGAACTTCAACATTGCGCCGCGGAAGGCGCGCCATACTTCAGGATTCTTGATCCCACAGTCAATCATGTAGTCCTGGAGCCATGCGAGGAAAATCGGGCGCATTTTTCGGTCGCCTGATATCCGGCCAGCCTGGTTGCAGGCCGAGGCGTCATGCTGTCGATAGAAGTCCTGAATGTCATTGATCGCGATGACCGGAAAACTGAGAAAGATCTTGAAGAGCATGACCTGGTCTTCGTACAGGCCGCGGAATGAGTCCTCGAATCCGCCAACTTCCAGCAGGCGGTCCCGCCGGACCAGCAGGCTGCATATGCCGGGGAAGCCGGCTCCATGGCTGGCGAGATAGTGCCTCGCAACGTTTGGCGGCGGCAGTGGAACCAACGCCGGCAGTCCGGTCCCGGTCTCCATGTCGGCTGCAAGCCATGGTCGAGATTTCGGCAGATTGTCCTTGTTCCAACTGGACCACAGCAGCGTAGGAGCGACAGACATTGCAACGTCGGGATGACGCTCCATGACCTCGACATGGCGGGTCAATCGGTCCGGCAGCCAGATGTCGTCTGCGTCCAGGAAAGCAACGTATTCGCCGCGCGCGAGCCTGACACCTGCGTTGCGCGAGGCGCTCATGCCGCGGTTCTCGTGACCCGGATGCTCGGTGTAGACGATTCGCTGGGGATGCGCCGCTGCGTAGCTCCGGGCGATCGCCGTGGCCCCGTCGGTCGTCCCGTCGTCCACGAGGATCAGCTCCCATTCGGGGTGGGTCTGCGCCAGCACGCTTTCGATGGCTTCGCGGATATACGCCTCGCCATTGAGGAAAATGATGATGCAGGACACGAGGGGCTTGTCCGTCGACGTGCGATCCACACTGCGTTCGGCAGACTCCACGGAAATCCCTCGCACAAAAATTAGCGCTACGCCGACGCGGCGAGCCGCGATCTCCGATCGAGACGGGGAGAGAATGTCGAATCCGACACGCGATGCAAGCCACAAAGAAGATGTGCGGAAAACCTTTTGCCGCTCGCAACGGCGCTGGTAGAGTCAGTTTCTGAGCGGCTGATTTTCGTCAGAAGGCTTTTTCCGGTGGGCGTGAGGGTAGCGGATGACGCGAGACAGGCCTGACACGCCCTCAAAGGATGGGAGAAGGCCGGGACCCCTCACCGCCATGGGCCGACAGGCGGCCGCAACGGCGAAGGCCGCGCTGGCCTGGAGCGCCCATCGCCTTGCGCGGTCCGGGATAAGGACGCTCATTCTCGGTCCAGCCAAGGGCCGCGTTGATTTCGGCGGCCTGCGTCGGCTGACGCCCGTCAGTCGCCTTTACGGCTACGACCGCGGCGAGCCGATCGACCGATACTACATCGAAAAGTTTCTCGACGCGCACCGCGACCGGATCTTCGGGACCGTCCTTGAGATATCGGAGAACACGTACACGAAGAAGTTCGGCGACGACCGGGTGACGCGCAGCGAGGTGCTGCACTATGACGACCCGTCGCCCCCTGCGACCGTCACCGGCGACTTGACCGACGCGCCGCATCTGCCCTCGGACCACTACGACTGCATCGTCATCACGCAGACGTTGATGTTTATCTATGATGTCAAAGCCGCGGTGGAGACACTGCACCGCATCCTCAAGCCCGGAGGGACCGTGCTGGCGACGCAGGCGGGTCTGTCGCAGATCGCGGAAAAGCCTGCCTGGAACGACACATGGCATTGGGGCTTCACGCGCGCCTCGATGCATCGGCTTTTCGAGGACGCCTTCGTGGGTGGCGAGGTCGAGGTCCAGACCCACGGAAACGTTCTGTCGACGATCGCCTTCCTGCACGGGCTTTCGCATGACGAACTCACGGAACGCGAACTCGACCGGACCGATCCCGAATACCAGATGCTCGTCTCGGTCGTTGCGCGAAAGGCGGCGGCTAAGGGGGCATGATGAAGCGCCTCGCCCAGAGGACGAAGGCGCACGCGGCGCATATGTGGCGCAGGCTGGAGCGTCTTCGCAGTATCAGGGGCGCCAACGGCGTGGTTCTCATTTATCATCGCATAGGGAAGCTGTCAGCGGACCCATGGAACATGGCGGTGAGCCCCGAGAACTTCGCCGACCACGTCGAGATTCTCGGCCGTTTCGCCGCGCCCCGCACCTTCGGCGACTTCGCCGATAGACTGAGTTCGAAGGCCCCCGAACAGAGCGTCGTGGTGACGTTCGACGACGGCTATGCCGACAATCTTCTGGCGTTGCCGATCCTCGAAGCCCATGATGTTCCGGCGACTATCTTCGTCGTCAGCGGCGCAGTCGGCGAACCATCCGCGTTCTGGTGGGATCTGCTGACGCGGATCTTCCTTGAGACTCAGAGGCTTCCGCAAAGCTTGACGCTCGACGCCGGCGGACGGCAACTGCGGTGGGACCTCGGCGCGGCTGCGACCTACGATGCCGCAGGTCTGTCCCGCAGCGCGCGATGGCGTGCGGATTTCGAGCCCCCGAAAGATGCGCGGCAGCGAACGTATCTGGAAGTCTGGGAGCACCTGGTCGGTCTTGCGCCGGAACAGATCGCCGCGGCGGCAACCGCGTTGAAGGTCTGGGCCGGGCTGTCCGACGACGAAGCGACGGACGGCGCGGCGCGCCCGGTCACCGCTTCGGAACTTCTCCGACTGGCGGACTCGCCGCTGATCGAGATCGGGGGTCACACGCGGACGCACGCCGATCTCGGTGGGCTGTCTCGCGCGCAAGCCGCGCGCGAGATAGGCGGCGGACGGCGCGACCTGATCGAGATGACGGGCCGTGATGTGCGCAGCTTCGCCTACCCCTACGGTCGGTTCGGGCCGGGCACGATCGCCGATATCAGGGACGCCGGGTTCACATGCGCGGGCTGGAGCCGCTCCGGGCTCGCGACGCCGCGCAGCGATCCGCATGCGCTGCCCCGCGTGCACGCCACCGATCTGTCCGCGGAGCGCTTCGAGGCCCTCCTGTCGGAATTCATGATCCCCCGACGAAGGTGCGTCACCCACGTCTAGAGCGCAAGCCGACCTGAACGAATCGGTTAACCAGAATTCTTCTTTTAGAAACGACGGTCCCCACCTCGTGACCCGCGCCTCTCGGGTTGATCTCGGCTCTAGCAGGCGACGGCTGGAACGCCCAAATGCCGTGGCTGTTCGCAAGTGTGCTGACGCCCCGAGTTGAAACCGGCTGAGGCGCGAGTTCCACCTCAGCGCCGCGGACGTCGAGAACGTGAACTGTGCTTGGGCGATTTCGCCTCAGTCTTGGGGTGCAACCATCCTGCCCTTTTCGATGCGCAGCGTGGCGTCGGCTTCAGCGGCGGCGCCGGCGCGATGGCTGACGACCAGCACGGTGCCCCCCGCCATCCGCGCGGCGATGTTGGCGCGGATGCGGTCCTCGAGCGCGGGCTCGAGCGCGCTCAGCGCCTCGTCGAGGATCAGGAATTCGGGATTGCGCACAAGCGCGCGCGCGAGGCCCAATCGCTGGCGCTGACCGCCCGAAAAACTCAGGCCGCCCGGACCGATCTTCGCGTCGAGGCCCTCCGGAACGGCGAGGATGTCGTCGAGGATCTCCGCGGCCGCACAGGCGTCGCGCACGTCCTGCAGGCTGGCGTCGTGGCGGGCGAGCCGGATGTTCTGCTCGACCGTGCCTTCGATCAGTTCGACATCCTGCCCGGCGACGGCCACCCGCTCGAGCCAGCTGCTTCGCTTGATGGACAGCAGATCGACGCCGTCGACCAGAATGCGCCCGGAATCCGGCTCGTAGAGCCGCAGCAGCAGATTGATGATCGTGCTCTTGCCCGATCCGCTGGGGCCCGACAGGGCGGTGACGGCGCCCTTGCGGATCGTGAAGCCGACATGGTCGAGGCTCGGCGGTCGACGCGGGTCGTGCGAGAAGGTCACCTCTTCGAAACGGATCTCGCCCTTCAGGCCCGCGAAAGGCGCGGTCCCTTCGGCGGGCCATGGTTTGCCGTCGCGCGCGATGGTCTCGCGCACGGCGCGCAGCGACGCGCCCATGCCCGAGAGCGCAAGCCGGTGGCTCTCGAACTCGCGCAGGTGAGGTTGCAGGCGCAACAGCAGCATCACGGTCGCCACGGTGGTCGGCGTGTCGATCCGCCAGACCGACGCGACCAGCGCGATCGCGACGATCGCGCCGAGGCTCGCCAGTTCGCCGACCGGGCCGACAAGCGCCTTGATCCGCTCCGATGCGACTGCGAGGCGACGCACCTTCGAGGACGCAGCGGAGAAGACGCGCAGGACGTAGGGCTCCTGCGCGAAGACGCGCAGGGTCCGCATGCCCTGCAGGCTGACCAGCATGCGCTCGGCGAGGATCTGGTTCTCGCTCAGAAGCTCGCTCCCGAGCCGCCGGAGCGGCCGCGACAGCACGCGCTGCGCCGCGAAGCTCGCCAATCCGCAAAGCGCGGCGGTCAGCGCGATCGGCCATGAGAGCGCGACGAGCCCGGCGCCGAATATGCCGATGGCGCAGAGGTTCACGCCGATCCGCGCCGCCGCGTAGGACGCGTCGGCGACGCGCCAGGTCTCGGTGGCCAGCGTGTTGATGAGCTCGCCGCGCTCGCGCGCATGAAGATGACTGTAGGCGACCGTGACATAGGTCTGATGCACCCGGTCGCGCATATCTTGTGCGATGCGGTTCATGGCGACGGCGGTCGCGGTCTGATACGCGTAGATGAGGGCGGCGTTGATCAGGATGATGCCGAGGAAGATGGCCGCGAGCGTGGTCGGGGAGCCATTGAGCAGCCAGGCGAAGCGCGCATGGGCCGCAGCGATCAGCCCGCCGCCCTCGGCCAGCGCGTCGGTTCGTCCAAGCACCGCGAACAGGAACAGCGCGCCGAGCCCGACGCCGACAGTCTCGGCGACCGCAGCCGCCGCGCCCAGCGCGAGCAGTGTGGGAACCGCCCATGCGTGCGCGCGCAGATGGGGCGCGAGGCGCAGCGCCTCCCACAGGCCGCGCGGCGCGTCGGAGGTCTCGGCGCTCATCGGACGCAGCGCGACGGAGAGCGTCGGCTCATGCGCGGCTCGGTTTCAGCTGAAACGCCCAGTGGTCGGCGCACATGTCGTCGAGGTCCAATTCCGCCCGCCAGCCGAGCAGTTCTGCGGCGAGGGACGGATCCGCCACGCAGGCCGCGACGTCGCCGGCGCGTCGCGCGACGATCTCGCGCGCGATGGGTCGCCCGGAGGCTCGCTCGAAGGCCGCGAGCGCCTCGAGGACGCTGTAGCCGCGCCCGGTTCCCAGATTGATCGCCCGGTGGCCGGGCTCCGCGTCGGGTGAAAGCAGCCGGGCGATTGCGGCCACATGCCCGCGAGCGAGGTCCACGACATGGATGTAGTCCCGCACGCCGGTTCCGTCGGGCGTCGGATAGTCGTCGCCGAACACCGCCACGCGCGCCCGCGATCCGTCCGCCACCTGGGCTATGTAGGGGAAGAGGTTGTTGGGAGTTCCCGTGGGCGCTTCGCCGATCGATCCGCCGCGCCACGCCCCGACCGGGTTGAAATAGCGCAGCGAGATCGCGGCGAAGGCCGGGTCCGCTGCCGCAACGTCGCCGATCATCTGCTCGATCATCAGCTTCGTTCGGCCGTAGGGATTGGCCGGGCCGAGCGCCGCGCGCTCGTCGATCGGCAGGCGCTCGGGCGCCCCGTAGACAGTCGCCGAGGACGAGAACGCGAGACGACGGACCCCGTGCCGCGTCATCGCCGCAAGCAGCTCCATCGCTCCGGAGAGGTTCGCCGAATAGTACAGCAACGGATCGGCGACCGACTCGCCGACTGCTTTCTTCCCGGCCATGTGAACGACGGCGTCCAGGCGCAGGGCGACGAAAACTCGATCGAGCGCCTCCGCGTCGCGAATGTCGGCATCGACGACGTCGGGCCGCGGAAAACCCATCGCTGCGAGGCGATCCGCCACGTCGCGTTCGGAATTCTCGAAGTTGTCGAGAATCACGACCTTGAAGCCGGCCGCGCTCAGCGCCGCCGCCACATGCGCGCCGATGAACCCCGCCCCACCGGTGATGAGGATTGTCGCTGACGTCATCCGCAGTTTCCCCCTGTTCGTCGACCGTCAAATCGCGCGTTCCGCCACTCGATGCAACGAACTGCGTTCAAGAGCGCGTCAAGCAGGGTCCCGTCGCCGCGACAGCGCGCAAGCCGCGATCGGCGTTCCGTGTGGGAGAAGCGTCGCCCCAATGGTCGTTGACGCGCTCGTCGCCTGACTCGCATCCGGCTTGGTATTTATTTTCGCCGGGAAATGAATGGTCGCAACAAAAAACTTGCCCACTTCGAAAAAATAATCTACTGAAAGTATCCGTGAGCAACTAAATTCACCTATTCTTGGTCAATCAACCTTAGGTTGAGGAAGTGTATCTTCAAGGTCGGCAATTAGTTCAGGGTAGTGATGCAAGATCAAGAAGTTAAAAAGGATAGTCCGCGAGTTGTGGTGATTGGAGCGGGCCCAGCAGGATTGACGGCGGCACTGGAATTGCAGAAGCGGTCTCCGAGGCATGTGCCCGTCGTCGTCGAATCTGGCGATCTGGTCGGCGGCATCGCGCGCACCGAAAGCTACAAGGGGTTCCGTTTCGACATTGGCGGCCACCGTTTCTTCACCAAGGTCGGCGAGGTGGAGCAGATGTGGCATGAGATCATGGGGGATGATTTCATTGTCGTCCCTCGCAAGAGCAGAATATATTACCGCAGCAAATTCTATGATTACCCTCTAAAAATATTTAACACACTTCAGAATATCGGCGTCTACGAAAGCGGGCGCATCATTTTGAGCTATGCGAAATGGCGCATGAAACCTTCCAGGATCGAGGAAAGCTTCGAGCAATGGGTGATCAATCGTTTTGGCCGTCGCCTATACATGCATTTTTTCCGGTCTTACACCGAAAAGGTCTGGGGCATCTCGCCCCGTGAAATCCGCGCCGACTGGGCGGCGCAGCGAATCAAGAACCTCTCCCTGTGGAAGGTTGTGATCAACGCCATCACCGGGGCCAACTCGACGACGAGCCTGATCGAGAAGTTCCACTATCCCCGGCTCGGGCCCGGCATGATGTGGGAGAAGGTCCGCGACCGCATCAAAGCGCAAGGTGGCGAGGTGCGGATGCGCAGTCGGGCCACCCGTCTTCTGTGGGAGGGGCGCCGCGTTCAGGGCGTCGAAGTGACCGAGCGCAGCGCCGACGGCGCCGACCACCGCTATGTCGAAGCCGCAGATCATGTTCTGAACACGATGGCGTTGACCGACCTCATCGCCGCATTCGACCCGCCGCCGCCCGAGCCGGTGCGCGCAGCGGCGGCGCGGTTGCGCTATCGCGACTTCTTGATCGTCACCCTGATCCTCGATCATCCGGATCCGTTTCCCGACAACTGGGTATACATCCACAGTTCGGAAGTGAAAGTCGGGCGCATTCAGAACTTCCGCGCATGGTCGGCCGAGATGATGCCGAATTCGCGCCAGGCGTCGATCGGAATGGAGTATTTCTGTCACGAAGGCGACGGCCTCTGGGCGATGTCGGATGCCGACCTCATCGAACTCGGCGCAGCGGAACTGGAGCAGTTGGGCCTCGCGCCGAAAGCAAGCGTGGTCGACGGCTCGGTGATCCGTCAGGTCAAGGCCTACCCGGTCTACGACGGCGAATACGGCGAGGCGCTGGACGTGATCGCGGGATGGCTCGGCCAATTCGAGAATTTCCAGACCATCGGCCGCAACGGCCTGCACCGCTACAACAATCAGGATCATTCGATGTTGACCGGGATGCTGGCGGCGCGCAACATTCTCGGTGAGCGCCATGACGTTTGGACCGTCAACGTGGAGCGATCCTACCATGAGGAGTTCGAACTCAAGCGCAAGGAACAGCGGGCGAAATGACGACGTCTCCAAGTGCCGGGGCCGAGACGGGGGCGCGGGGCGCGCCTCTGAACGTCGCCGCGGCGGTCGCCGCGACGCTGGCGCTCGCCGTGGCGCTGCTATGGCCGGCGATGCTGAACGGCGGACCGCTGATTTTCTTCGACACGATGCATTATCTTCAGCAGGGCGCCAGCGCGGTGGATCTTGTGCTCGGCAAGATCGCGGCGTTGGCGTCGCCAGCGGTCGAGAGCACCGCCGGCGCTGACATTGGCGGCTCTCATGAAGTGGAGCGCGAAGGGAGTTTCGTGCGCTCCATCATCTATCCGGCTTTCATCTACATCGGTTCGCTGAGCCCTTTAGGATTCACAGGCTTCGCGCTGCTTCAATCCATTCTGGTCGTGGCGCTGATCGGCGTGATCGCGGGGCGAGAGGCCGCAGCGCGTCCGGCCGCAGCCGCGGCGGCGGCGGCCGTCTGCGTGACGATGACCGCATTGCCATGGACCGTCTCCTTCCTGATGCCCGACATCTTGGCCGCAGTCGCGATTCTTTGCGCGATGATCGTCGCCGCCCGACTCGATCGTATCGGCTTGATCGGAAAACTGTTCGTGTTCGGCGCCGCGACCTTGGCGGCGCTCTCGCATTACGGGCACCCTCCACTCTACATTGCGGCCTCTACCGCAGCGTTGCTGGCGCTTCTGGCGCAGCGAAGACTGAGCTTCCTTGCCGTCGCGCTCACTGTGGGCCCGCTTGTTGCGACGGCGGTGGCGAGTCTCGGCGTCAACGAGGCTGTGTTTGACGAGCCAAGCCTCGCGCCGCGCCGCTTGCCGATCCTGCTCGCGCGTTCGATCGAAGACGGACCCGCGTTGTGGCATCTCCAGGCGCATTGTGATGAGTACAACTACGCGGTCTGCGAGATTTGGGGTCACGAAATTCCGAACGATCTTGGCTCAATTCTATGGTCTCGCGATGGTTTGATGAAAAAGGCGACAGATGAGCAGATGGATCGAATTCGTGACGAGGAGTTCCTGATATTGGGACGCTCCCTGATGGAGTTTCCATTTGAGCAGACTTGGTCCTTCGCCGGGAACGCCGTCCGCCAGACCATCATGATAGGACTGGCTGACATGTCGTGGGGTCGTGTGACCGAGGATGCAGACGGCCGCTTCGTGCGTGAAGCCAGCGGTTCCCGCAACGCGTCCGGCCTTTCGGGCGTGGGCCTCGCGCAGAAGGCGGTCGTCCTCGGCTCGGTCGGGCTGATCGCATTCTGGTTCTTCAAGGATGGTTTGCGCGTGGGCGATCGCGAGCGGGCGCTGCTGTTCGTTGCGATTGTGGGGCTCTTGGCGAACGCGGCGATTTTCGGCGGGCTTTCGGCTCCGGTCGATCGCTACCAGGCGCGGGTGATCTGGATCGTGCCTTTGCTTGCGGCGTTGTTCTGGCTGAGCCGATGGCGGCGTTCGGCCGCGCCGAGGCGCGTCGATGTCTGAGGAATTGCGTATTCGCGTCGTCGTTCCGGCGCGCAACGCCGCATGGTGCATCCAGGCGTGCCTTTCGGGTCTGCTCGCCGCCGACTTCATGCTCAACGAGATCATCGTGGTGGATGACGGCTCGACTGACGAAACGGCGTCGCTGACGCGGCGCATGGGCGTCGAACTGGTGACGCATTCGTCCAGTCTCGGGGCGGCCGCAGCCCGGAACCGGGGGGCGAAAGACGCTGAGGCGGACATCCTGTTCTTTGTGGACGCCGACGTGGTGGTTCACGCCGACGTTCGCGAGCGCCTTCTGGATTTTTTCAGAACGCAATCCGGCATAGACGCCGTCTTCGGCGCTTACGATGACAACCCCTCCTGTCCCGCAGTTTGCAGCAAGTACCGCAATCTGCTGCACCACTACGTGCACTGCCAGGGACCCGAACGGCCGACCTCGTTCTGGACAGGCTGCGGTGCTGTCCGCAAGAAAGCTTTTGATCGTCTCGGCGGCTTTGACGAACGTATGCGGATGATGGAAGATGTCGAGTTCGGCATTCGTCTGGTTCACTTCGGCGGGGCGGTGGCGCTCTATTCGCGCTTGCGTGGAAAGCATCTGAAATCCTGGAGCGTGCTTGGCATGGCGCGAGCGGATCTCTTCGACCGCGCGATTCCATGGACGCGCCTGATGCTCTTTGGTCAGGGGTTGACGACAGAACTCAATCTGGACCGGCAGCACAGGTTGTCAGCCGTGCTCACAGTTCTGATGGGGCTGGGGATCCTGTCCGCGCCGGTCGCCCCCTGGGCGTTGATGCTGTCGGTAGCATCCTGCGGAGCCTTCATCGCGGTCAATCGCGAGTTTCTTCGTCTCGTGCGCGAGTGCGCCGGGTCGAGAATCGCCTTGGCCTCCATCCCCCTCCACATCCTGCACTACGCCTGCGCAGTCGCCGGCTTCGGGTGGGTCGTCGCAATCGAGTATCTGCCAAGGCGGGCGCTTTCATCGGTTGCGTCAGTCCATCGTCGCAAGCTTTCAGCGCCGGAATGACGACCTTGCGATACGTTGCGTCATGTTTCGGGCTTCTGGCGGCGGCTGTGGCGCAAGCGGACGCAGCCGATCCGATCCCTGCGGAGACGCTCGTGCTCCATGCGCCCGCTTCAGGCGTTGGGGCCGCGCGGTGCGCCGTTCGGTCGGACGCATGGGATGCGTCGATGCGGGAAATCACGCTGCAGCGCAGCTTTCTCGACGACTTCGCCAGCTTCGATCCCTTCGAGGGCCCTTGGACGCCGCATTTCGATCATGGGGCCTATGACGACTGGCGTGCGCGCACGCTGGTTCCGAACGGCGAGGCGCAGATATACGTCGACCCCGGATATGCCGGTGCTGGCGACCAGCCGCTTGGGTTGAATGCTTTCGAGGTCCGCAACGGCGTGCTCAGGATCACCGCCGATCGAACCCCAGGGTCGCTTCTGCCGCTCCTCGAAAACCGCGCCTTCGTCTCGGGACTGATCACATCCCGCCAAAGCCATCTTCAGCAGCATGGATATTTCGAAATTCGCGCGCGCATGCCCGAGGGGCGTGGCCTCTGGCCTGCGTTCTGGCTGCACCGCGTGGGTCAATGGCCGCCGGAGATCGATGTGTTCGAGGTTTTGGCTGCTGATCCCGAGTCGGTTTACGTCACTACGCATTGGCGGCAAGACGGCGAGGATCGTCACACCGGATGTCGGTTACCAGCGGACGAAGCACATAAGAAATTTCGTCTTTACGGCGTGCTCTGGACCAAAACGGACATCGTGTTTTTCTTGGATCGGGAAGCGGTGGCCGCGATCGAGGTCAAACCAGAAATGGATGGACCAATGTACATGATGGCCAATCTCGCGGTCGGCGGCGACTGGGGTGGCCCGCCGGATCAAACGACCCCCTTCCCATCAGCATTCGAGATCGACTGGATCGCGAGTTGGCAATTCGAAGGACCTCCCGCCATACCCTGACGAGACACGCTCGCCTTCGGGCGAGCAGTTCGACGTCAGTCCCTCTCGGTGGCCAACAAAACATTCACTGCTTATCCCCCTCGCTCAGCCTACCACTAGATGTTGATCAGCGATTGTCCTCCGTTCCGGCGGTGGGGCAGGTCGCATGATGGTGAGCGGCTGTCTGAGGCAGACGCGCCGACGCACGCGCCGCCGGCTGCGACGGCCGACGGCCATGGCGCGCGGGTGATGGTTGGGTTCAGCGCGTGATGGGTAAGCCAGGTCGGAGATGGCGGAGCCAGCCGGCCTCCACGTCTTCAGTAACCGGCCGCTCAGCACCCGTCGTCAGGCGGCTTTCCGCACTGCCTCGCGGGCTGTTTTCCAAGTCCAGCGGAGCATCTCGTCGAGGTGCTTTGGATCGTGCGACCTGAACCGCCCCGGGTTTACCGGAGGGTGATTTGTTCGACGATCAGGCGACGATATCGATCTTGGTCACATTTGCATAGAACGTCTCCTCTGCTTCTGCGGGCGGGATGTATCCGATTGGGGCGAGCAGTCGGCGGTTGTTGTACCAGTCGACCCATTTCAGGGTTTCCCATTCGACTTCGCGCATCGATTTCCACGGGCCGATCTGGTTGATGACCTCGGTTTTGAACAGGCCAATGACGCATTCGGCCAAGGCGTTGTCATAGGCGTCACCGACCGTTCCGACCGAGAGATCGATCTCGGCCTCCGCCAGGCGCTCGGTGTATTTGATGGAAAGGTATTGTGAGCCGCGGTCCGAATGATGGATCAGCGCTTTGTTATCAGGCATTTTTCTCTGCCAGATTGCTTGATCCAGCGCGTCGAGGACAAACTGGGTCTTCATTGATGTCGAAGCGCGCCACCCGACGATCCGCCGCGCGAAGACATCGATCACGAAGGCAACGTAGACCGTTCCGGACCAAGTCGGCACATAGGTGAAGTCTGAAACCCACAGTTTGTTTGGCCGATCCGCCTTGAACAGGCGGTTCACCTTGTCGTCCGGGCAGGGCTGGGACGTGTCCGGGTTGGTCGTGACGATTTTTTTGCCGCGAACCGCCCCCTTGATCTCCAGGCTGCGCATCAACCGCTCCACAGTGCAGCGGGCGACATCTTCCCCCTCCCGCCGCAAGACATGCCAGATCTTGCGCGCGCCATAGAGCTTGCGGTTGTCCCGCCAGGCCCCGTCGATCTTGAGGCTCAGGGCGGCGTCGGACTTGGCCCGGGCCGACGCGCGCTCAGCATCACGCACGATGGCGCGCCGGTCATAATAGGTGGAAGGAGCGAACTGCAGTGTCCGGCAGATCGGCTCGACCCCATGCATCTCGCGATGTTCTTCAATGAAAGCAGTCATTTGCGAAACGGGCGGTCGAGCTCCGCCTGAGCAAAATACGCTGACGCCTTCTTCAGTATCTCATTGGCCTGCCGCAGTTCCCGGTTCTCTCGCTCAAGTTCCTTGATCCGCGCCTTCTCGGCGCTTGTCTGGCCCGGCCGCTCGCCGCCATCGCGCTGGCCCTGCCGCACCCACACGCGAAGGCTGTCTGGCGAACACCCCAATTTGCTTGCGATCGCCGTCAGCGCCGCAGCTTCGCTTCGATACTCATCGCGGTGTTCTATCGCCAGCCGCACCGCGCGTTCGCGAAACTCGGGTGAATACGGCTTCGAGGTCTTCTTCTGTGTCTGTTCCATAACGGGCAATCCTCCGAGAGTTTTGCCCTCCGGTAAACCCGGGGCGGTTCACTTGCGGAATGGCCCGCTTCAGGCGAATGTGCTCCCGATGGCGCGCGGCCCCGGTCGGTCCCGAAAACACGGGCTGGACTGCCGGATCATGAAAACAGATCGCGCCCGGCAATGAGGCGAATGAGCGGCATGGCGATGGGAAGACGCGGCGCGCTGCGCACAGTTGCGGGCGGCTTGTGGGCGGGTGTGGTGCTGATCGGGCTTGCCGGTTGCTCCGCCCTGCCTCGCAGCGGACCACTCGCCAGCGAACTCGATCCGATTGAAGCCGACGGCGCGCTCGAGGGTCTCGTCGCCGCCGTGACGCCCAGGATCGCCGCGCAGGTCAACCGCGCTCCGGTCCGCAGTTTCCCCGCTGCATTTCGTGACGCGCCCCCGATCAATCCTGAGGCGCTCGGCCCGGGCGATGAGATCGACATTCTGGTCTGGGAGCCGGGCGGCGGCGGCATTTTCGGCCCGCCCATCGCATCCACCGAAACCAATGGCGCGCAAACCAGCGCTGCGGCGCTTCAGGCGGTGCGGGTTGGCGCGTCTGGCGCTGTCTTCGTGCCGTTTCTGGGCGACGTCATGGCCGCAGGGCTGACGCCGGCGACGCTGCGCAAACGTATCCGTACGGGTCTTGCGCCATTCAGCGCGGCGGCCGAAGTGGACGTGCGGGTGCGTTCGGCCGACAGTCGCCTGGTCACGGTGCAAGGCGCGATCGGCAGGCCGGGCGTCTATGTGCTTGACCGCAACCTCGCACGGCTCACGCCGCTTCTGGCGCGCGCCGGAGGGGCGCCAGGCCTTCCTGAGCAGATCGAGGTCGCAGTCCGGCGTGGACAGGTCTCGGGCGCGGAGATGCTCGAAGACATCTACGCCGATCCCGCGCTCGACATTGCGCTGCGCCCCGGCGACATGATCGTGCTGAACCCGATACGTGAGCGTTTTGTGGCGCTCGGCGCATCGACCGCCCAGGCCGAGATCAACTTTCCGATGCGCAATTTCACCATGCTCTCTGCGCTGGGCGCGGCGGCGGGCCTGCGCGATTTCGACGCCGATCCCAGCGGGGTGTTCGTGCTGCGGCTTGAGGAGCGCGCGATAGCCGACGCGCTGTTGCCCGGCCCGCCGCCCGAGGGCATGCTGACGGATGACGCCCGGCCGATCATCTACCGCTTCGATCTGACCAGCGCCGAGGGCCTGTTCGCCGCGCGCCAATTCGCCATGCGCGACCGCGATGTGCTGTTCTCGACCAATGCGCCGCTGACCGAACTGCGCAAGTTTGTGCAGATTTTCACCTCTGTGCTGACGCCGGTGCAGCAGTCGGTCGGCATCACGGCGATCACGCCCTGAACCCTCGGGCAGGGAGGATCGGCGGCGCGATCAAAGCGATGGCGGCGGCTTCAGGAGCGGCGCAGGGGAGGGCGCCCGCCGGATCGCCGCCAACCGCCCGCGTTCCATCCCTATAGCCGGTTCAGCCCCCATGAGATCGCGTCGCGCCACAGCCGCAGCAGCCGCGCGCCCGGGCGACCGGCGCCGTCGCGCGCCCGGGCGAGCGCCTGGATGGCGATTTCAGGCGGCGCCGGCAGGCCGGTCGCGGGGTCCACATACGCGGGATAGAGGATCAGCGCCGCCGCCGTCAGCGCATCGAGCGTCAGCGACACCGGTCGCGGCGGCGGATCGGCGTCATCGGTCAGGCCCCAGCCGGCGTAGAACGGCCTGCCGAAGGTCGTGACCTTCTTGCCGCGCAGCAGCGCCTCGAACCCCATCAGCGACGTGATCGTCGCCACGCGATCAGCCCAGTCGAGACAGTCCGCCGCAGACGCGGCGCCCGCCACCGCATCGGCCAGCGCCAGCGCCTGCGCAAGGTCTGCGGCGCCCTCACGCAGTCCGGTCATCACATCGGGATGCGGCTTGTAGAGCAGGAAGGCGTCGGGATGGCGCGTCCGCGTCGCGCGCAGCAGATCGAGATCGCCGCGCACCGCGCGCGCGCCCAGACGGATCGAGGCGTCGCCCGCGACCTGTCCGGCCACCAGCACCGCCTCGCGTCCGCCTGCGTCCGGTGGCGGCTCCGCCCCGGCAAGGTTGTATTTTGTCAGCCGCAGCGCGATCAGGCTTCGCCTCAAACGTGCGGCGCGGGCAAGCAGATCGGGGGTGAACGTGGCGGCGGCGACCGTCGCCTCGAACGCATTGGGCTGCGTTGCGTCGAAATACGGCGCGCCACGATCCAGCGTCAGCGATACGGGCGGGGTGTGACGCAGCCCAAGGCCGACCGAGCGCAGGAAACCGTCCTCGATGCGCAACGCGCCCGCCGCCGCCGCCGCACCCCACAGGGCGACGGGCTGAGCGCCTGATTGCGTGTCGATGTCGCTCAGACGCCGCACCACGCGGGGTGGGCCGTCCGGCCCGGTCAGGAAGGGGCGCAAGCATCGACGCTTCCAGGCAGACATGCCCACTAGCGCCACCGGTCCGCGCGCCCGCATCGCCGCGTGACGCAGCAATGACTGCGCCTCGACCGCCTCCGTGAGCGTCATCGCGCCGCCGGTCCAGGGAGAGACCGCCACCGCCGTCGCCAGCAGCGGCGCCGGAAGCGTTGCGGGATCGGTGTTTTCCTGCGGCGTCGCGATTCCGCCCATCCGCGCCCAGAGGGTGATCCGGCCCGGCGCGCCGAACACGGCTTCGAGCCGCGCCGGATCGACGTCGGCGGGGTCATTGCTGCAAAGGATGTCGGCGTCGGCATAGCCCGCCCGCGCCGCCGCCAGCCCGCCATCGCCGATCGCCAGCACGCGCGGCGCGGCGGCGGCCGCGCGCGGCGCAGGCCAATACAACATCTCGCACCGGATACGCTTCAGCGCCGCCGCCACCGCGTCGGCGGGCTGGAATGCTGCGTCGGCGCCGGGTGAACCGCGCCAAAGAACCGCAGGCCAGATGCGAAGCGCCGACGGCAAAAGCGCAGCGCGGCGTCGCGACGCGCGCATCGCTATCGCCGGTCGCGGATGGGCTGTCCGGACGGCACGTCGGCGGCCCGCGTCACCGACTGCGTCATGGATGCGCCGTGGATGCGCTCAGGGCGAGCTGGGCGGTCGTTTTGGCGGGATTGGAAGCTTGCGTCATTGATCCAGAGATTTTTCAGACAGGTCCTGTCCACCGCCGCACGACGCAGTCATGCGCCGCCGACCCGTTTTTCATGGCGTCAGATACCACGCCATCCGCCTGGCCTCCAGCATCAGGCGCGACAACGCGATCTGTCGCCGGAACCCGCGCCGCCACAGGCGGGCCGTCCTGCACGCCCCCGCCCATGGCCGGGCGCCCGGAGATCACGCCAAAAGATTGTCCGTCCAGATGAAATCAAGATAGTCGGTGCGCAGCGGCTCTCCCACGGCCGTCTGGCCGCGCAACATGATCACGTCGCCGCTTTGCAGTGTGACGGCCTCGATGCTGCGCTCGGTCAGCGTCAGCGGATTGGCGAAGGCCGAGCCGAGATCCCGGTCCCACAGAAAAGCGTCCACCTGCACGTCGTTGACCAGCACCTGCATCGAGGCGACGGCGTCGTTTTCATCAAAATAGCCGAGGTCAAGCCGATAGACGCCGCTGGGGCCGGCGAACACGTGGGTCGCGATCTGCTGGCCCGGGCCGCTCGCCTCGATGTTGGCGCCGCCCGAAGCCGCGCTGCGGTCCATGATCTTGAGGCCCTGCACCAGCGTGAAGTCCTCGGCCTCAACGCGGACCGGTTCCGGCGTGCGCGCCTCGCCCCTGAAGGCGAAGTCGAGATAGTCGGTGCGCAGCGGCTCTCCGCGGACCCCAAAGCCGCGCAGGTCGATGACATCACCCGGTCGCAGGGTGACCGATCCGATCATGTGCTCAACGAGCGATTGTCCGGTCGGACCAGCCGCGCCGGTGTCGCGGCTCCACAGGAAGCTGTCCACTTCCGCGCCGTTGACCAGCACCCGCATCGAGGCCACGCCGTCGTTCTCGTCGAAATGGCCGAGCGCGAGATCATAGACGCCGGCGCGCCCGTCGAAGACGTGGCGGGCGATCTGTTCGGCGGCGTCCACCGCCTCAAGATGCGCCCCGCCCGAAGCTGCGCCTCGGTTCACGATCTTGAAGCCCTGCAGCAGCGCGAAATCCTCCGCCTCCACGCGCACGGGGGCGTCGTCGGGGTCGAAGAACGCCACCAACCCATCGCCGTCGAGGTCGCGGATCAAGGCGTCGTTGATCCCGTCGCCATCGGGGTCGATCGTGGGCGGCAAGGCGCCGCGCTGGAGCGGCGCGACATTGCGGATCAGGAAGACGTGATCGTTGAAGTCGAAATTGCCGACCCCGGGATAGTCCTGGATCGCAAGATAGGCGCCGGGCATGACGGCGCCGTCAGCGGCCCGCGCCTCGAAGTAGCGCAGCAGGTGCCCGCCGTCCGGCGTCCGGGGGTCGCCATCGCCGGTCAGCGGCGCGCCATCGCGGCGCAGCGCCGGGTCGGTCTCGTTGGCGCCCGGATCGCTCCAGGTGGCGTAGTCGGGGCGACCGTCGACCGAGATGTAGACCCCGAACGGTCCGTCAGGCGTAAAGGCGGCGCGGGTCTGGCCGCCGTCGAGCGCCCGGGGCAGCACCGTCTGGTTCTGCTCCGAGGCCTAGCCGAACAGCTCCACCCTGTCGGCGGCGGAGGCGGGATCGTGCACGAACAGGCGCGCCACGTCGCCAACCTTCTGGCCATCGATCCGCCGGGCGCCGAGGAGGGCGGCAAGCTGGATGATCTCGACCGGCGCCGATGCGTCGAGCGCGCTGAAATAGGGCGCCAGCACCTCGTCGCCGATGGTCTCCACAACCGCCGGATCTCCCTGTACGGGAAGCTGGTCGAACGGGATGTCGGTGGCGTAGCCGAAGGCGCGCGCAAGCTGGAACGGCTGCGGCTCCTGTCCGTTTTCCGAGGCGAACTGCGCCAGACCCGCCAGCGTCACCGACGCCGCGCCTGCGCTGGTGGTGACCGTGAGCGTCGTCTCGTAGAACTCGGGCAATCGCGCCAGCGCGGGGTGGGACGCTGTGGCGTCTCTGCTGGTGGGATCGATTCCGGTGAACGCGACCGTCACCGCGACGCGCGCGCCCGGCGCGAGCACCGTTGACGTCGGTCCCACAATGGTGAAGGCCGATGCGTCGCCGAGCGCGATCCCGTCAATGCTCAGCGCCATGCCGCCTTCATTGATGATCTCGAAAGTGGCTTCGTTGCGAAAGCTCTGCCCCGGTCGCAGCGAGGCGCTGTCAGGATTGATGTTGGTGAACACCAGCCGCGCGTCCGCCGCCGCGTCGTCCAGCCCTTCTATCGCCAGCCGCGCCGGGGCGGGCGCGACAGCGATGGGCACGAAATCTTCGTCCGACAGCGCGCGGTCGTTCGAGACGATCCGCAGCATGTCGACGCCCGAAAAACGCGCGTCAGCTGTGTAGGACAGCGCGCGCAGCGCCTCGTTGACCGCCGAAGGCGCGCCGAACAGATGCATCTGCGCCGTGCCGCCGCCGCTGACCGCCACGCCTGGCGCGGAACCGACGTCCAGCACGCCGTCCTGCACCGAGAGATGCACGTTGAACCGCGGCGTCAGCCCGCTGTCCGCGTCATCGACCCGGATGCGGTTCGCCGAGCCGAAGACGAACGGCTGGCCGCCAGTGGTCGAGACGCCGGCGGGCACGGTGTTGACCGGCGCCGTGCTGACCGGCGTCACGCCCTCGATGATGAACATCGTCTCGTTGAAGTCGCCGTTGATGCCGATGAAGTCCTGAAAGCCCAGATAGACGTTCGGGATCGCCACGCCATCGGCGTCGAGGGCCTGGAACAGCCGCAGCCACTGCCCGAAGATCGCCTCCGGCGGCGCGTCCGCGGGGATGTCTCCCTTGCCGTTGATGTTGGGATCGCTGGAGAAGTTGGCGGCGGCGATGCCGAACACGCCGTCGCCCTGCCAGATGTCGGGGATGCTGTCGCGGGTGAAGCGCGCCGACGCGAAGACGCCGTCGAAGCTCACGCCCTCGCCGCCCCTCGCCGCGGCGATGCCGGGCAGCACGGTCTGCGTGCTCGGCTCCGTCGCGCCGAAGGTCAGCGCAACGGCGGACTTTGAGAACGGGCGGTGGATGGTGAGCGGCTGAAAGCCCGATGTCGGCCCCGAGTAGCGCGCGATCATGGTGATCTGCGCTTCGTCCACGCCGTCGGCGATGCGCCAGTGCGGCGACAGGACTTCGGTGTCGTCGAACGCCTCGTAGAGGCCGTCCTTGAACAGCGGCGAGGGCAAGTCATCGCGGAACGCCAGACCCGGAATGACGTTGCCGAAGCCGAACAGCTCCCAGACTTCGTTGACATTGGGCTCCCAGCCGCCTTCATCGACCCTTTGCCAGAACGCCGACAGCGTGATCGGCGCGGCGCCTTGCGCGGGGTCGTCGCTGAGGATTTCGAGCCGTCCGCCCACGACGCCGGAGACGTTGTTGGCGCGCTCGGTGAAGGCGTCGCGGTCAAAGCGCACTGCGACGTCCACGAACTCGCCAAGCGCCAGCGTCAGCCCTTCGATCCGGTCGGGATCGACCAGCGTGAAAGGGCCCTCGATGCGATGGCCGGTCAGCGTCAGCGGCCCTACGCCTTCGTTGGTGACGCGCAGCATGGCGTCGGCCTTGAAGGCGCGCGGCGTCGTCGCGTTCTGGGACGGGGCGTCAATCCAGTTGAATTGCAGCCGGTCGGGAAAGAACGTGGGATCCAGACTTTCCACAGCGATGTGCGAATCCTGCCCGAACGCGCCCGTCACCGTCAGTGCGATCTGGTCCGTCGTCACTAGGCCGCCGTCCGTGACGGAGATGTCGATCACGGCATCGCCGAGGAACCCGGCCGACGGGGTATAGACAAGCCCCGCCAGCGCGCGGTTGACATCGTCCTGCGCGCCTGACAGCGACAGAACGGCGCCATTCCCGGTCATGATCTGCGTCGCAGGCGATGCCGCCGCCGACACTGTCCCGACGTCCGGCCTCAGCGTTACTGTCAGGCGATCGCCGTCGTCGTCGAAGACTGAGCTGGTGTAGCCGTCGTTGAAGGCCAGAGGGGTGTCGGCAAGCGTCAGCGCCGCTTCGGGAAAAGCGGCGAACGGCGCCCCACCGGCGGGCGCGGGGGCGACGAAGGCGAAGTCGAGAAAATCGGTGCGGATCGGCTCGCCGGGCACGCCGAAGCCGCGCAGTTCGACCAGCGCGCCGGTCTCGATGAAGACCCCGCTCACCTGCCGGATGGTCTGCGTCGAGGGCCCCGGCGTCGCAAAGCCGAGGTCTTGGTCCCACAGAAAGGCGTCCACCGCCACGCCATTGACGAACAGGCCCATCCGCGCGACGCCGTCGTTCTCGTCGAAATGGCCGACGCCGACGTCGTAGACGCCGCTCGGCCCTTCGAAATGGAACCCCGCCCGTTGCTCCTGCGGCCCCACCGCTTGCAGGAACACGCCGCCTGAGGCGGCGCTGTTGCGCACCGGCTCAAAGCGGCTCAGCAGCGGCATGTCTTCGACCTCGACGCGGAACGGCGTCGTCGCGCCCACCACGAGACGGTCGATGTTGGGGCCGCCGCGGCCGATGTTGCTCAGCGTGAAGGTGTTGTCGCCAATCTCAAGGGCCACCGTGACCGTTTCCGAGCGCCAGGCGTTCCATGCAGGGTTGCGGCGAAATCGATGAGCGCGCGGGTCTCGCCCTGCCGCGCCAGCGTCATCGGTCTGTCGCCGACGCCGCCATTGGCGTAGCGGAACGAGAACGCGTAGATCCCGGCTTCGGGCGCCGTGACCGTGAAGACGACGGCGTCTCCGGCCTGTCCGCCCATGTCGACGTAACCATCGCCTCCATAGCCGTCCCACAGCCCGAGCGCGTTGAGCCCTTGCTTGGGGCGTTCCGGCATGAGCGGCGTCCGGAACACCGTCAGCCCGTTGGTGTCGGACGTTCCCGTGTCATCGAGAATAGCAAACGCCTCGGCCTCCAGAACCGTGATGAATGTCGCCTTCGCCATCGCGTTCTCTCCACTTGTCGCAACGCTCTCGTGCCTGCGGTGCAGGAAAGCGCGGTCAGGGTTCAAGGACTCGAACAGCTACAGGCCGATGATATTAAAAGGCATACGATCCACCATCGCCTCCCTTGAGCCGATTTCATTTTTCACAAAAGTTCCTGGCGTTGAGCCGCATCTCGCTAAGCATCATTGATGCGATACAGAGCGCGTCTTCAGTCCAAGAACAATAATCAGTCGACCGCAATCAGAAAGACGACGTGGCCAATGCAACCTTGGGGCTTTCGCTTCGCCGCGACCGCAACAAAGACGAAGCCGCCGCCATCATCTTCGTTATCGGGAGATGCGACTTGTGCGGCACGACAACCTTCTGGAGAAGGTAACGGCTGATGATGTGATAAGAGAAGTCGGACAGCGGTCGATAGCGGAACGCGATGCCGTCACGCTGCACCAGCGGGTCGAGCGCCACGCGCGCCCACCTGAGTTGTCCATCGGGCAGCCGGATCTCGAGACGGCCGCTGAGCGCCTGCGGCGTGGACGGTCCGTCGCGCAGCCACAGGGTCGAGTCATCGACCGCGACGACAGCCAGCGCGGCAACTTCGCCGGTCGACGTTTCAGCCTCGGGCGTGAACGTCAGCGCAAAAGTCTTGGCGCGCTCGACATCCGCAGCAGACGCAGAACGGGCTATCCGGTTCCTGAGAGACCGAAAGGTGGTCGAGCCGCCGCGGGTGAGCACGCAGAGGCCAACCAGCGCGATCATGGCGATCTCACGCGCATAGTTGACTGGAGAGCGCACAAGCAAGGCGTTGTATCGCCCGCGAATAACTTTCGATACGCCATGGTTCATGTAGGCCTGCGTGTGCCCGACCAAGCCCGGCTTTACCGCGAAACGATCGTCGTAGTTCGGCACTTCGCACCGGTAGATCGCGGCGATCTCGGGGCGCACCGGCCGGGGACCGCAGAGGTTCATGTCGCCAAAGATCACGTTGAGCAGCTGCGGCAGTTCATCAAGCCGCGTGTCGCGCAGAAAGCCGCCGAGCGGCGTTTCGATGCCCGTGCCCGGCGGCAGCACGCCGCCCTTGGTGATCACCTTGGCCTTCTCGTTGTCCAGGGTCCGGAACTTTATCACATGAAAAAGCTTGCGGTTGCGGCCAAGGCGCGGACCAAAATAAAATATCGAGCGCCCTTGCGTGACAAGGAGTGCAGTTGCTATGATCAGAAAGAGCGGGAGTATGAATAGAAACAACCCCCCAGACAGTGTCAGATTGTAAATTCTATGAAAGGTTTCGTTACGGGGAATGAATCCCGTCGCCGCCATTGCTTTGTAGGGCTTCTCGCCCAATGAGATAAACGCAACTTTATTTGCGGTAACATTAACGTGCTTCATAACACACCTCATATTGACACAGGCTCAGACGCGTTCACTCTTCGTAAATGTTTTAGTGATTTTTCCGCAAATGCGAAAGCATTTTCTGCGCTGTGGGTGGTCTGTTAACGACGATTCTCGTCAAAGTTGTATTCAGGCGATGTTTTTGGCGTCAGCGTCTCCTGCTCAGCGTTTCTGCGTAGAGTTCGATGTAGGCGTAAGGCGATCCCGCAGGGATGCGGTGCGAATCCGGCGTCAGCGGGTCGGAGCCGAGCGCAAGCTCCGCCGCGTCCGGCACGCCGTCGCCGTCGCCGTCGCGGTCGCGTGCCCGCGCGTGTGTGGCCGCGTCTCCGGACGCCATCGCCCGCGGTGGATCGCCCGCATCGGCGGGGCTGTCGATGAGCCTGCCGCGCCCGGCGGCGGCCTCCGCGACGATGCGCGCGTCCACCGCGTCGAGGCGCGGCCAGCGCGCTCCGGCGGCGGCGAGCACGCGGGCGCGGACGTCGCTTGCGGGCAGCACCGGCAGGCCCGACCCGGGCACGACGCGCGCAGGCTCGATCACATCCGCGCTGGGGCCGCGCGCCACGTTCGGACCGAGTGATGTTATGTTATCCGACAGGAACACCCGAAATCCCGGATCGCGCACCTGCAGCGCGATCAGGGGCCGATGGGGCGCGCCGCGCGTGTCGGGACCGGAGATCAGCACGTTGCCCAGCACGTCGACGCGGGTCGGCGCGGTGTTGATCTCGACGCCGCCGATACCAGGGTTGACGATGAGATTGTTGACGATCTCCACCTCGTCCCCTCTCCCGACCTGCGGATTTCGCGTACGGTTACTGTGAAAAAGGTTGCCATGGACAGAGACGCGGCGCGCGCCCCGGCTGATCAGGAGGCCCATGCCGCCGTCGTGTTTATTCAACCGCCCCAGACCCTCGGCGACGATGTTGTTCGAGAAGGTGACGTCGGAGACGTTGCCCCAGACCGAGGCGTTTTCGTCAGTGGCCCAGGCGAAGGAGCAACTGTCGATCACCACGCGCCGCGCCACCGCCCCGCGCCCGCCCACCGTCAGCGCGTCCCGCGCGGAAAGGTCCTGTCCCGGCCCGTCGCCGGGCCGTATCCGCATGCCCCGCACGATGGCGTCGTCGCCCACGATCCGGATGCGCGCGCCGACCACCACCACGCCGGCCCCCGGCGCGACCTGGCCCAGCAAGGTCAATCGGCCCCGGGCCGATATCTGGCTGCGCAGGGCGATCTCGCCCTCCACGGCGAAGATCACGATGCGCGGTCCGCTCAGCTGCTCCAGCGCCCACCGCAACGTGCCGGGTCCGGAGTCGGCAAGGCTCGTGACCGCCACGACCGGTCCGCCGCGGCCCCCCGGCGTCGTGGCGCCGAAGCCGGCCGCGCCCGGAAAGCTCGGCGTGGCGGCTGCGGCGGCTGCGGCGGCGCCGATCAGGGCCGCCATCAGCCCGGCGAACATCCCTGTCAGGCGCCCGCGCTGTTGCCCGTCGGCGCCGGTGCGCATAGTGAAGATGTTTGGGCGCGTTTGCATGTTGACCTCTGGTTAGCAGCTTCCGTAGCACAGAGATGTGCGGCGAAGATAGCGGCGCGCCGTGATGTCGCGGATGCGTACGCCTGCGGGAGCCTGACTATGACGTCCTTATCGGATTTTGCAGAGATCATCGCCAGACAATTCTGGCGCATGGCGCTGGTCGGCGCGCTCTGCGCGGGCGCCGCCGCCTGGGCGCTGCTGACGATGACGCCGGTGTTCGAGGCGCGCACGCTGCTGCTCTACAAGCTCGGGCGGGAGTATCTTTTCGTGCCGGATGTCGGCGAGGTGGGACCCGGCGTGCGGGCGCCCGATCCAGGCGACTTGCAGCAGATCGTCGGGGCCGAGATGCAGATCATCGCCAACCGCGACCTGCGTCGGCGCTTTGTGGCCGAGTTCGGCGTCGAGCGCATCTTCCCCGGGATGATCCCTGGGCCGGAAGCTGAGGCTATGGCGGCGGATGCGCTTGGCGGCATGGTCTCGGTCGGGCTGATCCCCAATACGCTTATGGTGGACGTGCGCGTGCGCCATCCCGACCCGGCGGTGGCGGCCGACATGGCCAACACGCTGGTAAGCCTGTATTTCGAGCGCCGCAACGCGGTCTTCGCCGGTCGCGACGCCGACTATTACCGCAGCCGGCTGGTCTCGGCGCAGGCGGCCGTCGATCGTCTCGCCGACGAGACGCGCCGCCTGCTCGACGGCGGCGATCCGCTCAGCTTCGAGACAGAACGGGGCATCCTGGTCGCGCGGCAGGCGACCCTGCAGTCGCAGATCGCCGAGGACGAGGCGCTGAAGACCGGCCTTGCGGTGCGCCTCGCGTCGCTTGAAAGCGAACTGGCGACACTTCCCGACACCGTGGTCGAATATCGCACGCTCGACCGTAATCCGGTCGTCTCGGCGGCGCAGAGCCGGATCGTGACCCTCGCGGCCCAGCGCGAGGCGACCACGGCGACGCTTGGCGGCGGCCACCCGACGGTGCAGGCGCTGACACGCGAGATCGACGCGCTGCAGCGCAGCGTCGCCGACGAACCCGCCGAGATCGAAGTCGGAGGCCGCATCGCCACAAATCCGATCCGCGCCCGCGCCGAGGGCGAGGTGTTCGCGCTGCGCGCGCAGTTCGGCGAGGTCGAGGCGCGGCTGGCCCATCTCGGCGCCGAGCTTGCGCGCAACGCTGCGGCGCTGTCGGAGGCTGCGGCGGTGCTGCCCGACTTGACGGCGCTGCAGCGCGCGGCGGATCTGCAGGCGGGGCAGCTCGCCGAATTCGACGCGCGGCTGCGCGACGTGACGGCGGAGGCGGCGCAGGGCGGCACGCCGCTCGGGAGCGTCCGGGTGCTTGAGCGGGCCACCCCGCCGATCGACCCGGTCGGCGCGCCGAAATCGGTGCGGCTGCTGGTGTCGCTGATCCTTGGCGGCGCTCTGGGCTTCGCCGCAGGCATGGCGGCGCATTTCTCCCGGCCGACGATCCTGACCGCAGGCATGTTTGAGCGGCGGCTCGGCGCGCCCGTCCTGGCCGAAATCACTCGGCGGTCGACGAGAGCGAGGGCGCCCCGATATGCGAACTGATGCGATGATTGTGACCCGGCGCGCGGCGGCTGCGGGCGCCTCCCCGCAGGGGCTGGACCGATGAGAGGCGCAAAAGGCATGCTTGGCAAGATCATCAAGCTGGGCGCTTCGCGTCGCGAACTGTTCGGCGTCGCGCAGGCGCTGTTGCCGCTGATGCGCGATTTCAAGGGTCCGTGGATCATCATGGTCAGCGGCGTCGAGGGCGGCGAGGGCGCAACGACCGTCGCCCGCAACCTGGCCGATCTCGTCGCGCGGGAGTTCTCGACGCCGGTCTGCCTCGTGCGGGTGGCGGACGACGCGGGCGAGGAGGCGGTCGGCGCTTCCGGCGCGACGCCGCCAAAGGGCGCTGCAAGCTCTCTGGCCCCGGTCCGGCGCGCCGCCGAGGGCGACGCGGAGCCGGGCGAAGTCCTGCTCGTCGAACTGTCGCGGCGCGGGCTGAACGCGGCGCTCGAGGCGGGCTTCCGCGACAGCCTCGGCCGCATCTCGCAATACGCAGGGGTTTTCCTGGTCGACGGACCGCCCATCCTCGAGTCGCTGGACGCCGGGCGCCTGTGCCGCGAGGTCGACGGCATGATCCTGGTGGCCGAGGCCGACCGCACGACGCCCGACTCGGTGGATGCAGCCCGCGCCGCCATCGAGGGATACGGCGGGCGCATCGTCGGCGGCGTGCTCAACAAGCGTCGTCGACGGCTGCCGACGTGGCTCGCGGCGGCGCTTGGAGGGACGTTCCGGCCCCGCATCGGCGCGACGATCGCAGCGCCGCTGCAAGACAATCCGCGATGACGCCAGTTGCGCCGGGACCAAGGGCGCTGCTTGTCGGGCGCGGCGGCTTCTCCGGCTCGAACGAGAGGTTGCTGGGCGGCCTGCGGCGCGTCCGGCCCGATCTCGCCTTCGACGTGCTCGATCTAGACCCCCTGATGCGGCGCGACCGCATCACTGCGGCGCGCTGTGTGCTGGGGGCCGTGCGCGAATACGGGCCCGGCGCGCTGCGCACGCGGGCGCTGCTGCGCTACCGCGCCACGCGCAACGTGGTCTATGACAACCTTGCGCGAAGGGCGGCGCTGAACTGGATCGGCGCACGCGACTATGCGTTCTCGTTGCAGACGCAATCGTTGTTTGACGCGGCGACCGACCGGTTTCCGCATTTCGTCTACACCGACTATGCGGCGCTGGCGCGCGTCGGCGAAGTCTGGGACGATGGCCGCGGCGCGCCCTCGGCGGCCTGGCTTGCGCGCGAGCGGCGGATTTACGCCCATGCGGACCATGTTTTCACCTTTGGCTCCTGCATCCGCCAATTGCTGATCGACACCTACGGCGTGTCGCCGGCGCGCGTCTCCCGCGCCGGCGCCGGCGCCTCGGTGACGCCATCCGCGCCGCCGTCGCGCGATCTGTCGCGCTACGCCCGGCGCAACGTGCTGTTCGTCGGCGTGGACTGGGCGCGCAAGGGCGGCCCCGACCTGCTTGCGGCGTTCCGACTGCTGCGCGCGCGGCTGCCGGACGCAACGCTGACCATCGTGGGCTGCAAGCCGCCCGAAGCGGAAGGCCTCGAGGGCTGCGTCGCGTTGGGTCGGCTGCCCCCGGTCGAGGTCGAGCGCCATTTCCAGGCCGCTTCGCTGTTCTGCATGCCGACGCGGCTGGAGCCGTTCGGCGTGGTGTTCTGCGAAGCCGCGCACTTCGCCCTGCCGGTGGTGGCGACCACGGTCGGCGACGTGGGCGATGTGGTGCACGACGGCGAGAACGGCTTTCGCGTGGCGCCAGGCGCGCCCGAGGTTCTGGCGGATGCGCTGTTCGCCGCGCTCGCCGATCCCGCGGTCGCGCAGCGCATGGGCGCCGCCGGCGCGGCGCTGGCCCATGAGTTCACCTGGGACGCGGTGGCCCGGGCGATTCTGGCCAGGGCGCCGCTTCCCGCCGCCGCGGCGGCTTGAGAGGGCGCGGCGATGGCGGGCCGGGTGCTCTATGTGATCGACAGCCTGCGCATCGGCGGCGCCGAGACGCTGCTGCTCGATCTTCTCGACGGCGCGGCGGCGCGGGGCTGGAGCGCGCAGGTCGCCTATTTCACCTCCGGGCCGCTGGAGGCCGAGGTCGCGGCGCGCGGCGTGACGGCGACCCGGCTCAGCCGCGCCGGGCTGAAGGATCCCCGGGCGCTGACGCGCGCCGTGGCGCTGATCCGGCGCTGGCGGCCCGACGTGGTGCATACCCATCTGGTCAAGAGCGACCTCGTCGGCCAGTCGGCCGCCTGGCTGGCGGGCGCGCCGCGCCGCCTGCTGAGCCTGCACAACGTCGATCCGTGGCGGCGGCGGCGGCCGATGAGCTGGCTGTGGCGGGCCGCGACGGCCGGCGCGCATGGGCGCATCGCCGTCTCCGAGCGCGTCGCCGATCATGTCGCGGACTGCGGCGGCGCGCGGCGCGACCGGCTCACGGTGATCGACAACGGCGTCGATCTGCGCCGCTTCGATCCCGACGTCGCGCAGCCGATGGACCTGGGCGCCTTCGGCGTTGGGCCGGACGACGTGGCGGTCGCCATCGTCGGGCGGCTGACGGCGCAGAAGGACCACGCCAATTTTCTGGCGGCCGCCGCCCGGCTGGCGCCGACCGCGCCGCGCGCGAAGTTTCTGATCGTGGGCGAGGGCGAGTTGCGCGGCGCGCTCGAGGCGCAGGCTGCGGCGCTGGGGCTGGGGCCGGACCGGCTGCGCTTCACCGGCGCGCTGCGCGACATGCCCGCGCTGCTGGCGGCGGTGGACGTAATCGCGTTCTCCTCGGCCTGGGAGGGTCTGCCGATGGCGCTGCTTGAGGCGATGGCGATGCGCCGGGCGGTGGTCTCGACGGCCGTCGGCGGCGTGCCGGGCGTGCTGCGCGACGGCGTCGAGGGCTTGCTGGTTCCCGCCGGCGACGCGGCGGCGCTGTCTGCGGCGCTTGGCCGGGTGGTCGCCGACCCCGCGCTGCGGGCGCGGATGGGCGCGGCCGGCCGCGCCGCGGTCGAGGCGCGCTTCAGCGGCGCGGCGATGCAGAACCGTCTGTTCGCCCTGTATGACGCAGTCGGCTGAGGAGGACGCAGATGCGCGACCAGACCGATCCGTCGCCCGCCCCGCCGCTGCGCACGCTTCCGCTGCGCGTGCTGTCGCTGACCAAGTCCACCGGCGGGCTGGCGCAGTTCAACCGCGCGCTGCTCAGCGAGTTGGCGCACGAGGGCGTGGAGAGCTGGACGCTGTGTCTGTCGGAGAACGGCGAGGACTACGCCGCGACGCTGCGCGCGCGCGGCCTGGGCGCCGAAGCGCTGTCGATGAACCGCTACGCCATCGACCCCGCAGGCGACCTGCGCCTGTTTCGCCGCGTGCTCGCCATCGTGCGCGAACGCCGTCCGGACGTGATCCTCAGCCACGGCGCCAAGCCGGGCTTTCTCGCCCGCGCGGCAGGCCGCATGGCCGGCGCGCCGGCGGTCTACCGCATGGCCTCGTTGCCGTTCATCCGCCGCGTGCAGGGCGGCAAGGCGCCGCTCTACTGGGCGCTGGAAGTTGGCGCGCGGGCGTTCGGCGGCCATGTCGTGGCGCTGACCGAAGGCGCGCGCGAGACGGCGCTGAAGTGGCGGGTGGCGGCGCCCGCGCGCATCAGCGTGATCCACACCGGGGTGGACGTCGCGCGGTTCCGCGACCAAGGCCGCCGCGACGCGACGCTGGCCGGGTTCGGGCTTGACCCCGCGCGCCCGGTGGTGGGGTGGCTTGGCCGCTTCGAGCCGCAGAAGGCGCCTGGCGATTTCGCCGCGGCGCTGGCGATCGTCGCGCGCGCCCATCCGGCGATGCAGGCGCTGGTCGCGGGCGAGGGCGCGCTGCGCGACGACTTCGCCGCCCGCATCGCCGCCGCGGGCCTTGGAGACCGCGTGACCATCCTGCCCTGGCAGAGCGACACGCCGCGGTTGCTCGAGGCGCTCGACGTCTTCGCGCTGAGCTCGCTGTGGGAGGGGCTGCCGATCACCCTGCTCGAGGCGATGGCCTGCGGCGCGGCGCCGGTGGCCACCGCCGTGGACGGCAGCGCCGAGGCGATCGTGGACGGCGAGAGCGGCCTGCTGGTTCCGCCGGGGGATCCGCAGGCGATGGCCGCCGCGATCGGCCGGTTGCTGGACGACCCGGCGCTGCGCGCGCGCCTGTCGGTCGGCGCGCGCGCGCGCGTCGAGGCGCATTTTGAAAAGCGGCGCTGGCTGGCGCAATGGCGGCTGCTGCTGGAGCGGCTGGCCGCGCGCGCGCCGGTCGGCGACCTGCTTGCGGCGGAGGCCTGAGCGGTGACCAAGGCGCTTGCCCCATCCCCCTCCCCTGACGCCGGACCGCTGCGCCTCGCCTGGCTGATCGACAGCCTTGTGACCGGCGGGGCGGAGAAGCTTGTCGTCACCTTCGCCGAGGAGGCGATGCGTCGGCCCGACGTGCGGCTGACCGTGGTCGCGCTGTCCGACAAGCCGGGGCCGTTCCGCGCCGAGCTGGAGGCGCTCGGCGTCGATCTGGTGGTGGCGCCCGGCGGCTCGCTGCTGTCGCCGGTGCGTTTCTTGCGCCTGCTCAGGCTGCTGCGCGCGCGGCGCATCGAAATGATCCACGCGCATCTGCAATCGGCCACCGTGCTGGGCGCGGCGGCGGCGGCGACGCTGGGCGCGGGCTTCGCCGTCACCGTGCACAACGTCAAGCCCAGCACGCGGCGCGCCTCCGCCGTGCGGCGCGCGCTTTATCTGACCGCGCTGCGCCGCCGCCGCGCGCGGCTGGTGGCGGTCGGCCGCGCCGTGGCGGAGGCCAATGCGCAAGACGCGGGCGACCGGCCGTTCGCCGTTATCCCCAACGCCGTCTCCGCCAGCGCGATCTGGCGCGGCGGCGCGCGCGCGGCGGCGCGCGCCGAGATGGGCGCCGGGCCGGACGAGACGCTGCTGCTGGCGGTCGGCCTGCTGATCCCGCAAAAAGGCTACCGCGATCTGCTCGACGCCTTCGCGACGGTCGCGCCGCGCGCGCCGCAGGCGCGGCTGGCCATCGTCGGCGACGGGCGCGACAGCGAGCATGGCCGGATGCTGGCCGATCGCGCGGCTGCGCTGGGCCTGAGCGATCGGGTGCGCTTTCTCGGCCTGCGCCGCGACGTGCCCCGCCTGCTGCACGGCGCAGACCTGTTCGTCAGCGCCTCGCACTGGGAGGGGGCGCCGGTCTCGCTGCTCGAGGCGATGATCAACGGGCTGCCCTGCCTGATGACCGACGTCGGCGACAACCGTCTCGCGCTCGAGGGCGTGGGCTGCCCCGTGCCCGCCGCGCAGGATGTGGCGGGCTATGCGGCGGCGCTGGAGACCGCGCTGCGCGACCCCGCCGCGCGCGCCGCCTGGGGGGACGCGGCGCGCGCGCGGGTCGCGGCGCAGTTTGGCGTCGGCCCCTGGGTGGACCGCCTGCTCGGCCTCTATGCGCAGGACGTCCCGCGCCGCGGCTGGCGCGCGCCGGTTGAAGACGCGGCCGCCGGAGGCGCGGCTGTCGAAGGCGTGGACGCGCGCACGGCCAGGCGCGCCGCCGCGCATGTCGCCGCGCATGTCGCCGGGGTCAGCTGATGCGCGTCGTGATGCTGATCACCTCGTATCACCCCATCGTCGGCGGGGCGGAGAAGCAGCTCGCTCAGGTCGCCGCGCTGATGCGGGCGGAAGGGGTGGAGGTGCATATCGTCACCCGCATCCACCGCGGGCTGGCGGCGCGCGAGGATGTCGGCGGCGCGCCGGTCCACCGCGTCGGCGCGGCGGGCCTGCCCAAGCCGCTGGCGGCGGCGGCGTTTCTGGCCGGCGCCGTGCGCCGCGCCGTGGCGCTGAAGCCCGACGTGCTGCACTGCCACTCGCTGTGGTCGCCCGCCGTCGCCGGGGCGCTCGCCCGGCGGCTGACCGGGGCGCCGCTGGTCGCCAAGCCGATGCGCGGCGGCGAGGCGACCAAGATCGCCGGCACGCCGTTCGGGCGGACCCGGCTGGCATGGCTGACGCGCGCCGTCGATCGCTTCGTCGTGATCAGCCGCGAGATCGACGACGAACTGGCCGGCTTCGGCGCGCCTGAGGCCAGGCGCGTCTTCATCCCCAATGGCGTTGATCTGTCGCGGTTCGAGCCGGCCGACCCGGCCGAGAAGGCGCGGCTGCGCGCCCGGCTCGACCTGCCGGCCGACGCGCCGGTGGTGGTCTTCGCCGGCCGGCTGACCGCGCAAAAGCGCCTGCCGCTGCTGCTCGACGCCTGGGCTGACGTGCGCGCCGCGGCGCCCAATGCGCTGCTGCTGGTGGCCGGGGCCGATCGCAGCGCCGGCGCCGACGACCCCGGCCGGATCGATCCGGCGCGGCTGTCGGCGCCGGGCGTGCGCGCGCTGGGCCATGTCGAGGACATGCCGGCGCTGCTGCGCGCTGCGGACGTCTTCGCGCTGCCGTCGGCGAGCGAGGGGCTGTCGAACGCGCTGCTCGAGGCCTGCGCCTGCGGTCTCGCGGTCGTGGCGAGCCGGGTCGGCGGCGCCACCGATTTCATCGAGACTGGGCGCAACGGCATGCTGGTCGATGTGGACGACCGCGCGGGGCTGTGCGACGCGTTGACGGCGCTGTGCCGCGACCGCGATCTGCGCGTCCGGCTGGGCGCCGCGGCCCGCGAGACCGTCGCCAGGACCTACGACGTTCGGGCGACCGCGACGTCGCTGCTTGCGTTATACCGGAGTTTACGTCTGGCGGCGTGACCCCGTCGCGCCGCCGCCAGTGAGGAGAGTTCGTCTTGGCAGCCTTCGCCTTTCCGCGCCGCCTGCGCGCCGCCACGGTCGCTTTCGCTCTTTTCGCAGGTCTCGCCGTCGCGGGCTTCGCCGGATTGGCGCGCGCCGATCCCTATCGCGTCGCGCCCGGCGACATGATCGCGCTGTCGATCTACGGCCAGCCCGACCTTTCTGGCCCGCAGCGGGTGCGCGAGGACGGTGCGCTGTCGCTGCATCTGATCGGCGTCGTGCCGGTGGCGGGTTTGACTCTGATCGAGATCGAGGCGGCTGTCGCCGACGCGGCGCAGCAGGCGTTCCAGGCCCCTGCCTCGGTGATCGCCGAGATGGCTGTGTGGCGCGACATTTTTGTGATCGGCGACGTAGGGCGCCCCGGCGCGCATCCGTTCTCGCCGGGGCTGACGGTGATCCAGGCGCTGGCGCTTGCGGGCGGCGAGCGGCGCGCCGAGCTGATCAGCGGCGACAACGCGCGCCGCAACACCACCGAACGGCGCAGTCTGCTGCAGGCGCAGGCGCGCATCCACCAGGCTGAGGCGACGATCGAAGCCATCGACGCCGAGCTGGCGAGGCTGTCGGCGGACGACGGGCTGCCCGCCGAGGCCCAGGCTGAGCCTGCGGCCGATCCATCTGCGGAAAACAGCCGCGCCGCGCTGCAGGAGACGCTGATCCGCTCCCGCCGCGAGGTTGTGGCCCGCGCTGTCGAGGGCGCGCGCCGCCAGAGCGCGCTTGCGCTGGAGGAGGCCGGCCTGTTCGGAGAGCGCCGCGAGATCGTGGCGCGTCAGCTCAAGGCGACCGAGGAGAACCTCGCCGATATTGACACCCTTGTCGCGCGCGGGCTGGCGCGGCGCGACCGCCAGCTCGCGCTGTCGGTGGACGCGGACGCTTACCGCGCCGACGCGCTGGAGATCGCCGCCTTCGAGGCGCGCGCGCGCCAGACAGCCTTGAACGCGGAGAGCACGGCGACGGTTGCGGTCAGCCGCTACCGCGAACAGCTGGTCAGCGACAGGCTGCGCGCGCTGCAGGATCTCGAGAGCGCCACCATCGAGTTCGCCACGAGCCGCGAATACCTCCAGCTCTACGGCGACGCCGCCGACGCGATCCCGACCCTCGACCCGCCCACGCAGCGTTT
>Ga0210054_1000468_pt1 | contig 37878 bp, 32 predicted proteins | sample CryGeymeta201516_FD_185470 | JGI IMG/M metagenome (GOLD analysis project Ga0210054, IMG submission 185470) | Groundwater microbial communities from Crystal Geyser aquifers in Utah, USA - Crystal Geyser metaG 2015-16 (SPAdes) (version 2) | ecosystem: Environmental > Aquatic > Deep subsurface >... | reverse complement strand
AAAGTGTGTATGATGCTTTTGGAGTTGGGCATAGCTCTACAGCCATTTCAGCAACTTTAGGAATGGCAATTGCATCGCAGCTAAATGGCAATTCTAAAAGGCAACATATAGCAGTTGTAGGGGATGCTTCCATAGCTTCTGGTATGGCATTTGAAGGATTGAATCATGCAGGGGTTACCAATACCAATATTTTAGTTATTTTAAATGATAATGCTATTGGTATCGACCCTAGTGTTGGTGCTTTAAAAGAATATCTCACAAAAGTTTCTCTTAATAAATCGCCCGTACAAGACAATATTTTTGAAGCATTACATTTTGATTATTCAGGGCCTATTGATGGGCACAACATATTGGCATTATTAAAAGAACTTGGCCGTTTAAAGGATGTACCGGGGCCAAAATTACTTCATGTGATTACCAAAAAAGGGAAAGGTCTTCGTCAAGCTGAAGAAAATCAGGTAACATATCATTCCCCCGGAAAATTTAATCATATTACAGGTGATTTGTTTCCTAAAAGTTTAGAATTACAAGCCCCAAAATATCAAGATGTTTTTGGAATTACTTTGGTTGAACTTGCTGAAAAAAATGCAAAAATCATAGGAATCACTCCTGCAATGCCTACAGGAAGTTCCCTGAAGTTTATGATGGATAAATTTCCAGAAAGAGCTTTTGATGTAGGTATTGCTGAACAACATGCGGTAACATTTGCTGCAGGATTGGTAACACAAGGAATGATTGTTTTTTGCAACATTTATTCTACCTTTTTACAAAGAGCATATGACCAAGTAATACACGATGTGTGTTTACAAAAATTGCCTGTTATTTTTTGTTTAGATAGGGCAGGAATTGTAGGTGAAGATGGTGCCACGCATCACGGCATATTTGATATAGCTTTTCTGCGTTGCATTCCCAATCTTATTGTTTTTGCTCCGAGAAATGAAATAGAACTTCGCAATATGCTTTATACAGCACAATTAGGACTAAAATTACCTATTGCTATAAGATACCCTAGAGGGAGAGGACGTATATTAGATTGGAAAAAACCTTTTATAAAAATGAAAATTGGAAAAGGAGAAGAAATACAAAAAGGCAATAAAATAGCGATTTTGAGTATAGGAACTATTTTAGATAACGTCTTGGACGCAGTATCCAAATTAAAAGAAAAAGAGGCCATTGGAATCTATGATTTACGATTCATAAAACCATTAGATAAAAAGTTATTAAAAAAAGTTTTTAATCAGTATGAAACGATACTTACTATTGAAGATGGCTTAATTTCCGGAGGGTTTGGTAGTGCTATCCTTGAATATGCAGCGGCAAACCATTATAAAAATGAAGTACACCTTTTGGGAATTTCAGATTTCTTTCCGGAACATGGCACTGTGGAGGAGCTTCAGGATTTATCCGGGATTTCTACCTCCGCAATTTTAAAAAAATTATATAGGTTCATTTAAATTCTTTAAATAAAAAAGACTGCCATTTCTGACAGTCTTTTTCTTGCAAAAACCACTATTCTATAAAATTTATCTGATAATTAATTTTGCATTGTGGGTATAATTATCCCCTTCAATTTTAATTAAATACAATCCGGTATTTAAACCCTTAGCATTCACTTGAATTGTTCCATTCATAGAAATTTCTTGTGAGAATACTTTTCTTCCGTTGATATCAAAAATAGAAACTGTACTATTCCCCATATCCATTCTTGAAGAGATATTTATGTTTCCATCGGATGGGTTTGGAAAAATCCTGAAATTATTTAACGATTGGTCTATAGCTCCTAAAGAACATTCTGCAGGAAGGTCAAATGCTTCTACTTGATCAAAACGGTTGTTTGATCCTCCTTGAGAGGCACTAAACCCAAGTCCTCTATTTGCAAAAACATTCCATATAAGACATGTATTAACTCCTCCATTTGCTAAAAGGTCTGCTTGCAAAATGGCATCGCGACCATTTACAAATCCCGGACTACAAGGTTGTAATTTAAGAGCATCAATTACTAGCTGCATAGCGATATTATTTCCACCGGTACCATTATAAAAATCAGGGTCGAAACCATATTCATCAATTAGCGCCCAGTTTAAATCCCATAGCATGGTTGCCCATACAAAACCAATTCCATGTGGTTGTGAAATATTACCATTATTTGTAGCCCCATAAGTGAATGGATTAATCGCAAAACTAGTACTGTAAGGGGCGGGTCGAATGCCATTACCGTCATTAGGTTGTCCTATGACAAATGTCCCTATACCTCTGGGTTGTTGCGGAGTGTCTCCAGTATTCATCGTTAGCATTAATCCAAACCAGTCACTCCATCCTTCTCCCATTTGCTCGGCATTTTGAAGGCAATTACTATTAAAAGCACCTCCTGTAAGTCTGTTAGAAATTCCATGCCCATACTCATGAGCTATAATACCATTATCAAAATCGCCATCTAGTTGAAATGGTCCGGTTTCGACCAATGTGCCATTAATAGTATCGCCATTGGCTAAAGATAAAATTATAGCTTCTCCATCGGCCTGACTAACCATAATGGAAGGAATAGTAACACTTCCACCAACAGCTCCAGCACCCATGGCAATAGGGGGAGTAGGAACATTATTAACAATGATAACCGCAACGGCACCTTGCGTTTCTGCGGCTAGTACTTTAAATCCAAATTCACATTCCCCTCTTCTTATTACCACTATTTTTCCAACCAATGAAGGGCCATTTGTAATATTATCACATCCATCATTAGGATCTGTGGAAACTCCTGCATCATCGTCTAATACTAAAGCTAAATCAGCAGTTAGAGGTACTAAAGGTAACCCGGGGCCAAAATTTGCACTAGTTGCAGTGTAATTTCCTGCCAATGGACCATTGTTAATAGTTAATGGGGTTCCTGGAGGTCCTGCAGGCGACCATAAGAACATTTGCATTCTTGGTTTATTTCCTTCTGGAGGAGTAGAAAAATTAGCATTATTTGTACCACTTCCATCTTGTGCATCAGCATTTACAGAATCATTCCCAATTCCTAACCCTGTATAATTTGTTTCTTGAAAGTTACCACTTGCTTCATCAAAACCATATTGGTACCATACATCGTGCATAATATTGTTCCAGTAAAATAAATTGGTGATAGCAGCATCTACATACCCTGAAGGTTGTTGTTCTATGTCAATAGGAAAGTCAAAATCTAAACCGGCACCACCTTCAGCAGAGTTTCCACCATTATTTCCTGCTATATCAGCTCTTGCTCTTACATTGTTTCCTCTGGTAATTGTAAATTCAGGTCCGGCAACGCCATTGGTATCATGCCATCCAAAAGGAGAAGCAATAGCATTTGCTGGTTCTGAAACCAATGCATCTGTACCGTGGCTTGGGCTTTCAATAGGCATTGCAAAAACGCGGTAAGACGACCCATCATTTGGGGTCATAAAATTTTGTGAGGAAGTTGTTTTTAATAAAACACTTTCTTTAGAAGTAGTTACTATATTGCCATGATTATGCACTTCGGCAGTAACTGCGTCATAGTTACAGCTAGAAATCCAATCGTGTGTGTTTAATAATTGTCCGTTTTGGGCATCAATTCTAACACTATACCAGTGACTTCCATCCAATGTATGAATATCTAAATCCCAAGCTAAACGAAGGGATGTAGCTTCGTCATTAGGTTGAAACACTAATTTCACACGAATGTTTTCTTGTGAAATAGTTCCATTAGAAAAAACAAACTTATTGTTTTCCGGAGTTTCAAGCAGCTCTAATCCTACCGGTGTATTCAAACCCAAATGCACAGCAGCCTTTTGAATGGCTTGTTGTGGAGTAAGTGTAGGTGTTGTGGTATTTACTTTTTGAGACAATTGCCCAATAAATCCATTTTCAACGTGGCGAACGGCATTATTTGCAATGGCAAAATTTGCAATGGCATTAAATACTTCGATACCTTGATATCTTTGTACAGTATATACATGATTTACGGAAGTGCTTTTAGAAAAGTGTTGGTTATAGATATTTATGTCAGAAACATCTTGTGCACTTAAACCAAGTTGTGCGCGATTTTCGTTAAAATAGGAGTTAATCACACCTGTAAAATCTTGTGCTTGTAGCATGCCAACACACAAGAAGGCAAAAAGAAAAATAGTTTTTTTCATTATTTTAAGGGATTTATTATGACTTAAAGTGTGGATTAATTTCTAAAACATACTGTGATTAAGTCATTTATTATTGGTTGCTAAATGTATACAAAAAAAAATAATTAGCAAATATTTATTTTTGTTTTAACTTATTTAATAAAAATTAAACGGTATTGCCGTTTATTTTGTTGAAAGTCAAAAGTGCATTTCCATCGGTTAGTCCGGCAATAAATGAACAAACTTGCATTATGTGATAGTAAAAATTATCAAAGGTTTTGTTATCAAACTCTATAAAACCTTTCAATATCAGATTATCAAAATGGGTTTCTTTCGCGTAAAATGCGTTTTCAATAGCTGTAGTATAAACATCTAACAAGGAAGATAATATTTTATATCCCGAAATTTCTTTTGCCACCACCTCATCACTTGTATAAATTTTTTTAATACTTATAGAAATTATATCTTCAATTTGTGCCTTGAATTTGCTTTTGTCTAACAAAGAAGTTTCAAATTCACCTTTTAAGATAGCTTCTTCATTGGCTATAAAAATGACTACTGCTTCTTTAATTAGGGTGTTAATTGCCAACGCTCTTAAATAACTCAATCTATCTGCTTTGGTAGTGAGCAAATTATATTTAGAAGTATTTATAGTATCTCTCACTAAGTTAATAAGGTATTCTAAAGCAAATTCCTCTTCAATCAGACCTAGATTAATTCCATCCTCAAAGTCAATAATTGTATAGCAAATATCATCGGCAGCCTCCACTAAAAAGGCTAAAGGATGGCGATGAAAACTAAGATTATTATTAGTTCCTCTTTGCATCATTCCTAATTCCTCTGCCACTTCTTTAAATGAAAGTATGTCCGATTGAAAAACACCAAATTTCTTGTCGCATATATGAGGGGTTGGCTTTTTGGGTAGCGATTCCTTCGGATACTTTATAAATGCTCCAAGTGTAGCATACGAAAGTCTTAAACCGCCTTCAACACCGCTTCTGCTCTGTGTAAGAATTTTAAACCCATTAGCATTTCCCTCAAAATCAACTAAGTCTTGGTATTGTTTTTCGGTGAGTAATTCTTTAAAACGCTTTCCATTTCCGTTAGAAAAATAATTGCCTATTGCTTTTTCACCGGAATGACCAAAAGGAGGATTTCCAATATCATGCGCTAAAGATGCAGCGGCAACAATGGCACCAAAGTCATTAAATTGATAGCCGTGAACTTCTTTTAAATGCGGGTGTTTTTCTAAAATAGCCTTGCCCACTTGCCGTCCTAAAGACCTTCCTACTACCGAAACTTCTAAACTATGCGTAAGTCTGGTATGGACAAAATCGGTTTTTGAAAGAGGAATCACTTGCGTTTTATCCTGCAGACTTCTAAAAGCCGATGAAAAGATAATTCGGTCATAATCTACTTCAAACCCTAGTCTGGTTTCGTCTTGTTCTTTGCGAAGTCTTTTGGTTATATCACCTTGTTTTTTAAGCGATAAGAGTTGTTCCCATTGCATCATAATCTTAGTTTATGGACAGCAAGATACTACATTACTTAGAAATAAATTCAATTAGTAAGTTCCATATTGTCTTAAATAAAGTTGTAAGTCGTGAAGTTGAAAGTCGTAAGTCGTAAGACGTAAGACAAACAAGGAACGGAGAACGGGAAACGGGAAACAGGGAACTGAACACGGAACACGGAACACGGAACACTGAATATTAAAATGTTATAGATGCTATTTTAGTACGTTCTGAAACGCCTTAACACAAAGGTAACCATGTCTTGACAAAGTATTAACTACCAGATAACACCCACTTTACATTGTTGGAGTTTCTTTGTACCGAAATATTAAAAGCACTATTTCTAATTAACTATAACTTTTAAATTAAATCTAAAAATCATGAAAAAATTCTTTTTATCAATTATGTCAATCGCAGCTTTAGGCTTTGTAACCAGTTGCAGCAGTGATGACTTTATTTTTCAAGAAGAGACTATTCTGATTAAAGATAGTGAGGTTGAAAATTTGAAATTCAAAAATGAAAATGAAAACGACTCTATTCTTATGCCTACTGAAAAATCTTTAACTAGTTGTAGTGCAATATTTTATGATGCACATCCAAGCTTTGATAATAGTTTTCAATTTTAAGTATTAAAAAATATAATAATTCTTCTATGCTAGGCAGCATAGAACCTTTATCTAAAACTTACATTACTGTGAGAGCAAAAAGAGATTAATGTTTTACAATGTATCAACCTATGTTTATTAATTTCAAAAAACAAAAAGTTAAAATAAATGATTAAAAAACTAATTTTCCTACCCCTACTTTTTACACATTTAGTATTTTCACAGCAATCAGGAGCAATTGTTGGAAAAATAACTGATAAAGAATTCAATTATGAGCCACTTCCCTTTGCAACTATAGCATTAAAAGGCACAGATAGAGGCACAACATCAGATTTAGAAGGACTTTATTCTATTGATAACATTGAAATAGGGTTATACACACTTGAAATTAGTTTTGTAGGGTATAAAACTATTACAATTCTTGATGTAAAAGTTGAAGCTAATAAGGTAACCACTGTCAATGTACCTATAGGTGCTAGTGCATCTACACTAGACGAAGTTATCATTAAAACTACTACAAGGAAAGAAAGTGAAGTTGCACTACTCTTAGAACAAAAAAAGGCAGTAACACAAAAAACTTCTATTGGTGCTCAAGAACTTTCAAGAAAAGGGGTTGGCAATGTTGCAACTGCAGTAACCAAAGTTACAGGCATTTCAAAAGAAGAAGGTTCTAGCAATATTTTTGTTCGAGGATTAGGTGATCGTTATAACATTACAACCTTAAATGGCTTACCCTTGCCTTCTAACGATCCCTCTAGAAAGAATATAAATTTAAGTGTTTTTACTACAGATATAGTTGAATTTATAGGCGTTGACAAAACCTATAATCCGCAAAATTATGGTGATTTTGCAGGTGCTAACATTAATATTTCTTCAAAAGATTACAAGGGAAGCGGTTTTATGGAAATTGTTATGGAGACAGGAGCAAATACTCTATCTGTTGGTGAAAAAGATTTTTTTTTAACAGATGGCCCTAACAATTCTGGTTTCTATGACAAAAATTACCCCACATTTCCTCTCAATAATTACAATTTTAACACAAGCTGGGACAGAGGTAAAATCTCAACCCCAATTAACGGTGGTCTTTCATTAAAAGGAGGAGAATCTTTTAATATAACTGAAACCACAAAAGTTAATCTTTTTGGAGTTGCTTCCTTTAATAACGGATATGAATTTAATGAGGGTATTTCTCGGGGTGGTGTAAATGTAAGTGCCGTGCCAGACTCAGACTTTGATTTTGTGAACTACGCCTACAATACCAATACAACCGCAATGACTAATGTTGGGCTTAAACATAAAAACCAAAGTTTTAGCTATAATGGTCTTTTTTTAAATTCAACTAGCGAACAGCAAAAAGAGTTTTTTGGAATAGTAGATAAAGACGACGATGCTGCAAATGGTGGCGGCTTTATACAAAGAGCTGTTTTTGAAAGAACTCAATTGTTTGTTCATCAACTACTAGGTGATCACAAAATTGGTGAGAAATTACAAATTAATTGGGGAGGCTCTTATAACTATCTTGAAAGCGATGAACCAAACAGAAGACAAATAACTTTGTTACCTGCTGATAATAACAATCCTAATGGACCAAAGTCTTTTCAATTAATTTCATCATCATCTGACAACCATAGATTTTACGGAGAGTTAGTTGAAGAAGAATTAGCCGGAAATTTTGCAACTACTTTTAAGTTCAATAAAAACGAAGACGAAGAGTTTAGAGGTAAAATAACTGTAGGTTATAACGGAAGATTTAAAGATGTGAATTATGAAGCAACTCAATTTAATATCAGATTTGCACCACGAAGTCAAGTAACACAACCCATTGTAGAAAATATTTACAATGTTGACTCCTATTTCACACAAGAAAATTTTAACGCTGGACTTTTTAGCATTGAAACCTTTAGAGGAGGTTTAAACTCAAATGTTGATCCTTTAACACCTCAATTTTATAAAGGTAATCAAAAAATTCATGCAGGGTTTATAAATTTTGAATACGCCTTTTCTTCTAAATTTACTGTGCTTGCTGGTGTTAGAGTGGAACAAATAAATCAATTTATTGAATGGTCCACATCACTTGACCCAATCGGTGCAAGTAATGATTTAGATACTTTTGAAGTGCTTCCGGCAATATCACTAAAATATGAACTAAACGAAAAACAAAACCTAAAATTTGCTGCAAGCAAAACCTATACATTACCTCAATTTAAAGAAAGAGCACTTTTCCTTTTTCAAGAAGTAAACCAAGACTATCAAGGAAATCCAGGATTAAATTCATCAACAGATTATAACGTAGATATAAAATGGGAGTTTTTTCCTAAAACAAGTGAAATACTCTCTGTTGCAGCTTTTGGAAAATTAATAGAAGACCCGATAAACACCATTTTACTTAACTCTGCCTCGAATGATATTAGTTGGGCAAACACTGGAGATGAAGCAACAGCTTTTGGAGCTGAATTAGAATTTAGAAAATCATTGTTTGAAACCGAAAAAACACTAGCAAGTGGAACAACATTGAAAAAGAATATATCAACAGGCATTAACGGTACATATATGGTTACCAACCAAGACCTGTCTGAAGATAAAATTGTTGAAGAAACCTCAGCCGCTGGTTTTCCAATATCATTTACACCCACTTATTCTGAAACAGATATTACAGGTGCATCAGATTTTTTATTAAATGCAGATGTAACCTATTATAAAGACTTTTCAAAAAACAAAAACATACAAGTAACACTAGCAGCAAATTACTTTTCAGATAGAATTTTTGCTCTAGGAAATTTCGGAAAGGGTAATATTATTGAAGAAGGTGTAGCAACTTTAGATTTTATATTAAAAACACAACTATCTAAAAACATCTCTTTAGGTATCACAGCAAAAAACTTGTTAAATCCTAAAATAAAAAGATTTCAAGAAGCAGTAAATGGTGACATAAACCCAGATGTTCAAGGGGGAGTTCAAGATAGAGATATTACTATTTTGTCCTACAAAAAAGGATATGACTTTAAACTATCATTAATCTATAAAATTTAAAATTTATCATAAAAATCGAATCTCTAATCTAATCTTTAAAATCAAAAAAAATGAAAAAAAATGTAATTAATTTAATGTTTGTTCTATTCACTATGATTCTTGTGGTTTCTTGTAGTAGTGATGACAATAGTCCAAATGTTGTAGCAGATTGTAATGATGGTATTCAAAACGGTGACGAAGATGGTGTAGATTGTGGTGGCTCTGCCTGTGTGCCTTGTGTAGAAAACCTATTATTTGGCGAAGTAACCGAAGCCACAACACTTGATGCTTCCGTAGCATATGAACTTACAGGTGCTTATATTGTAAAATCTGGAGCTTCATTAACCATAAATGCTGGAACGATAATTAGAGCTACTGGTGGTACTTCTGCCTATATAGCTATAGAACGTGGCGCACAACTATTTGTAAACGGAAACGCTTCTGCTCCCGTAGTAATGACTTCAGGATCTCAAACGCCAGCTGCTGGTGACTGGGGTGGACTAGTAATTGCTGGTAATGCACCCACTAACAAAGGTACCGATGTTTTATCCGAAGTAGGCGATGTTACTTACGGTGGTAATAATCCAAACGACAATTCCGGTTCTATTCGTTACCTTAGAGTAGAATATACTGGAGCAACTTTCTCTAATGATAAAGAATTTAACGGTGTTTCATTATTTGGCGTAGGTTCAGGAACAACTTTTGAATTTGTACAATCATTCAATAGTGGAGATGATGGTATTGAATTTTTCGGTGGGTCAGTAAATGGGAACAACCTTGTTTCCGTGGGTAGTGGCGATGACTCTATTGATTTTGCAGATGGTTGGGCAGGAAACGGAAACAATTGGTATATGTCTGGTGGAGCAAAAGCCGGTATAGAGGGTTCAAATAACGGTGATAACGGAAACGCATCACCTGTTACTACAACCACACTCAACAACATTACTGTAGTTGGTCCCGTTACTGAAGGTGCACTATTCTATAAAGAAGGTGGTGGAAATTTCACAATAAACAATTTTTATACAAGTAACGTAAACCTCGGCATTAAAGTTACTAGTTCAGACAGCGAAGCTGCTGCAAGAATTGAAGCTGGACTTTTAGACATTAATAACATACAATTTGCAAACGCTCCTCTAGATTTAGTTGCCACTGACTATACTGGAACCAATCAATCTTTCTATACCGAAGGTGTTACAACTGGTGCCGGTAATGGAGCTGCGTCTCCAGATTGGGCTGCTGGATGGACTGCAGGTCTTGATAATAGTGGTGCCGCTTCAGAAAACTTAGCTGGTGAAGTAACTAGCAATGTAATATTAAACGCAAGTACAGAATATTTTCTTACAGGTTCATTTTTAATAAAAAGCGGTGGTTCACTAACTATTCCTGCTGGAACAACTATTAAAGCAACAGGAGGAACATCAGCATTTATTGCTGTTGAAAAAGGTGGGAAAATTTTTATTCAAGGTGAAGCAAATAATCCTGTTGTTATGACTTCTAACTCCTCATCTCCAGCTCCTGGTGATTGGGGTGGTCTAGTAATTGCTGGCGATGCACCAACAAATAAAGGCACAAACGTACTTTCTGAAGTAGGTGATGTTTTATACGGTGGTAATAATGCCAATGACAACTCTGGTTCTATTCGTTATCTAAGAATTGAATATACCGGTGCCACATTTTCTAATGATAAAGAGTTTAATGGAGTGTCCCTATTTGGTGTAGGTTCTGGCACTACTTTTGAATTTGTACAATCATTAAATGGTGGTGATGATGGTATTGAGTTTTTTGGTGGAACCGTTTCCGGTAATAATTTAGTTTCTGTTGGTAGTGGCGATGACTCTATAGACTTTGCTGATGGATGGTCTGGTAACGGATCAAACTGGTACATGAAAAATGGGGCAAAAGCAGGGATTGAAGGATCTAACAATGGCGATAACGGTAACGCTACTCCTGTAACTACAACAACACTTTCTAATATTTCTGTAGTAGGTCCAGTTACCGAAGGTGCCTTATTCTTTAAAGAAGGCGGTGGAAACATTACTATTACAAATTTCTATACAAATTCTATAAATCTAGGGGTAAAAGTTACAGCTACTGATGCCGAAGCTGCAGCAAGAATTGAAGCTAATGCGTTATCTATTAATCCAATGCAATTTGAAAATCCTGCTTCAGGATTTATAATTACTAATTATACAGGTGCCAATCAAAATTTTGTAACGGTAGGCAATACTACAGGTGCAGGAAACGGAGCCAATACCCCTACTTGGGCAATTGGTTGGACAAGTGGGTTATAATGTATATTGACAAATAATTAATTTTTGACAGATTAAAAAGAGGATATCCTAAAATATCCTCTTTTCTTATTTTATGTGTTTACCTTAAATTACTTACCACCTGAGTTTCACTTTCTTTCCAAGTAGTTACCTGTGCTATTTTGTTTTCAGTATATTTTACTTCCCGTAAAACATCACCATTATAAAAATACCAAGTACCTACTTTTTCACCGTTGTCATATTGAGCAACGGCTGTTTTATTTCCGTTTGTATCATAACTAATCCATGTGCCTTGTAGTTTGCCCAACTTGTTGTAGAACCCTTGTTGTGCTACTACATTATTTGAGTGGTATATGGTGGAAGCTATCAGATTTCCATTTTTTACTAAATCCTTTTTGGTTGTTTCTTGTGCAACAATTAATGATGTTGAGAAAACAAATACGAGCAATAAAACTATCTTTTTCATAGGAAAGTAGGGTTGAATTAATAATTACAAAACAAATATAGTAAATATTTTACAATTATGTGATGTTCACTTAACTTTAAATTAACATTAAATTTTTATGTTATTATATACCAGCAATTTACCGTATTTTATTAGCTTAAATTAGGGCAAAATACTCAAGAAACTGTTATTATTGTTGGTGATTTCATGAATAAATACCCCATATGGGATAATATAGATAACATTTTGGTAACATAGATTGTAAAAATAAATTAGAATTTTGTGGTTTAATTTCCGTCTACTTATATGAACGACATGTATTTGATTATGATAATCGCCTTAGGCATATTGGCGATTGCAGATTTGGTAGTTGGAGTCAGTAATGACGCTGTAAATTTTTTAAATTCAGCTATAGGTTCAAAAGCAGTTTCCTTTAAAATTATAATGATTGTTGCTAGTGTGGGGATTTTCTTTGGTGCCGTTTCCTCCAGCGGAATGATGGAAATAGCAAGAAGTGGAATTTTTGTGCCAAGTGAGTTCTACTTTAATGAAATCATGATTATTTGCATGGCGGTAATGATTGCTGACATCCTATTATTAGATTTTTTCAACTCCTTAGGTTTACCAACCTCTACAACAGTTTCCATTGTTTTTGAATTATTAGGTGCTGCCGTTTGTATGGCACTCTTAAAAATATACCACAGTGAGGATACTTTTTCTAATTTAGGGAATTACATCAATAGCGAAAAAGCCCTAGAAATCATAATAGGCATATTGCTCTCTGTAGTTATAGCTTTTACCGTGGGAGCTATTGTTCAATTTATTACTCGTTATCTTGTTAGCTTTCATTTTGAAAAAAAACCTAGCTATGTGCCGGCTATTTTTGGTGGTATAGGTATTACCGCTATTTTTTATTTTATCATCATAAAAGGCTTAAAAGGAACCGCCATTTTACCGGAACAACTTAGCATTTGGGCAAATAGCAACTTATTACAATTTTTATTTTATAATTTCTTGATATGGGGGTTTTTATCCTTTCTTCTAAAAAAGCTATTTCAATTTAATGTTTACAAATTAATTATTATTTTAGGAACCTTTGCTTTAGCCATGGCATTTTCGGGAAATGATTTGGTAAACTTTATAGGGGTTCCAATAGCTGCATACCAAGGATACGAAGCTTGGGCTGCGTCGGGTATTGCTGCTAATACATTTAATATGGCTATGCTTGCAAACAAAGTAGGCACTCCTATTTATCTCTTATTACTAGCAGGATTGGTAATGGTTCTTACCTTGTGGTTTTCTGAAAAAGCACAACGTGTTGTAAAAACATCAGTAGATTTATCGAGGCAAAATGAGGGTAAAGAACGGTTTCACTCTAATATACTCTCGCAACAATTGGTTCGGATATTCATTGTTGCAAACAAAGGGTTAGTCTATATTCTTCCAAATAAAGTAAACGAGTCTTTTATAAAACAATTTAAAAAACCCAAAGCCCAAGGCCTAGATAAAAAAATAGATGCTCCGGCTTTTGATATGATTCGAGCTGCAGTAAACCTTATGATAGCAAGTTTACTAATCTCTTTTGCTACTTCACTTAAATTACCTTTATCTACCACCTATGTAACCTTTATGGTAGCTATGGGAACGTCGCTTGCCGATCGTGCTTGGGGAAGCGATAGTGCAGTATATCGAGTAGCAGGAGTTTTAAATGTAATTGGCGGGTGGTTTATGACAGCTATTGTTGCATTTTTTACTGCTGCAGTTCTTGCGTTTATAATTTTTATTTTTGGAGAAATATCTCTTATTTTCCTATTTTCTATTGCTATAATTCTAATTATTAGAACCTATCTAAGAAGTAAAAAAGTGGCAGAAGAATTAAAAGAAGATGAACTATTTAGAAAAGCCGAAAGCACCTCCATACAAGGAGTAATTGAAGAAAGCTCCGCAAATGTTTCTACTATTATGAAACGAGCAAGCAAGGTGTATGCAGCTACCATAGAGGGTTTAGCAAAACAGGATGCCAAAATACTCAAAAATGCCAAGAAATATACCGCAAAATTAGATGGTGAGGTGGAAGATTTAAAAGACCATATATTTTATTACATCAAAAATATAGAAGGGCACGATGTTGGAGCCAGCCGATTCTATTTATTGGTTCAAGACAATCTTCAGGATATTTCGCAATCCTTAGAATTGATAACAAAAGCGAGCTTGAAACATGTAAAAAATAACCATAAAGGACTCAAATTTAACCAGATAAAGGATTTAAAAGAAATCGAAAACAAGCTACTGGACTTGTTTCAAAAAACAAGAAAAGAATTTGATAAAAAATCCTTACAAAATATTGGCCCCATTTTAGAGGAGAAACAAAAACTCTTTGACTATGTTTCTTTACAAATTGAAAAACAAATAGAACGCACTAAAGATCCAGATTCTAGTTCAAAAAACTCTGTATTATACTTTACGTTATTATTGGAAACAAAAGATTTGATTGCCTCAACACTTGAAATGCTTGAGCTTTATTATTCGGAACATCAGAACGCAAAAATGCACAAGGAACTGTAGGCTTTTTAAAAATTGTTAAAAAATTAAACCTGCCAAATTTTAGGAAATGACAGGTTTTTTTGTTGGATGAAAAATATAAAACCTTTTATAAATTATTAAGCAGAACTTAAGAACCACACATTAAACAATCGTCATCGGCATCTGCAGTTTTCGATTTTGCTAACAACTCCCTTAATTCCTGAGGGGTTAGTGGTTTATTATTTACAGAAGTTACTGCGTCTAAAATTGCTTCTTCAGGCTCCTCCTCTTTTTTAGCATCGTTATTTAAGGTGAATTTAATTGCATCCATTGCTGATTTAGTTCGCAAGTAATACATACCGGTTTTTAAACCACTTTTCCAAGCATAGAAGTGCATGGAAGTAAGTTTTGCCATATTTGCATTTTCCATAAATAGGTTTAAGGATTGCGATTGGTCTATAAAATATCCTCTCTGGCGTGACATATCGATGATGTCCTTCATGCTTAATTCCCAAACGGTTTTATAAAGTTCTTTCAAGTCAACCGGGATTCCATCTATATCTTGAACAGAGCCATTTGCTCGCATGATTTCTTGTTTTAAATTCTCATTCCAAAGACCTAAATTTACTAGATCTTCCAGCAAGTGTTTGTTTACCACAATAAATTCGCCGGAAAGTACCCTTCTTGTGTATATATTAGAAGTATAGGGTTCAAACGCTTCGTTGTTTCCTAGTATTTGTGAAGTAGAAGCCGTTGGCATTGGTGCTACTAATAAGGAATTTCTAACGCCGTGTTTTTTAACTTCTTTTCGAAGTTTGTCCCACTCCCATCTTCCGCTTAGTTCTTCATCTTTAATTCCCCATAAGTTATGCTGAAATTCTCCTTCTGAAATAGGAGAGCCTTTAAAACTTTCATAAGGTCCATCCACCATAGCTTCTTCCATTGAAGCGGTTACGGCAGCAAAATATAGGGTTTCAAATATTTCTTGATTCAATTTTTTTGCTGCATCACTAGTAAAAGGCAAACGCAATAAAATAAATGCATCGGCAAGACCTTGCACACCAAGTCCTATTGGTCTGTGCCTCATGTTAGAGTTTTTTGCCTCTATTACTGGATAGTAATTTCTATCAATAACGCGGTTTAGGTTTTTGGTAACTCGCTTGGTAACTCGAAACAATTCTTTATGGTCAAATTCGCCATTCTTTACAAAAATAGGCAAGGCAATAGATGCTAAATTACAAACGGCTACCTCATCTGGTGAGGTATATTCCATAATTTCGGTACATAAGTTTGATGAGCGAATAGTGCCTAGATTTTTTTGATTGGATTTGCGGTTTGCTGCGTCTTTATAAAGCATATAGGGAGTTCCTGTTTCAATTTGTGATTCTAGAATTTTTTCCCAAAGTTCTCTTGCTTTGATTGTTTTTCTACCCTTTCCTTCTTCTTCATATTTTACATACAAAGCTTCAAATGCCTCGCCGTGGCAGCTAAAAAGTCCGGGGCATTCATTAGGACACATTAATGTCCAGCTGGAATCTTCTTGCACACGTTTCATAAACAAATCTGGAATCCACATAGCATAAAACAAATCACGGGCGCGCATTTCTTCTTTACCGTGGTTCTTTTTTAAATCTAAAAAATCAAAAATATCGGCATGCCAGGGTTCTACATAAATAGCAAATGAACCTTTGCGTTTTCCGCCGCCTTGATCTACATAACGTGCAGTATCGTTATAGACACGCAGCATAGGTACGATACCATTTGAGGTGCCATTTGTTCCGCCAATATAGGATCCCCTTGCACGAACGTTGTGGATAGAAAGACCAATACCTCCGGCAGATTGGGAGATTTTTGCGGTTTGTTTTAATGTATCGTAAATGCCATCAATGCTATCGTCTTTCATGGCAAGTAAAAAGCACGAAGACATTTGTGGTTTTGGTGTTCCGGAGTTAAAAAGTGTGGGTGTTGCGTGGGTAAAATATTTTTTTGACATCAACTCATAGGTTTCTTTAACCGCTTCCATATCGTTAAGATGGATACCCACAGAAACTCGCATCAACATTTGTTGTGGACGCTCGGCAATAGCACCGTTTAATTTAAGCAAATAGGATCGTTCCAGAGTTTTAAAACCAAAGTAATCGTAGTTAAAATCTCTATTGTAAATAATAGTAGAATCGAGTTCTTCTGCATTTGCCATAATGGTTTCATAGACCTCATCACTCAGTAATGGTGCTTTTTTTCCGGTTCTTGGGTTGATGTAATTATACAAATCTGCCATAACCTCAGAAAACGACTTTTTGGTGTTTTTATGTAGGTTAGATACAGATATTCTCGCTGCTAGTTTAGCATAATCAGGATGTGATATGGTCATAGTTGCTGCAATTTCAGCTGCAAGGTTATCCAACTCTGAAGTAGTAACACCGTCGTAAAGACCTTCAATAACACGCATGGCTACTTTTACTGGATCCACTAAGTCGTTTAAGCCATAGCATAATTTTCTTACCCTAGAAGTTATTTTGTCAAACATGATGGGCTCTCTTCTGCCATCTCTTTTTACTACATCCATATTAATTGAGGTTTTTGGTTAGTTTCTTTCCGGAGAAAGTAGTTTTGGTTACTGCATTATCAGACCGTATTTTAAAATGATTTTTTAATTAAGTATCCCTTATAAGCCTTCGATTCTTAAAATTCTTCGTCGAAACTTATTCTGTTGGTTTCTTTGTCTTTATTGGTAACTCCTGCTTTTTGGTATTCTGCAACGCGTTTTTCGAAGAAATTGGTTTTTCCTTGTAAGGAAATCATATCCATAAAATCAAACGGATTGGTTACATTATATTCTCTTTCGCATTCTAATTCTACTAAGAGTCGGTCAGTTACAAACTCTAAATATTGGGTCATGAGTTTAGAGTTCATACCTATTAAACTTGCTGGAAGGGATTCTGTTATGAATTCGCGTTCAATATTTAGGGCGTCAATAATGATTTCGCGTATGCGCTCTTTAGGTACTTTATTAACTAAATGATGGTTATGTAAGTGAACTGCAAAGTCGCAATGCACACCTTCATCGCGAGAAATAAGCTCATTAGAAAACGTTAAGCCTGGCATCAAACCACGTTTTTTTAGCCAGAAAATAGAGCAAAATGCTCCCGAAAAGAAGATGCCTTCCACAGCAGCAAAAGCAATTAATCTTTCCGCAAAGCTAGGACTGTCTATCCATTTTAACGCCCAGTCGGCTTTCTTTTTTATGGCAGGAAAATTTTCTATTGCGTGAAAAAGTTTGTCTTTTTCTACTTCATCTTTCACATAAGTATCTATAAGAAGCGAATACGTTTCGGAATGGATATTCTCCATCATAATCTGAAAACCGTAAAAGAATTTAGCTTCGGCATATTGCACTTCACTCACAAAATTTTCGGCAAGGTTTTCATTTACGATACCGTCGGAGGCTGCAAAAAATGCCAGTATATGTTTTATAAAATAACGTTCATCGCTACTGAGTTTGTTTTTCCAATCCATAACGTCTTCGCTAAGGTCGATTTCTTCGGCAGTCCAAAAACTGGCTTCACTTTTTTTATACCATTCCCAAATGTCGTGGTGTTGGATTGGAAATATAACAAATCGTCCTGGATTTTCTGCTAAAATTGGCTCTACTGCATTCATAGTTTTACTGCTTATTTTTGATGATTTAATCCTCTAAATTTTAGAAAGACTCGGGACTAACAAATATGACAAAACGTCTTGGATTTTAAAAGCCAAAATTACAAACGTTGTCAACAAAGTTTTCAACACTACAAATTGAGGGTGTTCTTATTGTTTTGTTAAAATATACGAATAACATACTGTTTATAAGTAAATTATATTTTATTTATTGGTGTTATCAACAGTTGAAGAAGTAGAGTTGGAAAAGCTTAATATAACGGCGATTAGCCCATTTTTAAATCAAAAAAATCAAAAATGAGTGGTTTTTTTCCAAAAAAAGTCGCCTTAAAAACGACTTTTTAAACGTTTTATTTTTGGTTTAGACTAAATCGTCTACATTCATTTTGTCAATCAAGTCCCAAAGTTCGTTCATTTCCATATTTGTGCCTGTGGCTTTTATATAAAAACGATTGTCTTGCATAAATTGAATGACAGACTGGTTTCTTCTTTTGTCATATTCTTCAATGGCTTTAACTCCTTTTTTTGTAACGGTTTTTCTAGTTTTACTTTCAGTTTCTTCTTCAAAGTCCATAGAGAATGCCATTCTTAGCCCTGCCGTGGAAAGTGCTCCCATCTCTCCGGCACCATCGATTACTTCCACTTTAAAAGTGCGACTTTTGTCTTCTGTTGCATAAGTAGCTTCAACAGAAGCAATATTCATCATGCCCATAGCTCCTGTTTTGAATGCAGTACGTTTCATACCGTCAACATCGTCTGGCAGCCAGGTTTTCATTTCATCATTTGTCAAAGGTGTCGCTTCAGAAAGTTCTTTAATGTCATCCTGCATTTTTGTGGATTCTTTAATCACTTTTTGAGTGTTGGTGACGTTTTCTTTTGCTTTTTTAGCTTTTTTTACTACCGGATTGTCTTTGCAAGCAAATAATAGCATCGCTATTGATAAAATTAGAATTAAGTTTTTCATAGTTTTTGGTTTTAGAGAATTTACTCATTAGCTAAAGTACAATTAATTAAAGGGAAAAAAAAGAGGTGCATCCCCATACACCTCTTTTAAGAACAACAATTTAATTTTTTTTAAAACTTTTTTGTTGTTGTAAAATTGTCTGGCTTGTTCTAACAAAGCTTCTAAAAGTGGGGCTTTTTATTATAATGGATTTAAGTTAATATCTTCTTGATTTTTTCTCATAGAGGTTTACTTTGTAATATGGATTGTTACCGGGATATTTTGTTCCTACCACAAGTGTGGTTTTAGCGAGTTCTTTATTTGTAGCTGTCAAAAGTTTCAATTCCCAGGTGCCTTTGGGCAATTGAAAATCATAATTACCATTTTTTGCGTCAAATCTAAATCTGATTATTCCGTCTTGTAAAACGACTATTTCATGTTTAGAATTCATCTGAGCTCCATTTTCGCTATAATGATGAAGAATTACTCTATAGAATTTATCGAGCTTGGGTTTTGAAGTTGAAGCTTTATTTCCGTTCCAGGCGGTCCAGTTTGTTCCAGGCCATGTCCATTGTCCTTTAAAGGTATTAGGTTCTGTTATTTCAAATGTAAATACGCCTTTTTTATTGAGTTTGTAATTTTCAAAAACACCGGAAAGGACATATTTTCCGTTTTTAATTTCTATTCCCCCATACAAAACCCCTGTGTCTGCATAATCCCCAAAAACACTATTATTGTAGGAGACCAATTTTAATGTACCATAGCTGGAATTCCAAATTCCCTGGAACTTTAGTGCTTCTTGACTTGCCTTGGGTTTCATGGAAAACATAAAACAAATAATGAAGCAAAAACTGAGCATTACTTTTAAGTTTTTCATATTTTAAATTTGTTAATTATTATTACTTATTCTTTAGACTGCAAAAACTTTTTCCGGTCATCAATCCAATGAGGTATTCTAGACCTCCCATTGCTGTACCGGCATTACCATACATTCCTAAAACTATGGTTTTATAGGTTTCACAAGCCAGCTCTGCAAGCACAGCTTTTATCTCCTCATCCATACCTGATGTATCCATCACCACCAGGGCCTCAGAAGCAATGGCGTATAATTTCACAAGGGTTTTTCCATAACCTCCCACAATTGCAAGAGGGATTCCACTTCTTGCAGACATCACTCCTAGCAATAACAGATAGGTATCCATAGCCAATAAAATTTCATTGAGTTGTTTTTGAATGCGTTCCACACCTCCAGCGGTATCGTTTTCAAGGATGCCATAAAGTTCACCTGTTTGGCGATTAATACTCCAAAATGCCTTAGATTCAATGTTTTGATCAAATATTTTAAATTCTGTTCTAACTCTATAGAGCTTTTCGTTCCAGTAATTTATTTGATTTGGTTGTAAATCTTGAGCAAACCTGCTAATGTCTCTGGCGGCATATACCTCAATGAGCGGTTTGTTTTTTAACTGGCTCAAGGTGGCTTCTTCAAAAAGGGTGTTTTCCATTAAGGCCATTTGAGCCGTTTTTTGCATATTGATTCTGTAAGCTTCTAAGGGGTCTTCAGCCAGGGTTACAAAATTTGAGGTTTGTAAATAGTCAAAATTTATGGATGACTGCTGAGTGCCCAGACTGACTTTATTCTTTACAATTCCCATTCTGGGGCCCGAGGCAAAGGTCAATGAGCGGTCTGTGACTTGATTGTTAAGTGGCTGCATTAGTGAAGCTAAACGGTCGTCATACACAAATAGTCCGTTTTCATAGTGTGTTTTTGCTTCTTCAATTTGATTTTTTAATAAAGCTTCACCCCATTTTCTGCTACTTAATTTGTACTGGAGTGCATCTGCCATTTGGTTTGCAAATGTGGGACCTTGTCCTTCGATACCAATTAAGGCACCCCCCAACAATAAACTTTGCACATCTAAATAATCGGTATGATTGGCTTTTCTGTATTTATGTAAAAGCGGGTCATAGCCTGCCAAGGTCTTTTTGACCGAAAATTTATCGTAATTTATTTGAAGGTAAACTCCCGAAAGCTCTGTGCTCAATGAAGAGGTTTCATTTGGGAAAATCTTAAATTCAAACGTGGTGCTTGCTTCAACCCTTCCCGAGTCGATTGAAATGGATACGGTATTCTCTTTTTGCTTATTGAGTGTGTTGCACGTGAACACATAGGGCGCAATTTTAAAATCTTTTAAATAGTCAACAATTTTTCCTATTGTTTCTTCTTGATCCTTTGCGTTGATAACGATGCCGTTTGTTAATTTTGCCATAGTTTCAAACGTGGTCAAGTGATAAGGTCTGGAGCTGTTTTTTACGTTCAAAATAACAGCTGTCGCTCCACTTTCATAGGTTTGTATCCATTCTTCTTTTAAGCTGTCACCATTATCTCCATCTGTGGCATAAATAATAAGGTCTGCGCTTGTTGATGAAGCTTTATACAACCAGGTGTAAAGTTCTGAGGGTGTTTTCCATTTTTGAATGTTTGCAGCTGGATATTGGTCAAGTATTTGCTTTTCCATTTGAGAGACAAATACTTCAATTTTTTCACCGCTATAATCTCCGGGCATACTTCCAGAAACATCATACATCAATATGATTTTAGGAGTTTGCACATTATTGAGCATCAATGCCGAAATGGGCTGGTCGTTTATTTTCATTTTAAAATCTGATGCCGATAGCTGCGTTACTTGTTGAGCGTTTGCGTCCAAAGGTTCAACTTCCAATTTTAAAAATGGGTATTTGCCTGGCTGTGCTTTTATGGTTAATTGTTCAACCTGCTTTTGTAAATCATTATTAGGTGCTAGTACTATAGGCCGTTCGTTTACTTTAACAACATCGTCTGTTGTGTCAATTACATCGCCTTGCAGGGTAATGGTTTTGCCAATAAAACTTTTGTCACTCATTGCATCCTCAGTCATCGTGTAAGACTGTAGCGAAAATGAAGGTGTAAACATAGTAAGGCTACCAATAGATGTTTTTAGTTGCTGAATTAAACTTAAGCCGTTGCCAAAGTGCAGCAGTACTTGATTTCCTGTAAGTTCATGTAGCGACCACTCTCCTTGAAGGATTTGATGCTCTTGTTGTTCTCCACTGGCAACAGATAGGGTTAATTGTATTTTTTTGTCTATAAATTCAGCCGGATCAGCTTCAGATGTTTTGCCATTTTCACCTTCTTTTAGTGTGCCAAAGGTTACACTAGGGTCAAAAAGGTGCAAGTAAGTGTGGTCAAATTCATTTTTTAGCTTGATGCAAGGAGTTCGGTTATTGTCCCATCTGTAATCAAAAGTATGTATTCTGTTAAGATGTTCTTTTGGTAAAAATCCAAAAAGGTGATTGGCAAGGTCTTTACTTTCCCGTTCATTTTGGTCTATAGTATATTGTCTGTCTTTGTTTGGACTCACTTGAAGTTCTTCACTCCATCGTTCTAAAATGGCTTGATTTACAAGTGGTTCAAAAGTTCTGTTAATAGGTTTGAAAAAGAAAGCCATTACTTCTTCCGGCTGAAAATCGGTTTTTTCATAAACCACTTGACAATCAAAGCCGCCTTTATGAAGCATCGTGTTGAGCAATTCGGCTTTTTCTCTGGGTGTGGCAAAACCGCTTCGCAACACGCCCGGAATGCCTGTTATCATCATTTTTCCCATTTCTCTCAGCGAGTTGCTTTCATTGGGTATGAGGTGAATTTCATCTCTAACAAACTCCAACATAGCTTGAGGGTTTTTGCTTTTGATGAGTTGCTGCATACGACCTTTCAAATGATCAGGACTGGTTTTGACAGCCATCAACATTTCTTCCCAGACTTTATAGGGAGCTAGCCCTGTGCCTTGATAGTCGATGTCTGGAGTATTTTTTCCACAGCTAAAAAAAGATAAAGGCAGCATAGATGCCATTCCTAATAAGGACATTTGCTCAATAAACTCGCGCCTTGTGGTGCCGTTATCTGTTTTTGGTTTCATTTTTTAGTTAATTTTGATTAATGATTTCTATCTATATTTTTATTGTCAAAGTCATCGAGTACTTGAAGTGATGAGATGTAGTTGTCAAAATCAAACAGGCTCCAAAGTTCATCCGGGGTTAATTTTTTTCCGGTTAACAGCATATAAAATCTGTTGATATAAATAAATTCAATGCTCGCATTTTGAGTATCAGTTTCATAGCGGTTGATTGTTTTTATGCCATTGCGTAGTTTGTTTTCCACTTGTATTGTTGGTGGATTTTCTTCTATTAATTCAAATAAAGCATTGAACATGGTAATGAGTGAATTGCCTAAAGGGCCAGCGGCATCGGCAATTTTAAGATGAATTTTTCCGTTTCCAAAGGCACCTTCAGTAGTTGCCATATCTCCTGAAACTTGTAAAAAGTCTCTTTCTAAATCCCCAATTCTAAAGGGAAATGTGTCTTCCAACTCTTGCCTGTTTAGATGAATTTTCTCTGACACAGGTTTTTGATCACTTGATTTTATTAATGCTTTTTCGATAGTGCTGTTTATCTCCGGAACAATAGTTTGTTTGGTTTCAGCCTTACAGGCAATTATGCAGATGAATGCAAATGTGTAAAAAACAAGTTGTTTTGTTTTATGTAAGTTTAAGGTGATCATTGCTAAAATTTTAATCGGTTCTTTTTACAAAGAGTTCTCCTTCTGTAAGTATCATGCTTTGGCCGGTTACCGGCTCATAAATAGTTCCTGCAAAAGTTGCTCGTATGTATTCTTTGGTTAATTCTGTAATTTGGAGTGTGGCCTGTGGCTTTTCCATATCTGTGACAAATGCCATCATGCCAAGGTCTTTATTTGCATAGCCCAATAGTATGCCTACATACAAATTGCCATAAAAGCCCATTTCTTCCCAGCGCCCGTTTTCATAGTTTCCTTCTTTTACAGGGTTGAGTTGCCAAATTTGAACAGTTATTGAATTGATCAAACCTAAATTCTCTTCTTCCGGCATTCCACCACTAATTCCCAAATACCACCTTCCATCGGGCTGTTCGCCATAAAAGGTATTGAAGTATTCTTGTGCGTCAATAAACACTTCCTCACCATTGATTTTTGCTTTTAGATAAGATTCTTCTTTGGGTTTTTTACTCTTGTCAATTTTCTCATAAGTATTACTACAGGTAAAAAGCAAAATGGGAAAAAGTGTTAATAGAATGAAATTAAATCTTGATTTCATTATTGATTGTGTTTATATGTTTTTAAACCATTCATTAAATTTTTCACCTATAAAAGGCACAGATTGTTCTTTTTTGTTGATAGCATTCATTAAACCCATAAACCACATATACAGAAGCACAAATATGCCCACAATGTATATAATCCAACCTATAATGGGTATTAAGCTAATGATGCCTAATGCAAGACCGGTGAGCGTTAGGCCAAGTGATTGCCTTATGTGAAAGTTTGCAAACGCTTCCTTTTTATCCTTGTTCATCACAAAGGCAATGATGAGGCCCATGAGGGTGATGTATGCAATTGTTGCAATGCTTGAAGAAGTATCAGCAGATTGGTTTGTTTGCTTTGCCAGTTCGCTATCGATCGGGTCAAGTTGTTTTGTGTTTGTGTTTTCCATCGTTTTGTGTTTTTTAATTATTTTAGGGTACTAAAGTCAAGAAGGTCTGCCATTTGCCAGAGTGTTTCCAATGAATTGTTATCACTTCGCAGCGTTGTAAAAAATCGTTCCTCAACTTCAAATGAAATATTGACTTGTTTGTTTTGATAAATTTCGCGTTCAGCAGATGTTCTGCCTTTTCTTTCATACACTTTTTGTCTCATTTGTGAAGTACTTTCTTCTCCTTTTTCACCAAGACTTAGCGCAATCATATTTTTTACTGCCAGAGTTGCCGGGCCATTTCCATCCCAGACTTCTAGGGTTACATTCATTTTTGAATCTTGTGGATGGGTGTATGTTGCTTTTGCAGGTGATTCTGCTCCTTTGCCAAGTTCTATTGTTCTGGTGTCGAGTTGATACATCATCCATTTCTCGGGAAACCAAGTTGCTATGGCTTTTGCGTCATTTGCTTTTGATGTTGCATGCTTTAGATTTTCTTTTACGTTGGAGTTGTTTTCTATAACAGCATCAAGTGATTTGTTTCCTTTTTGGGATTGGTTTTCATAACAAGCAACACATCCAAAAAGAAGAATGAGAATAAAAAGTTGATTTTTCATAATGGATTTATTAATCATCATTTATTAAAAAAACTTGGGCATCGTCATCAAAAAAATTACTTGTTGAAACGGTCATTTTGGATAGAAAGACACGTCCTGATGCGCTATTAAAAACTTCGTCAATAGAAAAGACCATTATATTCCACCCCTCTTCAAAATTTAGATTGTAAACCGTGCTGATTACAACTTCTTCATCTTGATGACCTGTCATAGTCAACACACTGCAATTACCTTTTACAGTGGACTCTTTTTCCACAAATATCCATTCAATATAATAGCCGGTGGCAGCATTATCCATTTGATATGAATCCAGCCAGTTGGCTACATCGCGATTTGAGGCGATATACATCCTGCCGTGATTGGTTTGGGTTGCCTCTTCTCCAACAAAAAAGGGTGGAAGTCCAAAAATTCGGGCATCCGGGTTTTCAATTTCAATGGTGTTTTCACTTCCATAACTGCTGCACTCGTGTTTTGAACCTACGGTATGAAAAGACAAAGTCCAGCCTTCTGGTGCGTCTTTTTGTTGTTGCTCAGCTTCCTGAAGTAGCTTTTCCATATAGTCATATTCTAGACTAAAAGATGCATTTCCATTTGCATCTATGTGTCCCCATTTAGTGATTTCGCCTGTCATAAAATCTGCTGAAAGAATGTCTGCTAACGGAAGTTCTTGATTTTGATAATTTTCAATAGTAAATGTCAACTGTGCCTGTATTGAGGAAATAACCAGTAAACTTGTGCCTAAAAAGAGGTGTTTTATTTGTGTTTTCATTAATTGAATAAGGTGTTCGTTGAAATTTTTTAGAGTTACATAAATGTGTATCCTTTTGTGCTGAAATTGAAACTGTTTTTTTCAATGATGGTGCACTCCATAGTTCCTGACGTGTTTTTCTTTTTCTTATTTTTTTTGTCTTTCATATCCATATACATCATAAGAGAGCCTTCATATTGTTGCATTTGGTTTCTTAAGGCCGGAGGAAATTGGTCTGAGTTTGAAGGAAACACATCATTAAAACTCACGGGACCATCCGGTGTGAAGTACATGATAAAAGTGTAGTCATCATTTTCCATTTTTTTACCAATACAATCATATCCTAAATAGGTTTTGTTTGGTAAATCTGTAATTGTAAAGCTGTTCATATCAATTTCATCATCCTCTGGCACTTCACTTAAATCAATTGATGTTGCGGTTGCTATTTTGTTTCCGCCAGACTCCACAAACATATAGGTGATATTTTCATGACCATCCATTATCATAAACATTTCTAAACCTGTACTCATTTTTGAACCCATATAGGTAGCACCCGGTTTTAAATGATAATCGATATCCATGGTGCCCTCTTTGGTAGTCATTGTAAGACGATATAGGTATTCAAATTCAAAAGAATCGGGAACATTTTGGGGGGTCACTTTTTTTACTTTTTTTCCACCTCCTAGGTTTGGATCAAAGACCTTATCCATGGTCTTGCTAGTTTTTTGAGCTGCCTTATCTGCGGTCTTGTTAATCACCGTTTGCTCAACCTTTTTTTCTACTTTATTTTTGAGTTTATCCAGAAACTGGGCTTGTAGTGTAGTGCCAAAAGCAAATAAACATACAGTAAATAGCAATTTAAATGGTGTCTTCATTTTTTAAAGTGTTTTTATTTAACACCCAAATTTTTAATAATTTGATTACAAAAGCACAAAGAAGTGTATGTGATAAATGAAATTGTGTATAGCGAGAAAGTATTTTATGATATCTGGTTTTTTAATAATAATCATTTGAGAAAATACCTTATATTACAACTATACTACATTTTAGACCTTTTACACAATGATATTGTGTGTTAATACATTTATTGTTTTACATTTATAGAGAAGATTTAGTTTTATTTGTTTAAACAATAAACCATGTTAAAAATCATTTTAATTGATGATGAGTCAAAGTCACTCACGAGTTTGAAATGGGAAATAACAAACTTTTGTAATGATATTGAGATTATTGGAAAATTTACAAATCCAATTGAAGCCCTAACTTTTTTAAAAACAAATTCAGTTGATTGTATTTTTTTGGATATTGAAATGCCTCAAATGGATGGATTTCAGTTTCTAGACCAAATTAATGAAAAAGACTTTGCTGTTGTTTTTACTACTGCTTATGACCAATATGCCATTAAAGCAATTAAAGAAAGAGCTCTAGATTACCTACTAAAACCCATAGACTCTGACGATTTAAAAATTACTTTAGACCGGGTTTTTGAGTTTAAAAAATCTTTTCAATTAAATAAAACTCTTGAAGAAAGTTTACTTAAGATATCAAAATCTAATGAGGGTTTGTCAAAAAAAGTTGCAATTCCTATTGATGGAAAACTTGTCTTTTTGAAAACTCAAGACATAATTTATTGTAAAAGTGATGGAAATTATTGTAACATATTTCTTGAAAATAAAGAAAAACTTTTTCTTACCAAGAAGTTAAAAGAAGTAGAAGACCTTTTAAACTTTGATTGCTTTTTTAGAATTCACAATTCCTATCTAATAAATCTTGAAAAGGTAAAAGAATATTTTAAAACAGATGGTTATGTGGTCCTTACCAATAACAAAAAAATTCCGGTATCTAGAAACCGTAAAAATAATTTTTTAGACCGTGTTTAATTTTCTCCAAATATGTTCAATTCGCTTGATTTAATTCACATACTTGAAAATTCAAATTTCAATGGTGTTGCCTGGGGTGTTGTGTGCATTTTATTCTATTTGTGTGTTTATTTTTTAATCATCTATTTTAGAGCGAAAGACAGGTTTTATTTATTTTATAGCATCTATGCTTTTGTAAATGCTATAAATATTTTAAAGTATCTCAAAAATGTTTTTTTTGAGGAGTTTATTTCAAATTACATCATCTTTTTCCATCACCTTCATTTTCCGCTTCAATTTATCAGTTATATTTTTTTCTCATTATTTCTCTTAGAAATATTACCATTTAACAAAAGGCATCCACTTTTCTACAAAAGAGTTTACCAGATGGTGTATTTGCTTTCTATTATATTTGTACTTTTTGTGATTGGCAGGTATTTGTTTGATGGCTATTACATTCTAAGAGGCTTCTATTTCTATTTTATTATTCCTTTGGGGTTTTTTATAACTGTTTATTCCTTTTTGCTTATTCTCAAAATGAATGATAGTGTAAAGTACTATATTCTTTTAGGAATGTTTATTATTTCAACAGCAGCTTTCATACTGGCAATATTAACTTTTGGCAAAGGCATTGAGGCAATCAACAAATACTATTCTATTTTTTACATTTCGCTTTTAGTTGAAAATCTGCTTTTTACGTATGCACTTTCCATTAAACAAAGAGAGGCTTATTTGGAAAAAGTACATGTTCAAAAAAAGTATTTGAACCAACTTAAAGAAAATGAACGTATAAAGACTGAACAAAATATAAAATTAGAAAATGAACTTGCAAAAAAAGAGAAAGAATTAAACTTAGTCGCTAAAAAAGCTGAAGAAGAGCGAGTTGCTAAACTAAAATCTGAATTTGAAAATGAGATACAAGCCCTTCATCTGGCTTCTTTACAAAGCCAAATGAACCCACATTTCATATTCAACGCGCTCAACTCTATCAAAGTATTCCTTATTGAAAACGACAAAGAAAAAGCTGTTTATTATCTTAATAAATTTTCAAAATTAATTAGAAAAATTCTGGAGAGTTCACGAGTAGAAAGCCATAGCCTAGAAGAAGAGTTAGAGATCATTACGCTTTATCACAGTATTGAAAACATACGATTTGATGAATGCATTCAATTTACCATTCAAAAAGACCCCAACGTTTTGATTTCTTCAATAAAAGTTCCTCCACTATTGCTTCAGCCCTTTGTAGAAAATGCTATTTGGCATGGACTCATGCTTAGCAAAAAAGACAAAAAAATAATCATTAAGGTTTATGAAGAAAATGGAACAGTAAAACTATGTGTTATGGACAACGGAATAGGAAGAGAAAAATCGATGGAATTGAAAAATAAAAAAACATATAAAAAAGACTCCGTGGGTTTGAAAATGACATTAGAACGCCTTTCATTCTTTAATAAAAAACAAAACCTATATTATTCTTTTTATTTTATTGATTTAATAAATGACGATGGCAATCCGGCTGGAACCGAGGTCTGTTTTACTTTTGATTAATAAAATATAAACTTTATTTTTTGAAGGTCATTGAAACAGTTTCCAACTCCAGATACCAATCCTCCCCAAACTTTCTTATTAAAGCATCCTTTACAAATTTATAAACAGGCACTTGAAGTTCTTTACCCAAGACGCAAGCGTCATCACAAATGTCCCATTTATGGTAATTTACGGCAGAAAACTCAGAGTATTCTTGTACTCTAACGGGATATAAATGGCATGAAATGGGTTTTCTGAAATGCGATTTTCCGGCATTAAAGGCATCTTCAATGCCACAACTGGCTATGCCTTTATCTGTAAAGGTTACATAAGCACATTCTGCACCATCTACTAGAGTTGTTTCTAATTCATCAAAATCACTAACGATAGATGTGCCTTGTTTTTCGATAGCTGCAATGCCTTCTGGACGAAGAAAAGGTTTTACATCTTTATAAATAGCACTTAATATTGCTACTTCTTCTATATCTAAAGGAGCTCCAGCTTCTCCAGCAATGCAACATTCTCCTTTACAGGCGCCTAAATTACACACAAAATCTTTTTCGATTAGGTCTTCAGAAACGATGGTTTTTCCTATTTGAAACATAGGTGCAAAGATATAAAATTATACTTCTTTGTTTCCTTGAATCAGCAAGGATTTTCTATTAATTTTTCCCTTTTATGGATGTAAATGCATTCTTTATAACTAATTTTGCACACTCAAAATGAATGTTGAACACGGAACACGGAACACGGAACACGGAACACGGAATACGGAATACGGAATACGGAATACGGAATACGGAATACGGAATACGGAATACGGAATACGGAATACTGAAATTTAATAAATAACAACTATGTGGGGTTTTAACTGGAAAGAAATGTTTACCGTTACTATGGTGCTTTTTGCCGTTATTGATATTATAGGCAGTATTCCTATTATTGTTGATTTACGAAAAAAAGTAGGTCATGTGCAGAGCGAAAAAGCTTCGGTTGTTGCTGGACTATTAATGATTGTTTTTCTGTTTGTAGGAAAAGAAATCTTAACTCTTATCGGAATAGATGTAAACTCCTTTGCCGTTGCAGGTGCTTTTGTTTTGTTTTTTTTAGCAATCGAAATGATTTTAGGCATCAAACTTTATAAGGACGACACAGTCCAATCAACCTCTATCGTTCCCATTGCTTTTCCATTAATAGCAGGTGCCGGTACCATGACAACCTTGCTTTCACTTAGGGCGGAATATGAAGTTATCAATATTATTGTTGCCATTATTATTAATATTATCTTTGTGTATGTGGTTCTGAAATCGTCAGGGAAAATAGCTCGATTTTTAGGCGAAAACGGCATCAGTGTCATCCGAAAAATATTTGGCGTCATTCTTTTAGCGATTGCTGTGAAGTTATTTACCTCAAATATTATGGGATTATTTGCATAATTAAAATGAAAATGAAATGAAAATTCTTACCCTTGTTTTAGCAATACTTGCTGTTGCAATAATCGCTTACAATATAACCGTATTAGACTTTTCTAATTTGCTTGGAAAAGATAGTTCTGTTGCTTTAATTTCAATTATCGCTTGCATTTGTGCTATTTTATTGCTGCTTATATTGCATACTTCTAAAAGAATTGAAAGAAAAATTAAAGAAAATAAATAACCCTTTATTTTTTTGATTCTATTTCTAAAACCTTATTAATCATCGGGTCGTCGTGGTTGATAATTTGCTCAAAATAATTAGAGCCATAAAGTTGTTGTGCTAAGGTGGCTTTTATATATTTTTTTAAAACTTGATCATATCCTTTTATGTTTAAGGAGGTTTCATTTAGTTTAGAGTACTCTAAAAATTCTTTTACTATTTTATTGTCTGCTTGATAATTTTTCACAAAATCCTGTGCTTTTATGCTTTCAAAATCCTTTCTGTTTTTCTCTAAATGTTCAAAGATGAAATAGCTTAAAAATCCGGATCGAAGGATATAATTAAGGGTTTCATTTTCTTCGCTCGTATCTTTTTCCACAAATACATCAGGAATAATGCCTCCGCCGCCGTAAACTACTTTTCCTTTTGGGGTTACAAACCGCAAAGAGTCATTTACCGAAATACTATCAGCACTCAATAATTCGCCATGTTTGTACCGTTCTAGATATTCATTAAAATAACTTTGATCACCATTTGTATAGGGGCGTTGTATGGATCTGCCGGTTGGGGTGTAATATCTAGCTACGGTTAATCGCACTGCGCTTCCGTCGCCAAGTGACATTTCGCGTTGTACCAACCCTTTTCCGTAGGTTCTTCTTCCCACAATAACGCCTCTGTCATTATCTTGTAACGCACCGGCAACAATTTCACTGGCAGAAGCGGAATTTTCATTTACTAAAATATAGATTTCACCCTTTTCAAAAAGACCTCTTCGTTTGGCAACTGATTTTTCTTCGTTACCTGATTTATTTTTTGTTATTAAAATCAATGACCCTCTTTTTAAAAACTCATCTACCATTTTTTCCGCAGCAAAGACATACCCACCCGGATTATTCCGTAAATCTAAAATCAGTGAGGTAATTTTTTGATCAACCAAATCGTCTAAAGCATCTTTAAATTCGTCATACGTAGTTTCGGCAAAGCGATTTACTTTAATGTATCCAAGAGTTTCGGTAATTTTAAAGGAAGCATCCACACTTACAATGGGAACCACTTTTCTTGTAAGCTTAAAATTTAATAGCTCCTTTTCCCCTTTTCGAAATACTTTTAAATGTACTTTGGAGTTTAAAGGCCCTTTTAAGGTTGATGTTATGCTATCTCTTTCACTGTTTTCACCAAATAAAGGTTTGTTGTTTGCATATAAAATTCGATCTCCTCCACGAATTCCAGCGATGCCTGCCGGACCTCCTTCTATGGCAGAAATAACAGAAACCGTATCGTTGTAAATATAAAAACTTACGCCAATTCCCATAAATTTGCCACGCATATCATCGGCTAAAGATTCATAATCACTTTGAGGAATATAAACCGAATGTGGGTCTAGATTTTTGAGAATGGCATTAACGGTAACGTCAACAATACTGTCGGTATTTACCTTATCCACATACTCATAATCGATATAATCTATAAGCCTGTTGAGTTTGTCTTTTTTGGAATTGGTGGCAAATAATTTTTCGGTAGTATCTCCAAAATTTAATTTTCCGCCAATAAAAACCCCTATCGCAATAGCAACACCAAGTAATAAAGGCAAATATTTTTTTGAATATCCCATTTTATGATTCTAAATCAGGCAAATATTCTAACTGCACGCCTGCTTTTTCCAGAAAATCTAATCCGGAGTGATCCTTGTATGCAAAATGATATACCACACGAACAATACCTGCCTGATGAATTAATTTACTACACTCCTTACAAGGGGACATGGTTATGTATAAAGTTGCCCCTTTACAAGATTGTGTAGAAGAAGCTACTTTTAAAATTGCATTAGCTTCCGCATGTAGCACATACCATTTTGTATAGCCGGCTTCGTCTTCACAAAAATTTTCAAAACCGGAAGGGGTGCCATTATAGCCGTCTGAAATTATCATTTTATCTTTTACAATGATTGCGCCTACTTGCTTGCGTTTGCAATGTGAAAGCTTGCCCCATTCTGCTGCCATTCGCATATAGGCAATATCGTATTTACGTTGTTTTTTTTGCGGCATTCTTATAAAAATAAACCCATTCTTGTGTTAAATACACAATTAATTTAACTGCGAAGGTAAAGTTTTGTCTCTTGAATTTATGGGTTGCTGCGTTAAAAATTTACCAAACATTTCAGCTAAAAAATCCAATTGGCAAGTAACAAAGGGATTGCTAATCCTAGAACTATCGAAGAAATAACCAAAATCCAATCGCGCTTGTTAAACCTGAAAAGGGTTTGAAGCAAAAAGGCAAGAATTAATACAATCAAAACAACAAGTAGTTGTCCTGCTTCTATACCTAAAGCAACTTCTAGTGAAGGCAACATTTTATTTCTTTGCCCTACCGAAGCATTAAAATGTGGTGCAAACGCCAACCCGCGTAAAAGGCCAAAAAACAGCGCGAATGCAAACCAAAGTCCCATTTTTTCTCGTTGTTTTTCTTTGCCTGCCGTAAAAATATTAAAAAGTGCCCCAACAAGTATCGTTGCAGCAATGAGGAATCCTACCAATCCTATACTTACGTGGATAACCCCATAAGAAACCATAAGTAAAGACAACAAAAATCCTAAAGTGATTAATGTTATCAAAACTAGCAACCGTTTCCACATATTAAAATTATATGCAGCAGCAAGTACTACCAGAAATAGTATGTGTGTATAGGCTTGCCAATTTACAACGTGGTATAAGCCCATTTTAAAGAAAATCCAAAATTCAGTCATTAGGGAATGGTGTTTATTTTAATCAAAGTTACTAAATGTGAGTTGTTTTTTTTATCTTTAATGGTATTTTGTTGAAATAAAACATTTAGTTATGAAAATTTTTATACATATAAGATTGGTACTGGTGTTGCTATTTACTTTTAATCTGCAATATACAATCCTAAATCAGCAAACCTCCAGTCTTTACGCCCAAGACCCACAACTTTTTGAAAATGATTGGTATTTACAGAAAGTAATTATAGAAAATAGTGATTATTTTCCACCTTCAAATGCTGAGGTTGAATTTGTTGGATTAACTTTTTATGAAAATTCAAGCAATGATTTTGAAACAAATGTTTGTAATTTATTTTTTGGTAATTTAGAATATGATTCTAATCAAAATTTTACCATTCTGAATTCGGCAATAACTTTATTAGGATGTGATATACAGGATAATAGTATTTTTGAAGGGGTTTACTTTGGATTCTTTTCTGATAGTAATAATAATCATTTAGAAGACCCTTTTCCCTATAACATTACAACAAATGGAAGTGAAAAAACTTTGGTTATTACAAACATAAGGGGCGATGAAGCTATCTATGGTGACCAAATATTGTCAATTGGTGCATTTATGGATATTCCGTTTTCTGTGTATCCCAATCCGGTAAAAAACACCTTAACAATTCAAAACCAAAATACTTCTTTTAAAAATTTAACTGTTTATGTGTTTGATATAAGTGGAAAGTTGGTGCCAACTGAAATCAAGGATGTAGTTAATTCCAATATTTCAATTAATGTAAGTCATTTAAAAAGTGGCATTTACTTTTTAAATATTACAAATAAAGACGGACATAAGCAAATATTGAGATTTATCAAACAATAAGGTTTTGAAAACTTTTATACATATAAGATTGATACTGGTGTTGCTATTTACTCTTAATCTGCAATCTACAACCAAAAAAAAAGCCTCAACTTAAAAGCTGAGACTTTGTACTCAAGGTGGAAGTGACCGAATTAAATTTAAACTAAAACTTACTTCAATTATAGCCTTATAATCTTCTATTACTTAATTATTTAAATTTTATTTATTCATTTTCTTAGTTAACTAAGATTGCATTGAATTAAGATAAATTAACTATCTTTCGGCAAAATATCGGCAAAATTTGAATGTAAAATATTTTATAGTAAAAGGCAAGAATAAGTACTCAAGCGTATATGTTCGATTTTGGGATAGTAAACGAATTGACCAAAAAACAAGAACTGGGATAAGTGTGCAATTTAATGATTGGTCTGATAACAAACAAAGAATAAAAGCAAAAACTAAAATCAATAATAAAGACTTTTTAAACAATCAATTAGAAGGGTTAGAAAGATTTATTATTGATAATTATAATACTGACTACAATAACAAAAAGCATATTTCAGGTAAATGGTTAAAAGAAACTGTTCAAAGGTTTTTTGGAAGAGTGGAAAAAAATGAAACCCACAAAATATATTTTGTGGACTGGATAGAAGCATTTACCGAGAACGCACATAAAATTCATTATAATGGAAAACCCATTAAGGCCAGGTCGATTAACAACTACAAAACCACTCTAAATATTTTAAAAGAATTTGAAACGCACAAAGACACTAAATATCGCTTTGAAGATATTGATTTAGGTTTTCATAGAGATTTTATTCACTACTGCCTAGAGGAAAAAAAATTTAATCCAAACACAACGGGCAATTTTATTTCCCGGATTAAAACTTTTTGCAGGAATATTGAACTTGATAATTTACCCATAAACCCTAAATTTAAACACAGGGAGTTTAGTGCGCCAAAAAGCAAAACCTTTGACATATACTTGAATGACAAAGAAATCAATACCATCTACAATTTTGATTTCAGTAAGTCCCAAAAATTTGACAACGCAAGAGATTTATTTATTATAGGTTTACGAACCGGTCTTAGGGTCTCAGACTTTATGAGAATAAAAAAAGAAAACATTCTTGGCAATGTTATAAATATAACAACCCAAAAAACAAATGAAAACCTAACAATACCAATACACCCGCAGTTCAAAGAAATTCTCAACAAAAGAAATGGCAATTTCCCAAGAGAAATATCATCTCAGAAGTTCAACTTATACATAAAAGATATTTGTGAAGAAGCAAAAATAAATGACCAAGTTTATGGGTCTTTATTAAATTCAGAAACAAACAGAAAGGATAACGGTATTTATCCTAAATACAAACTGGTAAGCTCTCATACCTGTAGAAGATCATTTGCAACCAATTTATTTCTTGGAGGATTTGACAATTTTACAATTATGAAAGCTACCGGGCATAGATCTGAAAAGCAATTTATAAATTACATCAAAGCATCCCAGGACGAACATATTAAGAAGTTAAGCGAATATTGGGAGAAACAAAAAAACTAATAACCTTATGAATCAAGAATATAAATTTGAGGGAATTTTAAAAAATATTAAAATAGAATCAATAGAACCCGAGCGATTGTTAGAAATTTTGATTGACAAAAATATTTATTATCATTATGACAATTCCCTCGATCCTCCAATTGAATTTTTCATTCCAATTGAATCAAAATCAGAAACGGAGGGTATCGAACTTGCAAGCCACTTCTCATTCAATGGAAAAGAATACTCAATTAACCCGGATATTCTTGAAGAAATATATTCAAAGCTAGAATTTTATGTTGAAGTAATTCACACAGATGTAATTGTTGATGCACTTGAAATGGATATTTCATTAATGGGGTTTATCGATACTACAGAAAAAATTGAGTTTTTAAAATCAAAACACAAACAAGCTTTTGAATTTTTAAGATCCCTCGACTATTTAATTTTCATAGGCAAAGAATATAATGGTTATAATGATTGGAAAAAGTATGTACTTGATTATATTGGAGATGATGAATACTATATTAGGCAACATTTAAAAAATTCAATTTCAGATTATTTAGCTTTGAACGATGATTATTGTATAGTAGGGGCCTGGATAAATTTTCATGAAAAAGGAAATATATCTGCGTACTGTTTAACAAAACTTCATGAGTTAAGTTACGAAAAAAACACAGCTCATTCAACTTCACCTCCAAATACATTCCAGGCTCTTTTATTAGATTCTTTAGTGAAAATTGAAAACTGGGAAGAACTAAGTTTTTCCAAAAAGGGAGAAATACTTCAAATGCTTACCGGTAAAGGAAAGGATAATGCAAGAAAAGCATTTGGTGAAGCATACGGAAAATCGGAAAGACAAAAACACTGGAAAACAAGTAATGAAATTCAAGAAAAGTTAAAAAGCCTTGGATGCATATTTAAGCAATTGGGTGTATAGTTGGGCCACCCAACTAGGTTAAACCAAAACAACATAAATTAAATTTACCCTATAATCTTAAATAAATAGGGTAATGACTAAAACAATTCTGCAAATTGAAAACACCACAGTAGAGGATTTAAAAGCCGAACTACTTTCCGGTGTAAATGAAGCTCTGAAAAATTTTTCTACGCAAATTCAGGGCAAAAACAATGACATTTTATTAACCAGGGAAGAAACAGCAGAAATGTTGTCTGTCTCCCTGGTAACTCTATGGAAATGGACTAAGGATGATGTTATCCCTGCATTTCGCATTGGAAATAGAGTTAGGTTTAAAAAAAGTGAGGTTTTAGAGGCAATGCAAAAAATGAATAGATATGGAGAAGAAGACAATTAACCTCAAAAGCAGAACCATAGAACAAGCTTTTATAAAAGATGTTAAGTTCACTTTTACACACTTGAAGAAGATTTCCAATAATGTAAAAGGATATGAGTTTGATTCATTTTACTCGTTGGCAGGGTTCGTAGAAAGAGCCATTTCAGTTTTCCTTTACGAAACCAATATTTACCAAAATCTTTCTGAAAAAGAAAAATATTCTACTTATGATTTTTTTATGGGTTTCTTAAGATCATTAAAAAAAATGAACAACTACACAGAAATTTATAATCCAACTGATTTTCTAAACCAATGTACTGAATGCAAAAAACGGACATAGTATACCACCCACAGCGGGTTAAAGTGAGCATAGCGCGGCGGGTGAAAGTGAACCACCCACAGCGGATGAAAGTGAACCACTAATTATCGATTCTATTTGTAAAGTATTT
>Ga0210054_1000460_pt1 | contig 38228 bp, 67 predicted proteins | sample CryGeymeta201516_FD_185470 | JGI IMG/M metagenome (GOLD analysis project Ga0210054, IMG submission 185470) | Groundwater microbial communities from Crystal Geyser aquifers in Utah, USA - Crystal Geyser metaG 2015-16 (SPAdes) (version 2) | ecosystem: Environmental > Aquatic > Deep subsurface >... | reverse complement strand
GCAACAGCCGGATATACTGGAGAGGCTGAGGGGGAAGGTCAGCGGGTGACGACGTTCCATGATTTCGATCCTCGCCAGCTATTGAGTAGCCTGGAAATGCATTGCATCGCGCCCCCAGAATGCGCCGGCGGACAGCCATCCCTCGGCGGCGAAAGCCTCCATCACGGCGAGCGGCATGGTTGCTGATACCGGCCATGCCTGTTTATTGCGGTTTGAGCCTGGGTCGAGGTCGATAGCAGCGCCCCGTGCATGTAGTGACGGCAGCGAGCCTCCGCGCATCGGTCGGTTATTATAGACCCCGGCATATTTACCAATGATTTCGCGGCCTTCGGGGATCTGTGAAAGGGCGGTTACGATCCGCAGGAGTGAGTCAGCCACTTTGCGATGGCAGCGGATTGAGCGGACGGCCTGCCCCTCGTATTTAACGCCTAGTCCTGTTACGCTGATCCCGATCAGTTGGGATTCATCGCCGGGAGCGCCGTAGAAGGCGGTGAGGGCGGCTTGCGATGAGGCAGGCCACGGCTTCGGATTTGGCATGAGCGCCCGAAGATGTTTCTGGCAAGCGGCGATGCTCTTAGCTCCCCAGAATCCATCGGGGACGGTTCCAATCCGGCGCTGTGTTTCGGTGATTTCCTGGCGTGTCATTTTGCGTAGATGATGATGGCTCTTGCAGCTTGCTCCCCGTCCATGCCCCATGTCCGCGTTCCGTCCGGTGAGACGGTGAGGGTGCAGCTTGTTAGGAAATACAGGGCGAGGAGGGCGAGGGCGGCGGTGATGAGTGATGTTTTCATGTTCTGGCGTTTCTCCAAGGGGCTGCGCCTCCGATGCGGACGGCGCGATAGACGAGGGTGCGCTTGAACCATCCGACTCCGAGGGATTTCATGGCTTCGAGGAAAATCAGGTCGGCTTCCGCGCGGGTGAACTTGGTGGCGCGGTCGCGGTAGATCATGTCGTGTAGGACGGCGGAGTCGAAATAGTCGCCGTCGAACGGGGAGAAGATCGGCCAGAACATCCGGGGGACGGATGCGCCGTCGGAGAGTGTTCCGGATGGGATCTCGATGTCGCCGAATCTGTCGCTTTGGAACTCGACATTGTTCGTGGTGCGGACGATCAATGATCCGGCCGACCAGCAGTGCTTTACGAAATCGATGGGGGTGGAGAATTTGTTCATGGCTTGTTCTGGCGGGAGATTCCGAGGAACATGAGGAGGCGGTCGAGGAGGCGGCTGGCGATGTTTGCGGCGGAGTCGTCGGCGGATTTGATGATGGAGTAGCCCAGGGTGTGGGAGACGATGGAGACCAGCGTCGCGATCCCGCAGAGGAGGATGAGGTCGGTTTCGGACTGGACGCGGATATGGTCGAGGGCTGAGAACCAATGGAGCACCAGTTTTGTGCCGAACACCCCGCCAACGAAACCGATGCCCGTCCGGGAGATGAGGATGCGGATGGAGTCGCCGTCTTTTCGGAGAGCGAGGCCGACGAAGCCGCTGGTCATCAACGAGGCAGCTCCGGTTGCGTATAACCACCGGACATCGCCCACGCTCAGTATGGTGCCGAGCCAGAGGCAGCCGGACGAGAGCATCACTGTTGCGGAGTAGAAGAGTTTTTCCTGGAACCAGTTCATGAGTCGGAGAGGTGGATGATCGGCAGGGTTTTCAATTACAGTTCCTGCGCTCTACGGCGCGTATGCTTCCGTGCGGGCGAAATATGTATAGATGGACACATCACCAGCCGCTACGGATGTAGTCCGGAAATTCAGGTTTGAGGCCGCTGCGGATGATGCAGTATCAGTCCGGATGATGTTTGGTCCACCGTGGATTGCCAAATGGGTCATAAAGCGTTTTGAGTTTGATCCGGTGCGCTGCACAGTGATTCGCATCACCCAGAGCCGGTTTTTCACGTCGGCGGCAGCGAGAACTCCGGAGTCAAAAATATCGCCGGAGAACTCCTCGCTGATCGCGATCCTCCGGTCATTGTCAGTATTGCCGAAAAACCCGGTGATTTCGTAGGTGTTAACCGAGCCGAGAGCGAGCGCCCGCCCTTCCATCGCCAGTAGTGTGTCGGTCGTATAGTCATCCCCTGCGCCGGATAACAGGTCATTGGTGATTTTGGTCGCGAGGTTGGCCACCACGGGTTTAGGTGCCCAACCGGCGAATGGGGTGAACCTCATATTGGTGCCCGCCAGGAAAGCCCCATTCACTGTAATCCCGTTAAATGACACGGACGAATGTGGGAAAACAAGTGGACCACTGGTTCCAATCTCGCCGAGAAATGTGGAGCTTACCGTGGCGGAATCCATGTAAGGGGCGTTTGCCCATGCGGCGTAGAGGGTCGGATATTCACGGCTGTCCGTGTGCGCTCCAGCCGATTCATACCACCAGTCGAGCGGCACGACGATCCGCGCATCCCGGTAAATGTGCGTCTGGTTAAATGCCTTGATGCGACACTCGCCGGGTGCGAACTCAAAAATCACGTGGAACCGCTTGGCAAAAACTATCCCACCACCAGTGGTCTGGCTCGCCGTCCACGGGGTAAGGTTGCCCGGATTTGTTGGGCGTATTTTTTCGATTGGGGAAAAACTAGCTCCGCCGTTCCCGATCCCGAATTTTGAGATCCCTTGGTTGTTTAGTTTGATGTGCAACATGTCAGCCGGTAATTGGATGGCTCCAAGTTCGGTGAACAGGGGGGCGAGTGAAAACGCCATCGTTACGCCGCGCCGCGCATCAGTCCCACCGGGAACGGACGAATATGTAAGGTCGATCCCAAAACTCCTGATACCCTCTACAACCCGCCCGCCGAGATAAAACAGACCCTCCGCTGACGGGACTCCAGGTTTTCCAACCAGCCCGCCAGTCGCGGCGATGCGGGGAGGATTCCCCGTCGATGTCGGCGTTAGGTGTAAGAAATAGGGGTTGCCGATTTCAGGGGTGGTGCCGTTGACTATGTCGGTCGCATCCGCCCGCAGCGTGAACCTGTCGAGATATGATGGCGTGGCGATTGCCTCGATCTGCGCGGCGGCTCCGGCTTGGGTCTCAAGCGTGCCAGATGCGTCGGGAAGCGTCCATGCCCTAGTCGCTGTTACAGCCGGAGCGTTCAGCGTCGCGCCGAACGGTGCGCGATTCCATCCGTAGGCTCCGTTTGAGTCAATATACGACGATCCAGGACTAGTCCCCGAAATCCCAAAAACCGCATGGAGAGTCTGCCCCACAAAAAAACCGCCGATGCCTAGCCCGCCATCCCCACGAACACCAACCCCTGTGGCCGATTCACCGTAAAGACCGTTTCCAGAAAAGGAATAGCTTTCAAGTCCATTGCCGGAAAATTCGTTTTCAAACGAAGAATCCCCAAACTCCGCCTCACCATTTGCGCCGCGCTTAACTAGCGTCAGCGCCGTTGCATCGCTAGTTGCTGCGTCAATATCGGCCTGTGTAGCCGCTCCGATGCTGGCGGGCGTGATCGGATCGGTGCCTCCTGTTGCGTGCGTTGATGCGTGCAGGGACGGGGTGAACGATTCCGGGACGTTGTCTAGCTCGTTGTAGTCGGTTGTGCCGGGGATTCCGGGGATTCCGGGGATTCCGGGAAGCCCACGGGATACGGTTACGGTTACAGTGGAGGCTTGTCCGGTCTGCGTTACGTTGGCGGTGCTCATGTCAATGGGGTGATGGGTTGCTCAAGTTGCAGGTAAATCCGCGTGGTGATGTCGCGTGACCCGGATGATGGCTTTACGATAATGTCGAAAACATATTTAGGATCTGCAAGGTCATCAGTCACCCTGTTGATCGTCACGGCCCCATCGGAAACAGCGGGAGATAGCGCAAATGAATCCTGGCACCCCTTCATTGACCGCATGGAGCTTGTGATCGTGTAGGTCTCGTCAATCACAATCGGAGCGCCAGCTTCATCATTGAATACAGCCGTCAGGTCTAGGTCTTGTCCTCTGATTAGGTAGATTGTATCGGCCATATTATTCGCCAGCGTGAATGTCAACAATGAGAGTGATCGGTGCGGTTGCGGCTGTGAATGTTAGTGCCGCCGCCGCCGTGTATGGGTGATCGCCGTTGGGGCTTGCTGTCAGCGAGACGAAAGGCACGGCAACGTCCATGGATTGCGTTGCGTCGTCAATCACCACGGATCCGGCAGTTGATGCGGAGCGGATAAGGACGGAATGAACCTTTGTCATCGTCGGCAAATCGCGCCCCTCATAGTCGGTCGCATCCCAAGTGACCCCGGAGAATTTATACGCCCGACTTGTTCCGACCCCTGCGGTGGTGTCCGCTGATGTGGTCGCGGTCGTAATGCCAGCCGATGTGCCGTTTGCGTGAGCGAGGTTTAGCGTTGCGTCGTTTGCCGCTTTATCGACTGCTGATGTGGTCAGCGAGTAGCTAGCCCCAGTGCCGCCAACCGTGTAATGATCGGTAATAGCTGCGGTTGCGCCTAGGGCTGTTCGGACTTTAGCTGCTACGAGTGATGCGGTGTTATCGGTAAGCAGCAGCGCAACCGGAATGACTAGCGGTGATCCGGTGACAAGAGCGCTCGTAACCGTTACATTAAGGTCGCCCGCCGTGGTAGCACCAGCGGCAGCTACAATCGTAGCGGTTTCGACTTGCGCCGTTCCTGCCACGGTTCCGGTGATTATCCCGGTGGACATGTCCATTGATAGCGTATCGCCAGCTTGAATCAGCATCCCGAACGAATACGCGACGTTTGGCGCGTATTCATATCGCAGGGTGGAAAGGGCGGTTCCGATCTGCTGTGAGCCGGAAACATTGATTGCGTTCGGATCTGTTGTTGCCAATACGCCATATCGGACTTCTGAGCCGGAAAGAGTCATACCGAAGGTTTTTCCGAATTGGGGCGAAAGTCAAATTTCAAGCTTTCACTTCCCGCTTGCCTTGATCCTTGGATCGTGCGTAGATTCCTTCCACTATGTTTCAATCCGCGCCCCCCGCGAGGGGGGCGATGGGAAAAGTTATTATGGTTCAATCAGCGAGCAAGAAGACAGGGCTGTGATATTTTCCATGCCATCAAGCTAGCGTGATGCTCCAGACGTATTCGATCCCGTTTACGTCGTAGCTGGTCGCTCCGTAGGTTCCTCGGATGTCCCGGAAGTTGAAACTTGTCCACGCCGAAACGTCAACCTCGACCTCGAAACTCCTCACATCCGGGTTCAGTTCCCCGGTCGTCGTGAAAAAAGTAACGCGGACTCCGAATTTCATTCTGAAATCCGACTCTCCGATTGTCCCGGTGAAATAGGGGCCTGTGAATGAGGGATACACCAGTATGTCGATCTCAGTCACCGGGTCATCGTCATGGTCTCTCCTGACCCCGATGCCCGGATCAGGATCAAAAGACGGCGAGCCAGCGGAAGTAAACCATGGCACGGAGAGCGGAACGAATTGACCCGAAGGCGCTTGGACGAAACCGCAGAACGCCGCGCATTTCCCATCCGCCGATGCTGTTGTCCCGCCTATGTCAGCAAATCCCGATGGGTCGGTGTTACGGACTACCTCGTAACCCTCCTCAAAAGCCATCACATCCAGAAGTGGGTCGCGAAGACCTATCCGGGTGAGTTCCTGGGTTTCCATAAGGACGGATGAGTAGACATACTCGATGTTTGAATAAAATCCCGACCCGTAATATGAACCGTTCATTGTGAGTTCGCCGTGGAAGCTCTCATAGAACGGAGGGGCATCAATGCCGGACGGCTCACCCAAGGTCACAACAGCCAGATTACCAAAAACATCGGGGCCTTCAACTCGTATGTCTTTCGGGGTCAGTGACATGGGTTACGCCCTCCACCAATGGTTGTAGAGACCCCAGCTATCCACCCCGAGATTGCCCCCACCGTGGACATTTGTTATCTCGTAGGCGTCCGGGTCGGGCGCAGTGTCAACCGTAATGTATCCTATGTTTTCAAACGAGGTAAACCCCGTCGCTGAAATTGCCGTCCCGGCTGGCGGCGCGTCCGTGGTTTCCGTGACAATCGTTACAACGTAGGTGTCCGGGTCGCCGAATGTCCCAACGCATTTGATCCATACCCATGTATCTACCGCTACGGTTATCTCGGGAGGCAAGGCCGGATCGCCAACCGTTGCGTCCAGCGCCGTCCCGGCCAGCGTCGGCATTTCCCCGTTTACCGTGCCGGGAATCACCTGTAATTTGTCAGCCTCCGTGCCTTGCTTCAGCGTAAGCTTTAGCGGCGATGCACCGCCACCTCGCCCCGGAGCAACGCCGCCGACGATCTTGCGATCCCGTAGTTCAGCCAGCGCCCTGTTGACCCCACGCGCCCATACTACCAGTCCTCCGACCGTGCGGGGCTTAGGTGGAATTGTGATGTTGCCCTTTAACCAAAGTCTCATGGGCCGTAAAGGAATTGGTTCTTGGTGTTGTCGCGGATAAGTCTGAAATCAAGCGTTTTCATGAATCTATCTGGCCCCGACTGAGTTTGGTTTGGTGAAACAAGCTGCCATGTCCATCCGGTGTTCGGCTTAACCGGATCTCCGGGCGGTGTCGCTACGATCTTGCCAAGAGCGTTTAGTTGCGCCTCGGTAAATCCTGTTTCGGATTCGGTGTGATAGCTGTATGTCCAGCCGCCCTTGTCCCATGTCTGGTCGCCTTCCGTGATGATGTTCGCAAAAAAGATAGCATCTCCAGTTATATATGCGGAAAGCGTATCGTTTGCAGTCAGGCTGCCGTCTTCCTGAATGATCTTGATCTTGCTGTCGCTTGCGTCCCATACGTATTGTCCGGAAATCAAATATCCAAGGACGGTTTTTGCTGTTTGGGATAGCGGTTCCCATTTCGGATGTGATGAAAGCGATTCAGGATTAAGCTGCCCTGAGAGCGTGCTGGTCGCCTGTTCCTGCTCCTCCCCGCTTGATCCGTTGCCCGCGAACTGATAGCCGGTAAACGTGCATTTAACGATTGAATAACCATCTCCCCGGTCTGTCGGGTCGAATGTCTTCATCGTCAGATTCCGATAGATTGGAGGAACCTTTGCGAAGATCGTTTCCCATCTAGCTCTGCGAACAAATGCCGTCAGCACCGACCCGGCTTGCAGGTCGGCGTTGCGAATTAGAACATCCTGCGACGCTTCGATTCCGCCGTTTTCGTTATAGACGACTGAGAATCCGGGTTGTGGAACCCAAGGGATTGACGGTTTGAGGAATTGCTTGAGTGCCATTATGGTTGCGGGGCTAGGTTGCGTTCGATGCTTGCCAGTATTCTAACCACGCGCTCTCCATCCATAATTGTAGCAGGTTCGCCTGGCTGTGCGTATCTGTATCCTGGGGCTTGCGGGACGTTGCCTTGCTTTTGCATTGTCTCGCGCAATATCTGTGTAAACTCACCAGACCCAAACGCATCTCGAAAGCCTTTCCTTACATCCTGATATGATTCGGTGGAGCCTTGTTGCTGATTAAAGTGAGAATTTAAGGACATTGCTGCCTCTCCTGCTCTTATTAGTTGTGCTGGCCCCGTTACTTTTAATGCTGTTGGCATCTTATTAAATATCGGAGTGTTACCAGCCGCTCCAGGTGCGTTGAATAGCTTACCTAGTTCTGATCCCTTCATTCTTTTCGATATGGTGTCGTAAAGGGCGTTACCAGCGAATACCATGGCCGCAACCATTTCTTCTCCCGCTCTGGTCACTCCAGCCATAAGTGCCGCCTCCACCACATCACCAAGCCTGCCTTGCTCGAAAGCGTCCATTAACTGGATCATTATCTTTCCTGTCTCATTTCCAAAATCCTTGAATTTTTCCATCATCTTTGGAAGAAACTCGTTTACTCGATCCAGCGCATTTTTTAGCCCGACGTTGAAGCCTGTTCCGAAGGCGACTTTGAGTTGGTCGATATTGTCTCGCATATTAGAAAGCTTGCCCTCCGTCGTAGCTGATAGCGCCGCCATACCTCCCTGAGCTTTGCTCATAACGCCTTGGAGCATCTTCAATGCCTCCGCTCCGGTAAGCGTTGCCGCCTTTCCCTTCTTTTGTGCTGCCGCCAACTCCTCAAATCTGATCTTTGTAGCTCCGGTGATTAGCCCCAGCTCTTGCAGTCGGTTCACGGATTCGCCCGCGCTTGTGCCGGATGTGATGGCGGAAAACAATCGCCCAATGTGAAGACCAACCTCTCCGAGGGCTTGTCCAGACATTGCTGCCGCATCACCTACAAGACGTAATCCGTCGCCAGTGGATATTAGGCTGCCGCCCATGACCTCCAATAGTCTTGATGTTGCCGCTAACTCCTGGATCTCAAACGGGGTACTTGCTGCAAACTTGGTGATTTCCTCCATTCTATCCTTAGCCGCTGTCGCGCTCCCAAGGAGTGTTGTGAATTGAGTGGTTAGGGATTCGACGGACGAAGCCGCCTCCGAAGATGATTTAATAAATGAAGTCATTCCCGCTATTAGAGCGCCAGTTCCAAGCATCGCTGTCAGCGCCGCAAACGGAGAAAGCAAACTTTTTCCGATGCGTAGCGCCACACCGCCCAAAGACTTGAATCCTGACTGAACCCGCTTCAGTCCTCGCTCGACGGATGCGCCTGCGAATTTAAGCGTAAATGTAGTGCTGATGCTCATAGGTCAAATTTAGGTTTCGGTCGCCTTGCTATGGCTAATAGTTTCGCGTGGATATCTTCCGCTGTTTTTCCTCGATCCGCGATCCCTTCGATTTCGCGTCCGGCCTCGATCCATGCACAGGACATGAGTTGATTGATGAATGACGCAGGGAGTTCATAGAGGATCTGGTCGCGGGTGAGATTGCATTTTCCGAGAGTGTAAATGATTACCGCTTCCGCGCACGGGTCGCAGGTTTGCGGCTTCTTTTGGTTGCCTGCGCCGGGGCTTTTTTTGGGACGGTCATGGAGGAAAAGTATTGCTCGATCTCCTTGCTTGCGTGCGTCCACAACGCCGCCAGGGACTTGCTGGTTGATTCCATAAGAAAGGTGGTCACCCGCGCCTTGGCCTGCGCCCCCTTGATGCTCTGGAGGCTCTTGGGGTCGGTCGTGAACGCAAAGCATATTTCCGCCAGCGCGTAATCGTCGGCGTTGCCCTTCTGCGTCATTACGGGGTTCTTGCGCTCCGTTAGCCAATGGATATGTCCGTAAGCGCATGGATAGACTTTCTGGCCGGCGACTGTGCGCGGCGTTGCGTATGCTGGTGCTGATTTCATATGTAGGAAAGGATTTCGAGTTGTTTTCTTTTTGGTAGGTTGCCGTCAAGCATCACGATAGATGGCCCCGCGTTAACTACGGTTTTTGGAATTGCGGATTTCGCCCATGCGATTGCCGCCCATCGGTTGACGATGTAGCAAATCACGTATGTCAGCGGCGAGTCCGGAAGCTCGTATTCAAGCTGGGACACTCGGGTCAAGTCCTTGCGGATCGAGTCACGGGACACGCCAAGGAACGATGCTCCCTTTTCGATCCAGTCAAGCTTTGACTTAGCTCCGCGTGCATACTTGGCGAAATCCATAACCATTACAAACGGATGCGATGGGAACTCACGCCGGAAATGGTCTGGTTTGCTCCATGCGCGATTCATTTCCTGGGTCACGTATTGTCCGCATTCAGAAGCCGAGTTAAGCCGAAACGATAGGTAGTCATGCCCATCATCGGATTGGATGACCTCGGACGGCTCGATCAAGTCCGGTGCTATGCCGATGCTCATGCAAGCGGCAAAAAAGTTAATGTCGCCCGTTCGATGGGTAGAGAGTTGCGGTGTCATATTTCATGGTGTTATGGATCAGGTAAGGCTAACCGGAGCGTTCGTAACAGTCTCGGGATGGAAAATCCCGGAGCAATCTCCAGTCTCGAAATCGCCGTTCACGCGCTTGAGCATTGCGGCATAGACGACCACTCCGGCGTTTCCTACCGGGGTTCCAAAGATTCCCTTGGAGTTAAGAGAAAGTGTGTCAGCAGAGCTATTGGCTAGCGTAAGAACCGACGCAATGGCCGGGGTGAATCCAGCCGTCTTGGTTGTGACTACGCCGGAAAGCTTAACGTCCGTCCTTGGGTCGGCGAGAGTGAATCCAACCGTTGAACTGATGTGGTTCTTGATGTCAACCTTATCGGACTGGTAATCATAGGTAATTTCACCAAGGAAAAGACCTGTTGCCGAAGACTCATCAACGGTGCCAAAACGGGATAGGGAAAAGTTGCGTGCAGCCATGCCAAAAGATTCCCGCGAACCGTGGCGAAAGTCAAATTACGCAAGCGACCGCAGATCCCTTCCATGTCGTCACCCGATAGCCGTCCTCCTCGCTTGTCTCTGGAGTGTTTATGAGTAGCTGGAAAACACGGATTCCAATTTGGCTATCCATCCACGGCTCCGCTTGGCAAGATTCGATATGCTCGGAGATTGCATCACGCAGGCCCCCATGTGCCAGCTTGCTTGTCGCTTGCTGCGCGTCCTCGCCGGGGGTTGTTACGAGCTTCGTGTCCCATTCGATGGTGAAGGTATTACTATCCTGCACCCCGCCTGATTCAAACCTGGATGCGCTGTCGCCCTCGATATAGATTCCGGGGTATTGCTTCACGGTTGCATCGTCGCGCATCGCCACGGGAAGCGATGTTCCGCGTTGCACCCATCGTTTCCATGCGTCTAGTAGTTTGTCAGTGGTCATCTTTTTTTTCGTTTGAGTTTTGCCCTGATGGCGGATTCATACCATTTCACCGTCATTTTACCGCCGTTGTTGATTGCGTCGATAGCGTCCGATTTCTTCAAAACGTAATTGGTTGAAACATACGGGATGTTATTGATGATCTTCCCGATGGGGTTCCATTGCGAGCGGGTGAGCCTCGATGTGCCACCTCCCTTGAACTTGTGAGCATAGCCTGCCACGTTCTTTCCAATCGTGATGCGTGATCCTTTGCGTTGCTTCGCGCCGATTGATATACCGGCTCCGATCCATCCGCCCTTTGCCTCCCCGGATTTCTTGAAACGGATGCGCAACGCTTTGTTCATTGCCGGAACGGAAGTGATGGCCTTGTCATTCCGCTTCATTGTCGGCACGCGGTTGTTTTTCCCGGTTCGCTTGCGCTCGATGAATGCGTTGATTTCCTGCGGGGTTTTCAATATGCGATCCGGCGTGAATGTCACAAGCGAACCGTTGATAACCAGACCGGACAACTTGCCGGATGCCACGCCGTTGACGTATGCAGCCTTGCTCACGCTGTAAACCGCCCTGTTTGCATCTTTTTTGATAGATGCTTCCTGGTTCTTCTTTGCGTCGGTGTCATCTCCCCAAGCCTGCGTCCCCTTGACAAGCGAGCGGCATGTTGCCACGCCCCAGCGTGCGATTGCGGTTTCATTTGTATCACCGAAATCAGCGGCGAGGGATCGCATCTGCCGGTCTAGTTCACGGGTGTCGATCTTTCCGGATATCATGCCGATTTGTTCGTTGAAACCAATCCCACCGTGACGAAAAACGCGCCCTTGCTGATGGATGAAACGCGCCATGAATCGTCCCTTGCGGTCGCCGCTTTGCCTAGGTAGTCCGTTACCGATCCGGCATAGGCCGATGCGAATGTTGCTGTCTCGACCACGAAATCCATCATCGCATCCCGATCAAATCCGCCTTCCTCGTAATCGCGTGAATGGCGAGCCTCGTTGAACGTCCCGCTGATTGCTGTTCCGCCCGCAATGGATAGCGTCTCCGCTCCAATCACGGCTCTGGCGATTGGAGCAACGGAGGAAATGAACTCGCTCAGGATGGACATGCGCTAGGGTTGCGTGTATCCCGGCGAATGTCAAAACAGGTCAAAACAAATCCGCCCCGCATGGTTGTATGCGGGGCGGACTGCAATGAGTAAACAAATACAACAGATGCCGGGAGATTAGCCGAGGAGAACAGCGAGGTGTTCGGGCTTGATGACCTTAACGCCCCAAGCGAGCGATACTTCATAGGTCATCATGCGGTATCCCGGATACGCCGCGATCTCGAAAGAAAGACCTGAAACAGGGTCAGTGATCGTTTCGCGCATAGCGGCAAGATCGCCGTCAGGGTCAACCTCGGGGAGCCGAGCGGCTAGCACGATGGCGTTTTCGCTGAATCCCGCACTGCGGGCGCTGGTGGAAACCACAGTGATTGCACGGGTAGCGGCGGACTGAGCCACACGCAGTCCCGGGGCGGCAAGCGTGATGGTGTCGCCCGATGCTGGGTTCGCACCCGCAAAGCTAACCGATGCGACGACATACTTGTTGGTGTCGTTTGCGAAGGTGATGATATCACCAGCGGCAACCACTCCGGTTCCTGCGGTAGCAAGCGGAATAACCGTCTGCCCAACAGTAAACGCGGCGTTTGTGCTGGTGGCGGATGCCATTGCTCCAGCTGCAACTGTTGGAACTTGCGCGGATTCGCGGAATTTGAATCCGTTGACATCCATGATCATTCCTTGGCGGGTGGAATCCCCGTTGAGTGATGTATTTGCGTTCAGCGGGTTATTCAGAAGCGTGCGAAGCGATGCACCAGCGGTGGTGTTGATCACCAGCGATCGTCCGGTTCCGGGTGCGCCGTTGTCGTCGAGGATTTTCTTCATCTGGGCGGATGCACCAAGATCGGAAGCGAATGGGGTTGTCCCAGCTATGCCGAATGCGCGGGATGCACCGAGATACGCTGCGGTTGCGATGTCGGTTTCCACCTCATTGACGGCAGCGCGAAGAGCTTGTGCGATCCATCCTTGTGAAACGGTCAATGCTCCGGGGCCACGGTCGAGAGTGTAACGCTCTTCACCAGTCCAAGAGAAAGGGAATGCGCGAACCTTTGTGATAGTAAGCCCGGAATTGTCAACAGTTTGGTCGTTAGCAGCCGGGAACGCCATAGCAGGCGTAATGTCACGCCCCGCCGAATTTGCGCGAGACTTTGGAACGCGAACGGTTTGGTTGAGCGCAACGCGATCAACGCTTGCGTCGCGAGTAACCGACGGAACAAATCCGACGAGTTCGCGAGAAACCACGTCAAGCGCGGCGAAGGAGTCTGATACTAGGTCTGTAAGGGTATTAGCCATGGTCGTTTGTTTTTAGATTGTTTGTGAGATTGTTTAGTCAATAAGCTTGCCTCCGCCCCTAATGAAGGCCATTTGAGCGTGCGGTTGTAACTCGCGGAACTCAGTAAGCGTTTTGGAGCTGATCTTATCAGTTGGATTTTGCGCACCAAGATCAAGCGGCTCGCCGTGACCCATCGCGGCGAGCTTTTGTGCGGCTGCGTTGTCGATCTTTTCGGCGTTGATGGTGTTTGCTGCTTCCAGTTCGATGATCTTCGCCTGGAGGCTTGGGACAAGCTCTGCCTGAATGCGAAGCTCCACGTTTTCGGTGCTGAGCTGGGCGGCTTCTTGCAAAGCGGCTTCGGCTGCGTCTAGCTTGACCTGGTAGTCAGCGGCTTGCGCGGTGATGTCGGCTTCAAGCGCAGCAATGCGTTCGATAGACTCTTCGGAAGATGGGTTCGTGAGGCGATTAAGAAAGCTCATATGCGAAGAATCCGCTGATGCTTGGCGAATGTCAACTTGCTCCCCGACCACCTCGTCAACAAATCCGTTTGCAATGCTTTCGCGAGCGGTCATCCATGTTTCACGCTTCATCATTTCGCGGACTTCTTCCTTATCAATACCCGTGCGCTCGGCGTAAATATCGGCAATGTCTCCACTGATTCCGTCTAGTAGGTCAGCGGTCTTACGGAGTGATTCCGCGTTGCCTTGCGCTGCGCTGGATGCGTCATGGATCATCATGCGCCCGTGCTTAACAATGGAGATTTTATCCGCTGCCATAGCGATGACACTTGCCATGCTCGCGGCCATTCCGGTGATGCAGGCATTGACAACTACGCCACGATCCCGAAGCGAGCGGATTTCCTGATAGATTTTGTATCCATCAAACACGCTGCCGCCCGGGCTGTTGATCTCGATGTCGAGAACATCAACGGCATTCTCTGCCGCGTTCATAATCTCGCCAAAGTCCGCGCCTTCAGCTACTGCTGCGGCTCCGAACATTTTGCCGATCTCATCAATCATGCGTTTGATGCTGTCCTGTGTGACAGCTTCATTCAGTTTCACTTTTCCTGCTTTGTTTTCGATGGTGATCATTCTTCTGTGGGTTGGATTGGTTGCTCGTTTGAAGTTAAAAGTCTCACGCTGCGGGGGTCGATCTCCACGCCGTATTCCGCGCCGATCTCACGGACGGCAACAAGGCGCATAGCCTCCTCACGCGCCCGCTCGCGGATGGTTTCCTCGTAATCGGTGGAAAGCTCACCCATAACGGCGGTGGCGTTGACTAGCCCTTTATCGTAAAGCTCCATCTTCTCTTTTAGGCTGCGGCCATCGTCAATCGTGAGTTTTGGCGGCTTAGTAAATTCCCACTTCCACCATTCATCCGACTTCGGAATGCGCCCGGCTTCCATTGCCCATGCGATAGCCTTGGTGACTCTCCACTTCGCGATCTTCTCAAGCATGGATTGGCGATCTTCGACAAAGCGGCAAGCCTTGCCAATGTCGGCGCGTTCGGCGGTGCCTTGTCCAGATGGCTTCCAAAGCGATGCAGGGAGGCTTGCTCCGATCAAACATTGCCGCGCCTGCATGTCATAAAACTCATGCCAAGGGTTGCCGGGGCGGAAGTTCTGGTGCTGCGTGATCTTCTCGCCAGCCCCTGCCGTCGCGTAGGTGATGCGCCCGCCTTGGAGATATTCCACGGCGAGCTTACCGCATTCGGTAGCTGGCTCGTATCCTGGCTCGTCCATGTCGGGGCCGCCGGATTCGTTCTCAATCGTATAGTTGAGAGACGACATGGAGAGCAGGTTCATGCGCTCCCATTCCTCGCTCTGGAGGATGTCGCGCAGGTTGTTCAGTGAATGCCAGAAAAGGGGCAGACCCCGGCGTTGCTCCGGCCAGTAGCGGTCGAAAATGTGGAGGATGAACTTCTTTTCGATGAACTGCTTGTGCCGTCTATCAACGTCGCAAAGGGAGTAAGCGACCGGGATTGAGGTGTTTGGGAAATAGACGATTCCGTCGTATAGATCATAACCCTTATACCTCCCATCACGCAAGATGCCGTCCGCAAGTCCTCCGCTTTCAATGCGATGCGATGGGATTTGTTGAATCTGTGGATACCCGTTCGGAGACTTGGTGGAATACTCGAAAACCTCTCCGTCACGGTCTAGCGAAACCGAATCAACGAACATGTCGGATGTGAAATCCGCAACGTCTCCGATGATATTGCAGATCGAATACCACTCGTCCTTGAGCCAGTATTTCGCCTTGTCTCCGAACGCCTTATCGTCGCCCTTGTAGGTTGGAAGCCATGCGTTGCCGACCGAGTAAATCCCGATCTGGTTGGATGCGCCGACCATCAACGGGCTGTTAAGGTAAAGCGTGCGGCTCGCTGAAACAAGCGTCTGACGGTCATACTTCGTTACAACCTTGTGCAGGTCGCGCAGATTCCTTGACTCGCTCGGCCTATCTCCCCCACCAAGGTTAGCGTGGCGTGATGGTCGGCGGGAATAGGAGGATGTGGCGTTTCCGTATTGGTCAAGTATCATAAAAAGCCGGCAATGGTTGTGCGGTTTCCGGCAGAGTCACGGTCGATCATGCCCATGAGGATTTGCAGGATCTCGAAACGCTCGGCTGGCGTTGATGTCGCCTTGCCGGAAAATGATTGCCCGTTGACCGTGGCGGATTCTACCTGGATGCCGCCAGTTGTGGACGTAAGGCTTCGTTCGGCAGCGACATACGCCGCCCGCTGCTCCTCGATTAGCTCCGGGTTGCCACGGATCGCCCGGAAAATGCCCTGTGCTTGCCTGAATGCCGATGCCATGGGAAAGGATTTTCCCGAAGGTGGCGAAAGTCAAACGGGGCAGGGTTTAGCAAACATCCCCCTCAATGATTATCCCCTTCGCCATCGCCTGCGCTACGATCATCCGTGCCGCCGCGTATCGGTCGAATCTTTTTGACTTGCCCTCAATTGCGTTGCCAAGCTCGGCCTCGGTTTCCGGGTCGATGTCCTCGGTCTTGATGTAAAGCCTGCGGTTTGGCTGTATCGTGATTTCCTTCCTATTCTTGATGCTAACCCATTTTCTCACGCCGTCCTCGTAGTAGATTCCGCTTTCACGCCGTCGCTCGTCGTCACGCTTTTTCGTCTCACGCTTCCTGCTCCGGTATGCCCCGCGTCTCTTACTCATCTTCGGTTGTTTTTGGTGGTGTGAAAATTCGGAACATTAGGGCGGCGGCGACTTGATATACCTCCGTATCCCTGCCGTGCTGCGCTCCCCGGCGCGTCCACTTCTTGACCTCCCGCCCTCGCGAATCCTTGGCTGTTTCCAACCGCTCGTTGTTTAGGTGCTTGGCGTATGATGGCGGCGCATCGTCCTCGACAAGCCATTCAGCACCCTCTCCGGACATGAGCCGCTGTAGGATGTATTGAATCGGCTCGGTGGCGATGTGCCAGCAGGTAGCTTGCTTCTTTTCCTTGCTGAGTGCATACCAGCGTTTAGAGTAGAGCCGGATTTCTTTCTTGTTCGGGTCACTCTTGATCGGCCAATCCCACCCGGATTTTTTATTGCCATCCCCTTTCATGCCCTGCCAGCCGTATTGCACGATAAGCCCTGCCATGCGCTCTTGGTCGAATCCAACATCCAGAAAAGTATGCTTTGGTAACACCCCGTAACGCTCCCGGATTTCATCACACTCCGCCTCGCTGTTGATGTATCCGAAAAACAAACCCTTGGATTCTCCACCCTGGCACCAGGCGCGGATTCTTAGCCAGAAATGATCTCCGCCCGCGTCAATCGTGCAGAACCGGACTGCCTCGCCATCAATCTTTTGCCCCTCGCTGAAATCGGCGCGTGTGTAGCCGGATGGTTTTAGGGTGACTTCCGAGGCTTGCAGGTTGTCAGACCAGCCGACCGCCCGCCTCTTCTGCGTCCATTGCCTAAGCTGGGTAAAGTCTCCCATCGCCGCCGCTTTGTCCGCCGCGATCTTTTGCAATACGTCCTCCGCCCACGGAATCCACCAGATGCCGCCCGCGTCGAGGTGGAAGCCCTCGTATCCGCGCTGCCCGTCCGGGTTCACACAGAGATACCCGTCGTTTTCCTCGTAGCTGTCATGCAGCGCCCTTCTGTTTTCGTGAGTGTCGGCGTGTTCCTTCCCGCATCCTTCGCAGACTCGCACAACCGCATCCGCCCTTTCCTGATCGGTGCCTTTGTCTGGATATTTCAACTGCTCAAAGCGGAACGGTTGGACATGCCCACATTCGCACTTCCAAGCGAAATCCCATTTCCGGCATTTGTCATGCTCGGCATGAAGCTCTGAAGTCTCACCCGTGCCGTCCTCGGTGGAGATCATGCCGGCTTGCGATGCGAGCGTGAATTTGCGATTTTCGCGGTTGTGGGATCGGGCATTCCACTCCCGAACCATGCCCGGCTTCCATGCCCATGCCTCGTCCCCCTGCCCGTAGGTGATCGAGACTTCCTGGAAGTTGGACATGTTCGCACCGCCTAGAACCATGAACATGTGCGCCCATATGATCGCATCCTTCCGAACCGCATTGCGCTGGTTCTTTGGCCATAGGTGATCCAGCGGCGTGCATTTCTTCGCGGCCTTTAGGAATCGTGTCTCTCCCCAAAGCTCCGCGTTCGGATCGGTGATGGACGCATACAGCACGGAGCCGGGAGCCTCAGAAACGATCCAGCAGTTGATCGCCTCAAAGAACGTGGACTTGCCCGCTCCGGTCGGCATGATGCAGACCATGTTTCGCGTCTCGTAGTCCGCATAACATCCCATCGGTTTCCTCCACCATCGGGTTTGTGACGGGTCAAACTTACTCCCGCGCTCGCTGTTCTCAACGTGGACATACTCCGCGCACCAGTCTGCCGGGTGCAGGTCGGAGTCAGATTTGATTGTGCGGCAAAACGGTTCGCTCATTGGATTCAGGGTTATTCCCCCAGAACTCGCCAGTCATGTCTGATAGCCTGTCTTGTAGCTCTCGCGCCTTGGTCTTCACGATAGGCATTGACTGGGTAAGTGGTAGTCCAAGGCATAATGTCGGTATTTCGCGCTCATATCGTCTCAGCATTGCCTTTAGCGCCATCGCAATACTAACGTCCCTTTCATTGACTTCATCACGGGAAATCAGCTTCCCGCGTTCCTTGTCTCGCCTGATTTCAAGCAGGTCGATCTCCACCGCTACCTTGACGGCAAGAAGCTCCTCACGGCTCTTGCTCGGCTTCCCATCGAAATGTCCTGCATCCGGGTGATCTTCAAACCATCGCCGCCACTCGGCCAGCGGTTCCTTGCCGCCTACCTTGTCCGGCACATTCTTACCCTCCTTGCGCCATTGCGCGATGCTCTTACGGTTTACGCCGAAGATTTCAGCGAGTCGGGAAGTTGTGACCGACTCCGTATCATGCCCGGCCATGCCTTCCAGTATGCGGCGTTCCTCGCTCGTCAGCGTCTTACCGCTCTTTACCTTCTTGATGAGGTTCGCGGCATTGGCTTGATGAATCTTATCAAGCTGGTCTTGGGATATTACGGGCGGTTTCATATCTCGGGAGAATGGAGCGCCGGGGTCGGTAGTGAGCCGCCCTCTCCAGCTTGGAAAGCTGGCGTGTCCGAAGTGTCACTTCCGGCGCGTTTTGGTTTGCCGAGATACATACCTGCTCCCCGGCGTTGGATTTCACTAAACGGGATTACCGGAACTGTCAATCGGGATCGTGCTCCCGGATTGAGGAAGTAGAGGTATCGGAACATGTGGCCGGAAAGCCTCTCCCATGTTGAAATCTCCGATGCAAATCCTTTGTGGTATGCTGCCATGGTTGCCATTGTCTCGCCAGTCCTTGGGTTCACGACTAGCTCCGTATTCTTTTTGATCCCCGTTAGAATGAATCCGCTAGCCCTGTAGATTGTCCCGTCTCCGCATTGCGTTCCGTCCGCAAAGCTGACGATCCAATCGATGTGAGGATACGTTTTGCGGATTAGCCGCATAGCAACAGCAATGGCGCGGCTCTCGGAGTTGCGCGGCAACCAGTCAGCAAACGCCATGCGATTCAACTCGATGAATCCGTTCCATTTGGTGCCAGCTACAAGCGGACGGATCAGGTCTTTGCGCATTGATGGCCCGAACTGCATCGCGCCTCCGCATTTGCCTTCGAGGAAAACTCCGAAATGGAGCTGCGAGTTCGGAACGACCTTGCCAGAGTAATGGCAGGATTTGACGATCCTGTTTGCATCCGCAGCCTTGATCGGACGGACGATTATGTCCTTAGCGCTCATGGCTTGGCGGAGGTGTCCGGGAGTGACCCAGAAACCGGTGAGAGTTCAGACCCCGTGTCCACACCTCCGTTAATTGACCATGCTTGATCACGGCGAAATAATGCGGGATTCTTTGGAAATGGCAAGGTGAGTTTTTTGAGGCGCTGACGAAGCCCTCGGTTGATCGGGTAGATGTAGAGATGTCGTCTTGCATGAACTATCTTGCCCGCTCCGAAAAGATGTTCGCCGATAGCTTGCTGTCCCTGCTTTAAGATCTCCTTGGGGACGCGACCGAATCTCATTGCGCTTACTAGATTCTTGTATTCTCCCCGCTCGGTTTCGTAAAAGTCATTGCACGGATCGCATCCGAAATAGAGCCAGCCGGAAGCCTGAAAGATGAATCCCACATCATCCTTGCACCCGCCGCTGTGGGTCATAACGAGCCACATCCCGGATTGCTTGAAGATTCGCATAACGCGAGCCATCATCCATGATTCCGTGTTGTGCCCCATCTCGTCGCTGATCCATGTCCGCTGCAGTTCGATATATTGCCTTCTCTCGATTTTTCGGCACCACTTTGCAACTTTCCTCTCTGTTGTTGGGGCATAGCCAGCCACCATTACACCGACGCATTTGGATTTCTTGAATAGACCGAAGGCGACCTTCGCGCCTTGCGGCCATGTTCCCATGTAGTGCTTCGCAACCGTGATCTTGCGAGCATCTTCCAGCTTGATCGGAGCAACCCGGCAATCCGGCAAATCGGGATTTGATTTTGTGTTTATCATGGATTCACCCGGTTGAAGGATTGGCAGATGAATGCGAGAGCGTTGCCGTTGCTGTTTTCGTTTACGGCTGATTCTCCGTGTCCCATCTGCTTTGCCTTGCGGATTGCCGACTCCACATCCTCGGCCTGCTCATCATGCACGGTAAATGTCATCTGCTGGAAGGGCTGCTTGTCAGCGTCGGAGAGATCCGGCATATCGGATTCTTCGATGTCGAATGAGCCTAGCTCTTCCTCGCTGAATCCGAGCAAGCCAAGATCAAAGTCCATTTCCCGTAAGTCCGCCAGCTCCAGTCCTAGCATCTCCTCATCCCATCCCGAGTTGAGGGCCAGCTTGTTGTCCGCGATGATGTAAGCCCGCTTCTGCGTCTCAGTCAGATGTTCGATCCGGATGCACGGCACCTTGTCCGCGCCGAGTAGCTGCGCTGCCATCACCCGGCCATGTCCGGCAATGATGCCGTTCTCTGCGTCGATCAGGACAGGATTCGTCCATCCAAACTCTCGGATACTTCCGGCGATCTGCGCCACTTGCATTTCGCTGTGAGTCCTGCTGTTGCGGGCATAGGGGATCAAATCCGCCGTTCGCATCATCTCAATTTTCTGTTTGGTTTCGTTCATTTTGGTTTGTTACTTTGTTTGATTTCAAAAATCATAGGTTTTCCCCGGAGTCGGCACTCCGCTCTTCTAAACGGTCGTTTAAGAGGTTACCTTTTTCTAAGTCGTTGATTATCATGCTGTTACGCGCTGCATTTCGTTCCTTTCTCATCGTTCTCACTGATCCTACCCCTCTTTCCCGTCCAATATCAAGCCTGCTAGTGCATTGTGAGCGATTGCGCTAATGGATTCCAGCGCCGACCAAGGATCGCATTGATTGCAATCATCTTCGGTCTTCAAGATTCGATTTAGCGCGTCAGTAGCCTCATCAAGCTTGAGGCATGCCTTGTTTAACCTGTCCTCAACTTGCCTAAGCCTATCATTCTTGCGTTTCATCACTTGTTTAAAGGATCTCGTCGTTTTACCCATCCCTTGCCCCATAAGGGCTACATCGTTCTTTCTTGACATGATTTTACCTTTCATTACAATTGTTATCCTATGCTTGCTCCTGTGCAATTTGCCTTAAGCAGTTGCGATTATTTAACTGGAGTAGTTGTGCCTCAGCCCATTCAGCCCTCGCCCTGTATTCCTCGCTCCGGTTGCGATGGGTCTCAAAATAGACCAGCGACTTAGCGGCTGTGCCTTTGGTTACGTCATAGTAGGTCGCGATTTCGTCCCATCGCGCATCCATTAGCCGCCTCATGAGTATCATCGCTGCATACCTGGCTGGCGCTACTGATCGTGTGTGCGGCCTTGCGAAACGTAGCTCGTATGGGTCGAGCCGGAACGTGTCGGCTACTGTGTCGTTTATCAGGTGCATTCCTTTCGATGGGCTGGTTCGGCGGTTGATCTCGGTCATCAGCGTTGCGAACGGGACTTTCTGGAGGATTTCGGGTAAGTTCTTTGTTTGACTCATGGTTGTTGGTTCTGGTTCTGTATAATTAGCTGTTCTCCATGGGAATCCATTTTGCGATCCACTCGGGGCGCACAGGCTCATTGCATAGGCCGGCGCGGTAGATTTGATCGAGCTTCACGAGAGCTGCTTGGCATTTATTTAGATCGCGTTCCAGCTTGCGGGCGTGTAGCTGCATGTGTCTGTATCGGTATAGATCGCTACAATCAAGTTGTGCAATCTCGTGGTGTTTAGCATCAGTTTCAGGTGTTTCAGTTTCCATATTCGTAGTCTTGGGGTTGAATTAAGAGTGGAGAACGTAGACGCCGTATTCAACGGCGGCCAGCTCTCTGATTTAGGCGGAGTCCTCCCCGCCGTGAATAGGCTCTACGTTCGCTAGAAAATTTGAAGATGCTTTTATCCGAATCATTAGAGGAATGGCTATCCAGCCAAGTTGAGGCATTACAAAAGACATTTGCCAAAGTGATTCTAGGATTCGGGACTCTGGTGCTTCCATTGTTCCTACTGTGGTCAGGGTTATCCACAGCCAACAAAATCCTAGCATACACACTCTGGGTTTCCACGATTGCGAATTTATTGCTGATCGCTGTGGTGTGCTCGTATCGTGTAGCGAGAAGGCAACGTTTATCCGATCTAATAGTGAATCCCAATCACGACGATAGGTTTTCTGAATTACAGCATTCCCTGATGGATATAATGTATTGCTATTACCCTGAGCGATATACCCTTGAGGAGCTTGAAGAGAAGTCTGGGAGGAATCGCGTAGATGTTGAAAGTGCTCTTTTCGGGTTAGAGCGCATGACTCCAAAGATGGCTGGCGCTCCGAAGTGGGGCGCCCAGCGAGATGGATTTCCAAACCCGAAAGGTTGGTGGCTCTCCAAGACTGGCATGGCTTACCAAGAAAAAAGAAGAAGCGAACAAGGCGTCGTATCCAACCCGCTCCCCGCCGTCCAATGAACCCGCTCACTTGTCACCCCCTTTTTCGTGCTGCGGAGTGCGCTGAGTGGGAGCGGGTGGATAGACTCTGACGTTCATGTCCTTTTGGATCGGCGCGGTTTTGTGGTTCGGGCGAGTTCCCGGATCGCTATCGCGGCCTCCTCCGTGATTCGGGCAGTGCCTTTTTCGCGAGCCGAGATGAGTTGGCGTGTGACCCCGAGCCGGTCGGCAGCGTCTTGCTGCGTGCCGACCAGCTTGCGGGTGGTTTCGTATTCTTGGGGGTTCATGCGAGGATGTAGCGGTTTTGAGCGACGTAGCAGTCATGCTTGTATCCGAGCTTGTTCATCTTCTGATTCACCGAGCTTTTCGATCCGCTGGCGATAATCTCGCCGCTTTTCGTGATGCCGAACCATTCGCCCTCTGTCTCCAGCCCGTAATGAGCGGCGATCCATTTGCCGTCTGCGCTGGTGGATTTGAGTACGATAGCTGCGTGGTCGGCGGCTTCATAGATGGCGAGGGTTTCGGTTTGATTGTGACCGGAGCGGAATACTGAGTTGGTTGTCATTTTCTTGTTTGGTTGGGCGGAAGCTTCATTGCCTCCGACACGCGCAAGATGTCATATTATTTGCGCCGCGTCAATATCTTTTCGCAAATAATCTTACTTTTTTTCGGAAGCGCAAAACGGCCATGAACAAGGCGGCGCACTCGACGGGCTGAGGCTGTCCATTTGCTTTCCATGCTCATTCCGTTTGCGTCCGCGCGTGGCCTTGTTCGTTCGCTAATAAATTATGGAACCCCTTGAATACGAAGATTTTGCGGCAGTTAAGGCGCTCTTGAGAGAATGCGACAACTACCAGAGCAACTACATTGATGAACATTCTGGTTATCTGAGGAATCATTTGAAGGAGCTTTCCAGTCATAAGAGCTATTCTAAGAGGCAGGAAGATTGGTCGAGAATTTCGAATCAGTTTCATGCTTTGCGGACTTTCATCGACTCAGTGATTTCCCAGCGGTCAGTATCCGGTGACTCTGGAACCAACGGAAGGGGAATCCAGTAGATGGCTTTTGCCTTGGGCGGTGCGGTAGGCATACAGATTTCCCCATACATCATTTTCCCGAACCACCACACACGATAAGGCATGATGAAGAACACAACCCGCACGTTATCGGGCGGTGGCGTTATCTCGCAATCGAAGAAAAGCGAACAAGCCGGAGGATGTGACGGCGAGGAAGCCGTCTGATCTTTTTTGGGCGTGCAAGCCGCCGCCACATCTCCTATGACGTTAGGCAGATAACCGGAGCCGTCCCTGAATCCATGCCCGCCATCGTGTCCGAGCGGAAGGATACAACCGTCACCGCCCGCCATCCCGCGCCATCCGCAGAGGCGAATATGCGCTGGCGGTTCCTTTTTGGCGAACATCCCAGCGTCCGCTAGATTGAATATCTCTTTAAGCTTCGGGACGGCGCTCATATCTCCCCTCGCAGCTAGGGCGCGGATGGCGTGCAGGTAGTCGAATTGCGTAGGGTTTTCAGGCAGTAGTTTCATGGTATTCGAGGTTTGAGATTAGTTCGGAAGAAGCCTAACAAGGCGGTCGAAGTGACGGCTACTCGCCGTCTGATTTGGTTGGAGGCGAGGCGTTGCCGCACTTCACCTTGACGTTCGATGAAGAAATTTCGTCGTCGCCGTATTCACTCTTAAGTATAGAGCGGCGAGTGCTTACGGCCATCACACTACGGCCTAATTCCTTAGCGAGATCCTTGTCTGATAGTTCGGAGTTGAAGAGCATTGCGTCATCGTGGATTTCCCATAGTTGCATCCGTTGGGGAGCTTTCTCCCATCCGTTGTTTTTGGATCGGTTGTAGGCTTTCACCTTTTCCCCGTGCCTCTTGTAGTGGCGTTTTTTCCACGCATTTACGATTTCACGATTCGCCTTCACCCATTCATTGATCTTGTCACGATTTGCCTCCCTGTATCGCGCATCCCATCGCTTCTTCTGCTCTGGGTTGGCGGCATTCAGTTCGTCGCGCCGCTTTCGGATTTCATCCCTGTTCTCATGGTAGTGAGCGTTCACCTTGGCTTTGATTTCGTCGGCATTCTCTTTGTATTTCTCGGCGGATTCGGCAAGTAGGCGTTCCCGGTTTTTCAGATACCATTCGCGCTTTCTGCGTTTTGCAGCGTCTTTATCTTTATACGGCATAATGAATTGAAGAGATCGAACAAGTCAGCGTAGGCAATCCCAGCCGCTGGACTGATCGGGGTTGTTTGATTATATGGATTTTGAGGGCATCGTGTAAGCTTTCTGAGGGCTGGGATGCCTAGCTTGTGGCGTTCAGGGGAGAGAATTTCATTTCCCGCAGTATAGGCCGCAGGACGTTTGAGCGGCTTCGAGTTCGTCGAAGAGTGCATCGGTGAAGAGATCCATTTGCAGTCGCTTCCGCAGGAGCTTCGCGACCGCATCGATCCGCGTTTGCACGATCCGCTCGAAGTTGTCGCGGATGTAGGACAGTGGCATGTCCTGCCCGATCCACAGGAAGGCGTGTTTCTTGGTGTTTTCCGAGTAGCCGTGCCGCGATTCGATGGCTTCCGCCTCGGCGAAGAGATCCGGGTGATGTTCCAGCAGTCCGCACCATTCGTAGCGGCGTTGGTAGAAGCACATGTAGCAGTTGGGGCGTGAGCGCCATGCGAAGGTTCGGTCGAAGATCCATTTTGGTAGTTCGGTGATGATCCATGATTCAGAGCCAAGGGCGGCGACTACGCCGTCATAGATGCGCTGCCAGAAGAAGGCTGGAGGCATTAGGTCTTTGCCTTCCACGAGGCGATACACGAGGGCGAGATTCACACCCATTTCCTTGAGTGGATAGCGGACTGTGAGGTTTTTGGTTTCCTGAGCGCCTGGGCGATCTTCGTCGGCACGGATTCCGATGTAGATCGTTGCCGCATCCTTTCCGATGTAGTCGCGCATCGGGAAGATTTTCGCGTATTTGGTGCAGTATCGCGTCATCGGCGACGGCAGTATTTTTTGTTCCGCGATGATCGCGGCCAGACTCTTTCCTGCGCGGGTGATTGTGATCCCCATTACCGTTTCCACATTGTCTATCCAAGCGTAGGTTTCCGGCAGCTCCATCCGGGTGTCGTTGTAGATGTATTCGTATTCCAGATCGGGCTGGTGTGCGGTCTGGATGATGGCCGTCGCCAACGAATCTTTCCCGCTGATCGGGATGATATGCCGACCAGCGGGAAGTTGGTTAGGAGTCGCGGGAGCTATCGGAGTGGAGTTCATGGCAGCGGTAGGAGGATTTAAGCGTTCCCCGAAGACTGAAGACGCTCCATCTCGGTTTCGGCGGCGACTTTCGTTTCGTGGTCGCTCAACCATTCCGCGAGGTCATCGTCTCCGCGTCGATAGACGCTCCATGTGGCGATGTCCGTCGCTGTTTCGTCGCATTTCTCGAAGCTGTCGCCATCACGGCGGCACGGGTTGATTTCGTATTTGTATTTCATAGGAGTCGTGGTTCTTGTTTTTCGGCGATGCAGATCGTGTCGTTGTGCGCCCCGCCGTGGCACACGTTCATCATTTCGATGATCTCCATACCATATTTCTTGCCCATCCCACAGCTGTTCCAGCCGAAGCTGAGGACGATTGCTTCCGGGGTCAGGATTTGCGACAAGGCGTGTTTCACGCGGGAGTAGAGCGCAGCGTTTTGCGTCTCCTTCATACCCACCGACAGGCCAGCCGCCTTGTAGCATTCGGAGATTTGGCGCGGGGAGTATGGCGGGTCAAGGATAGCGAGATCACACCGCACGCCCTGATCCCGGAGCATCCATAGGAACTCCTCAGCGTCCATGTGGTGTTCCGCTTCTGTCTCGGGGTTTAGATCGTTCGTGTGGGTCGCCCATCGTTTGTTTCGGGCGAAGGGATCGACCGAGACTTTTGCCGTCCGCAGGTATCGCTTCACCATGTCGCCCATCGGCGGCACGCTGAACGTGTCTGAGTTCGGCATCGCCCACACTCGCCGAAAAGACGGGGAACAAGGCGCGGATGGTAATCCGCCTTCTAGCGTTTCTTCAAAGGTGTCTGGTATCATAAAGTTTTCTGGCTTCGGTTGAGGTTCTCGTCGGCGGATGCCTCCTCTTGATCGTTCGGCTCAGAAAATTTTGCCAGTGCCGCCTCAAACTTGGCTCGGAACTCAAGCTCTCGCTCCCACAATTCTGGGAGTTTGTCCCACAGGTCGCGTCGAAGACCCTTGTCTTTTTCGCGCTGGCAAAACTCTTCGTAGCCGTCCGATGAGTAGGCAGGATTCACGGCTTGCCCGTCGCCCCGCTCAAGCCGAACAAGGCGAGGGAGGCAACGCCGATCAGCGCCTTTCTTGGATTCGTTACTCATTTGCGGCGTGCCTCCTCTTGATCGTTCTCGGTATGTTTTTTCACATCGGTCAATGTCATACCGGTGTCTTGGTAGGCTCTCACCAGCGCCTTGACGGACGCGCTTGCCGTGCGGTGGTTGCGGCGCTTCAGCCACGCTCTACGCCAGCCGATAGCCCAAAACCGAGAACAAGACGCTGCTCCCAACACCTCCCCGGCGGGCTCTTGAGTGTTATTCGGCATCATTTTGCGGGGAGGTGTTGGAGAGCTCAGCGTTCGGCACAATTATTTTTGCGGGCTTTTGGGATGGATCGGATCGCCCTTTCCATCTCTCCCGTGATGATCGTCGGGCGACCTGTGCGCCCGTAATCGTCAAATCGACGGTAGAGGGTAGAGAGCGCGACCCCGAGAATGTCGGCGATTTCCTGGAGCGTGCGACCAGTTGCTTCGCACGCGGATTTGTATTCGGTGGGAGTCATGCTTTTACCCACCCTTTCCAGATGTTTTTGCGGCCAGATGATACTTCCTGGAGCATCGCTGTGGAGTTGCACGTTGACTTGGTCATTTCTCCTTTGCGGTTTGTTTTGAGCCGCTGGCCTAGATCCTTCGCCTCAAAAAGCTCAGGGTTTTTTCTCACAAAGTCGGCCAGATTTGAGATTTCGTGGACTCTCCCCTTTGGGTCGATAAGCGAATGATTTTTGGCGGAGAAGTGATTCTCTCCAAGCGCAAGGAATTTTGAGCTGAGCTTTTTCCCGAGTCCTTCAATGCGCCTGCCTTTTCGGATTTTTGACTGGTTGGATGCCTGTTTTATTTGCGCGTCGCTTTTTTGAGGTATGATGCCCTTTCCGTATTTTTTACGGTTTCGGCGGATTGTCTCCATTGAGACACCTAAATCTTTGGAGAGGTCTGAGTTTCCTGTTTCCCAGTTTATGCTTTGCCACTTTTTCATTGGATGATCGCGCCGACGTGCGGCTGGTTGATGATGATTTCTCCGGGGTCTTGGCCGCGCAACCCATCCGCTCCGAATACGATGTAGATCGCGCAGTCTTTGCCGTGGTAGCTTTTCAAGATGCGGATTGCTTCTTCCAATCCGATTTTTTCGTTGAGGCAGCACGCGCCCGGACGTTCTTCGCCTGTGCATTCGTCGTCTTGCCAGTCCATGGAGTTGTCCATTTTCTCGCCGATCTCGTAGCGGGGATTTCCAGTAGGGAGGCAGCGGAATCCGAAGACAGGCGATCCGAAGATTTCCTCGGCGATTTGCTTGGCTTGATTTATTGGGTGCAGTGCGGTGTTGCTCATGGGTGGAGACTCGCACGGCGCGAATAATAACGCAAGCATTATTTTCGCGCCGTGCGATTTTTTTTATTGCGGTGTTGTGTCCTCCGATATGCCGTCATTGACGGCGTAGCGGCTTTCGAGCACGGCGCACGCTTTAGCGATTGCCATGTATTGATCCACGTCCTCAGGGTTGAGGTTGTTGATCGACATTCCGTATGCGGCTTCCCGCGTCTCTTTTATTTGCTGTTTAGTCATATGTTTGTCTTCTGGTTTTCCGCGTCGCCCCAATGCCTAACAAGACGGTCGAGGCAACGGCGGGAAAGTTTCTAGTCGAGGTCAGCGTCCTCCGCGCCGTGCCTCACCTTGACGTTCGGTGAATACATTTCGCATCCGCAAGAATGTTCCGGCCAGTCTCCGATTATCTTGCCTTCTGGGAGAAATGCCGCGCATCCCCACTCCTTGCGCGTTCCACAGTCGCAGCCTCCGGGCGGATTCCCACAGTTTGTCCACGGTTTGCAGATTTCGATATGCAGCGAACAGTTGCAGCAGCATTGCGGCATGTCGGGATCATCCAAGAAACACCGAACCAGTCTCTCCTGAGCAACCGCCTGGTCGATCCCTGTTTGGACGGTTTCCGCCGCTTCGGTGTTGATTTCTGGTTTCATCGCTGTGTATGTAGTTAGGCAGCTCTCGCTGCCTCCAATCTTCACGGTATCGCCCTGCATGGCAAGCTCTTTCTTTGGCAATGCCTATTTCTTTTCAGAAGCTGGCAAATCCTTTCTTTTTCGGCTTTTCATCCTCGGATTCATCCCGGCCAGTTACGAATCGAACATGCTTCCGGTCGAGAATAAGCGGCAGTTTCTCTCCCCCTCGCCCGTTATGCCGATCCTTGGTGATGAGGATATGCTTGTGATTTTTGTAGTCATCACGCTTCTTGTCCTGGCCCTGCACGACTGAGAGCGTCCAGTCGGAATCCTCTTCGATGGCCTTGGCGTGTTTCGTGTCGCCGTCGCTGTTTTCCTGGCTCATTAGACATACGAAAATCCCAAGCTCGGCGGCAAGCTCTTGGATGCTGTTGGAAATACCCATGATTTCCTGTTCCTTGCTGATTCCTCGCTCACCACGGATCAGCTGAACGTAGTCCACGAACGCGACCTTGATCCCGTGTTTCCGGTGCGCTCGGCGTATCGTGGAGAGGACGGTTGTGATCTGCCTGTTAGATGGCGGGTCAAAGTGGAATCCGCCTGAAATAAGCCTACGAAGAGCAGCGCCAACCTTTTCCTTTTCCTCCTTGGAGATTGTGCTGCGCCCGTTGAGTTGCGCGTATTCAGCCGGGGCGGTGATCGCGGCGGCCTCTAAGCGTGACAGCTGGATGATGCAGCGGGAATATGCCGCGTCAACCGTCCCCTCCAGCGGGAGGTATATCGCGGGCGTTTCCGGACTAGCTACTCCACACATGATCTGAGTCGCTAGCGTCGATTTGCCGCCGGATGATCGAGCCGAAATCACGCCGACCATTCCGGGGTGCAATCCGCGCAATGCCTGGTCAATCTCGAAAATGCCCGTGCGGATACCCATCGGCAGCTTTTCGCCCCGGATTAGCTTTTCGTAGTTGGCAAACCATTCCCTGCCTAGCTCCTTTGCGTCAGGGGATGGCCTAGAAGCCGTGATTAGTTCATGGATGGCAGTAACAGGCGCAGAAGTCGCGTCCAGTAGTTCCAGTCCGTCTGGAGCGCCAAAAGCGGTTTCCTGCATTTTGCGAGCTGTCATAATGGTGAGGCGACACGCGGCCTTTACCCTCAGCTCGGCAAGATGCTGGTGAAAATGCCCGTCAGTGGGCTGGTAGGTGTAGATTTCCGCAAGGTAGCTCATTCCGCCGACCGCATTCATGCGTCCGGAGTCCAGCAGCTTCTGCCCGAATCCGACAAGCTCGATAGTCCCGCCCGCGTCCACAACCTCCTTCATCGCCCCGAATAGCGCCCGATTGGCGGGCATGTAAAACCAATCCTCGGCTAGGTCGCCCGTTTCGTGCCAGTAGTCGGGAAACTGCATTAGCACGCTCAGGACGGCTTTTTCACAGCCTACGGAGTGGGGTAGGGCTTCGATGTGGGTTTGGTCGATCATACTTGCTTCGGTGTGCGGTATGATGCCCACGTAAATTCAATGCTTTTCCCGTTTTCCCTCACGCGGTCAACGATGGCCGTTCCAAGCGATTCCCGAAGCTCCCGGCGTGTCAGGTTGGCAATCAGGATGGTCGGCCTGTTGTCGGCATACCTCGCGTCAATCAGGTGAGTGAGAAGCCGATCCTCAAACGCCGTGTCACCGCGCTCCTGTAGCTCGTCAATTATCAGGAGTTCCGCGCCGCGCAGTTCGTCGATGATCGCAAGCTCGGATTTGGTCGAGTCCTTGAACGTCGCCCGGATCTCAAGGAAAAACCTCATCGCCGTCCGGTATCGCGAATGGCCGGCAGCGAGCGCCAGTTCTGCGGCCATACGTGTTTTGCCCCCGCCGCGTTTGCCGTGCAGTATCAGGATTCCGTTGGCTTTGGTGATCTCGTAAGCATCCTTCCTCGCTGCCAGCCATTCGGCTCCGTGCGGCTCGGTCTCGATTTCCTTCGTCCATTTCGACGGCCATCCGGTAGCGGTTCCGATGGCGTTGGTGATGATCTTGGCGTTTAGCTCGTCGCATTTGCGCTTGGCGGATTCGGGGTCGCCTTGGGTTGATTCGATAATCTCCGGATCGTCGGGGGAATACAGGGCGGGTGATTGGTATTGTTTCATTGGTTGTTGTTTGAGTATTGGTGAGGGTTATAATGCGTAGATGGCGATTCCGAGGAAGGTTCCTGCGGATTTTTAGGGGTGTCGGTGTTTGTTTTCATATCGGTAGATCCTGTGTTTCGTTGTAGTTGTTGTTTCTCTGGCGGTGGGCGGGTTGGGCTGGTTTCGATTGGTAGTTCGTTTCCTCGTAAATTCCTTGGTAGCCCTTGGTTATGCTATTCTCAATTGCCGCAATTGATCTGCTCTCACCAATTTTGGATAGAGCGTTAAGTTGCTTCTTGATGGTAAGCGCTGTCATTTTCTTTTTGATCTCCTTGCGGTGCTGCACCCATTCACTCCAAGCCACTGAAAATTCATCTGATCCAAAAGGCAAGGCGACCTCCTTATTGGTTACTGTTCCTTGGTTACTGTTATTGTTTATACCTTCCCGGCTATCCATTTGCGCCAAAGGCGCTACTCCATTTGCGCCAATAGGCGGCGCTCCATTTGCGCCAATAGGAAGATCGCCCTTCGGTATTTCATTTGCGCCAATAGTAGTATCTGATTTGCGCCTATTGCAGCCATCCTCTATTGGCGTTCCATTTGCGCCGATAGGGATAAGGATTTCATACCTGTTTGAGTCAGCAAAACGCTTCCCAGCCCTCCTTATCAACCCCTTTTCGGATAGTGACTTGAGAGATTTCCAAACTGTATTTCTAGCCATTAAGCAATCACTTGAAATTGTCTCGGCTTTCGGCCAAGCGATCTTGGTTTTGTTATCAGCCCTTGCGGATAGACAGCAATAAACCCTAAACTCTGCCTGTGAGAGTTTTGCGGCATTGAGCCATGCTGGTATGAATGCAGATGGTAACATTAGGAAGAGGATCGCCCTTGCAGTCCGTGTGGACAACCCGACGCATAACGACGGCACACGAACGCACAAGGGCGCATTATTTGTTTTGTTCTCATTCCGGTTGTCACGGACTGGTCGCGCTAGGCGACGGGTTTAATTTGGCTTGTTTGCCTCCAATGTAAACCTCACAATTTCATTCAGCGCCGCTTCAAGCTGCCCCCTTGTCTTTTCAAGCGTTCGTTTGAGATCGCGGATTTGCTCGTACTTGGTGATGATCGGTGGGGGTTTCATGGCTGTTTCTTCTTGTCCCATTTCCGGGCGATTTTCACGGCATCACGGATCGCGCATGATATGTTCCAAGCGGCATCCGCACCATTTAAACTCCCGTCCCTGCCTCCTGCGCTCCACGATATCTCGGTGTCTCTCCATTCTCCATCTATGCCCTTTGACTGACATATCCTAATCATGATCGCTGGCCAGAATCCATCAACTTTGTAGGATACTTCTCTTCGGTATCCATCGTTTAGAGTTTTTCGCGTAAATGGATATTTCATGGCTTACCCTCGATTTCGGATAGCTCCGTGAATAGATCGACGGCCTGTTCCTCGCTGGAGAATGTCCTGAACTTCCCGTGGTCGATAACCTGGTGGATCTCCGTTTTGCCCCGTCGCCCGATTGCCCGGCATACGTCGCCGGATCGCTGGACGACCTGGAACTCGTAGCCGTTTCGTTTGTAGTATTTTAGTTCGTTCATTGTTGTTTTTCTCTCTCGTTTTGCATCATCCCCAGAACCTCCATGATGGTGTCCTTCGGTAGTTTGAGCTTATGCTTCTGGCGATCCTTCATCCTAAAATGCAGAGCGGTAAAGCATAGCACCCGCCAGCCGTGGGCATTGGCTTGGTTGAACTTCTCCGCGTCGTTTGTTAGTCCTTTGATTGAGCTATGGCCGGACGCTCCAGGACGAACGAATCCGGCATGGCCCTGATATTCTAACGCAAGCTTGATGCTGGGAATTGCGTAGTCGAATCGCCACATCCTGACAGGGTGGAATCTGTGTTCGCATACGACCTCCTCGGTTCCGAATAGGGTTTGCAGGGTGTGGAGCAGATATGCCTTGTTTTCCTTGCCCGGCTTCATACAGCTCCCTCCCTGCAACATCCGTCGCAACCATGGATGTTCAATGATTCGTCGCGGCCAATGCGGATTCCATGCGCTACGTCATCTGGATCTGGATGGCCTATGCCGTGCGGGCATATCCGCTCCATCACGCCCTTATCGTCACGCCATGACATAGGCCATTCGCGCATGTGGTGATCGGATGGGTTGTGGATACAGCAATGACTCCCGGAGCATTTGTCGGGGCTGTGTGTTTTCAGGCCATTCATACAGCGCCCTCCTCATTCCAAAGCTTAAGCCCGATGGCCTTGGCAAGATTTGTGATCGCATCGTCCTCTGATTGGCCGTAACCAATGATATTGTATTCCTCGTATATCCGGCATGATTCCTCCATGATCGTCGGCAGGTCTTTTCCCGCGTCGATAAGTAAAGGCTGTATAGCCATCCAAGGCTCCGGCATATGTGATGCTTGATGCGTTAGGATACGTTCACGCTCGATCCATTGCAGTCTTGGCGACTTGCTTTCCGGTATGTCAAATAGTTCGTTCATAGTGTGACTTCCTTTCCGGTTGCTTTGTTGATTGCTTTTTTTAAATCATCAATGTATTTCGCGGTATGAGACGCATCCTTCCACATCGGCGTTTCCCATCGGTCAACTAAGGCTTGCGCGGATACTAAAAAGTCCGGAGCGGCGGCTATCAGTCGGGCGTTCGCTTCATTTTCTCCATCATCGAACTGAGAGGAATGTCCAAGCCATATGAGCTGATGCCCATTGTTGTCTCTGATGTAAAATGATCCGTGTCCCTCACTCGAGAATGACCATGGCCCCGGCGTGTGTTGTGATTTACTCATTGCCCGCCCTCCTCATTAGATGGGTCAACGCCGTCCATCCAGAACGTCCGTGGGGTCGTTGTCATCGTGATCGCGACGCATTGCAGGATCTCAAATTGAGCGCCGGGATGTTTCGCGGCAAGCCTTAGCGACTCTTCTTGCGCTTTGTTCAAGCTGGAATGCTTGACTGTTGGCTGACTATATCCAGGTCGGTATATGTAGTAGTATGGTTTCATATTGTTGTTCGGTTCTCAAATTTTCGCCTCAAATTCAGCATCCCAAAGGCTGGCGATTTCATCCCGCGCAGATTCCAGGTGTTCCGCGAACTCATCAATTCCAGCGGCCATGCGCTCCGTATAGTCGTCGCGCTCGATAAGGACGCGAACAGTCGGCAGTCCGGGGCAGTATGATTGCAGCCACCATGCCTGAGCGCCAGTTGTAGCCATCGAAAAATGGCATTGATCTCCGTAGGTTTTGACCAGGCTGTCAGGATTCAGGACGTATCCAACGTGAGTCGCCGGCATAGGTGCCTTGCCTTCAAATCCGATTGGTTTGACGACGATAATCCCATCCGGCGAGCATCCTGCCACGCCTGATTTATGCTCGCAGAATCCGACCTCTAGGATGGTTTCTCCGCTCCACGCCTCAAATGCTCTCACGGCGGCAGCTTCCTGCCTGATACCGTTCCAGATTGCCCACATAGCCGGATTGCGCGGCGGTGGGCCATCGGGGTCAACCTCCCATTGGTCGGGAACGGCGCAGTTGGACATTGCCCCGATGATGCGACAGATGGACGTGTGGCGAGCGTCCTTGGATCCTTGGCTAATGTCCGGTCGCGGCAGCATCTCGGGCGGGAGCAAGGCCATAAGCTCGGGCTTTGCTCCGCTCTTCTTGTAGGGCAGCGCGAATCGGTCGAGGATGGTCTTAATCTCGTCAACCGTGATGCGTGCGACGGGTGCTTCTGCGAGCCATGAGCCAATGATGGAAGCGGTGAGCTTGTCTTTTCGGATCTCATACCATGCCTCGCTCCTTTGGGGCATGGTGTGGATTTTGCAGTCTGGGAATAGGTGGTTCATTGCTTGATTACGGTTGTGGTTGCTTGGTCTAGGTCAAATTCGATACTTACATATTCGCCATAATCAACCCATCTTTTTAAGTATTCGGCAATAGCTTCATGGCGTTTTTCAATAAGTTCTTCAATAAGTTCTTCAGTTCCAAGTTGGCTATGCCCTATGGTTTCCAATACCTGCTTTTCAGCGGCTTCCCTGATCGCCTCATAGAATCCATCAGGATCTTTTAATGTGATTTTGATTTTCATTTCATCCCTCCTTCGATCATGCCGACGATCTCTTTTTCAGCATCGTCAGCAAACTCTATCAGGCCCTCAGCCATCCGTCGCAGTATGTGAGGGCTAGCGGAGAACCTAACGGTTTCAAATTTCCTTTCACGGATCATCTCTCCCCCATGATCCGGGCGGTAGGTCGGCTCACTGAGAACCAGCCCCACCTCAATCTCCGGCCTAAGTTTCCCGCCAGCTATGACAGCGAGGAAATTAGCGGTCGTGGTGACTATCTCTTTCATTGTCCTTCCTCCTTTGCTTCGCGGGCAGCTAGCATTGCGTCGGCAAGAGCATATGCTTTCCTTGCAAACATTTGCTGGATAGTTTCCCCGTTGTTCAACATATCGAATTGGCAGGCATCAATGGTTCCAGTGATTGCCATGCCAGCGAACCAGTCGCGCATGGAAAGACAGCCGTCCGCCTCAAGAGTTATCATGCTTTCGATATGATTTCCGTACTGCGTCCGGTGGATCATATTTGGGGCGATAGAACCTCCGTCATTGGTTGCGCTCATTGTCCTTCCTCCTCCTCTTTTGGTTCAGCTTCCCACTTGTCGTCATCGGGCGCGGAATCTTCATCGATCACCGGAACCTCTTCCTTTTTCCGAAACGGGTTGGTGTCGGGCAGGACATGCTGCTGCGGGGTGGCGTTTCGCATCTGCGGGAACTCGTAGGAATCGGCCTTAGCGATGCTGTCCTGGATCTCAGGGCAAAGCGTTAGCCATTTCGTAAGGCGGCGGAATGCGGTCTTTTTTGCCATCTCGCTCCAATGCGCGACCCATGGCCCCGACTGTCCCGCCTTCGATGATTTGCGGATCTTCTCGATATCAGCCTTGGACATGATTTCAGCTTGCACACTGCCATCCTTCAGCGTGACTTGCGCGTATGCCGCGTATGGCTCTCCTCGATCATTCTTGAGGTCGTAGGTATGCCGCGTTACCTCGCCCATCGAATGCTCAAACTCGTCGTTCTCGCATACCGTATCGGCGTGGATTTTCGCAACGTCGCCGGATCTACGGACAAGCTCGACCAGGCCTTTGTAATCCACTACAAGGGTGCATTCCTTTCCATACGGGATCAAGTGGGCGCGTCTTCCGTCCGGCTCAAGTCCCATCGCGGAAAGGTCGAGCAGGCATTTAAAAAGGCTTTCTTGTGTGCAGTCCACCAGCTTCGGGGTGCGCGTCAATGCCGTGATTGCGATGCGTCCGAATCTTTCGGCGGACAAATGCCGGGGCAATGCGGCAGCGAATTGCTTTTGCATTGCGGGTGATGATATCGTGTTTCGTAGTGTTGCTATTTGGTTGCTCATATTATCGTTTGTTTTGGAGAGTGTTGCCGTCTTTCCGGCTGTCCCGATTTTTGCTAGCTATTGAGAATTGGTTTCCCGCATTTGCGTTTTACTAGTTTCCGAGCCGTGCCTTCCCATGCGTTGCGGCTATCCCTACCCTCTCGGGTCATGGCGGGAGAAGTTTGTTTTGTAGATTTATCCGATGAAGAGATACGCGACGAGGCATAGCAGTGATATGATCCAAACAGCCATGATGACTCGCAGAAACAATATCCAGACCCAATCAAGGCTCCGATGCTTGCGTCGACGGTTAAGGTTACGGCTGGGAGACATGCGGCGGATCAGTTCGATTTCGTTTGTGATGTCGATTACGGATTTGTTTGGGATGTATTCGTTCATTGTTGTTTGGTGGTTGTCATGGTGCTTTCTTGATGTTTACTAGTGTTATGTTCTCGGGGCTGATCGGCGCGGTCGTCCCGGTGATGATTTTGTGGGCTGTTTCCAGTCCGGTCAGGCTCGGGTGGTAAATTGCGATCTCCGCGCCCCTGTGCGTGATTATCGCGATGTATCCAGGTTTTGCCAGGGTCCGGCATTTGTCGGGTATTGGCTGCATGTGTTCTAGTCGTGGAAAGTGGTGGCATACGGGTCCCGGTATGCCAGCGGGGTTCTTCATAATAAATTTGCCGTGACGGATCGCTGCCCGAATGCTGTGGAATTACTTCATCTGATTACCTCCATTGGTTGTGCGCCCGTCCTAGGGGCTGGCACCCCGAAACCCGCTGGCTCTTGCGAACTCAGCGGGTGATTTAAGATAGTCATCGAAAGCTTTAGATTGTCACCCCCTCCGAATACCATCCCCTCACCCATTCGTCGTGGTAATCCGGGTGGCGTTCGTAGCCGTAGGGATTCGTTTCGATCCCGTGGTAGTATTCGTGAGCCTCCTGGCCTTCCTCGAAAGGGGTAAGCTCGATGTGGTCCTCGTCGCGATCATCCGGCGGCGCTGCGTAGCGTGTTTCGTCCTCAATGGATGGCAAAACCCCTGCGTAAAAAAGCCTCATTGTGCGCCCTCCTCTTGGATGAGTTTTGCAAACGGCCAGTGGTAGCTCGTTATGTCCGCTCCTCCCTTCATGCCGTTCCATTCGCATGGCCCGAACCATTCGCCTTTGGGGCAGACATGTCCGTAAACGTCGCCTTCGTAATCGCCAAGGATTCCGGCGAGTTCGTATCCTTTTGGGGGTGGTGGTAATTCGTTCATTATTTTAAGGAGTTCCCCGCGCCTCCCGGTCAACCGACCAAGGAAAAGCGCGGGAGGGTTGGGAGATTCTAGCAAATGTTGATCCATTCACCGTCTTCATCGCGGTGGTAAACGTATTCCGCGTCATCCGTGGCGATAACGGCCTCGGCCTCTGCCAGTGTCTCAAAATTGCACTCGTCATGGAAATCAGATAGAGGCTGAAAATCAGATACGTAAACTACGCTGAACTCGGTGAGTTGGTCGGTGTTGATGGTGTTGTTCATTTTCTTGGTCGGTTGGTTTGTTTTTTGTGAGCGCGTCTCGCTCAACTGAAATCAGTCTAGGCAATGCCGAACGATTTGCAACATCTTTTTTATCTTTTTTTAGGCTTTGACTAAAACGCTTTGCGGCGCAAGGATTTGCCGATGAAAAAAACATTCGCGAAATCACTCAGCGGTTACAGCGCCGCGCAAATCTCCGAGGCGGTCGGCTGCAAAAAAGCGACGGCCTACGACTGGCTCAGTGGTCGCCGCAAGCCTCCTAAGTGGCAACAGCCGGATATACTGGAGAGGCTGAGGGGGAAGGTCAGCGGGTGACGACGTTCCATGATTTCGATCCTCGCCAGCTATTGAGTAGCCTGGAAATGCATTGCATCGCGCCCCCAGAATGCGCCAGCGGACAGCCATCCCTCGGCGGCGAAAGCCTCCATCACGGCGAGCGGC
>Ga0210054_1000436_pt1 | contig 39326 bp, 35 predicted proteins | sample CryGeymeta201516_FD_185470 | JGI IMG/M metagenome (GOLD analysis project Ga0210054, IMG submission 185470) | Groundwater microbial communities from Crystal Geyser aquifers in Utah, USA - Crystal Geyser metaG 2015-16 (SPAdes) (version 2) | ecosystem: Environmental > Aquatic > Deep subsurface >... | reverse complement strand
GTTCGGCTTCGCGCCGTTTTATCTCTTTCTCATTCCCATCTTTGTCCTGGCGCTGTTTTACCGCAGCCTGGCCGGCCTGGGTCCGGGTGCGGCCTTTCGGCGTGGCCTTGCCTTCGGCCTGGGCTGGTTTCTGGCTGGCGTGTCCTGGGTCTACGTCAGTATGCACGATGTTGGTGAGCTGGGCCTGCCGCTGGCCGGGCTGGCGACCGTGTTGTTCGCCTCGGTGCTGGCCTTCTTCCCAGCCCTGGCATGCGCCCTGTCGGCTCGCTGGCGAGCCGCCGGTCACACCGTTGCCCTGCTCGGGTTCCCGGCGTTGTGGGCGCTGGCCGAGTGGCTGCGTGGCTGGGTGTTCACCGGCCTGCCATGGCAGGCGCTGGGCTATTCGCAAGCGCCGTATGGGCCGCTGGCCGGTTACGCGCCGATCCTGGGGGTCTACGGCGTGTCCTGGCTAGCGGCCTTGTCGGCGGTCAGCATCGCCCGCTGGCGGCCTTGGCCGCTGGCGCTGGCGGCGGCGATCTGGGCGGCCGGATTGGGTCTGCAAACGGTGCAATGGACCCAACCCGCAGGCGAGCCGATCAGCGTCAGCCTGCTCCAGGGCAACGTCCCGCAGGACCTGAAGTTTCGTCCGGAACGCCTGGCGGCAACCCTGAAGCTATATGAAAAACTGACGGCCGATAGCGCCTCACGCCTGACCATCCTGCCGGAGACGGCCTTGCCGTTGTTCCGCGAGGACGTGCCGGTGGACTATCTCCGGCGCCTGGGCGACCATGCCAGGGCGCAGGGCGGCGACCTGCTCTATGGCGTGCCGGACCGGGATGCGGATGGCCGCTATTACAACAGCGTGGTGTCGATCGGCGGGTCGGTCACGCAAACCTACCGCAAGGTGCACCTGGTGCCGTTCGGCGAGTTCGTGCCGTTCGGTTTTCGGTGGCTGGTCGATGCCATGAAGGTGCCGCTGTCGGACTTCAGCCGGGGCCGGCCGAATCAGCCGCCGCTTGATGTCGCCGGTCAGCGGGTAGCCATGAACGTCTGTTACGAGGATGTCTTCGGCGAGGAGCTGATCCATGCCCTGCCGGCCGCGACGCTGATGGCCAACGTCAGCAACGACGCCTGGTTCGGCGACTCGTTCGCGCCCTGGCAACACTTGCAGATCGCCCAGATGCGGGCGCTGGAGACCGGCCGCTGGTGGCTCAAGGACAACAACACCGGCATCACCGCCGTGCTCGACCATAAGGGCCGGGTGGTGGCTAGTCTGAAACCGTTCACCACCGATGTACTACATAGCGAGGCGCACGGCATGACCGGCGCGACGCCGTTTGTCCACTGGGGTAATCGCGCGTTCCTGGCGCTGATGGGCCTCTGTCTGCTGACAGCCGTTGGGCTCAGCCGTCTGGCAAGATAAAATTCAGCCTGTTCGATTCACGAGGTAGATCGCGATGTCCGAGTCCGTCCTTGATCCCCCTTTACGCCTCACCCACCTGTCCCACGGCGGCGGCTGCGGTTGCAAGATCGCGCCGGCGGTGCTGGAGAAAATCCTGGCCGATACGCCGTTCGCGAAAGGCATCCTGAGCCAGTTTCCCGGCCTCATGGTAGGCATCGAGTCGGGCGACGACGCGGCGGTGTGGCGGCTCAACGACGAACAGGCCATCGTTGCCACCACCGATTTCTTCATGCCTATCGTCGACGACCCCTTCGTGTTCGGCCAGATCGCCGCCACCAATGCCTTATCCGATGTCTACGCCATGGGTGGCCGGCCGTTGTTTGCGCTGGCCCTGGTCGGTATGCCCATCGACAAACTGCCGCACGACACTATTCGTCAGATACTGGCGGGCGGCGCGGCGGCGGCGAAAGAGGCCGGCATCCCGATCGCCGGCGGTCACTCCATCGACTCGCAGGAGCCGATCTATGGCCTAGTGGCGATCGGCGTGGTGCACCCGGCCAGGGTCAAGAAGAACAACGCGGCGCGGCCCGGCGATGTGCTGATCCTGGGCAAGGGACTGGGGGTCGGTGTCTATTCGGCGGCGTTGAAGAAGGACGCCTTGCCGGCGGCGGGTTATGCGGCGATGGTGGCCTCGACCACCCAGCTCAACACGCCGGGCATCACCCTGGGCGAGCTGGACGGCGTCCATGCCATGACCGACGTGACCGGCTTCGGCCTCTTGGGCCACGCCCTGGAACTGGCGCGCGGCTCCGACCTGCGCGTCCGGGTGGCATTCGGCCGGCTGCCGGTATTGCCGGGCGTGGCGGCGCTGGCCCAGGCCGGCCTGGTCACCGGCGCCAGCGGCCGCAACTGGGCCAGCTACGGCGCCAGCGTGAATCTGTTCGCGGGGTGTCAGGACTGGCAGCAGGCGATACTCACCGACCCGCAGACCAGCGGCGGCTTGCTGGTAGCCTGCGCGGCCGATAAGGTCGAAGTGGTGCTGGATATTTTCCGCCGCCAGGGTTGCGCGCAGGCGGCGGTCATCGGCGAGTTGACGGCCGGCCAGCCCGGCATAACCGTAACCGCCTGAATCGGCCGATCAGCGGCCGTAGTTCGCGCCGCTGTTGCCGCCGCGCACCAGCATGACCGGATGCAAGGTCGCGCGGCCCTGGCCGTAGAAGGAATAGCCGGTCGAGAAATCGACGTACCAGGCGGTGTTTTGCTCAAGGTAGGTGGGCGTGCTGGACCAGACTATGGCCGACGGCGCGTTCGGGAATACGGCGCTGTTGATCGCTGGTCCGGTGCGGCATTCCTCGACCAGGGTGAACAATTCCTTGACGTTCGGCAAACGCCAGTCGTTGTTGCCGGCGTAAGCGGTCATGGCCTGGGTAAGCGCATCGGTCCATTTGAGGGTCAGGGCCGAGCCGGTGCAGGTCGCGCCATCCCAGGTCATGCCTTCGGCGCAGCGTTTCCACATCAGTTGCGTGCGGGTGTCGGTCACCGTGCCGTCGCCGTTGTCGATGTAGACGGCATCGGGATTGCGGGCCGGGATGGTGGTGTCGGTACAAGTCTCGGCCAGGGCAGGGCCGGCGAGCCCGCCGCCCAGCAGAATAAAGGCGGCGGTTTTCCGAAGGGTGAGGTTTTTCATGGTCGGTTCCTTGGCGATGGTTTTCGGCTTACGGTGCGCTACGCACCAGTAGCACGGCATAGTTGTTGTTGCGATAGCCATAGCTGGCCAGACCGTAGACGAAGCTGACATAGCGGGCGAGGTCGGCCTGCCCGGCATAGCCGGAACCGGACCAGTAGTTCAGGCTCAGCGTATTGGGGAAACTAGCGCTATCGATGGTCGGCGTGGTTGAGCCGAGCAGGGTCAGACCGACCAGTTCCTGCTGGTTGGGCAGCCGCCAGTCGGCGTGGCCGCACAGACCCTGAGCGTTGATGTCCTGAACATATTTTTCGGTGTCGCAGCGGCCGGCCTGGAAACAGGCGCCGCCCGCCTCGGTGCCCTTGTTGCCGCCGATGTTCGCACTGTTGAACCAGCTATAGGTCCAGCTCCGGTCCTGCAGGTTGGCGGGCGAGCGATGCGTCTTGACCTCCCAGGTCAGGCCGCTGACGTTGTCCTTGACGCAACTCCAAATCGTCCCCGCCACTTCGGTGCCGTTATCGAGGCCCGAACCGTCAGTGGTCCAGGCCTGGTTCTGGATCGTCAGCGGCTGGCCATCGGCGCCCAACTTGGTAAAGTCGAAACCATAGGCGCCGGAGCCGGCCTTTGCCAAAACACCGACCGCCGCCGCCGCGTCGCGGCCGAGCTTGGCATCCTGCAAGGCGGGCTCGTCGCCTTTACAGGGCAGGTTGTTGCCGCCGGCGCCGTCGCCACAATAGGTCACGCCGGTGTCGTTGACCGGCGGAGTGGCCGCGTTCATGGCCGCCAGGCCGGTGCCGGCGGCGCCATTGTTGCTATAAACCGGCGTGTCCGAGGTGCTGGAGCTATTACAGCCACTCAACAAACCCGCGAGACAGACGGCGATAAGGATCGGCCGGTGCAACGCCAAGGGAAGATCGGGTATTTTTTTCACTGGAGTCACCAATTGAGTGTATACGCAAGCGCATCGTTAACCCGGCCTTCACCGGTAAGGTATCCATTTTACAACCGTAGAGTAGAAGAGGAATGCTCAGTCATGATCGTGCACTGGCGGCGCGCGCCAATGCACGGTGCGGGTCATCGGTTCCGGCTGCAGGGTGGCGTGGTAGATGGCGAAGCGCTCGGCCAGCAGGGTGTGGCTAGTTTCCAGCACGGTTTCCCAGCGGGCGATGTCCTGCACTACCAGATGGGCCGAGAGCAGCGGCTCGCCGGCCTTGACGCTCCAGACATGCAAGTCATGCACCGAGGCCACGCCAGGCACGCCGGCCAGGGCCTGGCCGACCGCCTCCGGGTCGAGTTCGAACGGCGCGCCCTCCATCAGCCCGTGCAGCGCCTCGCGCAACAGGCGCAGGCTGGAGACCAGGATCAAGGCGCCGATGGCCAGCGACAGCAGCGGGTCGATCGGCATCCAGCCGGTGAAATAGATGACCAGGCCGGACAGCAGCGCCGCCACCGAACCGAGCAGATCGCCGATGACGTGCAAGAGCGCGGCGCGGGTATTGAGGTTCTTCTCGCCGCGCACCAGCAGCCAGGCCACCAGGAGGTTGATCGCCAGGCCGATGGCCGCCGTGGTCGAAACCGCCGCGCCCTGCACCGGCTGCGGCGCTTGTAGGCGCTCGACGGCGGTGACCGTGAGCCAGGCCACCAGGGCCAAGAGACCGAGGCTGTTGATCAGCGCGGCGATGAACTCGGCGCGACCCATGCCGTAGCTGTGCCGCAGCGTCGGCGGCCGGCGCGCCAGCCAGGCCGCAACAGCCGCCAGCGCCAGGGCAGCGGCGTCGTTGACCATGTGGCCGGCATCCGCCACCAGGGCCAGCGAGCCGGCCCATAGGCCGACACCGGCCTCGACCCCGGCGAAGAGCAGGGTGAGGCCGGTCGCCAGGATAAGGGTGGTACCAGCGCCGGTGTGATGGTGATGATTGTGGTCGTGGTTCATGGCCTATTTTCGCTTGGATTCGTCAAGTCCGACAGACTCCTGGTCATTACAGTAAGAGGCTGTAGCTTGATAACTACCGGCGGTTCTGCTTAAACAAATAAGTACGTAATCAGGTCGTCTGCGAGAAGCGGGTGTACCCCTTCAATCAATTCCCGACGACAGTTGCGGCAAACTCAATCAGTGGAGGGGCAGGCGATGAAGCAGCACTTGGATCACAGTCGTACCGAGAGCTTGAGAATGAGGGTTCTCGTTGTGGGTTTCTTGATGGCGACCTTGTTGTTCGGGGCGGAATCTGTCCTCGCTGCGACCAGAACGTGGTCCGGCGCGGGGGGAGACAGCAACTGGAGCACGGTTGCCAATTGGGGCGGCACTGCGCCGGTGGCGGGGGACGACTTGTCGTTTCCGGACGGGGCGGCGCAACTGACGAACACCAACGATCTGGCGGCGGGAACGTCGTTCAACTCCATCAGCTTTACCGGACCTTCGGGCGGCTACGCCATTTCCGGCAACGGCATCCAGTTGGTGGCGGGGATCACGGCGGTCAACAACACAACGAACTTCCTCCACATTCCCATCCAAATCACGGCGTCGCAGACCTTCAATGTTACGGGGGACCGATTGAGTTTCGCGTCCGGTTCCATCGACCTGGGCAGTAACACGCTCACCCTTGTCGGATCCACCGGCGTCGTCGATAGTTTGTCTGCCACGGGTGCCGGTGGGGTCACGTCATCCGCAATGGTCGTCTTCGTCGGTACTTCTACTACTTACACCGGGCCCACCGTCATCAATGATGGGGGCTTCGCGGTGGCGGGGACGAGCCTCAGCACGTCCAGCGTGGTGACGATCAATGGCGGCTTCCTCCAGTTTGCCAACAGCGGCTCGGCTGGTCCGATTACGGTGAACTCGCCCGCGACGCTGCGCTGCGAGGGTGGCGGCGCGAACCAGATCGGCAACATCACCGACCTGACGATGTACGCGGGGTCTAATCTGACTATGGCGATGTACGCTCTCAGCAACTACGGTCAGCTCAACGCCTCCGGCAACGTGAGCCTGGGTGACGCGACGCTCAACCTGCAGTGGTCATTTGCTTCCGCCACCGGCAATGCGTTCACCATCATCAACAAGACCGGTCCGGGCGCCGTCACTGGCACGTTCAACGGGCTTGCCGAGGGAGCCACGTTCATCCAGAATGGCCGGACCTACCGGATCACCTACATTGGCGGCGATGGCAACGACGTGGTTGTCACGGACATTACGGGGTTGCCGCCGGCGGCTATCACCCCGGTCCCGACGCTGTCGCAGTGGGGACTGCTCCTGCTGGTCGCCGCAATACCGCTGGTCGGTTTTGCCGCTCGCCTGAGAGGTCGTTCTAGCTAAGCGGGTGCCTATCCCTCCGGTGCATGAGGTGGTGCTCGGGGGGATTGCCACCATTGGTCGTTGAACTTTGAACTTGCAGCTCCGGGGTCAGGCCCACCGCCAGCGCCACGGCGAACAGGAACGACTCCAGCAAGGGACGGTGGAAGGCCACGTTGACCAGCAGCGTGAACAGCACCAGCAGCAGGGTCAGACGCATGATGAGCAGGCCGAAATGGCGGGTGCCGCGCTCGAAGGCGGTGGGTGGCGGCGCCAGCGCCAGGCTGTCGGCGATCTGCCCCAGTGCGGTGCCGCTGCCAGTGCGGCCGACCAGGACCCGAGCCGAACCGCTCACCACCGTGCTGCCCATGAATACGGCCGGCTCCGCCTCGGGCGCCCAGTCGTCAGCTCCGGCTGCCGGGCCCGCGCGCTTTTCCACCGGGTAAGCCTCGCCGGTGAGCTGCGCCTGATTGACGAAAAAGTCGCGCGCCTCCAACACCTGGGCATCGGCCGGGATCAGGTCGCCTGCGGACAAAAGAACGATATCGCCGGGCACCAACTCCGCGACCGGCACTTCGCCCGGCTGGCCGTCGCGCAGCACCGTGGCGGTCACCGCCACTTGCGCGGCAAGGTGTTCCGCCGCCCGCCCGGCGCGGTATTCCTGGACGAAATCCAAGGTCACGCTCATTACCACGATGAGGCCGATGATGGCCGCCCCGGTACGGTCGCCGGTGGCCGCCGAGAGGCCGCTGGCGGCCAGCAGCACCAGCACCAGCGGGTTGCGGAAATGGGCCAGGAATTGCAGCACGACGGCGCGCTGCCGGGCCGGCTTGATCTGGTTCGGGCCGTATTGCCGGAGTTGGGTGGCGGCCTCGGCGCGGCTCAGGCCGGTCGCTAACGAGGCAGGTTTCATGATCGACACGAAATCAAGCCTATTTTGGCGTCGGGGGACCGGCCTGGCTCAGATAGCGCAGGGCCAGGGTACGGTAGAGCGGCGGGCAGAAGGCTCGCGAGATACCGGACGCCAGCAGGGTGACGATCATCAGGTCGATGACCATGCCGTAGCCGCTGACCATTTCCATGACAATGACGAAGGCGGTGATCGGGGTCTGGGTGACGGCGGCCAGGAAGCCGGCCATGCACAGTACGCTGGTCATGCCCGGCAGGTAGCTGGTGTCGACCAGGCTGTACAGGTTCTGGCCGAGGCCGGCGCCGATGGCCAGTGATGGCGCGAACAGGCCGCCTGGGATGCCGCTGGTGAAGGAGATCAGGGTGGCGAGGAACTTGTCGAGGCCGTAATGCCAGGGTAGTTGCGCATCCTGGGTCAAGAGGTGCCTGGCCTCGCGGTAACCGGTGCCGTAGGTGAGGCCGTTGGCCAGAAAACCGATAGCGGCCACCAAGAGGCCGCAGCCGGCGGCGAACCAGATCGGGTGCTGGGCGCGCCAACGCCCGAGCGGGCCGAGCAGGCGGTTGGCGGTGGTTAACAGCAGCAAGCGCGAGAAGGCGCCGCCGGCCAGGCCGCAGAGCAGCGCCGCGAGCAGTAGCAGGCCGAGTGGGTGGTTGTTTTCCACGTGGCCGATGTCGATCCAGCCAAAATAGGTGTAGTTGCCGAAATAGGCCTGGCCGACCACCCCGGCGATGACGATGGCGGTGATGATGAAGCCGCTCATGCGCTCTTCCAGGCCGCGGCTGAGTTCCTCGATGGCGAACAGGATGCCGGCCAGCGGCGTGTTGAAGGCGGCGGCGATGCCGGCGGCGCCACCAGCGACCAGCAGGTGACGGCGACTGATTTGCAGCCGACGCGGCAAATGGCGCCCGATCAGGCTCATGAACGCCGCGCCGATCTGCACCATGGGGCCTTCGCGGCCGGCCGAGAAGCCGACGAAGATGGCGCCAATGCCAAGTCCCAGCTTACCCAGCAGGATGCGGGCCGAGAGCAGCGGTTTGGGCAGGCGGTCGCCGTGCTCGGCCATCTCCGCCATCACCTGGGGAATGCCGCTGCCCTCGGCGCCGCTGAAATAGGTCCGGGTCAGCCAGACGATCAGGGCGCCGCCCAGCGGGGCGCTGATGAAGGGCCAGAACCAGAACCGGTTACTCAGCGAGTGCAGGGTGGCCGTCACCAATTCGGTGGCGTTGGCGAACAGCACGGCCACGACGCCGATCGCCGCCGCGCCGCTCCAGAAGATCAAGCGGCCGGCCCAGACGTGGCGGTAAGCGGCTTGGCGGCGTCGGGCCCGATACAGCAAACGGCTAAATCGGTGGCGCCTGGTCGTGGTCATTTCGTTGGTAGCGGCGCCAGCAGGGCGCGCAAATCCGCCTCGCCGAATTTTTTCAGTACCCCGGCATCCTCGGATAGCACCCCGGCGGCGAGTTCGGCCTTCTTCTCCTGCAAGGCCAGTATCTTTTCCTCGATGCTGCCGGCCACCACCAGCTTGTAGACGAAGACGTTCTTGGTCTGGCCGATGCGGTGGGCGCGGTCGGTGGCCTGGTTTTCCACCGCCGGGTTCCACCATGGGTCGAAGTGGATCACGGTGTCGGCGGCGGTCAGGTTGAGGCCGACGCCGCCGGCCTTGAGCGAGATCAGGAAGACCGGGATGGCGCCTTCCTGGAAGCCCTTGATGACGCCTTCGCGGTCAGTGGTGTGGCCGGTCAGGGTGGTGAACTCGATCTTGGCCTGGCTGAGTTCTTCGGCGATCAGGGCCAGCATCGAGGTGAACTGGGAGAACACTAGCACCTTGCGCCCCTCTTCGACCAATTCCGGCAGCATGGCCATGAGCAGGTCGAGCTTGGCCCGCTCCTTGACCTTTTTGGCGGCGTCCAGTTTCAGCAGGCGTGGGTCGCAGCAGACCTGGCGCAGCTTGAGCAGGGCGTCGAGGATGACGATCTGGCTGCGGTTGAAACCCTTGGCGGCGATCTCCTCGCGCACCCGGATGTCCATGGCGCTGCGCACCGTTTCATAGAGGTCGCGCTGACCGCCTTCCAGCTCCACCGTGCGCACGATGAGGGTCTTGGGCGGCAACTCCTTGGCCACGTCTTCCTTGCGCCGGCGCAGGATGAACGGCTTGATGCGGGCGGCGAGCAGGTTGCGGCGCAGCGTGTCGCCGTGTTTCTCGATCGGCGTGCGCCAGGTCTTGGCAAACGATTTGCTGTCGGCCATGAAGCCCGGCAGCAGAAAGTCGAACTGCGACCACAGCTCGCCTAGATTGTTTTCCAGCGGCGTACCGGTCAGGCACAGGCGGTGCCGCGCCTTGAGCGTGCGCACCACCTGGGCGGCCTGGCTAGCGGCGTTCTTCACCGTTTGCGCCTCGTCCAGGATGAGCAGGTGGAATTCATGCTTGGCCAGGGTTTCGGCGTCGCGCCAGAGCAAGGGGTAGGTGGTCAGGCAGACATCACTGTTCGGGATCTCGGCAAAGCGCTCGGCGCGGTCCTTGCCGTGTAGCGAGAGCACCTTGAGGGCGGGTGCGAAACGCTCCGCCTCGCGCCGCCAGTTGAAGATCAGCGAGGTCGGCAGGACCACCAACGCCGGCCGGTCGAGCCGGCCGGCCTCCTTTTCCAGGAGCAGGTGGGCCAGCGCCTGGGCGGTCTTGCCCAGGCCCATGTCGTCGGCCAGGATGCCGGCCAGTTCATGCTCACGCAGGTATTGCAGCCAGGCCAGGCCCTCGCGCTGGTAGGGACGCAGTTTGATGGCCAGGCCCTTGGGCGGCTTGATCGGTTTGATGCCGCCCAGGTTCTTGAGCTTGTCGGCCATGGCCCGCACCGCGTCGGCGCCCTTGAACTGCCAGCGCGTCATGTCGGTTAATTCGGCCAGCCGGGGGGCGTCCAGTTTCGACACCCGCAGGCTATCGGTCGGTTTGCCATCGAACAGGTCGATCAGGGTACGAGCGATGGGTTTCAGCCGCTCCGCCGGCACCCGCACGCGCGCGCCATCGGGGGTGATGAGGTCGATCGGGGTGTTGTTGGCCAGGCGTTTGAGCTTGCCGGCATCCAGCCAGCGGTCGTCCTGCTGGAACAGGTGATGCAGCAGCGGCGCCAGCGGTAGCCGCTTGCCCTCGACCACGATGCCCATGTCCAGGTTGAACCAGCCATTTTCGCTCTCGTCGATCTCGGCGTCCCAGGTCTCCACTTCCAGGACGTGGTGGCGAAAACCGGGCGCTATGACGACCTTCCAGCCGGCGGCGCGCAGGGCCGGTACGGCGGTGCTCATGAAGGTCGGCCAGGCCGCCTCGCTGGCCAGGCCGAGTATCGTGGCGGTTGGCCCGGGGCCGTAGAGGTAGAGGGTGTGCGGCGGCACCCGGATGAAGCCGTACTGGCCGATCGCCTCGCCGAGGCGCCTCTCGCTTGCCGGCTTACGCTTGACGTGGACGGTTTCGCCCTCCGGCGTGGTGATGAATTCGGCCGTGCCGCTGGCGGCGACCGGCAGACCATCGTACTCGAAGCCGATCGTGGCGTAGTCGAACTGACGGCAGTCGTGCGGATAGTCGCGGTAACGGTTAATGCCGAATACGTCGATCGTGCCCAGGGCGAGCACCGGCGTCGGCTCCAGGTCGACGACCCTGATCTCGGGCGCGGCTGGGGCGGGCAGTTCCGGCGCCAACTCGGCCAAGGCGCCGGCGACCACCGGTAGATCGGCTTCGGACAGGTGCGGCATCGCCAGTAGCTTGGTTACCCGGTGTACCGGATAGGGCAAGTCAAGCGCTCCGATCTCGCCACTATTGCGGTCCAGGTAAACGAGGTCGTCCAGGACGATGATATCGATGGCGGACTCACCCTGGACCTTGATCCTAGGCGCGATCTGCCCCGACTCCAGGCGCTGCCAGACCAGCTCGGCCCCTCTCGACTCGCCGGCCTTGGTCGGGATGTGGGGCGCGGGGCCGAGCAGCAGCCGGCCGCTGGCCAATAGCCGGCGCAGGATGTCGCTGCCCAGCGCGCCGCGCAGGGGATATTCATGATAGGAGCGGTCGCCGCGCCGGCTGGCCCATAGCAGGCGCAGGATCGGCAGGTCGTCCTCGCGCACGAAGGCGGGCGGCCGGAGCAGCGCGCGTTCGACGTTCTCCCATTCCTTGAGACCGCCTCCGGGCAGACCATTGGCATCCATGCGCGCCTTGGCAAAATTGATCTCCCAGTCGTTGGCGTAATGCCGGTCGAGCAGATAGAACAGGGCATCCTTGCTGACCGTGGCGCGTTTTACCCGGCCCTCGGGGAGGTCGATATTTTGCCGGAAGCCATCCAGCCAGCGCAGCACCTCCGGATTGACGGCGAGTCGCTCGGCGGGTTGCTGACGCAGCAGAACCCGCAACACGGCGGCACTGTGCTTGCACAACCAGCCCACCGGGCAGCTACAGACGGCGGACAGGTGCATTTGACCGTTGCGGGCGCGTTCGAAGGCAATATGCACGGCATAAGGCTGGGGTGCCCGGCCCTGGACCGTGGCGGCGATGGCGCCGCCAGATACCTGGAGGATACGGACGGCATCCAGGTAATCGTTCGATCGGTCTAGGTCTGGGCCGTAAAACCAGCGCCGCAGATCCTGTTCGTTATAAGGGGGGAGTTCGGTGAATACGGCCACGATTCGTTCGCGTCAAAGCTTGCGATAAACCTCGGCGCCCTGCGCGACGAACTCCACCGACTTCACCGCCATGCCCTTCGCCAAGGCTTCGGCTTCGGCGATCCCCTGTTGCGCCGCGAAGTCGCGCACCTCCTGGGTGATCTTCATGGAGCAGAAGTGCGGCCCGCACATGGAGCAGAAATGGGCCACCTTGGCCGATTCCTTGGGCAGGGTTTCGTCGTGGAATTCGCGCGCCTTGTCCGGATCGAGGCCGAGGTTGAACTGGTCGGCCCAGCGGAATTCGAAACGGGCCTTGGATAGCGCATTGTCGCGGATCTGCGCGCCGGGGTGACCCTTGGCGAGATCCGCCGCGTGGGCGGCCAGCTTGTAGGTGATGATGCCTTCCTTGACGTCGTTCTTGTCGGGCAGGCCCAAATGCTCCTTGGGCGTGACGTAGCAGAGCATGGCGGTGCCGTACCAGCCGATCTGGGCTGCGCCGATGGCGCTGGTGATATGGTCGTAACCGGGCGCGATGTCGGTGGTCAGCGGGCCGAGGGTGTAGAACGGCGCCTCGTCGCACCATGCCAGTTCCAGGTCCATGTTCTCCTTGATGAGCTGCATGGGCACATGGCCGGGGCCTTCGATCATGACCTGGCAGTCGTGCTTCCAGGCAATCTGGGTCAATTCACCGAGCGTCTTCAACTCGCCCAGTTGGGCCTCGTCGTTGGCATCAAAAATGGAGCCGGGGCGCAGGCCGTCGCCAAGGCTGAAGCCGACATCGTAGGCCTTCATGATCGCGCAGATGTCCTCGAAGTGGGTGTAGAGGAAACTTTCCTGGTGATGCGCCAGACACCACTTGGCCATGATCGAGCCGCCGCGAGAAACAATCCCGGTCATCCGTTCGGCGGTCATCGGGATGTAGCGCAGCCGCACGCCGGCGTGGATGGTGAAATAGTCCACGCCCTGCTCGGCCTGTTCGATCAGGGTGTCGCGGAACATCTCCCAGGTCAGTTCCTCAGCGTGGCCATCGACCTTTTCCAGGGCCTGATAGATCGGCACCGTGCCAATTGGAACTGGCGAATTGCGGATGATCCACTCGCGCGTCTCGTGGATGTTCTTGCCGGTGGACAGGTCCATCACCGTGTCGCCGCCCCAGCGGATGGCCCAGGTCATCTTGTCCACTTCCTCGTTGATCGAGGAGCCGAGCGCCGAGTTGCCGATGTTGGCGTTGATCTTCACCAGGAAGTTGCGGCCGATGATCATCGGCTCGGTCTCGGGGTGGTTGATGTTGGCGGGGAGGATGGCGCGACCGGCGGCGATCTCGGCGCGCACGAATTCGGGGGTGATCTCCTCGGGGATGGCGGCGCCGAAGTTCTGGCCGCGCTGCTGCCGGCCCATCAACCTGGCCAACTTGTCGCCCTGCGGGCCGCTGGCGCGCAGGCTTTTCAGGTATTCCCGGCGGCGCAGGTTTTCGCGGATGGCGACGTATTCCATCTCCGGCGTGATGATGCCTTGACGGGCGTAGTGCATCTGGCTCACGTTCATGCCGGCCTTGGCGCGGCGCGGCTGGCGGGCGAGGCCATGGAAGCGCAGACGGGCCAGCTCGTCCTGGCTGGCGCGGCGGCGACCGTAGTCGGACGACAGCCCGGACAGCGTCTCGGTGTCGTTGCGTTCTTCGATCCACTGTCGACGCAAGGCCGGCAGGCCCTGGCGGATATCGATCTTTACCGCCGGGTCGGTGTAAGGGCCGGAACAATCGTAGACGAAGATCGGCGGGTTGGCCTCCCCACCCATGCCGGTCGGCGTGTCGGCCTGGCTGATCTCGCGCATCGGCACCTGGATGTCCGGCCGCGAGCCTTCGGCGTAGACCTTGCGCGAGTTCGGCAGCGGCTGGATGGCGGCCTCGTCGACATGGGCGGTGGCGGCCAGAAAGTCTGCCTGAGGGTCGATTACGGCGTTCATGATGTCCTTCCTCTCCATACAAGTAAGGAAGGCGGCACGGCGGCCTCGCTTCCCTACGCCGGTACAGCCCGGATCAGGTTCCAAGGGTGTTTCTCACTCCGAATAGACCCCAAACGCGCCAAGGCGGGGATAAGGTTTGGGCGGAGACCCCTAGCGAAAAAAAACTGGCTGAAATGATACACCGCAATCGGCCCGCCCGGTGGCTGGCCGACACGCTCCTAGGTGGTTCAGCGCACGAAGGCGCGGCGCCCGGCATATACCGCCGATTCGCCCAGATATTCCTCGATACGCATCAACTGGTTGTACTTCTCCACCCGCTCGCCCCGGCACGGCGCGCCGGTCTTGAGGTGGCCGGTGCCCAAGGCAACGGTGAGGTCGGCGATGAAGCTGTCCACCGTCTCGCCGCTGCGGTGCGACACCATCGCGCCCCAGTTGGCGCCGTAGGCCAGCCGCACCGCCGCCACGGTTTCGGTCAGCGTGCCGATCTGGTTGAGCTTGATTAGTACCGCGTTGGCCGCGTTTTCATCGATACCGCGCTGGATGCGTTCCACGTTGGTGACGAACAGATCGTCCCCCACCAATTCGAGTTTCCCGCCCAGTTCGCGATTGAGCAGCTTCCAGCCTTCCCAGTCGTCTTCCGCCAGACCGTCTTCCAGCACCAGGAAGGGGTATTTAACTGCCCAATCGGCGTACATCGCCACCATTTCAGCGGCATCCACCTTGCGGTTTTCAGTACGCAGGTGATACAGGCCGTCTTCGTAGAATCCGCTCGAAGCCGGGTCGAGGGCGATTATCACATCGTCGCCGGGGCGGTAGCCCGCCTGTTCGATGGCCTTGACGATCAGGTCCATGGCGTCCGAGTTGCGTTTCAGCACCGGCGCAAAGCCGCCCTCGTCGCCGACGCCGACGGAATAACCGCCGTCCTTGAGCACTTTCTTCAGGGAATGGTAGACCTCGCTGCCCCAGCGCAAGGCCTCGGTGAAGCTGGGCGCGCCCACCGGGGCGATCATGAATTCCTGTAAATCGGTGCCTTGCCAGTTGGCGTGGGCGCCGCCGTTGAGGATATTGAACATCGGCACCGGCAGGCGGTTTGCCGCCGCGCCGCCGAGGTAGCGGAATAGCGGCAGATTGCAGGCGGCGGTGCCGGCGCGCGCCACGGCCATGCTCACGCCGAGGATGGCGTTGGCGCCGAATTTTTCCTTGTGGGGGGTGCCGTCCAGTTCGATCATGGCGCGATCTACTGCGCCCTGGTCGAGCGCGTCCATGCCGGTGAGTGCCGCCGCGATCTCGTTGTTGACGTGGCCGACCGCCTTCTTCACGCCCTTGCCGCCGTAACGGCTCTTGTCGCCATCGCGCAGTTCCAGCGCCTCATGGACGCCGGTGGATGCGCCGGATGGCACCCCCGCGCGGGCAAACGCGCCACATTCAAGTGAAACTTCCACCTCGACGGTGGGATTGCCGCGCGAATCGAGAATTTCACGGGCGTGGATGCGTTCGATATGGGTAGTCATGGCACATTTCCTTTTGGTTTAAAACTTTTCAAGTTGGCGGTTTGTCACGTTCAATTTGCGTGATGTAGGAGGCCGCTCCCCTGTGTCTGAGGTTTTATTGGGGTTCTGGCGCCCCTGCCGCAAAGGGATTGATTAAGTTCAGGTTTCCCACCTCCATGCGGTCTTGCATATCTTCGGTCAACAGGATTTGACAATTGGCGCGTTGCGCTGCGGCCACGATCTGGGCGTCCCACCACGAGAAGCCATAATGGTCAGCCAGCTTCCAGGCTGCCTCAATCAGTGCCGCATCGGTCTTGATCGGACGCCATGCCAAGAGGCTACGGACATCCTGGCGCGCCAGTTCGGTTGGAAAATCGGGTTTCAATTTCTGGGTAGCATTGACATAAAATTCCTGCAGCACTTGGAAACTCAAGCGCCCCTGGCGGCTACGCCATAGCGAAGCCATCCAGGCGTGGGCAACAGGCTGCTTAGTCGGTTGCCCGCCGTCCCGGGCATAAAGCAGGATGTTGGTATCGACGAACACCTTACCGTTCATGAGCAGCATCGCGGCTGAGATAAGGATGTGCAGGCGCGGGTTTATCCGACGTGGAGACAGCGACCACAGGCGCGGCCAGATAGTCCGCCATCGCCACCGAATAGTGCTCCTCATCCGCCATCTTCTCAGCCAGCAACTCCCCCAACATGCGAGAAACGCTGGTCTGGTGGGTGGCAGCCCATATCCGCGACCAATCGGCCACAGCATCGTCCAGTACAATCGTGACGTTACGCATAGTGCCCTCCAGATTGAACCACGAACTAAGTGTAACACGAAAAAAGTGTTATTTGATTTCCTCTTAGTCCGACAGACTCCTGGGCTGACGTCAGCGAGTGACAGCACCTCGCGCAGCCGTGACAATACGGATAACGCTTCTGATGCTGGGTGCCTGAATGAATCATCGTTTGCTTTTGCCGCTCATCGTCATCGGGCTGGCTGGTTGTCAGCCCGATGCGCCGCCGGCTTATCAGGGCTACGCCGAGGCCGAGTATGTCCGGGTGGCCTCGCCGTTGGCCGGGACGCTGGCGCGGTTGAGCGTGGCCCAGGGCGCGGCGGTGAAGGTGGGCGGCCCGCTGTTTGTGCTGGAGCAGGAGAACGAGGCGGCCGCGCGACGCGGCGCGGAGCAGCGGCTGACCCAGGCGCGGGCGCAATTGGCCGATCTGGAGAAGGGCCGGCGGCCGGATGAGATTGCCGCCATCGAGGCCCAGCGGCGGCAGGCCCAGGCGGCGCTGGGGCTGGCGGTAGCCAACTTGCAGCGGACTGAAAAACTCGTCGCCTCCGGATTTCAAAGTCCGGCAACGCTGGACCAGGCGCGCTCGACGTGCGATCAGGCGCGGGCGATGCTGGCTGAGGTCGATGCCCAATTGCGGGTGGCCCGGTTGGCCAGCCGGGCCGATCAGGTTGCTGCGGCACGCGCCGCCGTGGCATCGGCCCAGGCGGCAGTCGATCAGGCGGTCTGGCAGACGGCGCGGAAGACGGTGACGGCGCCGGTCGACGGTGTGGTGCAGGATCGACTCTATCTGCCGGGCGAGTTCGTCGCGGCCGGCTCGCCGGTGCTGTCCATCCTGCCACCGGGCAATATCAAGTTGCGCTTCTTCGTGCCGGAGACCGAGCTGCCCCGATTCAAGCCAGGCACGCGGGTAAAGGTGGGTTGCGACGGTTGCGGCGCGGCTATCGCGGCGACGGTGAGTTTCGTGTCCAGCCAGCCGGAGTACACCCCGCCGGTGATCTACAACCGCGATAACCGGACCAAGCTGGTTTGGCTGGTGGAGGCGCGGCCGGGTCTTCAAGACGCGATTAAGCTGTCGCCGGGGCAACCGGTGGATGTGAGATTGCCCTGATGCCGGAACTGGCCATCGATGTTGTCGGCCTCTCCAAGAGCTTCGCCGGCAAGGCGGCGGTGAGCGGCCTGAGCCTGAAGGTGCCTAGGGGCAGCATCTTCGGTTTTCTCGGCCCCAACGGCAGCGGCAAGACCACCTCGATCCGGATGCTGTGCGGCCTGCTGACGCCGGATGCCGGCAGCGGCGCCTGTCTGGGCCTGGACCTGATTCGCGATACCGACCGGATCAAGCGCCAGGTCGGTTACATGACCCAGCGCTTTTCTCTGTATGAAGACCTGACCATCCGCGAGAACCTCGATTTCATCGCCCGCATGTACGGCATGGCCCAGCGCCGCCAGGCGGTCGACGCATCGCTGGCCCGGTTGGGCTTGGCGGATCGGCGCAACCAGTTGGCCGGCACCCTGTCGGGCGGCTGGAAACAGCGCCTGGCCCTGGCCGCCTGCCTATTGCATTCGCCGCAACTGCTGCTGCTCGACGAGCCGACTGCCGGCGTCGATCCCAAGGCCCGGCGCGATTTTTGGCAGGAGATACACAAACTGGCGGCAGAGGGCATCACGGTGCTGGTATCGACCCATTACATGGACGAGGCGGAACGCTGTAACGAACTGGCCTACATCGCCTATGGCAACCTGCTGGCCAGCGGTACGCCGCAGGCCATACTGGCCAGCTCGGGATTGGTGACCTGGCGGGTGGAGGGCGACGACCTGGCCGCCTTGGCTGACCGGTTGCGCGGCTGCCCAGGCGTCGAGCAAGTAGTGCCGTTCGGCAACGCCCTGCATGTCTCCGGCACCGATGCCGAGCGGCTGGCCGCCTGCACCGCAGACCTGCGCCGCGATTCCCGTTGGCAGTGGCAACCGGCCGAGCCGGGTCTGGAAGACGTGTTCATCCAGTTGATGGATCGGGCCAAGGAAAACGGCGCATGAACCTGTTTTCCTTCTCCCGCTTCGCCGCCGTGGTGGTGAAGGAGTTCATCCAGATGCGTCGGGACCGGCTCACCTTCGCCATGATGGTGGGCATCCCGCTGATGCAGTTGCTGCTGTTCGGCTTCGCCATCAACTCGGACCCCAAGCACCTGCCCACGGCGGTGCGTATCGCTGAGAACAGCCAGTTTGCCCGCTCGTTCGTCGCGGCGATGCAAAACAGCGGTTATTTCACCATCGTCAGCCGCACCGCCAGCGAGGCCGAGGCCGCCGAACTACTGGCGCGCGGCGAGGCGCAGTTTGTGATCGACATCCCGGCCGATTTCGCCCGCCGGGTGCAGCGCGGCGAGCGGCCGGCCATCCTGGTAGAGGCCGATGCCACTGACCCGGCGGCCACCAGTAACGCGCTCGGGGCGCTGTCGACGCTGGCCCAGACGGCGCTCGACCGCGACCTGGCCGGTCCGCTGGCGCGCCTCAAGTCCGGGCCGCCGCCGTTCGAGGTGCGCCTGCATCGCCGGTACAACCCGGAGGGCATCACCCAGTACAACATCGTGCCCGGCCTGATGGGGGTAATCCTGACCATGACCATGGTGATGGGCACCGGGTTGGCGGTGACCCGGGAGCGGGAGCGCGGCACCATGGAGAACCTGCTGGCGACGCCGGTCCGGCCGCTGGAGGTGACCCTGGGCAAGATCGTGCCCAATATCCTGGTGGCGCTGATCCAGGTGACGCTGATCCTGTTAGCCTCGTATTTTGTCTTCCATGTGCCCATGGTCGGCAGCCTGGCCCTGCTTTATGCCTGCGCCATGGTGTTCGTGTTCGCCCTGCTGGGCGTCGGCATCACCTTCTCCACCTTGGCCAAAAACCAGATGCAATCGATGCAGATGACCATGTTCTTCTTCCTGCCCAACATGATGCTGTCCGGCTTCATGTTTCCGTTCCGGGGGATGCCGGGCTGGGCTCAGGCCATTGGCGAGGTACTGCCGCTGACCCATTTCCTGCGCATCGTGCGCGGCATCCTGCTCAAGGGTAACGGCCTGGCCGAGGTACTGCCGGAGTTGGGGCCGATCGTGGCCTTCTTCCTGGTGGTCATGGCCATTGCCCTGAAGCGCTATCGGCGCACGCTGGACTGAGCGCAGTGGTCGGTATGTGCTAAGATTTTCCAGTCGCAGCAACCGCCGGATAAACGCCATGGACTATGAGAATGCCCGCCACCTGATGATCGAACAGCAGATTCGCCCCTGGGAGGTGCTGGACCCGGTGGTGCTGGACTTGCTGACCAGGCTGAAGCGGGAGGACTTCGTCCCCGCCATCTACCGTTCGCTGGCCTTCGTCGATATGGCGATTCCGCTCGGCAATGGCGAAGCCATGTGGGAGCCCAAACTCGAAGCGCGAGTGGTGCAGAACTTGGCCTTGAAACGCACCGACCGGGTCCTGGAAGTCGGCGCCGGCAGCGGCTATCTGACCGCCCTGCTGGCCTCGCTGGCGGCCGAGGTGGTCAGCATCGAAATCGACCCCGAGCTGAAGGAAACCGCCGAGAAGACGCTCAAGGCCCATGGTCTGGAGAACGTGACCGTCAAGCTGGGCGACGCCGCCCGCGACTGGAACGCCGACGGCCGGTTCGACGCGATCGTGCTGACTGGTTCCTCACCAGTGCTGCCCGAGGCCTACTTGAACCGGCTCAACCCGGGCGGTCGCCTGTTCGCCGTGGTCGGCGAAGGCCCAGCCATGGCAGCGTTGCTGGTGACCTGCGCTGGCCCTGGCGCCTGTCGTCGGGAAGTGCTGTTCGAGACCAGCGTCAAGGCCCTGGTCCATGCCCTGGAACCGGAGCGGTTCGTATTCTGAGACGAACCTCGATCCGGCGGGCCGACTTATTGAGATCATGATCTGATGCGTAAAACATGTTTGTCCATCGGCCTCGCTGTGCTTTTCGGGCAGGCCGATGCCGCCAATCTGACCGACATCTACCGCCTGGCCCAACAGAACGATGCCGTCTACGCCTCGGCCCAGGCCGCCTACCAGGCCGGCATGGAAAAGCTGCTCCAGGCGCGTTCGCTGTTGTTGCCCAGCCTCAATCTGGCCGCCGGTCTCAACCACTATGAGACCGATACCAATGTCAGCGACCCGAAACACTACACCTCGCCCGGCCTGACCCTGACCCTGATCCAGCCGCTCTATCGCAAGCAAAACCTGGAGGCGCTGGAACAGGCCAGACTCCAGGTCCAGGCGGTCGAGGCCCAGCTCAAGCTGGCCCGGCAAAGCCTCATCCTGCGTACCGCCCAGGCCTATTTCGACGTGTTGCAGGCCCAGGACAACCTGGCCACGGCCCAGGCTCAGAAGGCCGCCATCGCCCAGCAACTGGCCCAGGCCAGGAAGAGCTTCGAGGTGGGCGCCGCGACCATCGTCGATAGCCACGAGGCACAGGCCAGTTTCGATGCCACCGTGGCCCTGGAGATCGCCGCCGGGAACGACCTGGAAGTCAAACGCCGGACGCTGGAAAAATTGATTATGGCCGAGGCGCCCAAACTCGACCCGCTCGCCAGCAACGTAGCGGCGCCCCGACCGCAGCCCGACGATATGAACGCCTGGGTCAAGCAGGCCGAGGTGGACAGTCTGTCGGTGGTGGTCGGCCTGGCCAACGCCGAGGTCGCCCGGCGCGAGGTGGCCAGGCAGAATGCCGGTTATCTGCCCACCCTGGACCTGGCCGTCAGCTATGGCCTGACCAACAACACCGTGGTAGGCAGTGTCAGCGGGGTCGATAGCCGCAGCGCCGCGATCGGCCTGCAACTGGGCTGGAACCTCTATCAGGGCGGCGCGACCCGCTCCCTGGTGCGCGAGGCCGTGGCCAATCAGGAAAAGGCCCGTTTCGATCTGGAGAACGCCCGTCGGCAGGCCGCGCTGGATACCCGCCAGGCCTATCTGGGCGTGGTCTCGGGCGATGCCCGGGTAGCAGCGCTGCAACAGGCGGTGGTATCGAGCGAGACCCAGTTGAAGTCCACCAAACTGGGTCAGGAAGTGGGCGTGCGGACGGCGGTCGATGTGCTCAATGCCGAGCAGCAGTTACACAGCGCCCAGCGCGACCTGGCCGCAGCCCGCTATGCCGCGCTGATCAGCGGGCTCAATCTCAAGGCCGCTGCCGGGGTATTATCCGAAGCCGATATGCAGGCGCTTGACGCACTGCTAAAACACCAGTAGAGATTCATCCCGACAAGGTGGCTATCCTCGGAGTCTGGCCAATTCCGGCTCCAGCAGCGCCATCGCCTTTTGCGTCGCGCCTTGATGGGCCTGGCTGAAGTGCCAGCCGGCCTTGCTCATCAGACGGCGTTGCTCGGGGTTACGGTAGAGCTGTTTCACGGCTCGGGCCAGGTCTTCGGCGTCGGCGACCCGCCTTGCGGCCCCGGCCTCGATGGCCAATTTGGCCGCCTCCATAAAGTTCCAGGTATGCGGCCCGATCAGCGCCGGGCAGCCGGCCGCTGCCGCTTCGATCAGGTTCTGACCGCCCAGTGGCAACAGGCTGCCGCCGATGAAGGCGACGTCGGCGGCTGCGTAATAGGCCGCCATCTCGCCCATGCTGTCGCCCAGAAAGACCTCGGTTTGTCGGCCGACCGGCTCCTCGCGACTGCGCCGGGCAAGGTCCACGCCACGACTCGCCAATTGGGCGGCAACCGTGGCGAAGCGTTGCGGGTGGCGCGGCACGATAACCAGCAGCAGGTCGGGGATGTCGATCTCAAGGCAGGTATCCAGGATCAGCGCCTCTTCGCCTTCGCGGGTGCTGGCGGCGAGAAAGACGAAACGGCCGGCGAACAGTAGGCGCAGGGCCTCAGCTCGTGCCGCTGTGCCGTCTGGGGCGGCGATGTCGAACTTCAGGTTGCCGGTGACCTGGCAGTCGTGCGCGCCGAGCCGGGTCAGGCGCCGGGCATCGGCCTCGGTCTGGGCCGCCAGTCCGGCCAAGCCGGCCAGCGCGGGCTGGATCAGGCGGCGGATGCGGCCATAACCACGGGCCGAGCGGGCCGATAGACGGGCGTTGACCAGAAAGGTCGGTACGCCGCGTTTCTGGCAGCCGGAATACAGATTCGGCCAGATTTCGGTTTCCAGAAAGATGGCGATGTCGGGGTGGGCGCGATCCAGAAAATGGTCGATCAAGGCCGGCAGGTCATAAGGCAGATAGGCGAGCCGAACCTCCGGGCCGAATAGTTCGGCCGCCGTCGCGCGACCCGTGGGGGTGGTGGTGGTGAGCAGCAGGGTGCAGTCGGGACGGCGTGCCCGCAAGGCCTGGATCAGGGGCGCGGCGGCACGAGCCTCGCCCACCGACACGGCATGTAGCCAGATCACTGGGCCAGGTGGCAACTTGGGTGCCCAGCCCAGACGTTCGCGCCAGTGGCGTCGATATTCCGGTTGCTTGCGGCCCCGCCAGATCAGGTACAGGAACATGAACGGCAGGGCCAGCCACCAGGCCAGGATATAGAGGGCGCGCATGGCTAAATTCTAATCGTTTGCCGGCTGGGCTAAAATGCCCACCACTAAAAGGAGTGGTGATGAAAGTTCTCATTACCGGTTGCGCCGGTTTTATTGGTATGCACGTCGCCCAATTGCTGTTGGCGCGGGGCGACCAGGTGGTCGGGGTGGACAACCTCAACGATTATTACGATCCCGCCCTGAAGCTGGCCCGGCTGGCGCAGTTGCAGCCCCATGCCGGGTTTCGCTTTATCCAGACGGACATCGCCGACGCCATGGCCATGGAAGACCTGTTCGCTGCCGAGCGCTTCAACCGGGTGGTCAACCTGGCGGCCCAGCCCGGCGTGCGCTATTCGCTGAAGAACCCGCACGCCTACATCCAGACCAACCTGGTCGGCTTCGGCAACATCCTGGAAGGCTGTCGCCACAACGGGGTCGAGCATCTGGTCTACGCCAGTTCGTCCAGCGTCTATGGCGCCAACACCCGGATGCCGTTCTCGGTCCACGACAACGTCGACCATCCAGTCAGCCTGTACGCCGCCAGCAAGAAGGCCAATGAGCTGATGGCCCACAGCTACAGCCACCTGTATGGCCTGCCCAGCACCGGCCTCAGATACTTCACCGTCTACGGCCCCTGGGGCCGGCCCGACATGTCGCCCTGGCTGTTCACCTCGGCGATTCTGGAGGACCGGACCATCGACGTGTTCAACCAGGGCCGGATGCAGCGCGACTTCACCTACATCGACGACATCGCCGAGGGCACCGTGCGGGTACTCGACCGCATTGCCGCGCCAAACCCCGAGTTCGACACCAGCGCCCCGGACCCGAGTTCCAGCTACGCGCCGTTCAGGGTCTACAACATCGGCAACCATGAGCCGGTCGAGTTGATGACCTTCATCAAGACCATAGAAGACGCGCTCGGCAAGAAGGCGCAAAAGAGATTCCTGGCCATGCAGCCGGGCGACGTGGTGGCGACCTATGCCGATGTCGAAGACCTCAAGCGCGACGTCGGCTTCGAACCCAAGACGCCGCTAGCCGACGGCATCGGTCGCTGGGTCGAGTGGTATCGGCAATACCATGGTCTTTGAATGGGATGCGGAACTTTTTGAGTGGCAAATGCCACCTAGGTTATCCATCAACCCCTGGAACCGTCCATGAGGGTCGAAAAAGCTTGGCGGGCCGCCATTTTTCTCAGATTCCGCCTCACCCAAAAAAACTATGCCCCATTTTGTATCTTACGTTGAGAGAATTAAGTGTCTGCCGAACAACTAGGTGATTATTTGCTGGACCAGGGTCGGCTGGACCGGCCCGGCCTGGACCACATCCTCAAGGAGCGGTCGGCTAGCGGGGCCGGCGAGTCGTTCGCCGCGACCCTGGTGCGCCTGGGCGTGATGCCTGAGCAGGCCGCCTTCGAGGCCTGGTCGGCGCAGTCCGGTGTGCCCTTGGTCCGGACCGCCGATTTCCCGGAGATTCCCATCCTGGAGGAGCGGGTATCGAATCGTTTCCTCAAGGAGTCGCGCATCCTGCCCTTGCGCGAGGAGGCCGACGCGGTGCAGTTGGCCATGGCCAATCCGGATGACGGCTATGTCCTGGAGGCCATGCGTCTGGTCACCAACCGCCTGATTCAGCCCCGGCTGGCCTTGCCCTCCGAACTGGACGCGGCCTTCGAGCGCCTGTATGGGGCCGATCGCAACATCGACCGGATCGTCAGCGACATCGTGGTCACCAGCGAGGAAGACGATAGCGTCGAGGTCCAGCACCTGAAGGACCTGGCCAGCGAGGCGCCGGTTATCCGGCTGGTCAACCTGGTGTTCGAGCGGGCCTTGGATGCGCGCGCCTCGGACATCCATATCGAGCCGTTCGAGAGCCGCCTGATCATCCGCTACCGGATCGACGGCGTGATGGTGGAACAGGAATCGCCGCCGCGTCGCCTGTCCGCCGCAGTCATTTCCCGGATCAAGATCATGTCCAGCCTGGACATCGCCGAGCGCCGGCTGCCCCAGGACGGCCGCATCAAGCTGCGGATCAAGGGCCGCGAGGTCGATCTGCGGGTCTCCACCGTGCCCACCATGCACGGCGAGAGCGTGGTGATGCGGATACTGGACAAGGGCGGCGTGCCCCTGAATTTCGACCGCCTGGGCTTCGATAAACATTCCCTCAAGGCCTTCATGGCGGTGTTGACCCAGCCGCACGGCATCGTCCTGGTGACCGGCCCGACCGGGTCCGGCAAGACCACCACCCTGTACACCGCCTTGCAGATGCTCAACAAGTCGGACGTCAAGATACTCACCGTGGAAGACCCGGTGGAATATCAGATGGAGGGCGTCAACCAGATTCAGGTCAAGCCGCAGATCGGCCTGACCTTCGCCAATGCCTTGCGCTCCATCGTCCGTCAGGACCCGGACGTCATCATGATCGGCGAGATCCGCGACCTGGAAACGGCGCAGATCGCCGTGCAGTCGGCCCTCACCGGCCACGTGGTGATCTCGACCTTGCATACCAACGATGCCCCCAGCACGGTCAACCGCCTGCTCGACATGGGCGTCGACGATTACCTGCTCACCTCGACGGTCAACGGCATCCTGGCCCAGCGCCTGGTGCGCACCCTGTGTCCGGAGTGCGCCGAATATTACCAACCGCTGCCCGAGGTCCTGGCCGAGCTGGGCATGGAGGCGCACCTGGGCGACGGCCCATTGCGCCTGAAACGACCGGTCGGCTGCGAGGCCTGCGGCCATACCGGCTTTATCGGTCGGACCGGCATCCTGGAGGTGATGCCGATCACCGACGGCCTGCGCTCCATGATCATGCAGCACGCGGTGGCCGGCGAGCTGCGCCGCATGGCGATTTCGGAAGGGATGCGCACCCTGTACGAGGATGGCATCAACAAGGTGCTGGCCGGGGTGACCACCCTCGACGAGGTGCTGCGCGTGACGAGGGACGATTAATTGGCCCAGTATCGTTACCAGGCAGTCAATGCCAGCGGCGAGCAGTTAGCGGGCGACATGGAGGCGCATGGCCCGGAGATGGTGGTTCAGCGCCTGCAAAATATGGGCTATGTGCCGATCCGGGTTGACGAGCTGGCGGCCAGGGGTGGCGCTTCGGGGTTCAGCTTCGGTCGTCGTGGCCGGCTCAGCCAGGACGACATCGCGCTCTTCACCCAGGAGATCGCTACCTTGCTCAAGGCCGGTCTGCCGCTCGATCGGGCGCTGGAGGTCATCATCCATTTGTCGGAAAACGACGCGACCCAGGAACTGGTCAAGCAGATTCGCGAGGACGTGCGTGGCGGCGCCACCTTGCACGCCGCCATGGAGGCGCGCAACGGCGTGTTCTCGCGGCTGTACCTGAACATGATCCGGGCCGGTGAGGCGAGCGGCGCGCTGGCCATGGTGATGGCCCGGCTGACCGAGTTCATGGAGCGTTCCAAGGAACTGAAGGAAACGGTCAAATCGGCCATGATCTACCCGGTCATCCTGGTCATGGTGGCGGTCTTGTCGGTGGTGGTGCTGCTGATGTTCGTGGTGCCGCAGTTCTCCCAGATGTTCGCCGAATCGGGCAAGGCGCTGCCGCTGCCGACCCAGATCGTCATCGCCGCCGGCGACTTCTTTCGTAAATACTGGTGGGCCTTGCTGCTTGGCGGCTATCTGGCCTACTGGCTGATGGGCCGGCAGATGGCCAACCCGGCCAGCCGTTACCGTTGGGACGAGCGTTTTCTCGGCCTGCCGCTGATCGGCGATCTGCTGGCCCGGATCGAGGTGGCGCGTTTTTCCCGCACCCTGGGCACCCTGCTGGCCAATGGCGTCAGCCTGTTGTCGGCGCTGTCCATTGTCCGGGAGACCTTGACCAACAGCTTCATGGCCGAGCGCCTGGATGGGGTCGTCGCCCAGTTGCGCGAAGGCAAGGGGCTGGGCCGGCCGCTGCTGGAAACCGGCGTGTTTCCCGGCCTGGCCGTGCATATGGTGATGGTCGGCGAGGAGACCGGCCGCTTGCAGGAGATGCTGTTTCAGGTGGCCGACGTCTTCGACCGCGAGGTGCAACGGACCGTCAAACGGATGTTGGCGTTGATGGAGCCGGTCTTGATCCTGGGCCTGGGCCTGGTCATCGGCAGCATCATCATGTCGATCCTGGTTGCGATCCTCAGCGTCAACGACCTGACCCAGTAACCGAATTTTTCTATATGGAGTAGCGCAATGAATTTGAACGTAAAACCTATACGGGCGGCATCGAGCCGGGGCTTCACCCTGATCGAGTTGTTGGTGGTGCTGGTCATCCTGGGCCTATTGGCGGCCCTGGCCGGGCCCAAGATCATCGGCTATCTGGGCGGCGCGAAGTCGGACAGCGCCAAGTTGCAGATCAGTGAATTCGAGCAGGCCCTGGACCTCTACAAGCTGGAGGTGGGCAATTACCCATCCACCCAGGACGGATTGCTGGCCATGGTTCAGGCCCCGTCCGGGGCGGACAAGTGGCATGGCCCCTACCTGAAGAAAAAAGAGGTGCCCAAGGACCCCTGGGGCAACGATTATCACTATGACTCGCCGGGCCAGCATGGCGCCTTCGACCTGTATAGCTTCGGCGCCGATAACCGCGAAGGCGGCGACGGCGAGAACAAGGACCTGGTGAACTGGTGAGTCGGCAACACGGCTTCACGCTGCTGGAAATCCTGGTGGTGATGGCCCTCATGGGCCTGATGTATGCCTTGGTGCCGCCCCTGATCTCGACCAGCGGCAGCACCACCGAACTACGGGCGGCGGCCCGGCAACTGGCGGCGGGGCTGCGCAAGGCACGCGGCCATGCCGTGGCCAGCCATCGCGACGCGACCCTGACCGTCGATGTCGAACAACACCGTTTCCAGGTCACCGGCGATTCCCGTGACTATGCCCTGCCCAAGACCGCCGCGCTCAGCGTCTACACCGCCAAGGCCGAGGCGGTGGAGGAAAAGGTCGCCGCCATCCGCTTCTTCCCGGACGGCAGCTCCACCGGCGGGGCGATCGGCATCGCCAATGGCGGCGTCAAATTTCGCGTCGACGTCGACTGGCTGACCGGCAGTGTGACCATCCTCGATTGACCATGGCGCGCCGCGAGCGGGGTTTTTCCCTATTGGAAATCTTGGTGGCCTTCGTCATCCTGGCCCTGGCCATGGGCGTCATCATGCGGATTTTTTCCGGCGCGCTGAACAATATCGGCACCGTCGACCACCATGCCCATGCCGTCCTGGTGGCCGAATCGGTGCTTGACTCGCTGGGCGTCGAGACACCGCTGACCGAAGGCGAACTCGCTGGCGAGGACGGCCAGGGCTATCGCTGGCACGCCCTGGTCAGCCGTTATGTCGATGCCAACGCCGTGCTCGACGACCTGTCCAACCCGCTCATCCTGTACCAGATCGCCCTGGACGTGAACTGGGGGGCCGAGGGAACCAACGCCCCCGGTTTGCATCTGACTACGCTGCGAGCGGCCCCTAAGCCATGAAACAGCGCGGTTTCACGCTCCTGGAGATGATTATCGGCATCACCCTGCTGGGCTTCATCCTGGTGCTGCTTTATGGCGGCCTGCGCTTGGGCATCCGTAGTTGGGACGCCGGCAATCAGCGGGTGGAGGCCACCTCCCGCCAGGTGATCGTCAGCGATTTTTTGCGTCGCCTGTTGGCGCAAACGTATCCGCTGCAATGGACCCAGGATGACGGCAAGAAGACCTTGGCCTTTTCCGGCGCGGCCGATGCCCTCCACTTTGCCGGCCCCATACCGGCGCGGCTGGGCGCGGGCGGCATCCAGTTGATCGCGCTGGAGGGGGCGAAGGATGACCCCGGCCAGGCGCTGCGGCTACGCTGGCAAGCGCCGGACCCCAAGGCGCACGCCTTCGACTTCTCGGGCGAGTTCGACGCCACCGACCAGGCGCACCTGGTCAAGGGCGTGGAGAAGATCGAGTTCGCCTACTTCGGCGCCGAGAACCAGGACGACGACCCGGCCTGGCACGACGAATGGCACAGCGACACCCGGCTGCCGCAGTTGATTCGGTTGCGCTTGACGCCGAGCGGTAGCCAGCAATGGCCCGACCTGATGGTGGCGGTCAGGTTGAATGAAAACGCCGGCTGTCGCTGGGACAGCTTCTACAAGCATTGCGTCGGCCAATGACGATTGCACTTGGGGATACCTTGAAAAAACCGTCGTACCCGCGCAGGCGGATATCCAGTAGTCTGATTTTATCGGGCCCTGATCGGCGCGAGCGCGGCATCGCCCTGGTGGTCGTTCTGTGGGTGACGGTATTGCTGACCATCATCGTCAGCAGTTTTGCCTACAGCGTGCGGACCCATGTCCAGTCGACCGGTAGCCAGGTTTCCCGTGCGCAGGCGGCGGCGCTGGCCGATGCCGGGGTCCACCGGGCCCTGTATGAATTGCTCAAGCCGGCCACGGATGGGGCGCGGTGGAAGGCCCAGGGACAACAAAACGCCTTTGAACTGGGCGCTGGCAAGGTGGTGGTAAAGATCGTCAACGAAAGCGCCTTTATCGACTTGAACTATGCCTCGGAGAATCTGTTGCTCAGTTTATTTACCTCGGTTGGGCTCGATGCCGGTGAGGCGCAAGCCATGGTCGATGCGATCGAGGATTGGCGCGATGCCGACGACCTGCCTCGCCTGTCGGGCGCGGAGCGCGACCAGTACCAGGCGGCCGGGCTCAAGCAGGTGCCCGCCAACCAGAATTTTCGGACCGTGGACGAATTGAAATCGGTGCTGGGGATGACCCCCGATCTTTTTGCCCACGTCTCAGGCGCCTTGACGGTCTATACAAAATCGACCGGGATCGACGCCAGCGTCGCCGTGCGCCAGGTGTTATTGGCGCTGCCCAATGTAAAGGCCGAAGAGGTCGATGCCTATCTAGCCGTTCGCCAGGACGAATTGGCGGCGGGACAGGTGCCGACGCCGTTCCCGGCGGCAGCGGGGTTTACCGGAGGGGCGACCAGCATGGTATATAATCTGCGCTCCGAGGCCGTCCTGCCGGATGGCAGTTTTTTTGTCCGGGAGGCGGTCGTCAGGCTGACTGGCGATACGAAGCGGCCATTCGACTTTCTTGATTGGAGGGAGGCGCGGCCCTAACCGGTTTAAGCGATCATCATGGCAGCCAGCACCATACCCTACCGCAGTCAAAACAACCGATCAGGTGCCAGCTTTGCCGGCGTCGGTCGTTTTTTTCGCTGGTGGCGCGACGAGTTGGCGTCCCTTATCCCTGCCGCGTTGTTGCCCTACCCCAGGGCTGCGGGCAAGTATTTATGGGCGGAATTCGAGGCCGACGGCATCGTGCTCAGAGTGGCTCGTGGCGGCCAACTGGCCGATGCGGGTAAGGTTGCCTTGTCTGCTCGGGACGAGGACTCCAATAAGCTGGCATTTAATGCCCTATATGGCAAATCGCGTCGCCCTGCGCTGGGCCTGAGCATCCCGTCCGAACGCATCCTGCGCAAAACGATCGAGCTGCCTCTGGCGGTAAAAGAAAACCTCCGCCCGGCGCTGGCCTTTGAACTCAATCGACAAACCCCTTTTAATGCCGATCAAGCCTATTTCGATTACCGGGTGCGCGCGATTCGGCCAAAGGCAGGGCAGATACAAGTCGAACTGATTGTTTCGGACCGGCGCCAGATCGATCGCGAACTGGCAATGCTGGCGAAGTGGGGCCACCCGTGTCAGGTCGTGGCGCCAACGGATGAACTGGCTGGCGAGCCGCGCTATGCCAACTTGCTGCCGCCGGAGGCCCGCGCGCGGACCACCCTGGCGACGAAATGGCGGTATGCCGGCATGGCGCTTATCACCATTGCCTTGCTCGGCGCCACCCTAGCTATTCCGCTGTGGCAAAAACGGGCAGCGGTCATCGTGCTCAATGGCGAGGCCGCCAACATGAAACAGCAGGCTCAGGCGGTGGATGACTTGCAACACAGCCTGGCCAAGGCCAGCGCCGAATATCAGTATCTGCTTGAACGAAAATTCAAACGGCCGGCCAAGGTCGCGCTGGTTGAAGAAGTGACCCGTCTGCTGCCGGACGATACCTGGCTCAGCAGCCTTGAGGTCAAGGCCAATGAGGTCGTCCTCAATGGCGAAACGAACTCCTCGACCAAACTGATTCGGCTGATGGAGGGGTCTTCGTTGATTCAGGACGCGGCATTCAACTCCCCGGTCGTCAAAGACCGCAACAATAATCTTGAACGCTTCCAGTTGAGCGCCAAGATCAAAGAGACCAGCGCCGCCGAGGCCTTGGGCCAACAAATGCAGACGCCGAAGCAGCCGGCGACGACCCGAAAAACCGGCGGACAACGTTGATGCGACCCTTGACCGCGCTTGAGAAACGACTGGCGGCGATAACGCTATCGCTCCTGGTCCTTGCGGCCGTGGCGGCGGCGGTCGTGTTCCCCTATCGCCTAGCCGCCCGGCATTATGACGAGGCCATCGAGACGCGCCTTGACGAAATCGCGCGCTACCAGCGGATAGCCGCCGCCAAGCAAAGCGTGCAAAAGGCGATCGCCGAGGTGAACGGCCGGGATGCCCGGAAATTCTTCCTCAAATCCAGCGCCTCGGCGCTGGCGGCGGCCGACATCCAGCAAATCGTTCAAACCCTGGTGGAGGCCAATGCCCTTCAGCTTGAAAGCATGCAGATCGCGGCGCCCAAGAATGAAGACGGTTACCGGCGAATTGCGCTTAACCTGCGGCTGCGCGGCAAATTGGCCGGCTTGCAGAACACCTTGTACTCGTTAGAGATGACCCAACCCTATTTATTCATCGATAACCTGAGCATACAGTCCACCGTGCGGCCGAATTTCAGACCCACACCCGGCGTCGAACCTGATGTTATGTCGCAGTTCGATCTATATGGCTATGCCCAAGTGATAAAGAGCGATGTCGCGCCTAGACATTAGGCACCTTTCCGTCGCCGCCTGGGCCATCGTCAATATGGTCCTGTGCGTGGTCATCGGCCAGGAGACCGGCTGGGGCCGGCATATCCATAAGGCGCCGCCGGTCGCCAAGGTCCTGGCGCCGGATGAAGTCAAGCTGGAGCTGCTGACCGAGTACAACCTGCCGGCCATGGACAAACAATATCCCCAGACCCTGGAGCGGCCCCTGTTCGTCCCGACCCGTCGCCCCGCCCCGCCGATCCCGCCGCCACCGCCGCCGCCCAAACCGACCATGAAGAAAGGGCAGTTCCAGTTGATGGGGGTTATGATCTTCCCTGAAAATAGTTATGTACTGCTTCGTGAGGTGGCCAATGGGAAAACATACCGCCTCAAGAGGGGCCAGATGGTGAATGGGATTTTGCTGAAAGAAGTTGCGCGGGAAAAGGTCGTCTTAACCCAGTACGACGAGGCTGAGGAACTCATCATGAAGGTTCAGTCTAGCCCCAAGACACCACCTCCTGCGCTGCTACAGGCTAAGCCACCGGCGTCGACGCGGATGAACGGCACAATCGATCCCCTTACTTTGAGCCCTCCGAGACAGAGGAACAAAGGTGAGCAGAGTGACTCTGACTCCAAACCGAGGGCGTTGCGGCCGGTGATGAATATCCCTGGGTTTTCCGGTGCGGTTACTGGTACGACAGAAGGTAGGGAAGCTCGCCGTGCCGGCCGATTCGGGCCATAAGCAGGAATAGCGATAGTGAAACGAAATCAAATAGGATTTGAGATGCATAGTCCGGCCGATCATGGGAATGGGGCGATGAACATTAAAATCAATAAGGGCCACCGATATTTACGGCCACTGGCCATCGGCTTGATTGCACTGTTTGCCATTGCCGGTTGCGCATCCATGAAGAATGCGACGGTCGGAGAGGGTACGGCGGAAGGCGAAGGCGTGCCCCATAAGCTCATGAGGGGCGAGGGGGCTTCGTCCATATCCGAAGGTAAAGTCAAGCTGTATCCCGGTACCGGGGTTCTGGTCAAGGCGCCTGCCGCAATCCCCATGGATCAAAAACCGGGTGAGTTGACTCTAAACTTCGAGGCTGCCGACATACGGGAAGTGGTCAAAACCATACTCGGCGACATCATGAATGAAAGTTACATCATGGACCCGCGCGTCGCCGGGACCATTACCCTTCATACCTCGAAGCCCATCCCGCGCTCAGCGGTTTTGCCGACCCTGGAAACCGCCTTGAGCATGAGTGGCGCGGTATTGCTCAAACAGGCCGATGGTGTCTACCAGGTCTTGCCGACCGGCATGGCCGGCAAAGGGAACCTCACCCCGGCATTGGGCGGCATAGATAAGCCGCTCCCTCACGGCTACAGCATGCAAGTCGTGCCACTCAAATACATCGGCGTGGCCGACATGGCCAGAATACTTGCGCCGCTGGTATCGGATCAGAACAATGTTCGCCAGGACCCCATCCGCAACCTCCTGTTCCTGTCCGGGCCCGAGCCCGAATTGCGCCATGTGATGGAAACCATCGACATGTTCGATGTCGATTGGCTATCCGGCATGTCGGTTGGCCTATTCACCCTGCAAAATGTCGATGCCAAAACGGTAGCCGGGGATATGGAAAAGCTGTTCGGCGACAAAAATGTCGGGCCGCTTGCTGGCGCCCTGAGGGTGGTGCCCATTGATCGCATCAATGCGTTATTGGTGGTGACGCCGCAGGCGCAGTACCTGGACAAGGCCCGGACCTGGATCGAGCGGCTTGATCAGTCCGGCGCTGCCGGGAGCGGCCAGCGGCTATTCGTTTACCAGGTCCAGAACGGTAAGGCCGAACTGCTGGCGAGTTTGCTGAATGACGCCTTCGGTAAGAAAGCGGCGCCCAAGACCGCGCCGGCGCCCACCCTGGCCCCCGGCCTGATCGTAGCCGAAGTCAAGAATGCGCAAGCCGCCAAGCCCGTGCAAGAGGCCCAAAGTGTTGCTTCGGGCGATAGCCTGGCCCTACCCGGTAATGTACGAATCATTGCCGATAAGGACAACAACGCCCTGTTGATTCTGGCCTCGGCCGGTGATTACGAAGCCATTCAATCTGCGTTGCGCAAGTTGGACGTAGTCCCCAGGCAAGTGCTGATCGAGGTGACCATCGCCGAGGTCACACTCACCGGAGAGCTTAAATATGGCCTGGACTGGGCGTTCAACAATGGCTCGAAGGTCAGTGGCGCGATGAGTAATTTTGGCATTGCGGCGTCACTTCCTTTCAGTGCGACATGGACTAGCGCCACCGGAAAACTGAAGGCGGTCCTCAATGCCCTGGCCTCCGACTCCAAGCTCAAAATTATCTCCTCGCCGCACATCACGGTGGCGGATAATCAAAAAGCCTCGATTCAGGTAGGTGACCAGGTTCCGACCATCACCTCGACACAAAGCGCGACCGCGTCGACAACTGGCGTAATCAGCAGTGTGCAATACCTCAATACCGGCGTTTTGTTGAGTGTGACCCCCCATTCAAATTCAGGTGGGCTAGTCACCATGGATATCAACCAAGAGGTGAGCAACGCGGCCAAGACCACCTCATCCACTATTGACTCGCCAACCATCTCCAAGCGGACGGCGCAAAGTACCGTCACGGTGCAATCGGGCGAAACGCTCGTTTTAGCCGGCCTGATCAGCGATACCAGTACGCGCGCGGACAGCGGCCTGCCGTTACTGCACCGGCTGCCCTTGGTGGGCGGATTGTTTGGCTCGCTGGATAACACAGACAACCGCACCGAGCTGATTATCCTGATTACCCCCAGGGTATTAAAAACCGTACAACAAGCCTCGGAAATTACCGAGGAATACAAGAAGCGCCTTGGTGGCCTCGAAAGGCTGCTCGATTCCGCTGGCGTCAAGGTCAAATCGTCGGAAGCATCCCAAGAAAAGGCCAAGTTCTCTACGGTAGGCGAAGCGTCCATAACGCAGTCGTTTCAATTGCCGATGCGGTCGTCCGGCGCGCAAGGCGCACGCTGATGAGAGCGGGTTATATCCTCCTCATATCGATGCTCGGCGTTGCCGCGCAACCGGCAAAGGCCGACGTATTTTCCCTTACGGACGAGGCCGGTATCACCCACTACACCAACACGCCAGAAAACGACCAATTCAAATTGATCGTCGCCACGCTGGAGGAAATGGGCACCAGCAACCAGGCAAATGCCAGCCCAAAGACGGGCAACGTACCCGCGTATGCCTCGATAGTGAATGAGGTGGCGATGGAAGCGGGTATCGACAAGGCCCTGGTACATGCGGTCGTGGCCGCCGAATCGGGCTACAATCCCACTGCGGTTTCCAGGACTGGCGCCAAGGGCCTGATGCAGTTGATGCCGGCCACCGCCAAACGCTATGCCGTCAAGGACGTTTTTGACCCGGCCCAGAACCTCCGTGCCGGCGCCCACTATCTAAAAGACCTGCTGGTCCAGTTCGATGGCAAGCTGGAGTTGGCGCTGGCAGCCTACAACGCGGGCGAGCAAACAGTTTTGAGATATGGCCGAAAGATTCCGCCCTATCGCGAGACTCAGGCCTATGTACCCAGGGTGCTCGCGCTGTATGGCAAGTACGCCAAGGCAGACATCTAGGTCATGACGGCTAGTCCCCAGGTTAACGAAACAAGCCTCTATAGGGCGGCTCGTGGCCGCCGCGAATTGGCGACCCTGTTGAAAACTTTGATGGCAAGAAAGGCAAGTGAACGATGCAAATTCGGCTGAACCAGATGTTTGACCTGGCAAGTTTTTTTAATTTCGGCAGACAACAAACCCGCGCGAGTGTGCGACGTTTTTTCGCGTCGGCAATGGTGCTCATGTTAGTATCCGCCTGTGCGACACTTAAGCCAGAGAATACGGATAAGTGGCGAGACTCCCAGTCCGCCGTTTTGAAGCAACGAGCAGAAGCCCGTTGGGCGGCCCTGATGAAGGGTGATCTTGAGATGGCATACGGCTTTACGTCCCCGGATTACCGTGCTGTTGTGACTTTGCAACAATACAAAGGTCGCATCGGCTCAATCGTGGAATGGAAGTTGGCGCATGCAAAAGATGTTCGTTATGATGGCCCAACAGTGGCTTCCGTATTGATGGAAGTTACTTATCGATTCAGGATGAAGGTGGCTGGTGAAGTCGAGTCAATGAAGTTCCTGGACGAGAAGTGGTTATACAAAGACGGGAATTGGTGGTACACGTCCAAGTAGATTGTGGTATAAATCGGTCCTACTTGGTTTAATGTATGGCCAGGCGCCTGGCTGTTTTGTGATGTAGTACTTTATTTACCTTGCAAGGAGTTCGATATGAAGCTGCTTAATACGCGTAAGAAACTTGTAAACCTGGCTGTTGCTTCCGTGGTGGCAGGTGGTTTTGCAATGACGATGGCACCGGCCTACGCTGTCAACGTTTCTCAGAACAACATTGGTCAGGTTGCCCTGTTTCCTTATTACACCGTCAAGAACGGTTTTGACACGCTGTTGAGCGTCGTTAACACGAGTGACGCTACCGTTGTTTTCAAGATTCGTTTCCGCGAAGCCCTGAACAGCCGTGAAGTCCGTGACTTTAACGTGATCATGTCCCCGCGCGATGTCTGGAACGCAGTCGTGACCAAGGACGCTACCGGTACCGGCGCCCTGGTCCGTACCAGGGATAACACCTGTACCTATCCCGCGTTGCCGAACAGCGCGTCGGTGAGTGGCGCTCGTGAAATTCCCTTCACCACTGCCGGTTTCGACGGTACCGTGACCTCGCCTCCTGACCGCGCCAACGCATACCGGCTGGATGGTGGTGGTGTCGCTATGACCCGCGTTCAGGAAGGTTATTTCGAAATCATCTCCATGGGTCAGAGTACCGCGACGAATTCCACCGATATCATCGAATATAACTCGACCCACCTGTCGACTGGCGTACCGCGCGATTGCGGCAAGGTTATCGCTGCATTCGACGCTGCGAGCTCCGGCGATTACAGCACCCCTGGCGGCGTTTTTGCCCACTTCACGACACCCGGTGATAACCTGAAGAGTTTTGCCAGCTTGATCAATGTGTCAAACGGTACTGCTGTCGATGCCAACCCGACTCACCTTGAGGCATGGACAGCAGATCCTGTGCTTGCGCCTGCTGGCGACCTGACCCCGAGCCTGGCCAACGGTACGGCCAGCCCGACCGCCAACTGGGTGAATGCAGGTCCTCAATCGGCCAATCCGTCTAGTGGTAATATCCAAGATGGCGTTTCCATCGCCCTATCCGCTACCGACGTGATCAATGAATTTGCGGCTGATGGTGCCGGAGTCTTTACCGATTGGGTTGTTACCTACCCGACCAAGCATTTCTATACCGATCTAAACTATGCTACCGCACTGGCTGATGCGCCCTTCACCCAGAATTTTGGCTATGACACCACCAGAGGCGATGGCACGGGTGTGTTGCGTGGCAAGTCTTGCGACACGGTGACCATCGGCTACTGGAACCGTGAAGAGTTGCCGAAGACCGGTCAGGGTGGCGGTTTCTCCCCGTCGGGTCAGACCAGCGCCGAGTTCTGCTATGAAGTCAACGTATTGTCCTTCAATGGCTCCAATGCACTGGGTACGGGTACCAACCACTATGACCAAGGCACCTCTGATGTCGGTCCCAAGGGTTGGGCTAACATTAACCAGATGGGCGTAACTGGTCCCAATGGCAGCAACTTGGCTTCCAATGTATATGGCCTGCCGACGATCGGCTTCGCCGCCATCGTCCGCTCGGTGGGTGCTTCCAGCGCCAACTACGGCGACAGCGAGCCACACACCTATCGGCGCAGTTACTGATAGTTAGCCTTTTGGCTAAAAACCCGCACCTTGGTGCGGGTTTTTTTTGCTGCGGCCACAGGGCGCACTCACTTGTGATGGAAATCCACGATTTCTTTAGTGGCGAAAGCCCGGCAAATATGGACCGTCAAAAAAAACGGCCGTGGGTCAGGTAACTCAGATAAGATTTTGTCTCTGAAATGAGCCTTTTACGGCTATCCACCCCACCCTTTTCCAGCCTTGCCAAACCCGACTCGGGTGGTTGTCGAGTCCATTCAGACTCGCTTAGCCGCATCAAGTCGGCAATTTTCTCGATATATTCCGGCTGATTGGCCACCAGATTTTCATACGTAATCTCCATGGGCGTAATCCCCTGGGAGGAGAACCACTTCCTCCAGGAAGCCTCATTGTTTTCGATCCATTTAATACAGCTCAGCACCCCCGCGATGTTGCCCGACCATTGAGGCCCGGGCTGGGTAGTCTCGATGCCTTGGCTATCCCAGACACCGGTGGTTTGGGCAACATAAAGTGAAACGGCCTGAGCGACCTTGTCCATACGGGTCAAGTATATGAATTTCACGTTTTCACCCAGGCGGTCAAGCAAGGCATCTCTATACGGCGTCCTTTCCTCGGTCATCAACTGCCACCACTGTACCTTTGCCGCCCATAGGCCGTTGGCTGTCGTGCGGCGGCGAATTAATGCGTCCACATAACTAAGCGGATCGTTGATCGGAATCGCTTCCTGACACCATCTATCGGTTAATGCGGCCTGCATCCGGTCATGGAAATATTCGGTAGGAATTCCGATACCGGCATTTGTAAGTAATCGGCACAACAGGTATGAGCCAGAACGTTGCGTAGAGCAAATAACGACACTAGCCTTCGGGTTCTGGAAGCGATCGGGCTGATCGAGATATGCCTCAAGAAAACCGTCAATGGAAATACGCCGGTAAACAGATGACATCATGAGTTGCTGCGTTGCAGAATATAAAAACGGTTTGAGTATAAAGTACCGAGGACGACCAGAAATGGACTTGAGTTCATTTTTACCCGCGTTTCGTGGCTGCCTGCCACGTTCGAACGCTGATAGGTCGGGCCGTGCCCGCCGCCGCACCCGTCATTCCCGCGAAAGCGAGAATCCATCTGTTGCAACTTCTACACGGGTAAACTAATGAATATCCCCTTCCGCCTTCCTGCTCAAAAAGACACTGCCGTTCTTTTTATGACCCATCAATGGAGTTGGTCCATCGCGAAACGGTTTACTCGGCTACTTAGCGAGGTCAACCAAAAAGTGGATTGTTTTCTGTTGCTGCATGACGATGAGGGCAGCGTGTGTCAGCAGTGGTTACAGTTCCTGGAGTCGATCGGCGCCCAAACCCAATTAAAACGGTTCTCGCCTAAAAATCTGACTATGCAGTTGGGGTACCCATATCTTAACGGCTTGCAAATGCTGCCTGGCAGTGTGCATTTCCCTCTATTAAACTTCAGCCGTTCCTATCGCTATCAATATTATTGGGTCATTGAGTCGGATGTTGAATATCGTGGAAACTGGCTGACATTCCTGAACACCTATCGGGAATGCCAGGCCGCTCTGCTTGGGGCGCATATCCATTGCCATCGGGAATGTCCTACTTATTGGTGGTGGAACTCGCTCACATTGCCATCGGATATTCACCTTGCAGTCGATGATTTACATAAGGCATTCCTGCCAATCTGCCGGCTCTCCGCCGATGCGCTTGACCTAATTGATGAGGCTCACCGGCTAGGCTGGCGCGGTCATCAAGAGGTTTTGATTCCAACAGTGCTCCATCTAAACGGCCAGGCCATTCAGGATTTTAGTCAAACCGCAGAGTGCTATTTAGGTGACAGTCAGAACCCATGTTGGTCCCGGACAAGGCTATCGACCCTACGTTGGCGGATTGTGCAACATCTTTTCTGTAAAAGTTTGCAGGCGATTCCATTGGGATGATGAGATCAGTCTTTCAAGTTGAGATAGATTTTGCCTGTCATCCAGTCTTCGTCGCACTCGGCGAGAAGTGCCGAG
>Ga0210054_1000430_pt1 | contig 39575 bp, 40 predicted proteins | sample CryGeymeta201516_FD_185470 | JGI IMG/M metagenome (GOLD analysis project Ga0210054, IMG submission 185470) | Groundwater microbial communities from Crystal Geyser aquifers in Utah, USA - Crystal Geyser metaG 2015-16 (SPAdes) (version 2) | ecosystem: Environmental > Aquatic > Deep subsurface >... | reverse complement strand
GGGGGAATCTATGCGAAAAACACAACAATTGCTTGACTGATTTCGTCCACTTGTTAATCATGGAATTATCCGGCGTCGCTTCGCTCCGAAAGTGGACGGAATGAATCGGAATCAGTGGTCGGAATCGGCGGAATACACACATAAGACATAAATATTTCAATACTAATCGACAATTAAGCGTTAAATAATTAATCTTTTTAAGTTAGCAGACGAATAGCAAAATACGAAAGAGTCACGTTTCAAGAAATAAGTAGGGGGTTTTGTTGATTTCCCTTAACCTTCGTGCTACCGACCTATATATGTTACAGCAGGCAGAGAGGTATTTTAAGCGTAATATAAAAAGCGAAGCAAATTAGCATTGACTCAAGCTAGAAAAAACCTCTCATTTTTTCAATCGATGCTTTTAGATCTTCATATACTGCTTTTCCATTTTCTTTTTGGTGATGGATTTGATTTCTAATAAAGGTGTGAATGCTCACCTCGTTTTTACTTCCTTTCCAAGGAGATTTTTTTGGCTCGTGCTTTGCAGTAACGAAAAATTCATTATCAAAATCTTTAATAGTTTTGTCGTCGCCATTTATAAATTTTAACTCCTCAAAAAGCTCATTGTGATATTCCTCCGTCGCCAAGTTGAATGCCAAGAAATTTGTTTCATTTGCTGAAATGTAGGGCAAAACACGTTTTTCTATTTCCGACACCTTTTGTTCGTCACACTCTAAAACTCTTATTTTGACCTTTTCGTTCTCTGAAAGTTGTTTCACCAAAAGCGGAGAATGAGAAGCAAGTATAATTTGTGCGTTTATAGAAGATTTCAGCAGAAAATCAACAAATTTTTCCTGTAATATTGGATGTAAATGCAATTCCGGCTCATCTATCAATATTATCAATTGCTTACCGCTTTGCTGGGCGAGATAAAACGAGTATAAAAGAGCAAAAATCATTTCGTAACCCGAGCCAAGATTACTTAAAGTAATTTGTTGATGATTATCTCTTTTGGCAGCAAAGAAAGCGTTTTTAAATGGCTCGCAGTTATCCAAGAAATCCAATTTTATTTGAGAGCCACTAATCTCCTCAAATTTCTTTACTGCTTCGGATAAAAATTTGTTATTAACCTTGTCTTTTTTAATTTTATCGTTTAACTCATCGTTTAGATTTGCAATAGCGGATTCCAAGCTTTTTAGGTATTGATAGCTGAAGTCTTCCATTAACCTATCAAAACGTGTCGTGTTGAAATTTCCGGAGCGCGTTTGAAATAACCTGTTTCTGTCCAGAAAAAGCACGTCATTTTGATTAAACCGCTTGCCCTTGAACGGGTTGTTTACATTGACTCTTAAATCTGGGCTGTTGTCTGGCGGTTTTGCGGGGTCAACTTTTATAAACTTTTGATCACTGACGACAATAGATGAAAGATAGGCTTTTGTTCCTCTTGACCGCACACCAGCACTAAAGGAAAATCCTTTTGCCTTAAATGAACTTTTAGGCATAGTGCCATCAACATCAAATTCTTCGTGAGAATAAATGTTTATTTCAACCTTTTTGCTAGGGTCATTGAAATTATCAATTCCATAGTTTTCCGTTTTGTACTCTAAAAATGGAAGTGCAAAGGCATCTAAAAGAGTAGTTTTTCCGCTTCCATTCTCGCCGACAAAGACATTAAGTCCGGAACCTGCATTTGTTCCATCGGGTGCATTGATTTTGTCGATCCCAAAATTTTTTTCCGATGGGAAAAGACGGAAATTTTTAATTGTGATTTTTTTGATAAACATAATTATGCTTTGCCCTCCACGATGGTGATCTCTTCTTCCGTTAGGCCGTATAGCTCATAGACGAGTTGGTCGATTTGTTTTTCGTATTCGCGGACATTGGCTTGCTTGGCATTATTTTTTAAATAGTCGTCGTCTTTGGTGATGGCGAGGATTTTATCAACGAGGTCTATGAGTGGTTTTTGCTCTTTGGACGATATGTCCGTAATGGGAAGTTTCCTAAAGTCGTTGGGGTAAAAGTAATTTTCCAAGCGGTGACGGCGGATATTGTTGAGATATCTCAGAGCAAACGAAGAATTGAGAATTGCAAGAAGATATTTCAAATCAAACTTTTCTGAAATTCGTTCCAGTTGGTCGCGCGGAATCCGATTAAACTTCTTGATGCTTGTTTGAATGCTTTTATTGTTGACTCCATACAAATCTACAAACATAACAAAAACGACGATGCTGTGATTACATATGATCCCCGTATCATCAAAAATTCCACCGGTCATAATTCCACGCATAATTTTTGGCCGATTGTATAATTCTGGGAAAGTAGGCCGAACTAATTTTTTAGGAATCCGTGATGTGTTCCATTCTAAATAACGAATACGACTAATTTTGTAATTTCCCAAATCTTTTCCCTCAACATATGGCTTACAGTGTATTTTGTCTTTGCTTTCCGCAATAATATCTTTTGCTGTAAATTCACCTTTCCAAAATCTTTCATCACTATTTGGTCGTAATCCATAACTGATATAGCAGATATCGCCGAGGTCCACTACCTGTGCCTTTAAGGCCACTGGATTGTATTCTTTCCTGAACGCATCGCGGCCCAGTGATTTGAATTCTTTCGATGCAATCTCTGTCACATTCACCCTATTCTCAAAGGAACCGCGATGAACAATCGTTCTTGTTTTACCGTTACCGGCAGTTTGGCTAACATTCAATACTACTGGAACAACCCCGGCTTCAAAAACCTCCATTTCCTCAAAATAATCAATGGAGCGCGTAAAGTATTCTTCCTGAATCAAATCAAGGAGTTTGAAGGCATATTTTGAAGTGCAGATAGCATTGGAAACAATGTAGATGAGATCGCCTTTTTGGTTGGCGATATTCAATCCTCTTTCGATAAACGGCACCATTAAGTCCCACTTTTCGTAAAGAGTATTGTATGTTTTGGATTCCTCAAGTTTCTTTCTGAAGGCGAGATATTCAGGTCCAGAGTCGGCGCGGACATACGGAGGATTGGCAATAACTACATCAAAACCGCCTTTTTCTAAAAATACATCTCCGAAATATAGGTGCCATAAAAAGAATGGTCTATTGCCGGAATGTTTTATCTCGTTTAAAATCTCGTGGATGTTTGCTTGAGTATTTAAAATTTCGGCTTTCTTATCTGCGTCCTTTTTGGTCAAGCCGATACCCGTATTTACATACTTGCCAATATTTCTATCAACACTATCAAGATGCGAAATCTCCGACTTAATCGTTTGTTCTATCAGTTCAGTTTGTATCTTTTCAAGATTTTCCCGAGCTTCTTTTTTCTTTTCCTTTGTCTTAGCGTTAAAAAGCCTCAACTGCCATTTGTGATACTTTTCAAAGATTGCTTTAGTCGTTTCGTCGTTATCAAACAAGCTGAGACGATTATCTTCCTCAAACAGATTTAAATATTTTGGTGATTTGACGCCGACGATTGCCGGGTCAAACAGCCTTATTGTTTTTTTACCCAAGACAAGTTCTTCAAGAAGACTGTTTCCTTGCATAATCTTGTAGTCCAAGTTCGGCAGGGGCTCTATATCTTCCAAGTCATAATCAACTACTAAACTGAGCCATAGCCTTAGTTTGGCGATCTCGATAGCGCCCGGGTCAATATCAACGCCATATATGCAATTTTGAATGGTCTCTTTTTTTATCTTGTATTCGGATAGCGAGGGGTTTAATAATAATCTAGCCTTTATAATTTCTTGAAGCATGCCGACGCAAAAAGCGCCGGAGCCGCAAGCCGGATCAACAACTTTAATGCCAGCAAGCGTCTTATCAATCGCTTCTGATTGCTTGATGATACCAGCGGGCAAACTACGATCATCGTCCGCGAGATGATGAATTAGAATTCTTATGTCTTCCGGATTGAGGTTAGATTCCGTCGCGATGTAGTTGGTTAAGCTTTCTTGACACATGTAATGGACAATTTCTCTGGGCGTATAATATATGCCCTTGCCTTTGCGAAGATTTTCCTCTAACAGATTTTCAAAGACTTTACCGAGCATTTCCGGATCGACGGCTACCTCTTTTTCCAGAGGCTCGTCTTCTTTAACGGTAAAGTTATAGAGATCAAAGACATCTAAAATATCAGCGAAGATATTATTGTTGAGATAGATAAAGCTGTTCTGCCAATCGTATTCTGGTTCGAATAATCCGCCGTTTAAAAAAGGAATCTTACAATTAAATCTAGCAGAGTAATTGCGGTCGGCTTGATCGTTTCTTGGATTGTTCAAGGTATCGTAAAAGAGAAATTCCAGATAATCGTTAAAGAAGTTTTCGCCCTTTTCCAAGCATTTATCAAACAAGTGCCTCAAGAAATGCTTATCACCCTTACCCCATGTTTCACCCTTTGATACGCCAAGCCAACCTTTTTTCTGCAAGAAATATAAGAAAACTATTTGGCCGAGGAGTTTTTTGGCGAAATTAGTGGCGTCGATGTTATTTCTTACCGCTTCATTCCTAAAAGTAGGATTTGTCCGCAATTGTTGCTCTAGGCTGGTGAAAAGCTGCTTGTATTTAACAAAGAATTCCTTGGTAACTTTCTCAATACCAAAAGCATCTTCGATTTCGGCGACCAGAGGATTTACTTTTTGTTCTTCAAGGATCGGCAACAGTTGGCCGCCGGCTGTGTGCGAGGGTTCTGTTTTGCCGACTAAAAAAGAGTACCGTCTAGGCGGTGTGCCGATTTCAACCTTAGCTCCCTTATCAGTCAGCATGTATTCCATCTTTACAAAGGAGAGCCGCCAATCCGGGTTTTCCCTGGAGTAAAAGGCAACTAGCGCGGCATCACAAAGGTTATCCTTTAGATACTTAGCGATAATATTCCTTTGCATGGATCGCGCGCGCGCTACTTTTGTGTTGCCAGAAAGTTCGACGGTTAGGACATCGAGGCGCTTTTTCCCGGCATCGTTAAACTCTCCCAAAAAATTAAAGCTCGTAATATGCTGGCCGAAACCGCCGGTCACAATAAGGCTTTGAGGGTTAATGGTTATCTCATTAAAGAGATTTTTTACAAAACCACTGAATCTGGCTTCGTCAAATTCGTTTTCGAGTGTGTTCTTAATTAGATCTCGCATATGGTTAATCGCCCTTAATTAAGTATTCGGATAAGATGATTTCACGAGGACTTGAGCTTTGATAAGCCGATGCAAGACCCGAGGAAGTAAAATAGCTGTCCGGTATGCCCGACTTCAACAGATAAAGAATTTTAAGCGGATTTTTGCTGGATAGTTTAATTTCTTTTAGCAGCGATTTGATGATATGTTTGCCCATCGTCCCTTCATTTAGTAAAACCAAAACGTTGTTAAGAAAATCCTCATCATCATCGGTAAGCCCCTGAAACTTTTGAATCGCCTTGATTGTGTTTATAAGAGTAGTCTCGTTGGCCCGTCCACCTGTTTGCTTAAATTCTCTAATGATTTCAGTTGTGGCTTGTCTGAACGCATCCTTATTTTTCTCAAGGTACCTATAGAAGTCCTGATCCAGCCTCTCACGTTTTATTTGAGGCGTCGATTTCAAAATGTCGGCAGCCTGAAAAAAATCGAGCTCCCTAACTTCATTTGTGTCGGCTAAAAACATCTTCTTGAGCTTGTCTTTTCTAAAAAACGTTACCAGCGATTGTTGGCAGCCGGCTTCTTGCTTGGCGCTCCTTGCTTTCTTTGGAAGCCTCTTAATCCGCTCAAACAAATCGGGTTTGCTGTCTCGGATATTCCGCATTATTTCGAGGTATTTCAGCTCGGAATCGATCTCTTCCTCGCCGCCGTTTTCCAAAAATCTTTTTGAGTTTACGCGCTCAAAGATTTCATGCGAGCTGATCTCTTCGCCTTCAGTAAGATACTGGGCATCTTCACCTAAAGTGCTGTGGAATGCTTGGATTTTGCTTTTAGCGCATGCTTCAAGGCCTATTTCCTGCTCTGACTGGTCGGTTGGAAAAAAATTGTATATATGAACGGGTCTCGGCTGGCCGATTCTGTTGATACGGCCAAAACGTTGCAAAACTCTAGTCGGATTCCAAGGGATATCGTAGTTTATGACGGCGTTTGCACGATGGAGGTTGACGCCCTCCGCCAAGATATCGGTCGTTATAAGAATCCTTAAATTATCTTTCTTGTGTTTGTAGCTCGGATCGTAATTTTCAGTAATTCTGTCTCTAATCATAGCGCTTGATTTGCTGGAAAAAGCCAAGACCTGATCGCCATATTGTTTTTCCAGCTGGCTCGCAAGATAATCGGCGGTTTCTTTAGATTCGGTGAAGACTATAAGCTTACTATCTTTTTGTTTAAGTATTTTGTCGGTGTCGAGGATCTTCTTAAATTCGTCGATCTTGGGATCATCCTTAACGTTGACCCACAAGCTTTCGATTTTCTTAAGCGTTTCAAGATCGCTCTCTAGGTCTTGCCGGAACTCGGCGGAAAACTCGTCGGCCTTATATTCTTGAACCCTTTCTTCCTCAACCAACTTCAAGATTTCTTGCTCATCATCATTTTCCAAGAGATCAAAAACTTTGTTGCTGTACTTTTTGCTTAGATAAACCGTGCCTTTATCAAGCATATTTATAAAATATGAGTAGGAATTGATGAATCGATTCAGGGTATTTTTAAAGGCGGGGAAGCTGCTATCGAGCCTCTTAACAAGCAATATTTTCATAAAACGACCCATGTTCCGCTGGCCGATTATTTCTTGGGGATCAGGATTTTTGAGATAAAGAATAGGTGTGTAGCGTGAATACTTAAAAGCCTTTATCAGTTTAATAGTTTCATTGAATATTTGATCCAGCTCTTCATCGAATTTATAGCCGATTTTTTGAGGTTCGGAAACCTTGGGGAAGCTTACTTTTTGTTTTTTCAAATCCTTTTCAAAATATTTAAGAACTTCCGATCGCGTTCGCCTTACCATGACGTATTTTAAGATGTTCTCACGAATTTCGATTGAATTCTCTTTTACAATGCCCAGATATCTTTTTAGATCTCTTCTATCAGTCTCTTGCAAACGTCTCTTTAAGCGGCCAAAGAATCTATCCAGATCACGGATGTTGGGAATCGTGCTGTTGTGTCCTTTCTGGAACAGTTTCATCTGGCTTAAAATGTCGCTCGGCGAGTTATTAAGCGGGGTAGCCGACACCAGAATGACACGCCGCCCCCAACAGACCTGCTTCAATTTCTCATAAGTTTGATTGCTTTCGTTTCGAAAACGATGGGCTTCGTCAATAAATACATTCCTATATTTTTCAACACCTTTTTTTATCAGCTTGTCTAGCTTGCCAAGCGACTGAACATCTGCCGGCACGCGAAAATCAGAAAAAGTCTCCTGCCAATATTCCTTTAGTACAGGCGGGCAAATAACCAAAGTTCGACCCTCAAGCTGTTGGGCAAGCATGGCGGAAATATAAGTTTTTCCGAGCCCTACGACATCGGCAAGGAATACGCCGCCATACTGATCCAGCTTATCCTTTGCGTCCTTTACGGCTTCATTCTGGTATTCGAGGTCGAGAAAGTTTCCCGGCAAATATTTTTTATAAATATCATCCTGATCGATATTTATTTTTTCTTTTAGATACTCATAGAGAAATTTTAAGTAAAGCTCATAGGGGGTGATAGTATCATTTAACCAAGTACCGGTATTGATTGTTTCGATATATTTTTCGGACAGATCAACGGCGTCTTTCCAAAGGGATTCGAACTTCGCTAGAGCAAATTTGACATCGGGGCTGTCCTTCAGCTCGACATTAAATTCTAAATTTTCCCTCAACCCTGAAATTGAAAAATTGCTTGAGCCGGTTATTACTTTGCCATACTCATCGCTTTTATTTTGATCTTTGCGGATTATGTAGACCTTGGCGTGAATATCGCCTGAAGGATAGGCTCTTATCTCAAGCTTTCCGGATTTGATAAATTCAATGAATTTTTGAACGCCTATCTCGACACTTATATTATCCTCGGAATTGTCCATCTCATCGGTCACTTGGCCCGAGAATTGGTCGTGAAGTTCTTTGTTTGAAAAACTAAAGCTTATCTGGCTACTCTTCGCTTGTTCAATTAAATCAAGTGTTTCGCGGTTTGCGTTGATGCCAACTAGAATTCGTATTTTTTCAACTTCTTCTAAAGATTCGTAGAGATGAAAAAAACCGCTGGTCCGAAAGTAACCGACTAAAACGTCAAAAAATTGAGTATTATTTTTGAGGGTTTTTTGAAATCTTTTTAAAAGGGTGGAGTCCGGTTCGTTTGTAAAAAATTTTAGATCTGTATTTACTTCCATAGATTCGAGATTAGTTGTTTTCATTAGCCCTTAAATAGGTTGGGGAATGTAAACATCATACAGGCGCTTTCCTTATTATTAAACCCTTGCTAGCACGCCTAGCTGGCCTTTTCCAGCAGCTCAAATATGCTAATGGTCTCGGGCTCTGCTTCCGGTAGGACTTCAAGCATTAGCCCGTCCTCTTTCAATGTTACTCTATAACCGCCTATTGTCAAAGCCGACTTGGTTTCCATTAAGAGGTAGCTCTTGACCACGGTGCTGTTTTCCGCGATCTTGACCTCGATATACTTTTGGTACTCAAGGTGGTAGCCGAGTTGTCGGACTCTTTTTGCCAGCTGTCTTGGTGTCATATCCATCCGGCTCTTACAAACATCCTTTGCTTTCTTAGCTGCCGAACTCAGGAGTGAAGGAGCGGGCGTCAAGGTGGAGACTATGTACTACCTTGACACTAGGTGACGAGCGAGGACGGGATTTGAACATCTTAAAGCTTGCTTCCTCCGTTAAAGAGAAGTATCCTAAACTTAACTAATTTAGTCATCTTTCTAGTATTTGTAGATCAGAGGAGGTACGATATGCAGCTTACCAGGCGGGCGGAGTATGGGATCAGGGCTATGGTTGACCTTGCGGCCAACAGTGAGAGCCAGCCGATTATGTCAAAAGATATAGCGGCGCGGCAGGATATCCCGGTAAAGTTTCTCGTTCAGATCGTCCCCGATTTAAAAAGCGCGGGGTTGATTTACACGGTGCGTGGAAACGGCGGCGGTATTTATCTTGGTAAACGACCGGTTGAGATTAATTTGAGGCAGATCGTCGAGGCGATTGAGGGGCCGATTGCCCTTAATCAGTGTTTGCTTGGCGAGAATGGGTGTACACGTAAGCCCGGTTGTGCGATCCATGATGTGTGGAGGCAGGCGCAATCGCAGATGCTCTCGGTGCTTGAATCGACGACGCTGGCGCGGCTTGTAGAGACAAAGAAGGCACCGCAAACAACTCACGTAGTTGACAGCGTTATTCGGGTCAGCAATGAAACGGAAGTCGAAGTGTAACCCTCTTCTGTCCAAAATGCAAAAAACAGGTTACCATGAAAGATACAACATGCGGCACATGCGGCGGCTGCCATTTTTGATAATGCGGTATCATTGTTTACTCATGTATCTGCATTGTTTACAATTGAGAATCGATTGGTATTTACTAAGGGGGCAGTAAGATGGCTATAACGAAAGAAACGACGATTTCGGATTGCGTGGAGCAGTATCCGGAAACCGTAGAAGTCCTGTGTCGCTATGGCCTGGCATGTTTCGGGTGCGCCGTTTCAAGACTCGAAAACATTCAGCAGGGTGCGGCGCTTCACGGTATCGACGCCGATACGCTCGTAGCTGAGCTTAACGCGGCGATTATTGAAAATGACGAGCCGGCGATCCGATAACACCAAGGCCAAAGCAAAGGAAGGGTGAATGAAGATAAGCATCTCGGATTTAATTTGGTTGCTTTTTATAATCTCGTTTATCGTCCCGATCCTGCAAAGGCGTCTGCTGGATATGCGCAGAATCCAATTTCTCCACAAGATTGAGGAGGATAGAAAATCGCGCCTCATTACGCTTATTCACCGCCAGGAGGCTTTGAGTTTTTTGGGTATCCCCTTCGTCCGCTATATCGATATCGAGGATTCCGAGCAGATCCTGCGCGCCATCAGGTTGACCGACCCCCATGTGCCGATAGATATCGTCATGCATACGCCGGGGGGATTGGTACTAGCCGCCGAGCAAATCGCGTTTGCGCTGAAACGGCATCCCGCTAAAGTCACGGTCTTTGTGCCGCACTATGCGATGTCGGGCGGCACCCTTATTGCGCTCGCCGCCGATGAGATCGTTATGGATGAGAACGCCGTTCTTGGCCCGGTCGACCCGCAGCTTGGCGACCCCAGGGGCTCATATCCGGCGGCATCAATTTTGGCAGCGCTTGAGACACCCAATCCCAATAGAGACGATACGACCCTCATTCTGGCGGACGTTGCGAAAAAAGCGATTAACCAGGTGCATGATGTAGTCTATAACCTGATAAAAGATGAGATGCCCGAGGACAAAGCGCGCGAGATATCGGCTATTTTAAGCGAAGGTCGCTGGACCCATGATTATCCGATCGATGTAGCCAAGGCACGAGAGCTTAACCTGCCTGTCAACAGTGAGCTTCCTAAAGAATTCCACGAGTTGATGCAGCTCTTCCCGCAAACCCAGCAACGACGCCCGTCCGTCGAATTTGTCCCCATCCCGTACCGAGGCCGCCCGACGCCACCCCCACGCGGTCGCCAGCATTAAAAAAAGTAATAACCCAGCATCTTGGGTTTGAACATGGCGGAGGGTTGTGCGGTGCCCATCATGACGCTTACGAACTTTGCGGCAAGCTCGGGGTGTTTCTGGCCTTTTGCAATAAGCCTGTCCATCATTGCATAACGCTTAAGGGATTGGCGTAAAAACTCGCATACCCTGTGGTCTATAAAAAAGTGCTTGTTGAGATGCTCGTTATAGGGCTTTAGCGCCTGGGCCGAGACGTCTCCCCTGTCGAGCGCGGTCTTTGTGGCCATGGCCGCGTGCTCGCCGCTCTCCATCGCATAGGCGATTCCCTCGCCGCTTAGAGGGTTGACGAGGCCCGCCGAGTCCCCGGCAAGCAGGATACCATTGGCTACCGTGGTGTGTCTTCCAAAGCCCATCCTGAGGTAGGCGCCTTTGATCTCGGTGTCGGCAACCGCCCCGCTCATATCGACCGGTTTGGCGTCCTTTTCGTTTAAAAACCACCCCATGAGCTTTTTCAAGTCTATATTATGCTGTTTCATCACGGGTGTGCTCACACCAAGGCCGATGTTGGCGGTGCTTGTGGATGTTGGGAATACCCATGCGTAGCCCTCGGGTATGTGCTCGTCGATATAGACGTTAATGCAGTCGTCCAGCCCTTTTACGTTAGAATAGTAGGCGCGTGCCGCAATAGCGTGCGGTTTTGTGGATTCAACACCTGTCGTTTGGGCAAAGGTGCCGTGCGTGCCGTCGGCGCAAATGACTACCTTGCAGGGTATCTCGACTTCTTCACCGTTATACACCACTCTTACGCCGGTAACGGCCCCGCCGGATACGACAGGAGCTAAAGCCCTGCAATCCGTGAAGACTTTAGCCCCGGCATGTGCCGCTGTTTCTATAAGCTTTTGGTCGAGATCGATCCTTGGTGTTATTACGAAGTGCGGGTACGCGGTGTCTTCGTCCAGTATACCGGCCTCAAAGTATGCGCCGTTGTTGGAAAAAATGCGCACCCGATTGCAGCGGTAGTAGCCGCCCTTATCCAGCCACCCGCTAAGGCCCATTTTGTCGAGCATTTGAAGCGAGCGCGGGCCGAGCCCGTCGCCGCAGGTCTTCTCGCGGGGGAATTTGCTCTTATCCAGTAATGCTACGTTGACTCCGTTCCCGGCAAGGAAATAGGCGGCGGTTGATCCCGACGGCCCTGCGCCAACAACAACTACATCTACTCTTTCCATATCCTACACCCATCGAGCAATCGGCTTCACAATGCATTAGCTTATAATATACCGTGCGGCATTGCAACCACCAGCATGCCCGGTAGGCGGTTTTTAGGTTTGTCTGGGTGGCACTATCGCGAATACCGCTGAATATATGTTTGTAAGTCAATCTGGTGGTCTAGTACCCTGCCAACAAAGTACCCGATCGCACCAAATACGATACCGAGCAGTACGGATGAAAAACCAAACGCGATCCACGCAACGCCCAGGATGAACCCGATAAGAACGCCAAGCTGCGTATTTGTCATAATGCAACCCCCTCTTTATATCTTTAAACGACCCGTCTCTCTACAGGCTCTATTCTAATCGTGATATCGTGCTCTGCGAGATTGCTGCCGAATTTATTAAGCCAACTGCGATTTATCGATTCTCTTATCTTATTATCTATAGTATGGATATCTGCATTTCTTTTAATCATGAGAGAGGAATGGGCAAAAAGTTTCCCGTTTTGTTCCGAGTAGATTCTCGTTTGGGAGTCCATCACCCCGGGAACGCTTTTAATAACGTGATCAATCGCGTGTTCCGCCGCATCGTAGTTGACCTCGGTCTCACCGGGACCTTCTTCCGGAACCTCGTACATGCCGCCGGAAACCGCGCGCACCGCCTCTGCGAACTGAGCGCGAAGCCAGAGCGCCGACAGCGCCAGCACGACAACGAGCAACAGTATCGAGATTATCGACGCAGCAACGAAATTAGCCCGGAAAAAGTCGACCACGGATGTGTAGGGAATGATTGATTGGACCTGCCCGGACGTTATAATCCCTAATGCAAGCAGGATATCAACCAGACTCACCACCGCAACCAGGGCAAATAATATGATTAGCAGCACTCTGTTCAACACGTTCATGGTGACCCCTATCACGCCGGCATTAAATTACGTTACCCGCTAGATTATGCTACACGTTTAACGCGGGCAACCCTGATGCTTATATGCTCAAGGTCATCATCCAACCCAATGGATGCAAGGTTAGTCTTCACATCATATTCAACCTGCGAACGGACCGCCTGCCTGTCGGCATCCGTCGATACCTCTATGCCGGTTGCGATGTCGAACCTGTTGCCATGCACCACGACATCCACGCTTTCCGGCGTAATCCCTTTTCCTCGTGCAAGGCGCTGTACCAAAAACCTCTCGACATCGGACCCGAACACCCGGGTTTTACCCGCTTCGTCTTCCCGTATGGTAATGAAGCGGGCTCGGAAGGGCCGTATCTCAAGAATCAGGAGCACCAGTGACACCAGGAATATCCCGATGAGCGTCGCCTGGATTTGCCCCGCGTTGAGCCTGGTAAGAGAACGGAATATCCCGCTGACAAGCCCCGTTAATTGTGCGTTGCGGCTAAGGAGACCGATCAAGTAGACTATCCCCATTGCAGATGCAACGATGAACGCAATCGATATAATTGTTGCCAGTACCCGATTAAATATCCTCATACCGCTAGAACCAAATCCTCTACATAGATATCAACGCTTGTTACGCGATCCGCCATGTCGATGCCCTCTTTATGCAGTTGCTCCCAGATTTCTGCGCGAAGTCTATTTGCCATCTCGGGAATCGTTGTTCCGGAAACGGCCAGGGTCACGTAAATATCAACCGTATAGCGACCCTCACGGTCAGGCCCGCGCACCCATACGCCCGGTACGTCCGGGCTGTATGGGTAGGACTCACCAACCGCACGCACCCGTGTGAGTAAAACACCCTTCATCTTATCCACCGCAGATTCGACTGCCAGGGCTATTAGTTTTTTGTCCTGAAAAATATTAAGCGACACGGCTTTCACTTTCCCCTTGCTGCTGCTGTTGTTGCTCCTCCTGCGGGAAATACAGGTCGTAGACCGTAATATTGACCTCTTTTACGCGAAGACCGGTCATCAACTGCACCTGGTTAATAATATTCTGCCTTACATCGTTCGTGACATCCGGGATGCTCTGTCCGTAATCAATCATCAGGCTCAGGTCAACCGCCGCTTCCTCCTGACCAACCTGGACATCGACGCCTGTCCCCTTAGCCCCGGCACCTGTGATTCTTGATATAGCCCCACTAATCGCACGCTCTGTAGGGCCGCCCAGCGCATGAACCCCCCGGACCTCCCGTGCCGCCATACCGGCGATTTTAGCAACCACCGTATCGGCAACAATGGTCTTTCCGGGTCCTTGTTGCTTAAGTTCTTGCATTTCACCTTCCGCTCTTGCTTCTGCCATAAAATCCTCTCCTCCTTTCGTGATGTCTTTTTTACCCATAAATTCGGATAATATGTCGCGCATAAAGTTAATTCCCAGTTTTTAAAAATTAACCAGTGGCGGTTTCGCAGCCGTAAGCATGTTAAAGCATCTATTTGCAGGTAAGAGAAGATGTTTAAAAGGCAGAGAGCGAGAAATAATACAAATCCAGTTTTAGCAAAGCCTGCTGTTGGTTTTGCCATCCTTGCAAGCGGTGGTGAGGAGTGTGGTTACACTAAAAATAGCCCGATTAGATATCGAGCTATTTTTACTTGCGGAGGTGCGTGGGAATCGAACCCACCAACCGAGGTTTAACCCGGCCGACTGGTTTTGAAGACCAGCTGAGCCACCAGGCCCAATCCACCTCCATGAAAAACGATAATGGCAGAACCATTATCGTTGATACCTCTATTTTGCCAGGTCTGAGCCTAAAAAACAAGTCGGGTGCGTCTGGAACCATGGCATACGCCTCTCCTTGCTTCAACCGGTGTTGACACTAGCGCACGATACGGGTTTCGCCGACGCGCTTCGTAACGCCGACCATGTCGAAGTAGTTGAGGAGCGGAATGATATATTTTCTCGATGTGTCGAGCATCTGACGCACATCGGCCGGGCTCACCTGTTTGCCGGAGAAGTTCTTCTTTATTTCCGCCTTGGCCTCCTCGATGAGTGCGGCGTCGAAGTACATGTTCGGCGCGATTCTGACCAGCTTGTGCTCGCGTACCAGCAGATCGGCTAGCGAGTTGAGCTTCTTCAGGTCCATGCCCATCTCTTTTGCGAGCCAGGTGGTCTCGGGTGGGCCGTATTTGCCATCCACGATTTTTTTCGTGATGGATGCCAGCAACTTCTCGTCCTCTTTGCCCACTGTTACCTGGGCTTTTGCGTCGGCGATCTGGGCTTTGTCGACGACTATCTTGCCCGCTTTTTGCAGGTAGACAACAAACGTGTCGAACTCCTTATCCGACATCCAGTCGAAAAGCTGTGACTTTATAATCTGCTTGCTCAACCAGGGGTTAAGGGGGTTCTTTTTGAAGTTGTCGTTTAGATACCGCTCAAAGCTCTTGATATGGGTATCAAATGTGCTTTTCAGGACATAATTATCCTGCTTATCAATAACAATCGATGTAATCTCGCCGCCATTTACAAGCGCGGTGAGGCTCTCTCTTATCTGATCTTCATCCAGCTCGGAGCGCACCCAGAGCTGTTTTGCGGTCATGAAGCCTCGCGTCTCGTTAAGGAAAAGCCGTACGATTGCCTCGGAATCTCCCGCGCTTAGCAGCCGACAGCGCTCGCCGAAGTTTTTATGTGACGCCCGGTACTTGACCGGATGGCTATCCAGAACGCGGCCGCCGCCGATGGTTTGAATCGGTGAGTAGCTTCTGATGACAAATTTATCGCCGTACTTAGGTACCACCGGACTTTCCAGCCTGAACTGGACAAATGCGGTATCGCCCGGCATAAGAACCTCGCGGTCCGTTAAGACCACGCGCCCAAGCACCTCGCTCGTGCCGTGGTGCAACCTGATCCGCGCCCTGTTCTTTAGCTCTTTTGGGGCGCTTTCAAGCAATTTCAGCGTGGCGTCGAACATGTAGCTCGGGCTAAGAAAACCGGGCGCCAGCACGACGGCCCCGCGTTCGATGTCGTCCTTATCCAGACCGACCAGGTTAAGGGCCACCCTCTGCCCGGCGATGGCGGTATCCATCTTTGTGCCGTGAACCTGGATGCTGCGTATCCGAACCTCTTTGTTGACCGGATAGACGTGCGCCCTCTCGTCGGCGTGGATCTCGCCCGACCACAGGGTGCCCGTGATGACGGTACCCGCACCGGACATGGAAAAGACCCTGTCGATGGGCAGCCTAAACGGAGACCTGTCCTTGCGCGGTTGGATACGCCGGGCGATTGTATCGAGCGTGGTTCTCAGCTCATCGAGCCCCATCCCGGTTTTGCCGGATACGGGGACGATAGGCGCATCTTTGAGGCTTGTCTTTGCGAGGACTTTTCTGATCTCGTCTTCAACGAGCGGCAGCCACTCTTCATCGACGATATCGGCCTTGGTAAGCGCCACTACGCCTTCCTGAATGCCTAAGAGATCGACGATGGCGAGGTGCTCCTCGGTTTGCGGCATGACCGAATCATCTGCGGCGACAACCAACATAACGATGTCGATTCCGGTCGCACCGGCCAGCATGTTCTTAACGAAGCGCTCGTGGCCCGGCACGTCGATAACGCCGAGCTTCTGCCCGCTGGGCAGCTCAAGGCTGGCAAATCCAAGCTCGATGGAGATGCCCCGCTTTTTTTCTTCTTCAAGTCTATCTGTATCGATGCCGGTCAGCGCCTTGATCAGGGTGGTTTTTCCGTGATCGATATGGCCGGCAGTGCCGAGTATTAGCTGCTTCATTATTCCTTAACTACTTCCCTTATCTTGGTGAAGGCATCCAGTATCAGCCGGTCTTCGCCCTCTTGTATGGTACGCGGGTCTAAGAGAACCGCGTCTTCTTTAATTCGCACGATAACCGGCAGTTCGTTACATCTTAAAATCGTCTCGATTTCATTGGCGGTCGCAAAAGCGCAGCGCACGGAAACCACGGTCGTCGGTAGCTCCGCCAACGGAAGCGACCCTCCGCCGACTTTGGAAACCTCGGGCTCAGTTGTGACCGTAAAGCCCTCCCCGAGGTTGTCATTCAGGAGCTTCGCCAGCGCCTCGCCCCTGGTCTTTAGCTCATCGGCAGGGGCGGTGATCATCCGTATCGTCGGGTTCTTTTGCCACACCGTATCCATATCCAGATACTCTCTAAGTGTAGCCTCAAGCGCGGCCAAGGTCATCTTATCAACCCGGACCGCCCTTGCAAGCGGGTGTTTTTTCATGCGGTTGACGAACTCGGTCTTTCCGATAATAAGGCCTGCTTGCGGGCCTCCCAGCAGCTTGTCGCCGCTAAATGTTATAACATCAATACCGGCCCTCACACTCTCCTGCACCGTCGGCTCGTAGGTGATACCGTAGCGGGAGAGATCGATAAGCACGCCGCTGCCCAGGTCCTCCATGACCGGGATGCCGAGTTCTTCGCCGAGCGCGACCATCTCGTCCAGCTCGACCTCGTGCGTAAAGCCGACGATTCTAAAATTGCTCGTGTGTACTTTCATAAGAAGGGCCGTGTTTTCGGTAACCGCGGCGCGGTAGTCGCTAATGTAGGTCTTGTTGGTCGTGCCCACCTCGCGCAGGATGGCGCCGCTTTGCCGCATGACATCGGGAATCCTGAAGGAGCCGCCGATCTCAACGAGCTGGCCCCGTGAAACGATCGCCTCTCTTCTGGCGGCAAGCGTGCTGAGCGCTAAGAATACCGCTGAGGCGTTGTTGTTTACCACCATACCCGCCTCGGCTCCGGTTATTTTAACCAGAAGCGACTCGATATGGCTGTGGCGCGAGCCACGGGCCCCTTTTTCGAGGTCAAATTCCAGATTCGAGTAGTTGGACGCCGCCGCGACCACCGCATCGATGGCCGGTGCGCTCAATATCGAGCGGCCCAAATTCGTGTGGATAACAACACCGGTTGCATTTACCACCCGTTTAAGGCTCGGGGCGTATTGCTTCTCAAGCCAGCCCTCCAGGTCGCTTATCAGCGAGGATGCGGATACGTCGATACCGTCCAGCTCGTCGTCCGGCATGGACAGGATAGTCCCGCGCCTCTCGTCGATGACGTAGCGAACGCCATCCACAATAAGGGGTCGTGGATAAAGGTTGGATAGCTGCTTAACATCGGGCAAGTCGAGAACTTCATCGACTTTAGGAAGCTGCCGCAGGTATTTATTTTTCGACATTAAATCACCCCATGAAAAGTTCTCGTAGTTAAAGTTCTCGTACTTAAGGTTATCGAGTCTAAAGTTATCGAGTCTAAAGTCTTAATTTGGTTACTAATCAAATTAAATAGGTTTTTCGACAAAATATCAACTTGGACAGTGAAATGGCGAACGGGGTGTGATTTTCGAAGACAAGCTTAAGGGGGACGTTGTTTCCTGTGCGTCCTAACTCAACAAGTTAGGACGCACAGGAAACAACGTCCCCCTTATATAACCTCAATTAGTCCCGCGGTTCCTTCTTCGATTCGGCCGATGACTGCCCTGGTGGCTACGCCATGCGACTTAAGCGCGTCGAGGAGCTGTTTGCTTTTCTCCTGCGATACGCTGATTAAAAGGCCACCCGATGTCTGTGGATCGAACAGAATTTCGGGCGGGATTGAGCCGCTGGCTGTAAGCACAACGGCGTCTCCGAGAAACGTGCGGTTGCCCCTTGCGCCGCCCGGGATAACGCCCTTCTTTGCGAGATCGATCGCGCGCTCCCAGATCGGGATGCTCTTGATGGTGATCGTCGCCTTTACGCCGCTGCCGTTTACCATTTCATGCATGTGCCCGAGCAGGCCGAACCCGGTAATATCGGTGCAGGCGTTTACACCCACCTCGATCATGGCTTCGGCCGCGGCCTTGTTAAGGGTTGCGGCGGCTTCAATTGCCGGCATTATATCGTCTTCGCTTACGATACCGCGCTTAAGAGCAGTTGCAAGAATCCCCATGCCGAGCGGTTTGGTAAGAACAAGCGCGTCACCCGGTTTTGCGTTGCTGTTGGTAATTACCTTATCGAGGTCGACGATACCTGTTACCGATAGGCCGTATTTGGGCTCGTTATCCTGGATGGTATGCCCGCCCACGATGACGGCCCCCGACTCCTTTACCTTATCGCTTCCCCCCAGCAGTATCTCACCGAGAAGGTCAAGCCCCAGACTGCACGGAAACGCTGCGAGGTTGAGCGCCGTTAGCGGCGTTCCACCCATCGCGTAGATATCGCTTAGCGCATTTGCCGCGACTATCTGGCCGAACATGTATGCTGAATCGACGATCGGCGGAAAGAAGTCAACGGTCTGAAGCAACGCGCGCGTATCATCAAGTTTGTAGACCGCGGCGTCGTCGGACGTCTCAAAGCCGACCAAAAGTTCCTCGGCCTTATCCGTCGGCAACCAGCTCAATGCCTGCTGTAAGTCCCCCGGACTCATCTTGGCAGCTCAGCCGCTTTTGCTCGATAACTGCGTGAGACGCACTCTTTCCGTCACCATTGGACCCTCTTTCCTTCCAGACGGTAGTTCTACATCAATTGCTATTATTGCAATTGTTCATAGATATTATAACAAGAATTAACATCGTTGACAACCAGAAAAGCTCTAGAGCCCGAGCGCGCCGGATAATTTGTCCTCGAGCCAGCCCATCCAGGCATCGAAGCCTTCGCCGGTCCGGCAGGAGAGGGGTATAACGTTTACATTTGGGTTGAGCTTGCGAACGGTGTCTTCGAGGCGCTCCATGCTAAAATCCGAAAGCGCCAGCATGTCGATCTTGTTGATGATCAACACCTCGCAGCTCGAGAAGATCGTTGGGTATTTGAGGGGTTTGTCATCGCCCTCGGGAACCGAGAGGATAACCACGCGGGCCGACTCGCCCAGGACAAAATCCGCCGGGCACACCAGGTTGCCGACGTTCTCGATTATTAAAAGGTCGACACCGGTCAAATCCAGGTACTCGAGCGATTTTTGAATCATATTGGCCTCAAGATGACAAGCGCCCCCGGTATTTATCTGCACGGTTTCAATCCCGTGCTCGCGAACTTTTTCCGCATCGACTTTTGAGGCGATGTCTCCTTCGATAACCGCTGCTTTGTGGTGACCGGACAGGCGGCGGGCGGTTTCGAGAATAAAGCTCGTTTTACCCGCGCCCGGCGAGGACATGAGATTTATCGCAAAGATGCCTTTTTCTTTAAATACCTCGGCGTTTTTATCGGCAAGGTTCTCGTTTGCCGCAAAGATGCTCTCTAAAACTTTTATTTCCATCCTGAATCACCTGCAATTGTCTTTGTAGTTGCCCTATTCCACTTCTATAGAATCAACAAAGAATTCCCGGCCGGAGACAAGCTCAACCGCATGTTCGCCGCAGTGCGGGCAGGTATAGATATCGAGCTGCTCGACTTCGCTTTCTTTGCCGCACTGCAAGCAGCGAATAACGATCGGGACGTGCTCGATGACGAGTTGAGCGCCCGCCGCTATCGTATCGCCGGCCAGATACTCGAAGAAAAACTGCATCGAGTCCTCGACGATTGCGGTCATCTCACCGGCTTTCACGTTTACCTGGGAAATCTTCGCCGCCCCGTTCTTTACCGCGTGCTCGACGGCTATATCAAGAATGCTCTGCGTTAGTCCAAGTTCGTGCATTTTGCAGCGTCTCCCTTAAAGCCAGCGGGCGACGAGCAGACTTAGTTCAAAGAGTATGATAAGCACGACTCCAAGTATGCTCATGCTGACGATACTCCAATCCGGTGTGGCGATGGCTGCGATGATGAAGCTTGCAACATACGCATAACGCCAATTTTTGCGCAGCATTTTGCGGTCGACGATGCCGAGCTTTATCAGGAGTATGATGACCAAAGGGGCCTCAAACGCAACCCCAAATGACAGCATGAATAGGGATACAAAACTAAGGTAATCATCAGCCCTCACGATAAAGCCGAGCTGCCCCATGCCTTGGGCACGCAGCCAACTAATAGCCGGCGGCAGGACGACGAAAAACGCAAACGCCGCACCACCAAGAAACAGCAACGTCATGGCGGGCAGAATCGCGAAGATATATTTACGCTCGTTGCTCTTGAGCGCCGGGGCAAAAAATGCCAGTATCTCGTAAATTATAAACGGCGAGGTAAGGATAAAGCCCCCGATTACGGCAAGCTTAAAGCGCAGCATGAATATCTGCATGAAGCCGAACACGGTAAGCTGGACATGTTGCAAATCACTCGGTAAAGGCCACTTGATGAACTCAAGAAGCGGTTTGAAGAAGATATAGCAAACGGTCGTCCCGATGAGGAGGACGATAACGGCATAGATAAGCCTCTTGCGCAGCTCATCCAAATGATCCAAAAAGGTCATCTCTTGATCGCTCACGAACGAAACCCTCCATATTGAGATATAGTGAGAGTAGCAAGAATCATGCCTCTTTGCTATCCCCTTTTATCTCCTCACCTACGGTGCTGATGGGCTCGATGAGATCTTTTTTAACAGCGTCTTGGAAACCCTGGGATGTCTTTTTGAATTCACCTATCATTTTACCGATCGAGCGCGCTATCTCAGGCAACCTCTTCGGACCGAAGATAATCAACGCAAGTATCAGTATAACTATTAATTCCGGTGGTCCTAAGCCTAAAAACATACACTTCCCTCAACCTCAGTTTAGCAGCCGCAATGCGCCAAGTCTAGGTGATAAGTGAACTAGTGAAACAGTATTTGGGTGAAGGTATTAGTGTTTTAGTGTTTGGGAATCTTTTTGACGAGTCTTAAGATAACTCCCTGATTTTGTGCAGTGATCGTGTCGACCTCGTCCATAATGCTGGTCAGGATACTCATTACCAGGTCCTTTTCTTGGGACTCAGAATCCGGCTTCTCAACATGCGGTATGCCTTTTGCCGGGTATTCGACATCGATCACCAGGTTGTCATCGTTTGTGTAGGCCGAAATACCGACCACCATGTCTTCAGATCGAGATTGTTTGTGCAATTGCATAATAGCGTTTGTGCATGCCTCGGAGACAGCGATTTTTATATCCTCCGTCGTTTCGCTGTCAAACCCTAAAAGCCCGGCAAACCCCGCTACGATAAGTCGCGCGATTCCGGCGTATTCCGGCTTAGCCGGGATTTCTATGCTTACCGGCTGGCTTAACGTGTTCACCTACGATCCTTTTAGGCTGTTAATTGCTTCGTCTTCGGATGAAAAGATGGGAAATACTTTAACGAGGCCCGTTATCCTGAAAATCTTGAGGATGTTCTCCTGCGTGCAGACTAAGGAAATCGATCCCTGGTGAGATTTTACCCGCTTAAGGCCGCCCACCAGTACTCCTAAGCCCGAGCTATCCATAAACTCGACCTTCTGCAAGTCGATTATGATATTGTACTTGCCTTCATCCACAAGATCGATTAAACGACTTTTTAGCTTTGGTGCCGTGTATACATCAACTTCACCTTCGAGAATGATTATCCCGATGCCGTCTACTTCTTTACTCTCAATCTTCAAATCCACTACTCCACCTCCTAGAATCTTTCAAGACACTTATACCACGCAGAAATTACCGCCAAACTTCGAACCTATTACAAGTACTTGGTTAATACCCATTTTGGCCGGTAACTGAAGCGATAGGGAACCAGAATATCTCGGCAACACTTTTATATACCCTAAACAAGCGCTCAATAAAACGTAATCTAAAATACAACACAGAAAACAATAAGCGTGTTCTTTCACTCAATTCTATGCAAACAGCAACCGCTTGGCAACAGGGCGCTTGCTCTATCCTGTGAGGGGTTATCGGCTACCTACCGATAGCTGTTCAGAATATCTATAACTTCGGAATCCGATGTCTGTTCAAATACCTCATAAAACTGACCGACCGCGAAGAAAAGTTCGTGGACTTCCGGGCAAACGATCTCATCGACGTGCTCTTTTAGGCTCTGACAGGTATCGGCAGGAGCAACCGGAACGGCCAGGACTAGTTTTTTTGGGTTTTCCCGCCTCACCGCGTTCACAGAAGCAAGCGCCGTGTATCCGGTTGCAAGCCCATCATCAACCAGTATGACCGTTGCGCCTGTGAGGTCAAGCGGGGCTTTATCTCCCAGATAAAGCCTGCGGCGCCTGTCAATCTCGCTTATCTGCCTGCTTACCTCCCGGTCGATATACGATCTGGGTATGTTGAGTTCCCTTATTAGCGGCTCGTTTAACATCACCGCGCCTTTCACAACGGCGCCGATGGCGAGTTCCGGATTGCCCGGAGCGCCTATCTTTCTCGGGATAATAACATCCAGCGGTAAGTGTAATGCCTTTGCGACCTCGTTGCCGACGACCACGCCGCCCCTTGCAATCGCAAGCACCACCGCATCCGAATCACGATATTCGGCCTGTAGTCGCCTGGCAAGCTGGCGGCCTGCATCAACCCGGTCCCTAAACATCTCAACACCCCTACCATTTATCTACAAAAATTTATTCACAAAAAAACAGCAAGCAAAACACCTGCTGTTTTCATTCATGACCACAGATCACTCTTCGGCGCGTTTGCCACGCTCGATAAGTTCTTTTACCTTCTGGCCGCCCTTGTGGCCGATTTCCTCGTAAAACTCGTGGCCGTATTTTTGTTTGGTGGTCTGGCCGCCCTTTTTACCGCCTTTATGACCTATTTCTTCATAAAACTCAGGGCCGTATTTTTTAGAGGTGGTCTCGCCGCCCTTACGACCGGCCTCACTGACCGTCATTTTGCCTTTTTCCTCTGCCATCAACTTCGCCCCCCTTCGTGGATTTCATACCCCGCATTCAGGACTTTAAACATTTACTCAGGACAGGAAACCGTGGGGTCTCCCTGCCGGAGGGCAGACGGCAATTTGGTGCATCTCGATGCGGGCTGGAATATAATACGGGAGACTGGAGGAGATAGTTTATGAAAGTCCTGGTAATCGGCAATATCGGTTTTGACCTGATGGCGCCCTATCTTTACAACGAGGGTATCGAAACGGTTCTCGTTGTAACAACAGTTGAGCCTCTCAACGCAGAATACGCCGACACAGCGTATTACTTTGAATCAGACACAGAATACCTGCCTCTCGTTGAGCTTGCGCTCGAAGAACACGTCGATGCCGTAATCTCAATCGCCGGCCCCGACGTTGCAAACTTACGAGACGGACACGTCAAAGAAACCCTCGAAAAAGAACACGGCATCCCCGTACTGGCCAATCCGTTAGAAGCCGTACAGATCGCCTCCGACAAAGAAAAGACGAAAGAGTTTTTACTTAAACACGGTTTCCCGGCAACTTTGGGTCGAGTGGTGGAATCAAGGTTTGAAGCATTCGGGGTGGCCAAAGAATTCGGCTACCCGCTCGTCTTAAAGCTTATCGATCACTCCGGCGGAACCGGTATGGCTATCGTTCACGACCGCTTCGAGCTTATAAAAGCCATGGTCGGCGCAGAGAGGATTCTTATCGAAAAATACACGTCCGGGCCGGAATTTTCGATCGAGGTGTTAAATTACAACGGCAAAACCCTACCGCTTCTGCCCGTTTTTAAGGGGTATACCAACCACCAATGCATCCATCCGATGGAGCGGGTCAAGCTGGCCCCCGCCCCGCTACCCGAAGTCGATATCGCCAGACTACGGTCCCTGGCACGCGACGTGATCGGCACTTTAAATGTGCAGCCGACCGGAGATGTCGACATAGTATGGTCCGAAGACGGGCCGAGAATCCTTGAAGTCAATCCGCGCTTTGGCGGCGTAACCGCTCTCTCCATGGCCGCAAGCGGCATTATTTCGTATCATGCGCTGGTCGATATGCTCCTCGGCAGGTGGAATAAGAAGGAGTACCGCTTCGACCGCCACTTTGCGGCGGATATGCCTGTGTTCTCGGACATCGAGATTGACAGGGTAAAAGAAATATTAAATATGGATGGCGTGTTCCGCGTAAAAATCCAAAAACTCAAGCAAACATCGGGGAGGATCGCACTGAAGGCAAAGACGATGCATGAGCTGCTGGGTGCAGCCAAGCAAGTTGCAACCATGTGCGATTGTTCCACTTGCTTTACAGAGCTCGAACGATTGCCGGAAAAACTCCGGGCAAAAAAGCTAAAAGTGGTAGCTGTTTAGGCTACCACTTTTATTTATATCCTACATAAAGAAACTTGGGTATGTTAACGCGCCGCTTGTTTCCCACGCTCAATCAGCTCTTTAACTTTTTGGCCGCCTTTATGCCCGATCTCTTCGTAGAATTCACGACCGTATTTCTTCGCGGTAGTTTTTCCGCCTTTGCGGCCCGCTTCGCTTACCGTCATTTTGCCTTTTTCCTCTGCCATCTACGCCACCTCCTTTGGGACTAGCCGTTGGCACTTATTTTGTACCCGGAGTACAGACCTCTTAAACTACAACTGCTCAGGTAATTCGCACGAAATCGAAAAAATGTTCCGGGTATGCCCTGCTTTACGTTTCAGCTTCTTTCCCTTTTTCGATGAGAGATTTTACCTTTTGACCGCCCTTGTGCCCGATTTCTTCGTAGAACTCATGACCGTACTTTCTCTTGGTGGTCTCGCCGCCCTTAAGGCCGCCAATTTTACCACCCTTCTCGCCGATTTCCTCGTAAAACTCGCGGCCGTATTTTTTCGACGTGGTTTCACCGCCTTTGCGGCCCGCTTCGCTTACGGTCATCCTACCTTTCTCGTCCGGCACTATTCTCACCCCCTTCCGAAATGCTCGCCGTGCCACCGGAACTATTGCCTTTTATTCACTAAGGTTCTACCCAGGAGCAATACCCTTAAACACTCATCATTAAGCAGCGAAAAGGCGAGGTAAAACGGCCAATAAAAAAAGAGAGGGTAGCCGCTCGGCTACCCTGTGCGAAACGATTATATCAACGCTAAGCCCGCTTCTTGCCCTCTTCAATAAGACGTTTTACCTTCTGGCCGCCCTTGTGGCCGATCTCCTCGTAAAACTCCGGGCCGTATTTTTTCGATGTGGTCTGACCGCCTTTTTTGCCGATCTCTTCATAGAACTCAGGGCCATAGCGTTTTGACGTGGTCTCGCCGCCTTTACGTCCGGCTTCGCTTACGGTCATTTTACCTTTTTCCTCTGCCATCGTTTTCACCTCCCGTCGTAAAATAGCTACGCGCTCACCTTCCCCTGCGCGCGTTTCTTGCCTTCCTCTATCAAGCGCTTTACCTTTTGGCCACCCTTATGGCCGATTTCCTCATAAAATTCAGGGCCGTACTTGCGAGCCGTGGCTTCTCCGCCTTTCTCGCCGATTTTTTCATAGAACTCCGGACCATACTTCTTTGAGGTGGTCTCCCCGCCTTTCTCGCCGATTTTCTCGTAAAACTCCGGGCCATATTTCTTTGAAGTAGTTTGACCGCCCTTACGGCCGGCCTCGCTGACCGTCATTTTGCCTTTTTCCTGAGCCACCTTGTGTCACCTCCCATTGCCGGCTTCATGCCGGCCGGATGGTATATATATTCCCCGTACTTATTTTTACCCTTAAACTTCACCAATCAATCGCCAAATTATTAAAATTTTCACCTTTAAACAATTACCCACTTCGTAAATCTTTAAACATCAGCTATCCAGCTCTGCGTTCTAGCCTATGAATGATGTGGTGAATTATATCCTCGGCGACATTGCGTCCCGTGGCTTCCGTAATGCCATGCCAGGCCGGTGCCCCGTTGACCTCGAGGATGTAATCGCCATCGGGGCCCTCGATGATATCGACCCCGGTGTAATCAAGACCAAGATCCCGGCTGGCCCCGATCGCCATCGTGCGTTGCGCCTCCGTGAGTTCGCAACGCTCCGCCCGGGCACCCGCCCTGATGTTCGTCTTCCAGCGGCCCAGCTTTGCCAGACGGTAGATAGAGGCAACCACCTCATCCCCAACAACAAAGGCGCGAATATCGCGCCCCGGGTTTGGGATATACTTCTGCAGGCAAATGCACTTAAACTCGCTAAGGAGGCGTTTTATACGCGTCATGGCATTCTTCTCGCCACGCTTAACCCGTATTACCCCGTAACCCTGAAACCCATAGAGGGGCTTTGCGACGCTGTCCTCATGTCGGCTAAGAAACGCCCCGGCATCATCTAGCCCCTCGTTTGGTTCTTTATTTAGTTGCTGTATTATGAGACTTTCCGGAACCCGGAATCCCTTTTCCTGAAGGATAAAGCTCGTGAGGAACTTGCTCTCCGCGACCTTCAAGGCGGCGGGCGAATTAATAACGACGACACCTTCCCTATCAAGCTGCTCGAACACCTCAAACTGAAAATCGGTCTCACCGCTAAAATTTAAGCCCCGTATAATCAGGGCATCGAACTCACCGGCTTGGACCTTGCCTATCTTAATCACGTGCTTGCCGTTGAGCTCAATCGAGAACTGGATTGGGTCAACGATTTGAGTATCTGCAACCTGTCGTGCGGCTTCGAAAAGATCACGGCTGGTCGGGTCGGCTTCAAACTGGGCTGTGACTATTCCGATCTTATACAAGAGTTCTCCTAACGTTTCTACGACACTATAACAGGCAGGTAGATTTTACCCCCGGTTACGAGGTGGTTAAACTAAGGAAAGAAAAACACATGGGGATACGCTTTGCAGACACCGCGCGACAACTTTATATCGGAACCTCCGGGTGGAGCTACAAGCACTGGAAAGAGATAGTGTATCCGGCCTCTCTGCCGAGCCGTGAGTGGCTGGCATTTTATTCGAAGAGATTTTCGACGGTTGAGATAAACAACTCGTTTTACCGGCTGCCCAAACGGGAGACGTTTGAGACATGGCGCAACACGACACCGCCCGGTTTCGTGTTCGCAGTCAAAGCAAACCGTTATCTGACACACGTAAAGAAACTTAAAGATGCAGGTGACGCCTGGGAGAGATTTATTGAAAACGCCTGCGGTCTTGGTGAAAAACTGGGGCCGATATTATTCCAGTTTCCCGCCACCTGGCACGCAAATCTCGAGCGGCTGGCCGCGTTTCTAACGATTCTACCAAATGAGTACCGGTATGCATTTGAGTTTCGCCATGAGTCGTGGTTTACCCCTGATGTCTATACACTCCTTAAAGAAAAAGGCGCCGCTCTATGCATCGCAGACTCGCCTGAGTGGCCTGAAGTGATCGAGATAACGGCACCCTTTATCTTTATCAGGCTGCACGGGGGCCGGATACTCTACGCATCCGAGTACTCGCCCGCCGAGTTATCTGAATGGGCAAAACTAATCGCCGGCTTTTTACGCCGGCGATTAGATGTTTTCGTATATTTTAATAACGACGCATACGGCTTTGCCGTAAAAAACGCAACGCAGTTAAAGGAGCTTCTGTGACGTGTCGCTGATTCTTAAGCGGCGCTATTTCCCACCGGTCGAGCTTGCGGAATCGCTCCCGCCCGTTCCAACTGCCGGTTCGCCTGAAACCCCAGCGTTAACCGCTTTGCTTAAGGTATCGATCTGCTGCCTCGCCTCATTAACCTTCTCACCCTTCGGATCGAGCTTTACATACTTCTCATAAGCATCGAGCGCTTCCTGGTTCTTGCCTTGCGAAACAAGAAAGACCCCCAGGTTGTAATATGCCGGCGCAAACTTTGGATCAAGCTCGATGGCTTTCTTGGCTTGAGCGGTCGCCGTATCAAGCTGACCAAGGCCATAGCACGAGATCGCCATATCGACCCGCACATTTGTCCTCTTAGGATCGATTGATAAAGCCTTCTCGTAGCTTGCCACGGCCTTCTCATACATATTCGCATCTTGATAGGCATTTCCAAGAACAATCCAGGCGTCAACGCTCTTGGGATTCTTCTGGACCGCCTGCTCGAGTGAAGCGATCTTCTCCTGAACCTGCTGTTGCGGTGCGCTGTTACCTGTGTTTGACCCAGACCCTATTGAATACGAAACCAAGCCCACTGCAAAAGCAAGCGAAACAATAACAGCCCCGACTTTCGTTACGACACTTACTTTCTTTTTGTTTAAAAGCACATTTTTACTCCTTAACTACTTCTTAGCCGAGTCTGTAACCTCGACCGACTGACCTCCCGGCTGCAGATTACCTGCTGCCGGCACATCGCTCTTCGTATTACCCATCACGCCATTCGCACCGCTGCTTAAAGCAGCAGGGGGAGCGCTCGTCTGTGTTGATGTACCGTTAATATTCGGATGACCTGTCGGTAACTGGCCGTTGCTGCTATTGAGCTGATCCTCCGTTAGTGCCGGCGCGGCGCCCGTACCGCCGCTTGCGCCCGAATTAGAGAAGCTGCCTGCAGCATTATTTGTAGATGAAATCGCGCTTCCTGAATCGGAAGGCATAAAAAGACCCCTTATGAAAAAGCCAAGAACAAACGCCACCACCACAAACGCAACGGTCCACATGAAATCTACCTTTTGGGGCAAACCCAGTTCATTTGTCACATTTGCCGGGGCCGGTTTTGCAACCGCCTTTTTCACGCCACTCGAAGCAGGTTTTTTTGCCGGTTTGCTGCTTTGCTTTGGAGCCTTGCTCGTTTTGGGGGCATCCTGCTCCTTATCTTTTGAGATATCGTCTGCCAACGAGTTAACCTCCCTTCACCGCCTTAAAGCGTAATTCAAATATCCGTCAAATTAAAATATAACGCTTTACCGTGCGCCTATCAACTAAATATTTTTACATATAGCCCATTTGCAGGCAAAACTACCTTACAAATATGTGAAATTATTCTCTATCTCGCCTATACTCCTACCGCCTGGCCTGTTCTGTTAAATGTGGTATCTTTCAAAAGAGTTCGTGGCGGAACGTTATTTGCCGTTATTTACCTTAAGGTTCTTGATGATCGGCTCGGTTTTCTTAAGTATCTCGGCCTCTTCCAACGTTATGTACTTGCCATCCCGGTACAGGACTTTTCCGCCTACCATTGTCAGAACAACATTCTCCTGATTGGCGGTATACACAAGCGCCGAGTAAGGGTCACGCGTCGGAATTTGGTGGCTGTGCGACATATCGACGACAACGACATCGGCTTCCTTGCCCGGATCGAGCGAGCCTATCGTATCGTCCATGTTTACCGCTTTTGCACCACCCAAGGTCGCCATATAGACGAAATCCTCGGCGGTAAAATCGGATGATCTCGTCATTCCTCGCTGGATAAGTAGACCGATTCTCATCTCATCGAACATATCCATCGTATTGTTACTTGCCGGGCTATCCGTGCCGATGCCGACGTGTAGGCCGCGGTGCAAGAAGCTTGGAAGCGGTGCGATCCCCATCCCGAGCTTGGCGTTACAGCGCGGGCAGTGGGCGATTGAAACCCCGTATCTTACAAGCGTGTCGATATCGGCCTCATCGACCTGGACACAATGCACCGCCAGGATGTTGCTTCCCTCAAATACCCCCCACTCCTCAAGGTACTTCACGGGGCTTACGCCCATGGGCTGCCAAAGGATATCCCCCCAGCCGACAATATCCCAATACTCATCGGAGAGCCTTCCCGAGCCATACTTTACGAAATCATACTCGGCTTTCGAGCCGGCAAGGTGGGTGCAGATATGCAAACCTTGCTCTTTTGCCCATTGGACCGATTTTTGGTACAGGGGAGGCGAAACCGTATAGGGGGAATGCGGGGCAAGCCCAACGGTAAGGTTGGTGCCTGAAACCACATCGGACCACTTGGCTATATCATCTTTCATCTTGGACATGATCTGCGGTACCTCGGTGTGGTCCATCCCGGTAACCTCGTAATAAACGATGCCGCGCAAGCCGGCGTCTTTGGCGGCCCTTAAGCTGGCCCCGCTTTTTGTAATATCCGCAATGGTCGTTATGCCTGATTGCAGCGCTTCAAGGGCGCCTAAGTATGCCGAGTGCACCCAATCCGCTTTCTTAAGCGTTGTGCTTTTTATCGTAAGCTGCATCTTCCAGTCGGCATAACCAAGATCATCGCATGCGCCCCTGAAAACGCTATATTCGAGGTGGGTATGCAGGTCGACAAAACCGGGCAGAATCACCGCTTTGCCAAAATTGACAACCTCTTCACCGGGATATTTTTTCGCCATAGTCTTGAGCTTACCGATGTCTTTTATCTTGGAGCCGTCTACAACGACGGCCCCATCCTCAATCGGCGCCTGGCTTATCGGCAATACCCATTTTGCAGTTAAAAGCATATCTCACCTCTTGTATTAGCTAAGAAGCTATCAGCTATCAGCTAAACCTTCATCATTAAAATGTTTATCTAGCTTAGACCCTTTTACTTCTCAACAAAGTGAGTGCCCGCTAGATTCTTCACTTCGTTCAGAATGACATCTGTTAGGTCTTTGTTTTAAAACTTGCGCTCTAGTGCCAGAACACCATAATTATTGTGTCATTCTGAGCAGGTCCTTCGCTATCGCTCAGGATAAACTCCGAATCTAGCGGGCACTCACAGACTGCTGTTGCCTGTCATTCTGAGCGAAGCGAAGAATCTAGCGGGCACTCACGTACTTCTGTCACTTAAGTATGTCTAAGCTTTGATTCACTGTGCTAAGAAGTCTTCACTCTAACTCTATCTAAGCTTAGACCCTCCTGCACATGTAGAAGGTTTCTGCGCCCAAGATTCTTCAGTCGCTTCGCTCCTTCAGAATGACAATCAATTGCTAATCGCTCCTTCAGAATGACATGCACAGAAAGTAGGATGTCGCGGTACTAGACCCACTGCCCTAGCTGAGAGCTGAATGCTACTAATTATATCTATCAACAACAAACTCGCCGATCCCCGTAAAAACGGCGACCGCCTCGGGCTTTGAGAGCACCTTTAGCGAATCGAGCGCCGTATCAACGTAGGACCTGGCGGTATCTTTGGCGCGGGCTACCGCGCCGCTTTGATCGATCATGGCAAGCGCTGCTTCGACCTCGCTGTCGCTTGGCGTTACGTTTGCGATAATCGCAGCAAGTTCACTTTGCCGCCCCAAGGTTTCGAGCGCGTAAAGCATCGGTACCGTTACCGTGCCGTCGCGCACGTCTACCCCGGTTGCTTTGCCGGTTTGCTTACCGCCGACTATATCCAGGACATCATCATAGATTTGAAACGCAACGCCCAGGTCCTCGCCGTACCTTGTAAGTGCGGCAACCTCGGCTTCAGATGCGCCCGACAAGTACGAACCCACCTGGCAGCATGCCGCAAACAACGCGGCCGTTTTGCGCCTCGCCTTCTGCACGTAATCGCCCATGGACTGATCGGCTACGTGCGCGGTTACCATCTGATCGAGTTCACCCAGGCTCAAGTCGACGGCCGCATTGACCATGATTTCAACAGCGCGTATCGGTGTGTGTGAGAGCAGCTCGAACGCCGTTGCAAACAAATAATCGCCCGCCGCTATCGCAACCTGCTCGCCCCACACCGCGTTAACCGTAGGAATCCCGCGCCTGGTCGATGCGCCGTCCAGGATGTCGTCGTGAATGAGCGACGCCATATGGATAAGCTCTGAGGCCACAGCGGCCGGCATTAACTTCTCAACATCATAATCGCCGACCATGCCGGCCAGCAGCACCAAAACAGGCCGGAGCCGCTTTCCGCCGGCTTTAAGAGTGGCGAGAGACGCTTCGGCCAACACCCCATCGCTTCGTGTGGCCGCCTTGACGAGTTCTTTCTCCACCTCTACCAGGTCTTGGAGGATATGCTGCGGAATCGGATAGGATTTATTCATAATCTTAAATAGTATAATTTAAATGCCGTTTTTCTGTCTACTGCAAGAAAATGCGGGCTGAGCTACAAAGGGGTTGTAGAAAGTAATGTCCCGAGTTCTACCGCAGTACGGAAAAGGCCGGCATTCTCATCCGAAACCGTAACGGGTTTATCGTGCTTTTGCCTGGCCGCCTCCACCCCGGCGATCTCGGCAATCGCCTTTACCATGTGCTCGACCACAAACCCCTTCCGTACCGTAGCGGCAATCGTTATCGCCTGCGCGTAGTAGAAATCCGCCGTAACGAGAAACAGGTTCTGCAGGTTATCCCCTGCATTGAGATTCGCCATCTCACGGTAGTGTTTTTCGGCGGCAAGACGCAGTAACTCCAGCCCCACAGCCACCGGCCTTAGCTCTTCGGAGCGATATGTCCCGAGGCTTGCGGTTACAAACAGAAGCGTGGCAAGAGGAAGGCCTTCGATATCTTTAGCCTGGTCCTTTAAAAGCCTATGGCCAGAAAACGCATGTTCTTTAAGCAGTTCCTTAGCGGCGGTTATGTCCTGTTCGATTTCGCTTTGAAGTGACATCGTATCGCTTAGTCTCATCATATTTTAATTTGCCTGTGTTTACCTTTTTTGTAAGTAGTAAGATAAAATTTGCAGTTCGACGGAGAGGTCTACCTGACGTAAAACCACACCGGCAGGAACATCGATTGTTATCGGCGCGAAGTTAATGATAGCTTTTACCCCGGCGTCAACCATCCGGTTTGCGACGCCCTGGGCCGAGGGGGCCTGCGTTGCAATGATCCCTATGTCCACCCCACCCTGAGTATCTTTGACGATGCTTTCAAGGTCGTTTATATGGTTCACCGTGAGGCCGTCGACAACCGTACCCACTATTGCGGGATCGCGGTCAAATGCGCCCACTACTTTGAAACCCTTCTGCGAAAACCCCTGGTAGCCTACGAGAGCCCCTCCTAAGCGCCCCAGCCCGACAATAACGACGGTCCTGTCCCTTAAGAGGCCAAGCCATTTAGATACCTCGTTTATAAGCTGATCGACATCGTAGCCCACACCCCGGGTACCGAACTCGCCGAGGTAGGAGAGATCTTTTCTTAACTGCGCGGCGTTGGTCCCAGCATGCTGGGCAAGGCCATGAGACGAGGTAATTTGCTCGCCTTTGTTCGCCAGCATTACCAGGGCACGAAGGTAAACGGGCAATCGTGTTATGGTTGTTTGTGGAATTTTAGCTTTCTTCAATAGCTACCCTGCCCATCCGTCTTAATCTAAATAAAGTAATTTTGTTATGTACTTTGTGATTATGAGAACTTTTGCTTGATTGTAACCCAAATCACATGCAGCTGTCCACTAAAGACTGGATGATAGCCCGGGTAATTTATACCGGTGATGCTCTAAGTTCTACTTTTTCCCAAGCAGCTGAAGTGCGGCTTTGGCTTCCGGGTCATCCGGCTGCAGGACAAGGTACTTCTTATAGTACTTCTGCGCCTCTTTTTTGTTCCCTAATTGCTGGTAGCACTTCGCCATTATTTGAAATGCCGTTTTTTCCTGTGGGTTGATGTCGAGCACAAACTTGAGCGTCTCTATTGCTTGCTGGTATTTCCCTTGGAACATATAGACATTGCTAAGAAGGATACGCGCCGAATATGCATTCGGACGCACGCTGATCGCCTGCTGCAGCTCGGCTACCGCCGTATCGAGCATTGGGTCTTTCGAACTCGTTGCAAGTTTCGCGTGCCCGCTGGCCAAGAACACGTAATGGTCCCCTTCCAACGGCTCGTACTCCTGAGCGGCCTGGTATACGGATACCGACTTGGCGATCATATCGCGGCTCTGCTGCATCACACCAACCCTATCCAGGAACATGCCGTAGCCGTCATAATATCTTCCGTTTTTATATAATTCGATCGAACGCTCATAGTTACTCGTTGCCGCCTCGATTTGCCCTTCGTTACCCAGCTGAATCGCCGCTGCATAGTCGTAATCAGCAACATACATAGCCAGGGCATAGTAAGCGGATACGGCTGAAATGACAATCACGACAACCATGGATGCCTGGAGCGAGAACCGCATCCCTTCGGTTGGTTTCAGCTCAAATGATCTTACGGCCGGCGTCACGGCAAGTATAGCGCTAATAACTAGGAAGAACACCCCGGTGCTCCCCGAGATACTCACGCCAAACAGAAGGTGGATGAAATACCCGATAGAAGCCCCTATAAGAGCCGCATATGTTAGTCTATCATCGCCTTCAAGCCGTCGTGAATACTTAATGGCGATGGCCATAATGGTGAAAAATAGCCCGATTAGGATTAAGGTGGCCGGGATACCGACTCCGGCAGCCAGCTGAACAACCCAGTTATGAGCATTGTCGGCGACCGTTTGCCCCGAACCTTGCGCCACATACGCTTTGGTCTCGTAGCGTTCAGAGCCAAGCCGGTAGGTGTCGGGGCCGAGGCCGAAGACCGGCTTCGACTCGATCATCTTCAAACCGGCCTTCCAAATCTCGATACGCGACGCGGCGCTTCCCTCGGTGAGCTGGGTCGTCGATTTCAAGCGGTCGACGAGGTTCATAACGCCGTGGCCGGTGCTTGCCGAGTACGCCATGACAACCGCAAAAATACTAACAAATGCGACAAGTACGAGCAGCAGCTTCTTTTTGTCGGTGAGAATCGTTTTCCCACCTAAAACCGCAAGAACGACAAGTGCCACCGCCGAGCCCAGCCAAGCACCACGGGTGAACGCCGTCAGCAGGCATAAAAGGCTTATGAAGAGGATCGAGCCCATTAAAATATTGTTTTTCGCATCACGGGCTTTCAAGAACTCGACAACCGCAAGCGGCATCAATATGACGAGAAACCCGCCGAGAAGGTCGGGGTTGCCAAACGTGGAAAAGCTTCTTCTCTGCTCGAATGGAAGCGTCGCCCACGGCAGGGGGTCCAAACCTAAAAATTGTATAACTCCATAAAGAGAGACCAGGCCGCCGGTAAGCGTTATGGTTTTACTTAATGTCGAGAGCCTCTTAAAGCTTGTAAATGCCTGCAGTGCTAGAAAATAAAGTATTCCGTAGTTGAGAAACGTGAGCAAGCCTTCATACCGTTTGTATTTTCCGTGGATTGCTGTTGGAACGTGAACAGAAGTAATGGTGGATATAAAGACAAGCAGCAGGAACGCGATAACGGCAAAGTCGACCTTGCTCCAGCGCAGTTCTTTCTTTCGGGTTGTCACCATCTTCCATACCCATAGGGATACGGTCACCAGCGTAAATATGCGCAGCAACAGAACCTTTGCGATATCGAACTGGTCGAAGGTGATCCTGGACATGGCCAGCGGGAGAGCTACCGAAATTGCAAGAAGCCCGTAAAATACCCACGTGTCGAGCTGATTGGGAAGGGCTACCGCCTGTGCCTTCGCCTTCGCCTGCTTAGGTTTGCTCATTACTTTAAAACTCCTATCGAATATAATTTAAATAAACGGCTTGTCTCCAATTGGCTGGATGTACCTACCGAATTTACCTACTTTAATTTATCTAACATGAGTTAAAAAAGCAACCAAGGAATTATCAAATATATCTGCTATATATCAGTTACCTGGCTCCCCGCCCTGTTAAAAGCACTTTTATCGTTTTTAATACTATCTGGATATCAAGAAAGAACGATTGGTGGTAAATATAGATCAAATCGTATTTGAGCTTGTTGCGGGCGTTTGTCGCGTATCCCCCGTTGATCTGCGCAAGCCCCGTCACGCCGGGTTTTACTTTAAACCGCTCGGTATATCCCGGTATTTCCTTTTTAAACTGCTCTACAAAGAATGGGCGCTCCGGTCGCGGGCCGACGAAGCTCATCTCTCCCCGCAGGATATTTATAAGCTGCGGGACTTCATCGATCCTGGCTTTGCGGAGAACGCGTCCGATCGGGGTAATCCTGTCATCCTTTTCGGTTGCAAGAACCGGTCCCGTGCGCGCTTCGGCATCGGCAACCATCGTGCGGAATTTATAGATGTAAAACGGCTTTTCCCCCTGGCCGACCCGCTGCTGTTTATAGATAACGAGCCCAGGGGAGCTAAGTTTGATAGCGGCCGCGATAAGCAGCATTATGGGAGAAGCGACGAGCAATCCAAGAGACGCCGCGACCACGTCGGCAAACCTTTTTATAAGGTACACCCAGTTCGCCGCAGGCTCGCGCGTCAACTGCACCAGGGGTATATCGCTAAGTAATGCGTGATCGACTTTCCCGATGTAGATTTCGTAAAGCTCGGGTATTACCTCAAGGCGAACATTGGTGGAGGCCGAATGGGCCAGCTCCTCAAGCGTTTCTCTATGGGCTATCGGTGACGCAACGATTACGCGGTCGATATTGCGGGAGTGAATGAGAGGTATAAGGTCGTCAAGGGTACCGATAACACCGGCCCCATCCACGCTGCTGCCGACCAGGTTCTTATCTTTGCAGATAACGCCGACAACTTCATAGCCCCACTCCGCACGGTTCTTAAGCTCTCTAATAATCTCAAGCGCGGGCTCACCCTTGCCGACGATAAGAACCCGCTGCGTAGGCCATTTAATCTTAAAAATGCGGGCGGCGGCAATACGCCAGCCGCTCATAAAGAGTATCTGCAACAACCAGGCCAGGATAAAAACCGGCCTCGGGAATGAGAAAAACCTGAAGAAGAACGTTAAAAATACATTAAGGATCAAACCCAGCGTCGCGGCCTTGATGATGCCGGAGGTGATATCCCAGCTATCCCCCGCCTCTTCAACGTTGTAGAGGTCGTAAACGTAGAGCGCGCCTATCTGGGCCAGGGTGATAAAAAGCGCAAGACTGGTATACGCCTGGAAGTTAAGGCGCGGCAGGGCGCCTTCAAACCGCAGCAAAAACGCAACGATAATCGCCACATTGATTAGAACCGCATCGTTTATTATAGAAAAAATAACCCACTGTTTCCGACTCATAGTTGCCTCTTGCTCGCGGCCATCCGCAATCTACGTGCTCAACCCTACATCCAGGACCTGTGCCCAGGACGGCTAGCTGGTTGTAAGCACCTCCCGGTACGTTTCAAGCACCCGGTTAAACATTGTGTCCAGGGTAAACTCGCGCTCAAAGCGCTCTTTTGCCTGCCTGCCCAACCTCAAACGAAGCTCGTCGTCACGGAACAGTTTCTCTATCGCCTCGCCTAGGGCTTTTTCATCCCTTACCGGAACAACCAACCCCGAGACGCCATCTTTGTTAGCAAAGGTCACCCCGGTTGGCAGGTTGGTGCAAATCACGGGCTTGCCGCAGGCATGCGCCTCAAGCTGCACCAGGCCGAACGCCTCGCTCGACTCAATTGAAGGCAGCACAAACAGGTCGCAGGCATGGTAGTAGGCTGCAAGTTCTTCGTTTGAGAGGGCCCCGACAAACACCACTTTGTCTTTGACGCCGATATCGGCGGCAAGTTTCTTTAATTCCGGGCCAAGTTCGCCTTCGCCCGCGATAATTACCTTTCCGTCTACATATTGCATCGCCTTGATTAAGTAATCAACGCCTTTATAGTAGATAAGCCGGCCTAGAAAGAACACGATTTTCGGGCCGTGCTCCTCTCGGATCTCATGCGCCCCGGCCTCGATCTGCGGCGTCGGCTCAAGCCAATCGGTCGGTATGCCGAACGGCACGACCTTGCACTTATCTTTTACCTTCCGCAGGAACGGAGAACTGGTGATCATATTAGGAGAGCTTACGATTATCCTATCCGCCCTGTCCAGGAATTTTTCAAGAAAAGGTTTGTAAACCTTAAGAAGAATCTTTTGCCGGATTATATCGCTGTGGTACGTTACGACCAATTTGCCGGGCGGGCGGGCTATCAGAAACGCGGTCTCTCCCGTTGGATTCGGAAAATGCAGGTGGTAGATATCGCTTTTCGATTTCTTAAGCGCCGGGATAAAACCGGGGGCCAGCGGCGTTGACCGAAGCCGCCCAAAACTCGCAACACGGATGACCTTTATGTCATCAACAAAATCGACCGCCGCCGCCAACTGCTCGTTCGCAACTAGAACCTCTATATCTACTTTGTCTTTGAGTCCTGCGGCAAGGGTGCGAACGTGATTTTCGACCCCGCCTATGTGGGGATAGTAAAGTTTGTTTACCTGTAAAACCTTCATCAAATACCGGCACAAACCGCCGTTTCCAATTCTCCCCTCACCATTTCGTTCTTTATAGTATCCGGCACATTATCCGGCAATTTCTATAACTTGTGCAGTTTTTCACCTGCATACCTATTATATAGGATGCCGGGCTATTCCGCCATTAAATAGGGGGCTACATTCCGGTAGCCCCCTTCCATAGCTCTGTCTATTCTCTGTCTATTATTTAATATTTAATTTGATATTTATTATTTAATATTACTTAAGCTCTAATCCTATCCGCCCATGCAATATCTCGGTCCCCCCTGTGCCCGAAAAGTAGACCGATATAGTGTAGTTGCCGCCCGGCTGTAGCCATGGATAACCCACCGGGTTTACACTAAGCCGGTACTTGCCGTCACAGGAATTGATCCGTATATCATACGTACCTTTCCCACAGGTAAAAGACGCCGAATTTTCGCCATCAGAGACGATGACCTTAGCTGTTTTATCAACAACCGCCCTGCCTTGCCCATTGACTACCTGGAACCTGATCGGGATTATCGAGGCCGCATCCGTGATATATCCGTGGCCCGGCACATCGCTCTTCTTCTTAACCGGCGGCAGCCACTTAAAGTTGTAACCCACCGTGAAGGTTTCCGTCTTCGATGCCTCATTGCCTGCTATGTCCGTCGCGTTAACGGTAAACCTGCACTCGCCGACTTTATCAAACTTAAGGCAAGCACCGTTTTGAATCGGTATGCCGTTAACAGCGGCGCTAGTTGAACTTATGCCCGAAACCGCATCAGTGGCACTGTAGCAGAAGGTTATTGGCTGGTTGATCAGGTAGAAGTTCCCAGAGCTTGATGGTGATGGCGAGATGCTCATATCGATTTCAGGTTTAGTGCGATCGACGTCTATAACAATGCCGATTCTGAGCGGATTCAGTACCTGTTTGGATAATTGTTCGATTCCATTGTAGGCGTTTGAGGTGTCCGCATACCAATAGACTTTGGCATCCGGCCTGTTGGAGTTATCTCCGAAACTAATCGAGCGATCCCAAGCGCCAGAATATTTAGCACGTATAAACCATTTTGCCACATCCGTAGCAACAGCTCCGAAAACTAATCCGTTTGTCGGATTCCTAAATGCCAGATACCCAGGATTGATGTCAGCGCTATCGTACCCCGTAAGGCCTTGAGAAATATCTGCCTCCCCCCAGTTTGGTA
>Ga0210054_1000428_pt1 | contig 39731 bp, 39 predicted proteins | sample CryGeymeta201516_FD_185470 | JGI IMG/M metagenome (GOLD analysis project Ga0210054, IMG submission 185470) | Groundwater microbial communities from Crystal Geyser aquifers in Utah, USA - Crystal Geyser metaG 2015-16 (SPAdes) (version 2) | ecosystem: Environmental > Aquatic > Deep subsurface >... | reverse complement strand
TCAGCTAAAACCTTCAGCTTTTACAGTGCTTTATCTAAGCTTAGACCCTTTTGCTTCTCAACAAAGAGACTGCACCCAAGATTCTTCAGTCGCTGTCGCTCCTTCAGAATGACATCTAGCGGGCCCTCATTCTAGACCCTGCTGCTGAGAGCTGACCCACGTTCTAAACCCACAGTATTAAGCTAATAGCTGATAGCTGATAGCTAGACCAACTGCTCTAGCTGATAGCTGATAGCTAGACCAACTGCTCTAGCTAATAGCTGACAGCTAGACCAACTGCTCTAGCTGATAGCTGATAGCTAGACCAACTGCTCTAGCTGAGTGCTGAATGCTAGACCCGCTGCTCTAGCTGACCGCTCCTAAGGGTTAAGGTTTACATAGCGTAGGGTGGTATATTCAGCGCCGGTTGGTTTCAGGTGGCTTTCGAATATTGTTAACCCGTCCACATTGATCACGCGGCCGGGGAATGTTTCGGGTGGTATATGTGATAAGGCCTCATCGACCGGTTTTGTGACTTTTAGTCTGGCGAGCGTGATATGGGGCTTGAGCTCTTTAAGCTCGGGCTTGTAGCCGAGGGGTTCCAGGGATATTTCTATCGCCTTACCGAGTTCAACGAGTTCCGGCGCGCCGTGATAGATCCCCACCCAGATTACGCGCGCCTTTCTGGCGTTTGGGAACGCGCCCATCTCGCCGAGAGTAAAATAGAATTTTCTGAATTCCTGTACGGCGACCTCTACAGCCGTCTCGATCGCATCGACCTTATCTTCAGGCGTGTCGCCCAGAAATTTAAGTGTGAGGTGGATGTTATCTTTTGCGACCCAGCGTGCGGTGCTGTCGAGCCGGTTTTTAAGGGTTTCCGAAATATCGTTAAGCATATGTTTAATTTGTAAGGGCAGCTCGATACCTATAAATAGGCGTAGCATTACGACGTATCACCCGCCGGTTGCTCAAAGTTGTCCAAAATGTAGTAGCGAAGCATATCAAGTGCTGCGTTGGCGCTTTTGAGCCGAATAATATCTCTTGAACCAAAGAAGACAAACTTGTTGGTATAGCTTGTAGCCTTGTGATATAACCCAATATATACTAGTCCAACAGGTTTGTCGGCGGTCCCCCCGCTTGGTCCGGCTATCCCCGTTATGCTAAGGCCGATATCGGCTCCGAACTTTTCACGAGCGCCTGCAGCCATCGCGAGAGCGGATGCAGCGCTTACGGCGCCGTGCCTGAGGAGGGTTTGATTTGACACGTTCAGAAGAGACTCCTTTGCACCGTTACTATAAGAGACAATACTCCCCAGGAAATATTCTGAACTTCCGGGTATGTCGGTTATTTTTTTCGAAGCTAAACCACCGGTACATGATTCAGCCAGGGCCAGTTTAAGGCCGTGTTTCTTAAGTAGATCGCCTACTACTTCTTCGATTGTCTGATCGTCAAACCCGAAGACGATATTGCCAAGACGCTCTGTGAATTTTGCTTCAGCTTCGTTGAGCGTTCGTGAGACAATATTCTCATCTGTTCCTCTAGCCAGGAGCTGCAGCTGAATCTCGCCCGGTGAAGCGATAATACCGACGCTTATATCGGGAGAGGCGGTCATCAGATCCTCGACGTGTTCCTGAAGCGATGCCTCAGTCCTGGCCGTTGTGCGCAAAACCCGCAGCCTATAATACTCGCCATTGCTGAATTTTGACTTAAGCCACGGGATGACGTCGTGCTCTATCATGGCTTCCATTTCGCGCGGAACCCCTGGGAGCGATACGATGTATTTACCGCCTTTATCCAGCAGGATACCGGGGGCGCTGCCTATGGTCGGTGTAATTGCAGTAGCGCCTGACGGCAGGTATGCCTGCCGAAATGTGATCTCAGGCAAGGGGTTATTCCGCGTCCCGTATCGTTCCTTTATTACCTCTGCAAGATACGGCCGGTACTCGAGTTCGCAGCCCACGGCCTCACATATAGCCTCACGGGTGATATCATCTGCTGTCGGGCCTAATCCGCCGGTCACTATGACCCCATGCGCGTCTACGAGCGACTCGCTGATGGCTTTTGCTATTAAATGCAGGTTATCGGGCACGCTCACCTGGCAATTGCAAGTAAAGCCTTCGCGGCCTAGTCTCTTTGCTATGAATGCGGCGTTTGTGTTTACCGATAGGCCGAGCGTTAACTCTGAGCCGACCGTTATAATGTGGTATTGCATCTTATTTACCTCGCGCCTCGGACGGCTGGGACAAAACAGTGCGAGATTTAATGAAGTAGTCGATTCCCGAAAGGATCGTCAGGACTACGGCTACGAACATCAGCAGCCACCCTAAGGATTTTCCGAATATCCCTATTGGAACATTTAGGATAATTACAATTATAGCAATAATCTGCGAAATAGTTTTTATCTTTCCCCATTTACTTGCCGGGATTACTTTATTTTCGGCCAGGGCCGCCAATCGTAGGCCCGTTACGGCAAGCTCCCTGGCTATAATTATCACAACAACCCATGCGGAAAGTTTATAGAGCTGGACGAGAGAGATCAGTGCGGCGGATACCAGCAATTTGTCGGCAAGGGGGTCCATGAGCTGGCCGAAGACGGTTACCTGCTTATGCATTCTCGCGACGTAGCCGTCGATTGTGTCGGTGATGGCTGCAAATGTGAATATCGCTGCGGCGATGTAGGAGCCTGCAGGTTGGGGCGCCAAAAGCAAGAATGCCATAAAAATGGGCACGAATAGTATCCGAGATATGGTTATTTTATTTGCCAGGCCCACCTAGTCCTCCGTCACAAATCAATAATCAGATAATAATTAGATAACAATTTTCCCGTGAAAATCACAGCCGTCAAACTCGTCGATATATACTTTGATAATTTGGCCTGGATGTGACGAGCCGGTGACATAGGTAAACCCATCCACCTCTGGGGCTTGCCACCAGGCTCTAGCCTCAAATAGACCTTCTTCGGATTTCACGATGTTTTCAATGAGCGCATCGTGAACTTTTTCGACTCTCTGCAAACTTCGCCTTTGGCTTAGCGAATCCTGCAAAGCGCTTAATTCATGGTATCTTTCTTTAACGGTGTCTTCGGAAACCCTACCTTTGAGTTCGGCCGCTTTTGTCCCCTCTTCAGGGGAGTATTCAAAGACGCCGAGGTAATCGAAGTCGGCTTTCTTAACGAACTCGATTAACTCCTCGAAGTCCGCATCCGTTTCACCCGGGAAGCCGACAATAATTGAAGTCCGCAGCACTACGTCGGGGATCATCCGGCGCAACCATGCGATTTGTCCCAGGTAATCAGAACCCGCACCATGGCGGTTCATGGCGCGTAGAATCTTCGGGCTTGCGTGCTGGAACGGGATATCGATATACGGCAGAATTAAACGGTTGCCGTTTATTACCTCGATGAGTTCATCGTTTATGTTGTAAGGCTGCAAATACAAAAGCCTTATCCACTCTGCGTTGGTAAAGCCGGTAAGGGTTTTGAGCAGGTCGGTGAGGCTTTTTCGCTCGTAAAGATCATATCCGTAGTTGCCGGTGTCCTGTGCGATGATATTTATTTCTTTTATTCCGTTGGCGTCGAGCCAGTGCGCCTCTTTGACGACCTGCTCTATGGGCTTGCTCTTATAAGTGCCTCTTATTAACGGGATGGCGCAGTATGAGCACCTGTTGTTGCAGCCATCCGCTATCTGCAGATACGCATACGGCAGACTTGAGAGAATCCGCTGGGGATACGCGGAAAAATCGCGTACCGGTGAAGCCGGGCCATTGCCGGTAGCTATATCATTGCCGGTAACCGTACCGTTCTTGAGCATATCCGCTATCTCATATTCCCTGGATATATCGACTACTAGATCGATTTCAGGGATTTCTTTTAAGAGCTCGTTATAGTATCTCTGGGCAAGGCAGCCGGTTACAACGATTTTTTTCTTTTTCGGGCCGTTGTTTAACTCAACCAACTCAAGGATGGTATTTATGGATTCTTGTTTTGCGGCTTCAATAAAACCGCAGGTATTAATGATAATATAGTCTGCGTTTTCAGGGTCTTCTGTTAAGGATAATCCGCTTTTAACGAGGGAACCTTTTATGTGTTCGCTGTCTACTGAGTTTTTTGCGCAGCCCAGGGTGATAACCGTGGCTTTTTCTAGCAAAATGCGATTTCCTCCTAACAGGGTTCTTAGGAATAGCATTATACAGGGTCATGTGTCCGGAAACCAGACTGATGCAGATTATGTGCGGCGGGCTTGTAGGTCGGGATAAAGGTTGCCATGAGAGACTTACATACGGCGGTGAGAATCATGGACGACAAAAAGAGCCCTTTAAAGGACTCTTTTTGTTAAATATCAAATAGGGTAAAGCTTGAATCGACTATCAATCTACAGGTCGATTACGATTTAATACCTGCAGCGACCACCGCCGCCGCCGCGACCGCCGCCGCCGCCGAATCCGCCGCGACCGCCACCGCGACCTCCGCCGCCGGGACGACGCTCTTGCGGTTTCGATTCGCTTACTTTAATTGTTCTTCCATCGATTTCTGTGCCGTTCATCGCTTCGATTGCGGCCTGGGCTGCGTCTTCGCTTCCCATCTCGACAAAACCGAAACCTTTGCTCCTACCGGTATCCCGGTCCATAATAACGTTGACTGATTCCACCTCTCCAAATTGAGAAAATTTTTCCCTGAGTTCGTCCTCAGTCGTGGTGTAGGCAAGATTGCCTACATAAAGTTTTGTTGCCATTTAAGGCTCCTTTCCCCGGCAGCGCCGGAACTATTACTAACGGCGTTTCGTCCGGCGCTTCATGCTACGTCTAGCTCCGCCGTCGTAAGCCAGTCGCGTTGCCACTTGGGCTGTGCGAGTTGGGTTTGGTGTAAACCGCGCCATGTATTCAAAACCTGAAAGATCTTTCTGTTTCAGTGTTTTCCCAATTAAGGCCTCAATATCACGCAAATTGCCAACCTCTTCCGCCGATAGGAAACTAACGGCTGTACCACGCGCACTTGCACGCGCTGTACGCCCGATACGGTGCACGTAATCCTCAGGATTCGACGGGATATCAAAATTAACGACATGTGAAATGCCCTCAACATCGATACCGCGCGCTACGATATCGGTGGCGACGAGCACATTATAGCGGCCCGCCTTGAAACCATCTAACGCAGCTTGTCTTTGCGATTGGCTGCGATCGGAGTGCATTGTCGCCACCCCGACGTTCCGGCGTGACAGCACCCGGAACAAGAAATCGGCCTTGCGTTTTGTTCTGGTAAAAACGAGTACCTTTTTTAATTTTTGCCGCTTTACGAGTTCAATGAGCAAATCGGCTTTTTGCATCGCGTTCACCGGATAGACGATTTGCTCTATTGCCTCAACGGGTGTACAGCGTGGGCCGATCTCGATTGAAACGGGTCGGTCAAGTGTATCACCCACGACATCGAGCACCTTTGGCGATATTGTTGCCGAGAACAGCAGGTTTTGGCGCTTTTTAGGAAGAGCGCTCATGATGCGCTTGACATCGGGCCAAAACCCCATATCAAGCATGCGGTCCGCCTCGTCGAGGATGAACACCTCAACGCCCGAGAGGCTGACATCGCCGCGTCGCATCATATCGAGCAATCGACCCGGCGTTGCTACCAGCATATCTACACCGCGCTTCACCTTGCGGCCTTGCGGTGCGTATGGTACACCACCGAATACGGCGGCTATTTTATGGTTGGTTTGAAGGGTACAGGCAGTTGCTACCTCTTCGATTTGGATGGCAAGCTCGCGGGTCGGCGTTACGATCAGCGCCTTGATCCCTTGCTTGCGGCTGATCCTTTGAAGCGTTGGAAGGACAAAAGCGGCGGTTTTGCCGGTGCCTGTCTGAGCGCAACCGATGATATCCCTGCCGGCCAATGCCTGCGGGATAGCTTTTCGCTGGATAGGCGTGGGTTCGATGTATCCCATCACCTCTACCCCATTAACCAGGGGCGATTCCAGCCCTAAACGTTTAAACGACATATACTACTCCTTAACGTGCGTCTACGTAATAAATCGCACAACTTAGTTATTAGACGCAGTTAACTCCGAAAGGTCCTAGGGATTTCAAAATACAAGGACATCTTAGCAGGTAATAAATGCGGCTTTTATAAGTATACGCGAAAAATCCACTTAAAGCCAGCACTATACAATAAAGGTCAAATTGAGCAGCTCGGATTGAACTCCGAGTTAGCGATACCAGACGCTTACCTATAGTTGGTAAATTGTAGTGGGAGCCCGAAGTCGTGGTCTTTAACCAGCTGAATTACGGCTTGAAGGCCGTCCTTGCTTTTTGCGCTGACACGCAGTTTTGTGCCTTCGATTGCAACCTGCACTTTTAATTTGGAGTTCTTAATAAACTTGTTGATCTCTCGGGCTTTATCGGCGTCGACGCCTTGCTGGATGGTTGCCGTTTGTCGAACGGCTCCACCGGATGCGGGCTCGGGTTTTTTGTATTGCAGGGTTTTAAGATCGATCCCACGGCGTACCAGCTTGGTGTGCAACACATCCTGAACGCTGCGCAATTTATACTCATCGTCCGCATCTAAGACAATCTCGTTCTCGTTTTTGTCCCAGGAGATCTTGCTCTTACTGTTCTTAAAATCGTACCTGGTCGAGATTTCTTTATTCGCCTGGTTAACGGCATTATCGATTTCTTGTAAATTTACCTCTGAGACTATATCAAACGAACTATCTTTTGCCATGCTCTATTTCTCTCCAGTGGATTCTTTTGTACTTCCGGCCTTATACGTTTTATCAAAGATTCCGTTAACGGTCTTTAGCTTATTTTTTGACTGGCGCTTACCATCTACCATGACTTCAAGCCCGCTAACATTTCCTATGCGTACCCGAATAGATTCGCCGCCCTTGAACTGTTTGGTTACTCCATCATTGATGACGCCCTCATATTTTTTTTCGCCATCGACCGAAATTCTAGCCCATGAGCCTTCACCATTGATGCCGGTTAGCTTGACGACAATACTGGTTTTTTGCCCGGAGTCGGTAGTTGAGCTACTGCTGCCGGAATCGGCCGAGGCGGTTTTATTGTTATTGCGGCTTTTCTTCGCAGTCGTGCTCGTTGTTGCCGCTGCGACGACGGTGTCGACCGGTTTTCGCGTCTTAACATCCTGGACAACCACTTTTGGATCTTTGGATGCATGTTGCACCCAGGCGCCCCACGCGATCAGCGAGATAAACAAAACACCGATTGCGCCCGCAACAACCGCGGCGATCATCCACGGCGGCCTTGTCTTTACTCTGACCCTCATATTTGCCGATACGTGTCCCAAATCATCGGCACTTTTCTGCTCGTACAAACTTTTGTATTGTTGCACGAGAGGTTCAGGATCGACTCCCAGGTAAGTCGCATACGTTTTAATGAATCCCTGCGTGTAGACGCTCCCCGGGAGGTAGTCAAAGTAATCCTGCTCGAGGGCTTCAACATATTTTGCTCTTATTTTTGTATCGAACTCAACTTCTTTGATGCTCTTACCGAGCTTGATACGGGCTTCCGATAGTACTTGTCCGATTGGCTCTTTATTCATTAATGACCCCCAAGGCAAGCCCCACTCCAACGTTTTAACGCCAAACTATGTCTCATAACTTAACACAAAACTCTTAATTTTTGAACGTCAAGGCTTGTTTTTTAGTTTGTTGTTTTTTTAATTAGTGTTCTAATGTTAATGTTCACCCTTCCCCACCAACTCATCCAGTTCCTCCAGTGATAGCATTACAGCACGAGGTTTGTTCCCCTCGTATGAGCCGACGATGCCTTTTGCCTCCATCATGTCGATGAGTCGCGCCGCTCTTGAGTAACCAAGCCGGAGCCTCCTCTGGAGCATCGATACAGAGGCCTGGCCCGCATTAACGACTATCTTAATCGCGTCGTTCAGCATGGGGTCGTCAAAGTCAAATCCATACTGCGAGCGCTTATCCGCCAAGATCTCCCGTCGGTACTCAGGTTTTGCTTGTTTCTTGCAGTAGGTCGTAACCAGTTCGATCTCCTGCTCTGTCACGAAGGCGCCCTGGATGCGAACCGGTTTTGATACCGAAGGCGTTGAATAGAGCATATCGCCTTTGCCCACCAGCTTTTCCGCACCCGGCGTGTCGAGGATGACCCTTGAATCGATCTGGGACGAAACGGCGAATGCGATACGGTGCGTAATATTGGCTTTAATAAGACCCGTGATGATATCGGTTGACGGTCGTTGGGTCGCGATGATGAGATGAATCCCGACGGCTCGCGCAAGCTGGGCGATTCGAACGATTGCGTCCTCTACCTCGCTTGCTGCGACCATCATCAAATCCGCTAACTCGTCGATGACTATGAGCATGTAGGGCATCGGCGGGACATCGTTGTTTTTTTGCTTTGAAATGATGGCATTGTACTGGTCGATGTTTCGCGCGCCGACCTCCGATAATACCTGGAACCTGTCCTCCATCTCACCCACCGCCCAGGTCAATGCAGTTGCCGCCTGTTTCGGGTTGATGACGACAGGCGTTATAAGATGCGGTATGTCCGCGTAGAGATTAAGCTCAACGCGCTTGGGGTCGACAAGGATCAACTTAACCAGATCGGGTTTCGCGCGGGCCATGATCGACATGAGGATGGTGTTTACGCAAACGCTTTTGCCGGAGCCGGTGGCACCGGCAATTAAAAGGTGCGGCATGTCGCCGATATTGGCCAGAATCGGTTGGCCCGAGATGTCCTTGCCAACACCGATGGTAAGTATCGCTTTGTGATCCTGAAACTGTTGCGTATTGAGTATGTCGCCGAGCGTTACCATCTCGCGGTACTGGTTCGGCACTTCGATACCGATGGCGGATTTTCCCGGGATAGGCGCCTGGATGCGAACGTCCGCCGTTGCAAGCGCAAGCGCTATATCATCCGATAAGTTTAAAATGCTGTTGACCTTAACGCCGGATGCAAGCTGCAGTTCGTACCTGGTGACCGTCGGGCCTTTGATAACCTTTGTTACCCGTGCATCTACATCAAAATCGCTTAAGACGCGCTCCAGCGCCTGACTGTTTTCCTTGACGCCCTTGTGGGCCTTCAGGCCGCCGCCGGATGTTCTCTTAAGCAGGTCTGGAGACGGTAAAAGATATGTGGTCGCGCCCTCCAACTGCTTATCCATATCTATCTTGAGCTGCGTGGTCGGTTTGCTAAGCATTGAGTTATCCATAACGACCGGTTGAATTGGCTCGTGGTATTTTGGTCCTTGCTCGATCATGACCGGAGTGTCGATTTCAGTTCGCTGTTCTTTAACCTGCTTAATCTTGGGTAGTTTATCCTTCTTAGACCGGATTTGGTCGTCGAGCTTTTTGCCTACCTCCTGGCCCTTTTCGGCCGCGTTGTTAAGTAATGCGCCGATGGAGAACTCGGTGATCATAACGACGCCGATAAGCACTCCCGCGCCGAAGATAATATAAGACCCGAGGTCTGCGAATAAGAAGCGAACGACGTATGAGATGGAAGCGCCGAATATCCCACCGTATTCAAAGAGATTTTTTTGCGCGAATTGCTGGGATAATGGGACGCGCAGGTGAATGAGTGCAAGAGAGCTTAAAAATGCCAGCGCACCGCCAATGGCGACCATCTCTGATTTAAGGTCGACCCTGCGCATGATAAGACCGAACCCGGCCCCGATCATGCCAAACGGCATGGCGTAGCGTGCGATGCCAAAAAGCCACTTAAGTGTTTGCTCGATCATTTTTCCTGCGATGCCGGATGAATGCGAAAAGAGGCTGACTAATACGAGGGCGCCGACGGTAATCATGGCGATACCGTAGACCTCCTCGATATGCTCGGGTTGGTTGTTGGTCGTCTTCTTGCTCGTTCTTGCCACGACGCTCCCTACTTCAATACTTTTAGTGCCGTTAAGGCTATGGTTGTTGCTCCAAGGGCGAAACAATACAGGGCAAAAACGTATAAACTATGCTTCTTAAGATAATCCAAAAAGTACTTAATTGCAAAGTAGCCGGTAATTGCTGCAGTGACAAATCCTGCAATTAAAATGGCGAGTTCGCCGCCGTGGACGCCCGCCGAAGCGACTTCTTTGATCTTCTCAAGCGCCGCTGCGACAATAACCGGAATCGAGAGCAAGAACGAAAATCGTGCGGCTTCCTCTCTGGTCAGACCCCTAAAAAGGCCCGCCGCAATCGTGCTGCCCGACCTTGAGATACCCGGAAGTATAGCCAGACCCTGGACGAAACCGATGAAAACGACATCGGTTGTCTTGAGATCGTTGACGCTCTCGGCTCTTTTCCCTATTCTTTCGCCGGCGACCAACAAAACCCCGGTTATTAAGAGAAATATCCCGACATAGGAAGGTGTTTTCAGGGTATCTTCAAGCAGTTTTTTAATAAAAAGGTAGACAATCCCGGTAGGGATCGTCCCGATGATTAAAAACCAGGCCATGCGCCGGTAAGGATCGTTCCCTATTTTTCGCTCGAAAATACTTTTGATCAGCGCGCTTGCCAGCTTGCTCACGTCTTTATAGAAAAAGGTCAGCACCGCCATCAGCGTACCGAAGTGAACGATTACGTCGTAAGTTACGTTGGCTTCGGGATTAACATGCCAGCCCATGTAGAGCGGAAACAACACAAGATGCGCGGAGCTGCTTATCGGAAGAAACTCGGTGAGCCCCTGGATGATCCCTAGAATCGCTGCCTGGATTACATTCACTAGTACCTCTTTTTCTTTTTACACTTCAACTATGATAGGCATGATCATCGGACGGCGTTTTATCTTATCATATATGTAAGAGCTTAGTGCCCTTCTGACGTCGGCTTTCAGGACGGCCCAATCGGTGATGGCATCGGCGGCTGTTCTCTCAAGGGTCGCGACTACTCTATCGCGCGCCTCATCCAGCAACTCCCCCGACTCCTTCACATAGACGAACCCGCGCGTCACGAGATCCGGGCTGCCTACGATAGTGCCGGTTTGCTTGTCTACGGTTACGACGACTATTAGAATACCATCGCTTGCAAGCTGCTGGCGATCGCGCAGGACGACATCACCGATATCCCCCACGCCGAGCCCATCGACCAGGATCACTCCCGCCGTGACGCGCTCTTTCATCTTCGCCGAGCCGTTGCCGTCGAACTCGATGACATCGCCGTTGCTTGCGATGAAGATGTGGTCTCTGGGTATTCCAAGCTCAAGCGCGAGCGCCGCATGATGTTTAAGGTGCCGGTACTCGCCGTGGATCGGAACAAAATACTTGGGCTTTGCCAGGTTTATCAAGAGTTTAAGCTCTTCCTGAGCCCCATGACCCGAAACATGAACTCCCGAGATCGACCCGTAGTAAACATCGGCGCCGCATTTAAACAGGCGGTCGATTGTCTGGAATATGGACTTCTCGTTTCCGGGGACGGCGCTTGCGGAGATTATCACGGTGTCGCCGTCTTCAATCTCTACCCATTTATGCTCGTGGTTAGCCATCCTTGCGAGCGCAGATAAAGGTTCGCCCTGGCTACCTGTTGAAAGCACGCATATCTGTTTCGGCGAGTGCCGCTTCATCTCGGCGGGATGAATGACGATCTTTTTTGGAACTTTTAAATAGCCGAGCTGCTCGGCTATCTCCACGTTATTCACCATGCTGCGACCCGTGATGACGATTTTTCGGCCATATTTGTGCGCGGTGTCTATTACCTGCTGGATGCGGTGAATGTGCGAGGCGAAGCTGGCAACTATGATCCTGCCCTTTGCCTTGTCGAAGATCCTGCGTAGTCCGTCTCCAACGACCCGCTCAGACGGCGTGAAACCCTCGGATTCGGCATTCGTGCTGTCTGAGAGAAGCGCAAGAATACCCTTTTCCCGAAAGGAGGAGAGCTTATCGAACTCTATGGTGTTACCGTCTATCGGTGTCTGGTCCAGCTTAAAATCCCCGGAATGCAACACGAGGCCGATCGGCGTGTGAATTGCGATACCGATGCCATCGGGGATGGAATGGCTCGTCCTGAAAAACTCCAGCCTGAAACAGCCGATGTTGACGGGGTTATTCGGGTGAATTTCAATAAGCTTTGTAGACCCGAGAAGGTGGTACTCTTCAAGCCTTACTTTTACAAGGCCGAGCGTGAGACGGGTGCCGTAAACCTTAGTGTCGATCTCCTTCAGAAGATACGGAAGCGCCCCGACATGGTCCTCGTGACCGTGGGTTAAAACAACAGCCCGCAATTTATTCCTATTTTTCTTTAAATACGTAAAATCCGGCAATACTAAATCGATGCCGAGCATCTCATCTTCCGGAAACATAAGCCCGGCGTCGATGACGATCATGTCATCACCATACTCGATCACGAACATATTCTTGCCAACCTCACCTAACCCACCCAGTGGAATCAGGCGAAGTTTGGCTTTGTTATTATTTTTCGCCATGCGGCAGAAATCACTCCTAACTAAAATTCATACACTGAAATATTACAAATCCATTATTTTATCGAGGCCTACTGTAACGCCGGGATATTCCTGGACGGCTTTTATCGCCATCAGCACACCGGGCATAAATGATGCGCGGTCTATCGAGTCGTGCCGGATGGTAAGAACCTGCCCTACCCCTCCGAAGATTACCTCCTGGTGGGCCACAAATCCCGGTAGCCTCACGCTGTGGATGTGCACGTTCTCGTATTCCGCGCCCAGCGCGCCCTCGATGATCTCGTTTGACTTTACCTTGGGCGCCTTGATCTTCGGCGCAATGAGCCTTGCGGTTTGCACCGCTGTTCCTGACGGTGCGTCCCTTTTCTGATCGTGATGAAGCTCGATGATCTCGGCCCGGTTCATATAGCGGGCGGCCATCTCGGCAAACTTGAGCATCAAGACCGCGCCTATGGCAAAGTTGACCGCGAGAATCGCATGGACGTTGTTCTCGGCGCAGAGATTTTTAATCTCGGCTCTATCGTCCTCAGATAACCCGGTTGTCCCCACGACCAGATGAAGGCCGCTTTTCGCTGCGGCGCGAGCGTTATTCATAACCGCGCCGGCATGCGTAAAATCTACGAGTACATCGGCCTCATTATCGGCCAGGATGTTATCCAGACCGTCAATAGTTATTCCAACCGGTGTTCGCCCAAGCAGGTCTCCGACGTCTTCGCCTATATCGTCGACATCGACAGCTGCATATAGCTCGGTATCGGGGTCGTCCATGACGGCCCTGCATAGCTCTCGGCCCATCTTCCCCGCAGCTCCCGTTACAATAACTTTTATCATCAAGTACCTCCGACATTTTTCACAAATTCTTTAACACCATATTATACATGCTTTTTAAAATGTGTGCTTTTTAAATACATGCTTTTTAAAATGTATGGTTTTTACACTCTCTCGATATCGTGCAAGGACCAGAAATCTGCAAGCAGATTCTCCCTATTTTACCAGTCTGGACGCTATTTGTATTCCATTTGTCTTCTCCTCGCTCTCCAGGGATGAGGCATTGCTATTGGTCTCATTTTGTCACGGTTGCGAATATACGGGTAAAAATAAACAAACCTATAAATGTAAGGAGGCGAAAAATAATGGAAGAACGCAGACAAGAAGCGCGGTGCTCTTCTCCGATTATGCGACTACGTTGTTTTGTTTGCTCAGCGACTTGAGCAGCACCTCGAGCTTTAAAATAGTCGGCAAATGGCCGCTGGCTTGGATGCGCTTTTTCTTGAAAGCATCAAGAGCCGCCCGCACGCTGCCGTTCGTCAGCAGGTCGCGAAAGTCGTCCACCTGCGCGGTGAGCGTGCACTTAGGCTCCTTTGTCTTGCCCCTCTCTATTACCGGAGTATCGGTTAGATCAAGCGTCCAGTAGCCGCCGTTTTCTCCCGTTAGCTCGATGCCGATAACCGCGTTAACGCGGCGCGCGATATCGGGCTGCTCGACTAAAATTTTGGGGACCATATGATCAAATACCTGCTCGGCGATATGATTGGCGGTTAGTCTTTCTTGCATAGGCACCCCTTTCCGGAATGGAGGACGATGTTTTCTCTGGTTAAGGGCAGGGCCGGACGTAGATCTCCGCAACTGATCTTGCGGCAGAGGATTTGGTTGCAAAGCGTATGGCTGGTTTCAAACCCGACGATGTAGCCGGCCATGAACACCAGGAACTCGCGATATGTTTCTTCTGGTACGATGTTATCTACAAGCATGGCTTCGTTTTCCTGCAGCCTTTCAAGCCAGCGCTCAACCGTTAGCTGATAATGGCGGGTGATGTTTTCATGGTCGAGGATCTCAAAGCCGCTTTTCTCAAGCGCCTCCATTAACTCCCACAGGCTTTTCCAGTAACCCACGCCGAAATGCTCTTTTACCATCTCGCCGACCTCAGAGGAGATGCCCTGCAGCTCTTCTTCCCTAGCACTCCAAGGCTTGGTCATCCCGTGGACCAGCATAAGCCCATCTTCCTTTAAGAAAGGTGCGCTTTTGCTGAATACCCGGTGAAGATCATCCATATGCTCGATTGCGCCTATCGTGACGATTTTGTTGAAGAACTCGCGTGGATAGTCCATGTTATAGACGTGGACGACGTCGGCGCGCACCTTGTCTTTAAGGCCCCGCGCCTCGGCAACGCTGTTAACGAACGCCGCCTGCTCCTTGGAGACCGTAATACCTACGGCCTGGCAGCCGAAATTTTCCACCGCGTAAAACAGGAAGCTTCCCCAGCCGCAGCCGATATCAAGGATCGTATCTTCCTTCTTGAGATCAAGCTTTTTCGCCGTCAACAGCAGTTTGTTTTCCTCGGCCTCTTCAAGGGTATTGTCTTCATCTGCGAAGTATCCGCACGAATATGCCATGCGCGGTCCGAGGAACCCCGCGAAGAACTTTGGCGGTAAGTCGTAATGCGATGAGACTGCCTTCGCCTGAAAGTCTATAAGATCGCGCAGATCCGAGTTTAAAGACTCTGCCTTCAACTTACTTACCCCTCCTTGCGCTTGTTAAGATTACTCGTTTATCTTACCCAAACGCCGAATTTTAAAACCAACATTACAGTTAAGTAATGTGATATTAAGGGTAGCACTTAACTAATAATTAAGCGGATTTATGGTCGATAGTCAATGGGTAAATTACACTACCAAGTGTGCTAGGTTTTCGAGCTCGAATGGACCGATGATTGTCAGGACCATTTTCTCGGGGTTGAAGAGTTGCTGTGCGAGTTCGGTCACACCGTCTTTGGTTACCGCTTCGATACGCTCGACCAGCTCATCCAGGGAGAGAATCTCCCCGCCGATTATCGCGAGTTTTCCGAGGTGCGTCATCCTGCGGCCCGTGCTCTCAAGCCCTAGAACGAGCTGACCTTTTAAATGCTCTTTTGAACGGTATAATTCTTGATCGGTTATGCCGCCATTCAAGATATCCTGCAACTGCTCCTGGATAAGTTTTACGACCGCTTCGGTATTTTCAGGCGCGGTCCCAGCGTAGCTTGCAATAAAGCCCGCGTCTTGATAGAGCGAGTGGTAAGAGTACGTCGAATAGGCCAAGCCCCGCTTCTCTCGGATCTCCTGGAAAAGACGCGAACTCATGCTGCCACCCAGGATGTTATCGAGGATCGAGAGCGTAAACCGGCGCTCGTCTTTAGCGTGAATGGCTTCCGCACCCAAAACGATATGGGATTGCTCGGTCTTTTTGGTAAAGACATCGATCTTTTTCTCGACCCTTGGAGTAAATTCCTTACGCGCCGGTTTTTTACCGGGCGCAAAATTGAAATGCTGCCGGGTAAGCTCGACCATCTTGTTGTGGTCGATGTTGCCGGCCGCGGCGACAATCAAATTGTTCGGGACGTATTCCTGATGATAAAAGCCCAGGGCATCGTCCCTGGAGACATTTTTAATTGTTTCAAGGTGCCCGAGTATGGATTTGCCCAGCGGATGCTCCGTCCATAATGATGTCGCAAACAGGTCGTGGATACGCTCGTCCGGACTATCCTCATGGAGGTTGATTTCCTCAAGGATTACGTTTCGCTCCGAGTTGATATCATCTTCGGCAAACTTCGGGTTCTGGATCATGTCGGCCAGGATCTCGGTACCCTCGGACACGTGCTCGTCAAGGAGGCGTGAGTAGTAGCACGTGTATTCCTTGGCGGTAAACGCGTTAAGCTCGCCGCCCAGCGTATCGAACGCCTCTGAGATCTCCCTGGCCGTTCTGGTCTTTGTTCCTTTAAACAGCAGGTGTTCGATGAAGTGAGACATTCCATTGATCGGCTCGGTTTCATCCCGCGATCCGACACCGACCCAGAAGCCGATAGCGACCGAGCGCACTTGTGTCATGCGCTCGGTAATAACGGTTATTCCCGATGGTAAGGCTGTTCGCTGGAAAAACTGGTCGTTACTCATTCCGGCTTCCTTTAACTTCAAGGTTTAAGGCCTGCAGGCTTATTTTACCCTGCTTGTCGGTATCGATAACCTCAACCTCTATCTTGTCGCCGACGTTAACGACGGATTCAACAGTCGGGACGCGACCTTTTGTTAGGCGTGAGATGTGTACTAGGCCTTCTTTGCCGGGCAGTATCTCTACAAAGGCTCCAAAGCCGGTGGTTTTGGTAACGGTGCCCATGAATCGTTCACCGACCTTGGGCTCCTTGGTGAACATCTCAACCAGCTCGCGTGCGCGCTCGCCGGCCGGGCCATCGGTCGAGGCGATAAAGACCGTGCCGTCCTCTTCGATATCGATGGTAACGAAGTTGGCGCCGACCTCTTCGATGATACCCCGGATGTTTTTACCCTTAGGACCGATAAGGTCACCAATTTTATCTGACGGTATCTTAACCGTTATGATGCGCGGCGCGTACTTGGAAAGTTCGCTTCTCGGCCCCGGTAGAACCTGCGCGATCCTATCCAGGATATAAAGACGCGCATCGCGTGCCTGTGCGAGCGCTTTGCCAAGAATATCGCTTCCGACCCCCTCGACCTTCATATCCATCTGCAGGGCCGTAATTCCTTTGGCCGTACCGGCGACTTTAAAGTCCATGTCGCCCAGGGCGTCCTCCATGCCGAGGATATCGGTCAGGATGGCGATACGATCGCCCTCCTTGATGAGCCCCATTGCAATACCCGCAACCGGGGCTTTTATCGGAACCCCCGCATCCATAAGCGAAAGCGTGCTTCCGCAGACGCTTGCCATCGATGAAGAACCGTTGGATTCAAGAACTTCGGAAACGATTCGAATCGTGTATGGGAACTCGTCTTCCTTTGGGATAACCGGGAAGAGCGCCCGCTCGGCAAGCGCGCCGTGCCCGATCTCGCGCCGTTTTGGCCCGCGCAAGAACCCTATCTCACCCGTTGCGAACGGTGGGAAGTTATAGTGGTGCATATATCGTTTGGACTCTTCGATGCCAAGACCGTCGATCATCTGCTCTTCTCTTACGGTTCCGAGCGTGACGACCGACAGCGCCTGCGTTTGTCCCCGCGTAAAGAGACCCGAGCCGTGTGGCCGCGGGAGAACCCCGACCTTGATGAGGATCGGCCTGATTTCGTTTGTTTTGCGACCATCCGCCCTGATGCCCTCGTCAAGGACCATCTTACGCATCTCTTCTTTGCGTATTTTTGCCAGGATTTTCGAGACGTATTGTTCTTTGCCCTCGATAAGCGACTCGAGTTCTTCTATCGTCTCGTCCTCGATCATTTCCTCCTGGCGCTCGCGTGCAAGTTTCTCGGGGTTTTTAAGGGCTTCCCTAAGTTTGCCTGTTGCAAATTCGCGGATTTTTTCCTCTATCTGCTCGTAGGTCATGTCGGCAACAGGCAGTTTGATCTCTTTTTCAGAAGCCGGAATCACTTTTAAGTATGCTTCTTTAAAGTGTTCCTGGAAATCGCACAGCTCGATGATGGCCTTATGGGCCTCTGCGAGTGCCTGTACGGTATCCTCTTCGGTGACTTCCTTTGCGCCCGCCTCGACCATAAGGATGGCGTTGCGGTTGCCGGCGACTACCATGTCAAGATCGCTTTCCGCCAGTTCCTCGAAGGTGGGGTTGAACACGAAACGCCCGTCAACCCTGCCGATTCTGACACCGGCAACCGGCCCGTTAAAGGGCGCGTTTGCCAAAACGAGCGCCAAAGACGCACCGTTAAGCGCAATGATATCCGGCTGGTTTACTAAATCAACCGATAGGACGGTCGCTATAACCTGTATATCGTTGTAGAATCCCTTGGGAAACGACGGCCTTAGCGGCCTGTCGATCAGGCGCGCCGTAAGTGTAGCTTTTTCGCTCGGCCTGGTTTCCCTTTTGATAAAACCACCGGGGATCTTCCCGGCCGCGTACATCTTTTCTTCCACATCGACAGTCAGCGGGAGAAAATCCCGTCCCTCACTCGGCTCCTCTGCTACGACCGCTGTCACAAGTACCATCGTCTCGCCCAGCTGTACTGTGACGGCCCCATCGGCCTGTCTGGCCAAAAGCCCCGATTGAAACGTTATCGTCTTTCCGCCGATTTCAAACTCTTGCGTAACTACATCTCTGACTTGCACACCGTTTTGTGCGTTAGGCTCCATATAGTTGAGAACCTCCTAATGTTTCTCCGTATAGAATTTTGGGCAACCCGTGGGGCTGCCCATTTGGTTTCCCGTATTTAAGCCCTGAGGCCTAATTTTGATATTAGTGTTCTGTATCTCTCAATATCCTTGTTCTTCAAGTAATTGAGCAATCTTCTTCGCTGGCCGACCATCTGCAAAAGACCACGGCGGGAGTGGTGATCCTTCTTATGTTCTTTTAGGTGCCCAGTGAGGTCGCTAATTCTCTTGGTGAGGATTGCGACCTGGACTTCCGGTGAGCCCGTGTCGCTGTCATGCGTTTTATACTCTTCAATGATTACGGATTTGGCGTCTTTTTCCAAAGCCATGGTGTCACCTCCTTATTATAAAACCCCGCAAACCAAGTAGCCGTTGGTGAGTCGAGCAACTTAGTTAGCGGTTCTAAAAGTCTATTGGAATCTTAGCATAAAGTCTTGTGCTGCGTAAACGCTTTACTTGGATTTAGATGCAAGCGCTTCTTTCGCTTTTTGTATATCCCTTTGTATTTGCTGCTTCAATTCGTCTATAGTGTTGAAGGTTTTTTCATCCCTTAGTTTGTCGATAAGCTCGATATCAATTCTCTTACCGTAAATGTCTTTTTTAAAACCTAGGATATGGACGTGTATCTCAGGTTTGAGCAAATCGCCAAATGTCGGCGACCAGCCGATATCGATAACACACGGCTCGCGATCATCATCCACCCAGGCATATCCCGCATATACGCCCGCGCTTGGAAGCAGCTCTCCGTAGAGCGTCTCAACATTTGCCGTCGGGACGCCGATGACCGACCCCCCGCGCCCAAAGCCATGGACCACCTTTCCCCTGAACCTGGGGTAACGCCCGGTGAGTTCATGTGCGCCAAGAATGTCGCCCCGCTTCAGACGCTCTCTGACCTCGGTGCTGCTGATTACGATATCATCGGTTTTTATGTGCGGAACGCCTATGGCCTTAAGACCCTTGGGACCGCCGTATGAATCCAGGAACGCAACGTTACCGCGCCGGCCTTTTCCGAAGGAAAAATCCTCACCGACCACCACGTACTGGGCGTGCAATTTATCGAGAAGAACGTTGTCGATAAAGTCTTCGGCTGCCATATTCGCGAATTCCAAACTAAACGGGATAACAAGTAAATGATTTGCACCGAGTTCTCGGATATATTCGGCTTTAAGATCGGTTGCGGTCAGAAGGGGCGGCTGGCTCTCGGGGCGGACGATTGCCAGTGGATGCGGCTCAAACGTGACCACAACACTTACTCTGTGGATAATTCGCGCGAAATCGACGGCCATCTTGATTATTGTCTGATGACCGAGATGGACACCGTCAAAAACCCCGATGGTGACCGCCGATGGCCCCTCTATGTTTTGAATATTCTCTATTCCCCTGATAATCTCCACGTTCCTATCAAACCCCATTATTCGAACCTGCTATAAAATAATGATTAGAATCTTGTTATTTAATTTGTCATTCTGAGCGTTCTTTTCTGTCATTCTGAGCGTTAGCGAAGAATCTAGCAGGCACTTCTCATCCCTCGTCCTAGACATTCATCCCTGGCCCCCGGACCCTACTACGATTTCCGGCTTTACCTCGAACGTGGCCTCGTTCGTAACCTTGCCTAGGGCAAGCAAAACCCCGTTCTCGCTTTTAACGCGCACAAATTCGTCGCTCACGATAGCGTCAGGGTGTGCTTTTATACCTTTCGCATCAATTTTCTGCCCGTTTAATAGTAATCCTATCAGGCCGTTTTGTACAATAACCTGAGGCAAATGCGCCAGCGCGCCGTCCATGCTTATAAGCCGCGCTTCGATGGCTTCGCGGTTTGCCTCGTCGACGGTCAATGCTTGCGACACGGTGTAGACGCCGACGCGGGTGCGGCGAAGGCTCTCGAGTGTAGCCCCGGCTCCGAGGCGCGCCCCCATATCGTGGATGAGCGTTCGCACGTAGGTCCCCCCGGAACACAGCACGCGAAATACGGCATGGGCTTTTCCATCCGTTATAGAATAATCAAGAAGCACCAGTTCAAAGATAGTAACCTTTCGTTCGGGCCGCTCAATCTCTTTTCCTTGGCGCGCAAGCTTATACAGGGGCTTCCCACCGATTTTTATCGCGGATACCATTGGGGGAATTTGAGAGATCTCACCGGTAAATTCGGGCATAAGCCGCTTGAGTGCGTCTTTTGTGACCGGTGTGTTTGACTTTTCGATGATAGTACCGGTGATATCTTGCGTATCGGTAGCGATACCGAACACGGCCCCCGCGATGTATTCTTTGGGCTCAAGCTCAAGGAATCTGCCGATGCGGGTAGCGCGACCGAGAAGCAGTACCAAAACCCCGGTTGCCAAGGGGTCGAGTGTGCCGGTATGTCCGACCTTCTTCATGCCGGTTGCTTTGCGAATGATATCAACAATGTCGTGGGATGTCCGCCCGGAGGGCTTATCGATGACTAAAACGCCGTTCATCTCTCTGTTTTGCATATATTATCGTGTAGCCGATGCCGCTTTTTGAGCGAGCACCCGTGAAGATATCCACTTGACCGCTTCAGGGATGCTCATGTCAAGTGTGCCGCCGGCTGCGTTACGATGTCCTCCCCCGCCTGCTTCTCGCACAATAGTGCCCACATCGATGACACCTTTAGATCTCAGGCTTACCTTAAGCTTGCCATCAGGTGTTTCTTTAAATATACCTGCTACACTGGCTTCTTTCGCCGTTCTCAAATAATCGATGTAGGTCTCCGTATCCGACATCGAAATGTCCAGCTCTTTGAGGTCGCTATCTAATACGTATGAGTAGATAAACCCGCTCTGCTCGACGTGTTCCGCCCGCTCGAGAATTCGGGCAAGCAGTTTTAATGAAGCGAACGAGGTGTTTTCGTATATCTTTTCGAATATCGCGTTAGGAGACACCCCGTGGTCGACCAGGTCGGCCGCCGCCCGCAGGGTCTTCGCGGTCGTGTTTTGGTATTGGAACCTTCCCGTATCCGTCACTATTCCGGCATAGAGCAACGTTGCAATATCGGGGGTTATATCGGCTTCCATAACTTGTAGCAGGTCGTAAATAATCTCACACGTTGCGGCGGCGTCGAAATCAAGCAAGTTAATCGTGCCGAACCGTGAGTTATCGATGTGATGATCGATATTGATAACCGTTTTAAATACCGGAAGCTTCTCCTCTAACAGCCCCAGGCGATGCGCATTTGCGCAGTCGAGAGTCAGCAAAACGTCGGCTTCAATACATGAACTAAATGCCCGGATAGCATCAATTCCCGGCAACCAGGTATAATGGGCCGGGATTCTGATCTCCTCGCCCCAGGTGGCGCACACGGCCTTTCCCAGCCGCTTCAGATAGAGAGTCATAGCCAAGAGGCTTCCGAGGGCATCCCCGTCGGGCTGGACGTGTATCGTGATCGCGACCGAGTTCGCCTCTTTCAGTTTAGCTGCGATTTTCTTGAACTTATTACTTTCGTTGATCATTTTGTTTTTTTGTCTCGCTTCTCTTCATGTTTATGCAGTTTCCTTATGATCTTGTCTATTCTCCTCCCCGCTTCGATAGAGGGGTCGAATTCAAATTTCAGCTCTGGAAAATATTTCAACCGTATGCGTTTAGAAAGCTCTTTACGCAGGAACCCGCTTGAGCTTTGCAAGCCCTTCAACGTGCTTTCTTTTTGCTTCTTATTCCCCAGGACGCTTATAAAAACATGCGCAAACCTGAGGCCCGGTGTAACATCAACCCCTGTTATTGTAACAAAACCAATCCTCGGGTCCTTTATTTCTTTTTGGATTATTTCGCTGATTTCCTCTTTTATAAGCTCGCCCACTTTACGTGTTCTTGCGGTTTCCATAATACATCCTCCGGGTTAATCTATACGATTAAAACAGGGTCAGTCCAAAAATATGGTCTGACCCCGCTTGCTTTATTTATTCCGGTGAGAACATCGACACCTGTCTCTCACTAACGATAGCTTTATCCAGGTTCTCAATGTATCTGTCTATATGGTCGAGCACTTTTTTTGTTTGCTCGCCCTTCTCCGATACGTGGGCAATCCCGATGGTCACCCGCTGCCAGAGTTCATGGTTGCCGACTTCCGAGATAGAAACGTTATACTTGCTCTCGACTTTACCAATGATGCTCTTAACGATCTGTCTCTTGTCTTTAAGAGAATTTGCCGCAGGCAGGTACAACTCCATCCTGAGCAATCCCACTACCATGTTTATTCACCTAATTGACGTTCTCTCTCGACCAGTTTGTAGGTCTCGATGACGTCGCCCTCTTTGACATCCTGGAAGTTCTCAAGGCCTATACCGCATTCGAAACCTTCGCGGACGGTTTTAACATCGTCTTTAAACCTTCTAAGCGATATGATTCCGCCATCATATACTACCTGACCTTCCCTGACCAGTCGTACCCGGTCGTTCCGGTCGATTTCTCCGTTTGTGACATAGCACCCCGCTATGACGCCGAGCTTGGGAACTTTAAACAGCGCCCTGACTTCGGCCCGGCCGGTGTCGACTTCGTCGATAGCCGGCGACAGAAGACCCGACAGCGCGCTGGTAATATCCTCGACGACTTTGTAGATGATCCTGTAGGTACGTATATCGACGGATTCCTTCGTCGCCATCGCCGTTGCGTTGATATCAGGCCTTACGTTAAAGCCGATAACAATCGCATTGGATGCTGCGGCGAGCATTATGTCTGTCTCTGATATACCGCCAACGCCGGTATGAATAACCTGAATCTGTACCTCACTGGTATTTAGTTTGTACAGAGCGTCCTTCAACGCCTCGACCGAGCCTTGCGTATCCGCCTTGATGACCAGGTTAAGATCTTTAACCTCGCCCTCCTGAATCCTGCTGAATAGGTCTTCAAGCGTAATTCTGCGGCGTTGCTCTTGCGCGATCAAGCGGCGTTTGAGCGCCCGCTTTTCTGCGATACGGCGTGCCGTCTTCTCATCTTCGACGACTTTGAGTTCCTCGCCCCCCCGCGGAAGCGACGAGAGGCCGATTACCTCAACCGGCTGCGCCGGTGTAGCCTCGCGAACAGGATGACCCTTGTCATCGTTCATTGCCCGCACCTTGCCGTAAGCCGTGCCTGCGATAACCGCATCACCAACGCGAAGCGTACCGCGATTTATAAGGACAGTAGCGATCGGGCCCCGACCGCGATCGAGCTTTGCTTCGATAGTGATACCGCGCGCCGTTGCCTTAGGATTTGCTTTTAGCTCCTGGACATCGGCGACCAGCAGAATCATCTCGAGTAAGTCTCCGAGGTTGATCTGCTTCTTGGCGGACACATCGACAAAGATGGTCTCTCCGCCCCACTCCTCGGGAATCAGCTCGTATTTTGTGAGTTCCTGGCGCACCCTTGTGGGGTCCGCATTGGGTTTGTCTATCTTATTGACCGCGACTACAATCGGGACGCCTGCGGCTTTTGCGTGGTTTATCGCCTCAACGGTCTGCGGCATAACGCCGTCATCGGCCGCAACGACAAGCACTACGATGTCCGTGACATTCGCGCCTCGGGCTCGCATAGCCGTAAAGGCCTCGTGACCGGGTGTGTCGATAAACGTGATCTTGCGCCCGCCCAGAACCACCTGGTAGGCACCTATATGCTGCGTTATGCCGCCGGCCTCACCAGAGGTAACATCGGTTTTCCTGAGCGCATCGAGCAGGGATGTTTTACCGTGGTCGACGTGACCCATAACCGTAACGACCGGGGGTCGTGGTAAAAGGCTATCGCTATCTTCAACTATCTCTTCTTCAACATGCACTTCTTCGGGATTGTAGAACTTAACATTAAGTTCCATTTCATCCGCAAGAATTTCTATTGCCTCCGAACTCAACGACTGGCTGATTGTGACCAGCTCGCCGAGCTTAAGCAGCATTTTTATCAGCTCGTTCGGTTCTTTACCGACTAAGCTCGCAAATTCTTTTACCGTTGCGGCAAGAGGCACCTCGATTACGCGCTTGGGCTCCTCAACTGTTACCTGAGGTCTTCCGCTCTGCTTCTGAGGCGCAGCCGGCCTTGTCCCCGGTCTTCTCTGCGTCTGCGGTGTCTTTGCACCCGGTTTTGGCTTTGTATCGGCCTGCACGTTCGCCCCACCTTGCGCTTTTACACCGGTTTTGGCCGGCTGTGCCGGCTGAGACGGGCGCTCGGCTTGCGGCGCTCTTGGTGTCTCTGCAGCTTTTACCTGAGGAGCCGCCTTGGTCTGTGCCGCAACCGGAGCTTTTTCTGAAGCGGCTTTCGCACTGGCCTTGGCCGGTTTCGTAGTCGCCGTTTTCTTGGCTACCGTTTCCTTGTCCTGCACTGCTGCGCGTGGTGACGAACTGGCTTTCGGGGCACCGTCAAGTTTTCGTACCACCTCAGGATCAATAGAGGCGGCATGACTTTTAACTTCGATGCCTATTGTTTTTAGTTTGTCCATAAGCTCTGCACTGGAAATACCCATTTGCTTTGCCAGCTCATAAACTCTCATCCTATCACCACCTAATCTATTCGCCGGATGCCTTGATTAAGGCTTCCAGCTCTTCTTCTAATTTTTTAAGTTCCTCCGGACGTATCTCTACTTCCAGGGCTTTACTTAGTCGTTTACTCTTTATCGCTGCCTCAAGGCATTCCTTCCTCGGGCAGATATATGCCCCGCGTCCGTTAGCTTTTCCCGTAGGATCGACGATAATGTTTTTCTCGGGAGTCCTAACGATCCTGATTAACGCCTTTTTGGGCTTAATCTCACGGCATCCGGTGCAGGTTCTTTGCGGAAGTTTCTTAGCTTGCGCCAAGGTCATCTACTCCTCGTCTTCAAGTTTCTTGTGAACCCCACAATACTTGCTTCCCGGCCGCGCTTTATTAGAACAACGTTCGCCGGATGATTTTACCGCCTGGCAGATACAAGCCGCTGTACCGTCATCTTCGATATGGCCGCCGACCTCTAATATATGGGTCGTTTCCGCAACATCTTTTGCCTGGCTCTCGCTCTTTATATCGATCCTCCACCCGGTGAGCTTTGCGGCAAGTCGCGCGTTTTGACCTTCCTTGCCGATCGCAAGGGATAGCTGGTTATCAGGCACAACCACTGCAGCCGTGTGTTGTGCCTCGCTGATCTTGACGGCTTTGACCTTTGCCGGACTGAGCGCGTTGGCCACGAACTTAGCCGGGTCTTCGCTCCACTCAACGACATCGATCTTCTCCCCGCGAAGCTCGCTTACGACCATACGCACGCGCGAACCCTTAGGGCCAACGCAAGCGCCGACCGGATCGATGCTTGCTTCTCTGGACGCTACTGCGATCTTTGACCGGTATCCCGGCTCACGGGCAACGGATTTTATCTCGACGTAGCCATCGTAAATCTCCGGTACTTCCAGTTCAAACAAGCGCCGCAGCAGGCTCGGGTGGGTTCTCGATACGATAATCTGAGGTTCCTTGGTCGTGCGCCTGACCTCAACGATATATGTCTTTAAACGCATACCGTGGTCGTACCTCTCGGTTGGCACCTGCTCCGTTGGTGGCAGCAACGCCTCAACTCTTCCGAGGTTGACCAGCGTATAGCGCTGATCGCTCTGCTCGACGATGCCCGTGACGATATCGCCCTCACGGTCGATATATTCCTGGTACATCTTCTCACGCTCCGCTTCTCGGATGCGCTGCAGGATAACCTGCTTTGCCGTCTGCGCAGCGATTCTGCCGAAGTTCTCCGGCGTGATCTCCTCTTCAACAAGTTCGGGCTCTTCGCCTTCTTTCTCAATCCACTCCTGAGAAAACACGCTGATATTTCCGGTTTTCGGATCGATATTCACTCTAATATCGCTTGTGCCGGCGCCGTAGTTTCGTTTGTACGCTGACGCTAGAGCAGAACTGAGCGCCTCAAGCACCGTGTGTGGATCTATTTGCTTTTCGCGTTCAAGTTGCTTTAGAGCTTCAATCAACTCTCCGTTCACGTTATATAGCCCCTTTCAAAAAACTAAAACATAAGCTAAAACTCAAGCTGGAACTTAGGTCAACTTAAGTAAGCAAACCATAAGCTAGAGTTGTTAGCCGTTAGCTAAAACTCCAGTTCGACCTGAAGGCGCGCTTTTGCTACGTTATCGTAGTCGATCTCGAAGTTCTCGCCCTCGACTTCGATTACAAAGCCTTTATCGTCGGCTTCAAGCAACCGCCCCTTAAATTGCCTGCGTTTTCCAATCGGCTTCTCGGTTTTTACCGAAATATTCGAACCGACAAACCGCTTGAAATGCTCGGGCTTCTTTAACGGCCGCTCAATGCCGGGAGACGATACTTCCAGCGTATACTTCTGCGTAACAATCCCGGATTCATCCAGAATGGCCCCGACCGACTGGCTTATCTTAGCAAGCCTGTCCAGGCTTATGCCGTCTTCTTTCGAATCCACAAGAATACGAAGAACAAGCCCGATTGCTTCGCGTATGAGTTCCACATCAACTAACTCGAGGCTCTCACGCTCAATAACGGGCTCGATAAGCTGCTCAATCCTCTCGACCTTAGGATCACGCTTCATGAAAGCAGCACCCTCATAATTAAAAGAGTGGGTTTGTACCCACTCACTAAAATAATCTCTGCACTAAGTTCGGACTAATCATACCATAAGGCATAATGATGCGCAATTAGTTCGGCAACTAACTATCAGTTATCAACAACGGGCCGTTAGCAGGCATAATCTAATAATTAGATCTGGATAAACGAGAAGGATTAAAGATTCGCCCACTCTTCCTCATAGACAGATTTATTTAAAATGCCGACATACGGCAAGTTGCGATATTTTTGCCTGTAATCAAGCCCATAACCCACCACAAACACATCGGGAACATCAAATCCCTTGTACTTTATCGGCAGGTCCACTATTCTGCGGGCCGATTTATCGAGAAGCACGCATACGTCAAGGCCGGCCGGTTCGCGCGCCTTAAGGCTTCGCAACAAATAGCTTAATGTAAGACCGGTGTCTATAATGTCCTCAACAATCAACACATGGCGATCGTTAATGTTCTCTTCCAGGTCTTTTAAAACCCGCACGACGCCCGATGTATCTGTCGATGGCCCGTAGCTTGAGATTGCCATAAAATCGATGGTGACCGGGATCGAGATCGAGCGGACCAGGTCCGCCATAAAAATAACCCCACCCCGCAGGACGCTTACCATCACGAGGTCTTTGCCGGAATACTCATTGGAGATAATCCCGCCTAACTCATGAATCTTATACTTGATCTCCGCCTCGGTGATTAATACCTTTTCAATATCATCGTTTAACACTACGCACCCACGAATCGCTCAACCGCACCAACATCGACTACAGCACAAGTAACTTCTTTACAAACGAGGTAATCCGTACTTCAACAGAAGGTTCTTAAAGTCCTTCTGATAGAATATCTTTATCTGTATGTCGGGATAGAGTTCCCTTAGCTTTCTTACTTTCCGGTTTTTCTTGGTAACAAGCTTCTGGCTCATCGTCGTAAGCTCGATATACAAATCCAAATCGGGCAGATAAAAATCCGGCGAGAAGCTTTGTGTGACGTTGCCTTCCTTGTCCCATTCTATGGGAAACGTATTCGGCTCGTACTCCCACCGAACGCCGTAGAAATCGAGTATCCTCGCACACTGCTCCTCGCTTGGATGCGCAAACTCGATTCCTTTATATATGATTTTTCCGCTTTCGCTGCTCTCTTGGTTTTTGGTTTCTTCCGTCATGGTTTCGCTTGTCAACCTATAATGTTCCCAAAATGAGACATTTTTATATTGCATTATACCAACCACGCGCCGTCATAGCCACATAGAGCCGCGTGAGGCACCTGCATCTTTAGTATCCGATGTACGATGATAGGTATAGCGGGATGATTCTGTTAGAAGATCTACATTAAGCCGAGCTGCTCATACCCCGCAACAGGCATAAAACATGTGCGGTGTATAGGCGAGATACCGCACTCCTCAAGAGCACGAATATGCGGTTGCGTCCCGTATCCCTTATGCCGATCGAACCCATACGCCGGGTAGTCTTTATGATACTCGCGCATAATGCGGTCGCGCGTTACCTTTGCGATCACCGATGCCGCCGCTATCGAGAGCGACAGCCTGTCGCCTTTCACAATAGCAAGATGCGGGATTTCGAGGGTTTTTATATCGAACGCGTCGAGCAGCACATAGTCCGGCCCCGGCTCAAGCCCCAAAATCGCCCTCTCGAGCGACTGCAGATTCGCCCATTGGATACCGTGCGCGTCTATTTGATGATGCTCGATACGCGCCGCCTTCCATGCAACGGCCACATTGACTATCTTGCCATACAGGTCTTCTCGTTGTTCTGCGCTGAGTAGTTTGCTATCACGCAACCCGTGAATCTTTGCATTCTTTGGAAGGATGACCGCCGCCGCAACAATCGGTCCGGCAAGCGCCCCCCTGCCCGCCTCATCTGCCCCGGCTACTAAAGTAAAGCCCTGCTTGTGAATCGCTCTCTCGTACTTAGATAGTTCTTTCTGCCTCATATCCTCGGCCTCAAACCGCTTGATTTCGTTGTGGTAGGAAGTTACTATTCTCTGAACCCCCTGGCGGGGATCGTTTCCAAGCCGGGATACAAGACGGGCGCGCTCACTCGCTCCTGCCTGATCCAACATAGTCTTAATCTCGGCAATTGTGTACTTGGAGAAATCCATAGGAGACCAAATTAATGTAAATATATACAATACTGAAATAGAGTGAAAATTTAAAAGCTAATTCAACAGCGTCATATGGTCGAGCGGCCAATAGACCGTGAACGCCCGCCCTAAAATTGCGTTTTCGTCGAGCGGGCCGAATACGCGCGCATCCATCGAATTCGGTCTGTTATCCCCCATGACAAAGACGCGTCCCTTCGGGATTTTTTTCGCCGGAAAGTTGCTATAATCCCCCGGCATGGTCTTGTAGTCGCCCTGGGACGGCTTACCGTTTACATAAAGCCGGCCCTCTTTAACCTCGACGGTATCGCCTCCGGTGGCCACGATTCTCTTTATAAAGTCGCGGCCATCCCCGTTTGGTGCGATAAAGACGATGATGTCCCCCGGCTTTGGCTGAACAAACCGGTAGATAAACTTACTGACCAGAACCCTGTCGCCGGGAACAAGCGTGGGCTCCATCGAGCCCGAAGGAATGTAAAAAGGCTGTACTACCAGCCATTTTATTACAAAGGCTATTATTACAGCCGTTATTACCAGAACGGGCAGCTCTTTGAGAAACGAGACAAAAGAGTCCTTGCCCCGCGGTTCACTTTTTATTTCATTCGACTCACTAGAATCATTAGCTAACGAGTTCGCCAAGCCAATGCCCGAATCGGCACCGGCTTTCTCGCTATCGGACATATTTTCGCTCTCTTCCGCCACAAATATTAGTATCTCTTCTCTTTGATGCGGGCCTTTTTGCCGATTTTCTCTCTTAGATAGTAGAGCTTCGAGCGCCGTACTTTACCCCTTGAGAGAACCTCGATCTTTGCGATCTTTGGCGTATGAATCGGAAACGTCCTTTCGACGCCGATTCCAAAGGATATCTTGCGCACGGTAAATGTTTCCCTGACGCCGCCGTTCTGTTTCTTTAAGACGACTCCCTGGAACATCTGCGTTCTCTCTCGTCCGGCCTCAACAACCTTATAGTGAACCTTAACGGTATCCCCAGGGCCGAAGCTTGGTATATCATCTCTAAGCTGTGCTCTTTCAATGCTTTCTATGCGATTCATCGTATCCTCCTTCTTGGCATAACACTCAAATTATAGCGAAATCAACTTCGTATAGCAACCCCATAAAGAAGCTTTCAGCTTTCGGCACCCGGCAATCGGCAAAAAACCCAATACATGCGGTTGCTTCTTATTGTTCACCCGGTTCTTCTCGCAACTGTTCCAGCATCTTCAGATCCTGGTCCGATAGATGCGCTTTAGCAAGCAAATCAGGCCTTCTTAGCAAGGTTGCCTTGAGACGTTCCCTGCGGCGCCACTTGGCGATCTCCCCGTGGTGCCCCGAGAGCAGTACCTCCGGCACGCTCCACCCCATAAACTCGGGCGGCCTGGTATATTGAGGATACTCGAGTAGCCCTTCCTCAAAGCTCTCCTCGACAAGCGACTCCTCGGCACCCAACACACCCGGAATAAGCCGCGTAACCGCCTCGGTCAACGCCATCGCCGGTATCTCCCCGCCGGAAAGCACGAAATCACCAAGTGAAATCTCATCCGTTGCAACATGCTTATGAACCCGCTCGTCGATACCCTCGTATCGCCCGCACAGCATAATAATATGCTCTTCCCGCGCGAATTCTTCAACTAAATCTTGTTTAAGAATTCTACCACGCGGTGTAAATAGCACAATCCTGGCCTTTTGCCGGATTTGCTCAAGGCTCCCCGGCGCCCCGATATCAAGGACCGCTTTATAAAACGGGTCCGGCTTCATCACCATCCCGAACCCCCCGCCATAAGGTATGTCGTCTACCTGTCGATGCCGATCCACGGTCCAATCGCGCAGGTCGCGCACCTTAATATCAATAAGATGTTTTTCCTGAGCGATTCGCATCATGCTCTCGCTTAAAAAACCGGTAAAAAGAGGCGGAAAAATTGTTACGATATCGATCTTCATGCTTTGAATTCTCCAGTAAAAAATGCATGCCCGCAGCATGCGCCCTAGCGGTTCTGTAGAGCTTTCGATATGCCCTGCACGAAATTAAATGCCGGAACGTTTTGCATATAGACATCGTACTCGTGCCCGATGTTCTCTTCGCCGTGCCTGTCCTCTTCCCTGGACGCGGCAAAAAACGCCCCGCATGCGATTGCGCCAAGGGCCATAACCGCGATGTTAGCCATTAGCAGCGCTATACCCAACGTCGCCAGCATCCCGCTAAGGTGCACGGGATGCCTGATGATACCGTACACTCCCTGGGTCATAAATAACTGCGTACTACCCCATAGCGAAATTAGACTACTCATCTTGCGCTTTGATACAAACGCCCCAACCAGTAAGACAATCGAACCAACCAGCAAAGACAGGCCGATGGATTGCAAAGTCATGTTGAGGTTCTTCGCCATCCTCACGCGCAAGAACTGCCCGGCGAAATTGGCGACAATAAATATCTGAGCCGACAGCACGACAACCCCCGCCCCCAGGAGCGCCTCAAAGTAGAGCTTGTCTATCAGCGACTTAATAATCCAATAGACCAGGTAAATCGCAAGTATCCCAAAAACCGTTAATTCCAACATAGTAACCTAATTGTAGAATGAAAACGCGTCGTTGAAAACCGAAAAAGAGGTGGATGTTCACCACCCCTTTTATGCCTGCAGTATCGAGTCGCGTCTATGCGCTTTCTCGATATGTTAAACAATCGGCATGCCCGCTATGGTGGGCGACTGTAATCCCCGGCGCCGCGCAATCGTTGCTCTGATTAAACTTGCAGTCCACCACGTTGCAAACTGCAACATCAGGCATCTCCATTGGAGATTCTTGGACATTTTGAGTGGTAAACGTATCGCACGTGGGGTGGATGCCGCCGACATTGATGTTTGGGGCATGGCAGGCCTCGTTGTTGTTAAAGCCGCATTCCGTAACCGTACACGTAAGAACGTGGCCTTCGTTCATTTGCTGCATGAAACGTACCTCCTTCAACAAGAATTGCTATTGATGCCACGTGTATACCCAAAACGAAGGAATGTAAGCAGCATGAAATGATAATCGATAAGGGGTATTCAGGGTATTGATTTTAATCGGTTCCGGTTAATTAAGAATTGGCGACAACCTTACAGTTGGCTTCAGGTCGTTTTTCACGGGCGGCCGCAGATCGTTTCTTTGTATTTCTGTAGCTGAACAGCGCTAAGAAATGACCGACTAGCTCAGGGTCGAGCTGTGTCCCCGCGCTTCTTTTGATCTCGGTTATAGCATCATCAACCGGTAACCCTTTTCGGTAAGGCCTATCGGTGATCATAGCATCATAAGTATCCGCAATCGCAAGTATCCTGGCCTCAAGAGGTATCTGCTTACCCTTAAGCCCATTGGGATATCCGTTTCCATCCCACCGCTCATGGTGCGACCTTACGGCTGGGACAACGTCTTTGAGGCTCGTAGAATTGATGATCTGAGCGCTAAGCTCGGGATGAGTTTTAATGATAGCCATCTCGTCATCAGTAAGCCTGCTGGGTTTGTTTAATATGCTGTCAGGCATGCCGATTTTACCCACATCATGCAACATGCCGGCGACTTCAACGCGATTTATAGCTTCTTCATCTAAGCCTATTTGTCTCGCAAGCTTGCCCGCCATATCACTTACGCCGTTAGAATGAAGCCCGGTGTATTCATCTTTGGCATCGACAGCCGTTACAAGCGTTTTAACCAAATCTAATAAAGCGGCTTCTTCAACTCTTTTTGTGCGTTCTTCCGCGCTGAGGGCTTCAACCACTTGGGGGTCGTATGTGAGGACATTGTTCTTACCCTGCAACTTGCCCCAATAGAGCGCGCCATCTGCGGTATGGAGCAGCTCGTCTTTGTCTTTTGCCAGCGTTGGGTAGGTGCTAAGTCCGATAGTTACTGTGATATCTTTATCCGGGAAAGCTCCGGCTAAGGTTTTCTCCATGTGGTTCTTAATGCGTGTTGCTATAGTTAAAGCTCGGTCTTGACCGGTTTTCGGGAGAATAACACCAAATTCATCACCACTAAGCCGGCACGCTTCATCGTCTTCCCTGGTTTTGGATGTAATGGCAGCGCCTATTGTGGTTAGGACTTTATCCCCAAAGAAATGGCCGTATTGATTGTTAATTTCGGAGAGGTTGTCTATGTCGAGAACAAACAGCGAGACCGGTTTCTTGGTTTTATCCGCTTTTGAAATAGCCTTGTCGAGGGCTTCCTGAAAATAACGATGGTTATGAAGGCCCGTAAGGCCATCGCGTAGGGTCTTAGCTAGAAGGATGGCGTTATCCGAAAGCTGTAAGTGGTTCCTGTAGATTAGCAGTAAAAATATCGCCGTTGAAATTACTCCTAGAACAGGTATCTCTATTTTACTCCCGTTAAGGAAGTAGGAAATCCATACCATCGCGATAACAAGAAACGTTATGAGTGGAATAAAAAGCGTATGCCATGGATTCTGTGTTAGAGCTTGAGCATCGGAAATGTCACTGACTTTCGTACGCTGTCTGTTTCTAATGCCCATGAAGGCCCCTGTAACTTCATCAATAGCCGCTAAAGCTATAGATGCAGCCGTAACGATCAATGCTAGGTTTGTGTAATAATTCTTCTGATTACCGGATAGATAAAAAGCGATATCTGCAAAAATCGTAAAAATAAATGCGGTAGCTAAAAGAAGCAGCCAACCCTCGATTTTATTCCCCTTTAGCCTGTACGAGGCAAATAACAACGATACCAAAATAATCCAATCAAGCACAGGGTATGCTATGGTGAAAATCCTCTGCACGGAAGCCATCTCTGGATAGGAGTACCATGTTGGCATGAGCATAAACTTATAGCACAGAAGAAACACGGCTAGCGATGCCATTGAGACGTTGGTCAAAAACTGCTTTTTCTCACTATCGAAAGGTGGCCGTATCTGTGCAAGGCTGAATAATATACCAAGCATAACCGGCACGTAAGCTATTAAGAACACATCTGCAAGGGATGGGGATGGTACGTTATATGTGCCTAAGACTTGCACGTACCCGAGGTATGTGACCTCACCTGAGAACCACAGGAACATACCAATTGTCATCAGTTGCCATAATCGTTTATACGAGATCGTTTTCCTAGAGGCCCATAATGACGCAGCAAAAGCACCGCCGATAGGTAAGATGTAAAGACCTCTTATAACGAGACTTGTCAATCGTATGCTTGGCTTTAGCTCGGTTAACGCCATGCTGACAAGCGCAAATGTCAGCACGTAACAGAGGATGAAAGCGATGGTTGTTTTCTTTATTCCGTTCATTTTGGCTTTAACTGTTATCATAAGTATAAATTCCACTTGGTAACACTGAGATACAACGGTATATCGACATTTTGAGCAGGAACTTTAAAGAAATAGGTGGCAAGAAAGGCAAGCTATTTGATTTTCGACACCTTGTCGCTATGGTCAGATTTTTATACCGGAGCTTTTGGAGTACAATCTTGTCTGGCTTGTTGATGGCAGCGGTGAATCAAGGCCTTAAAAGCAATTTGTATAATGCGGGATTATGCGTTTTAAAATAGGTGCGCGCTTCTTCAAGGGATACAACATAGGGTGCGGTCACGTCACCGAAACAATGTCTTGGTTCCCCTATCTGCCTAAAAAGAAACCCATATTGTGAATATGCGTTGTGTAGATGTTTATCTAAAATTGCATACCAATCTGTAATGCCTTCCTTGCGACTGTAGTTATACATTGCGACATAAAGGCCTCCCGTTACTTGGAAGCTCATGCCTCTGAACGTAGGGTGCACGATGAGCCGAGAGAATTCGGCAAATATCTTTGAGGAATCGCTTGGTATCTCTATATCAAAATACTTTTCGATCGGGAGCTTAATTATGTCATTAGGGATTAGCCGCGCTGTTGCGATTATGCCCATCTCGCCCGATGCAATGAAATGCGTGGAGTGCTCATCCCACTCGTCGTATTCCATTTCTTCGGGATAATCATTGGCGTCTAAGAATTGCTTTTCGAGACAAAATACATCGTAGCGGAGCTTATGCATTGCGATTCTATCTTCTTCGGTCTGGACTCTCTCGAACTTGATCATAACTCTCTTTCATATAAAATTACTGATCAGTTTTACGCAATTGCTATCATATTATACCATAGTTTTTCTTGTGACCGGTAGTTTAAAAGAACAATCCATGGCATAGGTTTCAAACATTCAATTTATATGTTAAGGCATAGGTGATAGCTCAAAAGGGCTATTTGTACAATTAATGACTTATGGTATAATGGTAAATTATTCCAGCTAACATTTGGTTAGTTAACGCTCGCTTAGCACGTATTAAACAAGCTTATAAAAACAGCGCTTATACCCTAAGGAAGATTTTGTATGATGAGTATACCGGAGATCGATCAAGCAATGAATACGTTAATAGCACCAGGTATTTCAACCGGGGCTACGGTTCCAGCTAAATTCCTAGAGATTTGCAAAAGGTACCCCGAAAAACCGGCTCTCTTATACAAAAAAGACCATACGTTTGGATATATCCAATATAAGCGCTTACTCAACCTCGTCGAGAATTTCACGCTATCTCTGGAACTATTAGGAATTAAGAAAAACGATCGGGTTGTTGTGATATCGGAGAATAGACCTGAATGGGTAGTAGCTGATCTCTCCGTTAAAAGTCTAGGTGCGATATTGGTGCCAATTCACAAAACATCCACTGTTGCACAAGTCAAGTCAATTGTTTATGAGGTTGAGCCGACTCTATTTGTGGTATCAGACGCTATCTCCTTTAACAAAGCTAGAGCCGTTAATAAGACTTTAAAAACCCAAGTGCCGGTTATTTCACTTGATTTGCAATCAAGAAGCGGCAATGAGTTTTCTTGCAGTGATTTTGATTTTATCTCGGCTTTAAAGCTGCTACCGCATGAGGACTATGCTAAGTCCTATGAAAACAAGCTTACTAGCATAAGCCCTGCTGATGTTGCCTCGATACTTTTTACACCTAATGCTAATGGGCGGTATCTGGGAGTACAGATTACCCACGGTAACATAATCTCTAATGTTGGAGGGACACTCCAAGCAGTCAACATATGGGAAAGCGATAGGTTTCTTTCAGTTCTACCTTTATCGCATGCGTTCGAAGAGACGGCAGGGTATTACGTTCCCCTGTTTTCCGGGGCAACAATAAGCTATTTGACTGATTTATCGGGGTTCACCAAGACAGCCCGCGAATATAGGCCGACTGTTCTTATAGGAGTTCCTAGGTTATATGAAAAGATGTATCAGCGCATAGTTGATGGGATGAATAAGGGGAAGCTTAACAGATTTATTTTTGATTTAGCGTTTCAAGACGAACAGCAACGGTCTTACCTTGTGGATCATATTTTAGAAAAGCTAGTATACAAAAACATCCGGGATAATTTGGGCGGAGATCTTCGTTTATTGATATCAGGCGGGGCGAGTCTAAGACCAGAGCTTGGCAGGTTCTTTGAAGCGATAGGGATTCCAATGTTGGAGGGATATGGCTTAACAGAAGCTTCTCCCATTGTTTCAGTAAATAGGTTGGAGAATTACCGTTTTGGCACAGTCGGCCATCCCATCCCTGGTGTTAACATCAGACTTGCGGACGATGGCGAAATATTGATAAAAGGATCAAGTATTTCACCAGGTTACTTTAGAAATGATGAACAGAATAAGCTGTCTTTTATTGATGGTTGGTTCAAGACCGGTGACCTGGGAAGTTTTGATGAGGATGGATTTCTTAGCATAACCGGCAAGAAGAAGGAATTGATCATCCTCTCAACAGGGAAGAATGTTTCACCGAGCAGTATTGAATCGCAACTACTTGAAAGTGACCTTATCGAGCAAGTAGCTGTGGTAGGAGATGGTCAGAAAAGTATCGCAGCGCTAATCGTCCCCGATGCTATTAAGCTAACCACTTTGTTTCCACAGCGCGATAAGAAAGAATTACTAAACGATAAGAAAGTTAGAGCGTTTATTCAAAAAGAAATAGATAGGCTCCTTGCAAACTTTGCTCGTTATGAGCAAATAAGGAACTTTGTTTTAATCGGGCAATCTTTTGCTAAAAAAGATGGGACAATGACTGATGAAGGGTTTCCTATACGCCAGGAAATTATGAATAAATATAGGAAAGAGATTGCTGGTTTATATAGCGGAAATAGTAATAAATCTCTGAGGGTGAGAAAATATGAAGATTAAGTTGATAGCTCCAGCTCGAAAGCAAGAATGGGGCGAGAGTTTTTGGGATCTTGAACCTTTCGTAAAGCTGACCGGGCGTAAGACCATGGGAACTTGGTTAGCACTTCCCACTTTAGCAGCATTAACTCCGGCGGATGATGAGGTCGTAATAACAGATGAAAATATCGAGCCCATAAACTTTGACGAAAAGGTGGATTTAATAGGCATCACAGCTTTGACATCTCTTGCGCCCAGGGCATATGAAATTGCAGATGTCTTCCGCAGTAAGGGCGTACCGGTTGTTATGGGCGGTATTCATGCATCAATGTGCCCGGAAGAGGCTATAGAGCACGTTGATTCTGTAGTGATCGGCGAGGCAGATGAGATCTGGCCTAAGCTTATTAGTGATTTTAAAGCAGGCGCCCTGCAGAGATTCTATAAAGCAGAGCATAACCCGAGCCTTGAGAATGCTCCAATCCCGAGATGGGATTTGTTAAAAACAGACGCCTATTGCCACTTCACTGTGCAGACCGCCAGGGGCTGCCCGTTTGAATGTGATTTCTGTTCGGTCCATGCGTTTAACGGCCGCGATTACCGCCATAAAAAGATCGAGAATATCGTTAAGGAAATCGAGTTGTTGAAAAGCCTGGACCCAAAGAAACTGATATTCATGGCCGATGATAATTTGTTGTCCAAGCCAAGCTATGCTAGAGAACTCCTTAAAGCGATAGAGCCGCTAAATATCAGGTTCTGGATTCAAGCATCTATTAATAGGCTAGACGATGATGAAATCTTAGATATGTTATATATGGCAGGCTGCCGTGTGGTTTTAATAGGGCTTGAATCGGTATCACAAAAAAGCCTTGATGCAATCAATAAGAGCAAAGTCAATAATGTCGAACGATATAAAAAAGTAATAAAAAAGATCCAGTCGGCGGGTATCGGTGTGTTCGGCTCATTTATCGTAGGCATGGATACGGATGATGCTCAAATATTTGAAGATACAGCCAAGTTTGTTAAGGACAGTAATGTTGCGTTTGCCCTGCTTAACATTCTTACCCCGTTCCCCGGAACTAAGCTATACGATCGCCTGATGGAGGAAAAAAGAATCGTAAACGGTAATTGGCAATATTATGACGTTGACCATCTTTGCATCGAGCCCAAGATGATGTCTGGCGAAGAATTACTCAGGTATCGTAGGCAGTTTCTACAAGAGATTAACGATTATCCTGCTTTATATAGCAGGTTGAAGAATGCATGGGATGAAGGCGCTTTTATAAGGGACAAGGGGAATAAGGTGGCTCTTGCCACCAAAGGTCGCATTTTATTTACCATAAAGAGCCTGATGAGCACTGACTTAAAGAAAACGCGGTTTATCTTGAAGAGCTTGTGGAATCCAAAGGTTACCTCAGCTACTTTTATTGCGCTTGCCTTAGGTGTGCACGATTATGCTTACCGTTTGTCTAAAAAGAACAGCAGTAATTAAGACGTTAATCTCTTAATCCCAACCCACGCTCCGCTGTAGATGGTCACCCAGGTTAATGAGAACAGTAAGCTACTCGCGGTAGCTAATAGATGGTTGTATGGCCTGCGATATCCCAAGGTATGGATTAGCAAAGCAGTCGGAAATGCGCCAATTACCATCGAAGAGACCAGAATCCCCAATAGTTTGCTGACCTTGATGGCCTTCAGTGTAAGAGGACTTAGATTATTTTGGCTTTTCTCTAGTCGTAATTTAAGCGTCTGGATAAATCCAAAGGGGTTGCTAAGGCTTAGCAGAATCAGTATCGCATTAGCTATTATTGCGATAACTACGCTGAGGGCGACAACTGACCAGACAGGGCCCAAGATAACCACTGCGGCAATGATCCATGCGTCGCCATGTATGAAACCTACTATACCTAATCCGATAGCGCCAAGACTGGTAGCAAACCTTAGCTTGCTAGGTTTGTCTTGGATATCTACATTATCATCCATATTCTTAACATATTTAATGCTTTGGGCTCCAATAAGTAAAACTATTAAACAACTTTCTTAATGATTTAGATTACCATAGGGTTTCAAGTAACGCATATGGTTATCATATATTTTAGACCTTGCTTTTACCATCAGGCTTGCGGCAATTATCAATACGTATCAAATCCTATTCCAAAAAACGAAAGAGACTTTGCCTATTTACCTGGTAGCTGGTTGTGCTAACTATGCCAACGTCAACTTAACTAATCGGTAAAAGCTACTGCTCTACTCCGACACCCAGTTTTTGCTTATGTGCTTATATTTGAATTACCGGACGGTAAACGAGATAACAGACGGTTAGCAATCCGTTTATGGCCGTGTTAAGTTTGAGTTACAATCCTAAAATGCCTGGTAAATCCATATTTTCAGCTTGGTGAAATAGGAGTATATTTATTTAGTTATTATTAAAGGTCTAGCTGCTGTAGACCGATTATTTATATTCAGATATGAGAACAAATCAAGGTCATAT